>Ga0164308_10002187_pt1 | contig 10391 bp, 13 predicted proteins | sample Whisoiple_246_MG_FD_109983 | JGI IMG/M metagenome (GOLD analysis project Ga0164308, IMG submission 109983) | Soil microbial communities amended with fresh organic matter from upstate New York, USA - Whitman soil sample_246_MG | ecosystem: Environmental > Terrestrial > Soil > Unclassified >... | reverse complement strand
GAGATCAACGAGGCGTTCGCCGCTCAGGTCATCCCCAGCTACCGCGACCTGGGCGTCGACATCGACAAGCTCAACGTGCACGGCGGCGCCATCGCCGTCGGGCATCCGTTCGGCATGACCGGCGCCCGGATCGCCGGCACTCTGATGAACGGGCTGCGCTCGACTGACGGCACCCTCGGGCTCGAGACAATGTGCGTCGGTGGGGGCATGGGCATGGCGATGATCATCGAGCGGCTCAGCTGACCGGGGACCGTCAGATCGGCGGTTCCGGGTCGTACTGGATTCCGCGACGGATCTGCCGCGCCCGTTCGGGTCCGGCCAGCCGGATCACCAGGTGCAGCGCCATGTCGATGCCGGCGCTCACCCCGGCCGAGGTGATCAGATCCCCGTCGTCGACGAACCTTTCGTCTTCGCGGGTCTGGACGGTCGGGTCGAGCGCCAGCAGTTCACCGAAGCTGGACCAGTACGTGGTCGCGGGACGGTTGGTGAGCAGCCCGGCGGCGGCGTACACCAGGGACCCGGTGCAGACGCTGGTCATCAACGGCACCACCTCGCGCTGGGCGCGGACCCAGGCCAGATGTTCCGGGTCGCGGAGCAATGGGCGGGTGCCGGCGCCACCGGGATGCAGCAGCACCTCCAGCGGTGGGGCCGATGCCATCGAGTGATGCGCGCCGATCACCAGACCCTTGGCGGCCGTCACCGGCTCGCCGTCCTTCGAGAGGCAGAACACCGACCACCCGTCCTGCGGAAAGTTGCGACACCAGTACGACAGCACCTCCCACGGACCGACGGCATCGAGTTCCTCGACATTCGGGAACAGCAGGACGCCGATATTTCGCCGGCCTTCGGCGCTTGAACCCTCGGTCATGTGCTCGCTCCCTCCCCGGTGCCGCTCTCTGCGGATGCTATCGGGGAGGCCAGGTGATGATGTCTCCTGTTGGTGGTCATGGCACGCCGATATGGGACGTACCGTCATCAAATGCCCACCGATGTCGTGACAGTCAGGCGCAAGCAGACAGCTTCCGCAGCATGCTGGTCGGGATCCTGCTGTACTCGATCGCGGTGATCTTCCAGGGCTACGTCCAGATCAGCGGCTTCGTCGGTTAATGCTGATCATCGTGATCATGACCGTCGCGCAACGACTCCCGCAGCTGATCGACCAGAAGCTCGCCGACTGAGCGTCACGCTCCGGCGGCGTCGATCGAATCCCTACTGCACGTAGAGGTCGTAGGTGACCGAGATGGCGAAGTCGACCTTCTGATATCTACCGGTGAACTCGATCTGGTGAAACCCAGGGCTGAGCGGTTCGAGCAGCACCCAGTTGCCTCGAGCAGTGCTGTTCCCTGACGTCTTTTCCAGGCCGGTCGGGTTGCCTTTGACCGAATCAAAGCTGAAGTCGGGTGGGATGAACTCATACTTTCGTCCTGACACGGCGAGCGATCTGCCGTCGACCTTGACGCGCAACTTCGAGGGATTGAAAAGCTTGTTCTCCACACACAGTCGCCGGTCGTCGGCGGATGCTCCGAAGAATGGGTCTTCCTCTCGGTTGGAGCACTCAGCGGTGATCACCGGGAAGAAGATCTGGGTGCCGGCTTCCACCGGATCCGTACAGACGCGCTCGACGGTCGAACTCGTGTTGAACGGAGCGGCGAGGAAGAGCACGTCGGGCGGTTGATGGACGTCGCAATGAACTGCGCCCGCGTCGAACGGTCCATCGGTTGTTGTCGGCGTGCCGAGAACCCACAGCCACCAGTCGGTTGCCAACTGCTCATAGCGCGCCGCGTTGGCGATGGGATCGACTGCCCGACTTCGATCAGGGGGCGTGGCCGCCGCGGGTTGAGCCAACAATCCGCAGGCGAGGATTGCCACCAGCATCGAGCAAAGCACCCGTCGCAGAAGGCGAGTCGACGTTCCGTGGGGACGGGTGCGAGGAGGCATGGGATTCCCTTTCCAGCATCTCATCGCCGATTGCGCGAGGTCAGTTCATCACCTTTGTCTGTTTCTCGGAATGTCGCATGTCGGAACTGGCATCTTCACTCTGTTGCCACACCGGACGCTTCACATGACGGCAGCGACGCTTGCCGGGGACGAGATCCGCTGTGGGGTCAGCCGGTGCTATGGCGTGAACGTCAAGGGCATCGCTACGGTCCGGTCCACCCCGATCCGGTTGACCACGTGCACCGAGAGCACGGCGTCCGCAACGCCGCGGCTCTGCAGCAGGTCACGGGTCTTCCGGCCGATCTTCACCACCGTCGAGGTGGTCGCGATGCTGGGATCGATGATCTCGTCCTGAATGTTCAGCAGCAGGTAATGCCGCCCGGCCCCGTCGGTCAGCCGCCATTGCATCGTCGGTGCCAGGTCGTTGACCGGCTGAATGGTTGCCTTGAACGACTCCGGTCCGTCTGCGAGCTTCACGGTGCTGGTCTTTTTGGGGGTGGTCGCCAGCTGCAGGTCCCCACCGTGGAAGTGGTCGGCGCTGCCACTCAGCGCGCCACCGGCTTTGGCCATCCGGATCGCCAGCGCGGCGTAGGAATCGGCGTTGCTCAGCCGAGATGCGGTGCCCAGACCCGCCAGATCACTCTCGTCGCAACCCGGGGCGTCCCCGTGCGAACGCTCACCGAGAGCCCCCATCCCGCCGAACAGGTGCATGCCTTCGTGCATCAGCGTGCGTTCCATGTTCACCTCGTCGGGGTCGTGGACCCCGTCGTTGCAGATGTGGATCTGCCCGGTGATGAGATTGGTGACAGCGTGCGAGGATTCGCTGCAACCGAAGAAGGCGGCGCAGTCGATCACCGGCCCGCCGGCCAGCCCGTTCGCGGCGGTGGTCAGCGTGCCGGCGACCGCGTCCGCGGTCTTCTCGTCCTCGGTGCGGAAATACACAAAGAGTGCGTCCCGCCCCCGTTGACTCAGCGGTTTGGTGCGCAACTCCGCAGCCGCCGCGTTCAGGTCGGGCACAGCGGCGGCGAGCGCCGCGTCGATCCGGGCGCTGACCGGGGCGCCGCATTTCAGCCGACGGGCCGCTGGTGGTTTCGGGTCCGGTGGCTTGACGCCCCGCTTGCGCAGCCGGATCAGGACCGCGCGCGCATCGGAGCGGGTCGCCGGGTCGCATCCGGCGTCGTAGGACCCTTCGGCGGCGGCCTGCCCTTCGGGCGCCCCCGGAACAGCATTGGTGCGCAGGAAGAACGACACGTCGATGGCCCGTTCCTCGCGCAGGATGACGTTCTTCTCCTCGGCGTCGACCGGGTCGGTGAAGCCGCGGACGAACTCCACCTCGAAGGCGGATTCCGGTTCGAACAGGTCGAAGTCCTTGATCAGCTGCCGCACCGCCGCCTCGTGGTCGGGTTTCATCCGGCCGCGACCGGGGGCGAAGTCGGTCAGCCGCAGGTCGTTTCCCAACCCGCCGCTGCGCACCGCCTTGCCGGGTGAGGTCAGCGACGCCTCCCGCTCACCGGGTTCGTACTTCGCGCAGTCGGACGGTGGTGGTGTCGGTGGAGCCGCTCCGAGCAGGTGGTCGTCCAGCGTCGACAGGGTTTTCGGGCCGGCCTGCCTCCCGGTGGGGAACGGAATGCCGTGCGCGGACTGAAACGCGCCGTTGGCCTGTTGGGTCGCGGCGTCGAAGGTGGACGTTGGGGCGACCGGGAACCCGGCCGCGGTCAACGCCTGCTGCAATCGCCGCACCGGGTCACCCGAGCTCTGACCCACTTCCAGCGCGAGGGACGCCGCCGACGCCGCATTCTGCAGCGCCGGCGTGTTCAGCACCTCGGTCTGAAGAGCCGCTTTCGTCCGAAACCCGCTGTGCCGCTGCACCACCGGAATGGGCAAGGGGGAGGGCTCGACCACGACACGCTGCGCCGTGGCGTCATCCTCGGAGTCGCCCTGGTGGCAGGGGCACTGGTCCGGCGGTGTCGAGCCGCACCGCTGCACGGACAGCAATTGGGCCACGGCGCGGTTGCCTGCGGCACGCTGCAGGTGCAGCAGCTGGTGGGTCTGCGGCGCCCTGCGGGCCGGCCGGACCGCGGCAAGAGGTGCCGTGGCCGATGACGGCGGCATGCTCGCGACGAGGGTCATCCTGGCCTCCCGTCCACGGCCCAAGCCTGACGAACGGCCCGAGGCGTCGTCAGAGCAGTTGGGGCAGCAGAACGGCCCGCCAGCGGTGCCCGATCGGGCAACATCATCCGGGCGGTGACCAGCACCGCTGTTCAGGTGCGGGCGGCATCGACAGCAGCCGCTCCGGCTGAGTCGCCGGCCTGCCCTAATCCGGCGACTACCCCGGCGACGTCGGCCTCCGAGCGGTTCTGACTGAGTTTCAGCTTCGCCTCGATCCGGCTGATCACCAGCTCGACGCCGACGATCGCCCGGAGCTGACCGGCGATGAAGCGTGGGGGAGCGTCGTCGACCGTCCACGGGTCGTCACGGTGGCGCTCGTGGTGCTCGGTGAGGCGACGGACCAGCATGTCCAGCCAGGTGACGTCGTCATGGACCACGAGTTCGCCGTAGACGTGGGCGGTGACGTAATTCCACGTCGGCACCACCCGACCGTGCTCGGCCTTGGCCGCGTACCAGGCCGGCGAAATGTAGGAATCCGGGCCGCGGACGATCACCATCGCCTCACCGATCGTCGGCAGCTTCCACTGGTCGTTGTTCCGGGCGACGTGCCCGAGCAATGACCCGTGCGCGCCGACAGCCGAGTCGTACAGGAACGGCAGGAACGTCGCCTGCAGGCCCTGCTCGGTCGAGGTGATGAGGTCGGCGGCGCCGTGGTGGGTGAGTAACTCGTCGATCTGCGACTGGTCGGCGGCGAAGTGCGCAGGCACGTACATGCCTCGATTATGAGGCTGATTCGGCCGCATCGTCGCGGGTCCGTAGGGTTAGCGCCCGTGACATTCGAACTCCTCCCCGCAGTGGACGTCGCCGATGGCCAGGCCGTACGGCTGGTGCAGGGCAAGGCCGGCAGCGAGACCACCTACGGCGCCCCGCTGGCGGCCGCGCTGGCCTGGCAGGCCGACGGCGCCGAATGGATCCATCTGGTCGACCTCGATGCCGCCTTCGGCCGCGGTTCCAATGCGGCGTTGCTGGCCGAGGTGGTCGGCACGCTGGACGTGAAGGTGGAGATGTCCGGCGGAATCCGTGACGACGACTCGCTGGAAGCGGCGCTCGCCACCGGTTGCACCCGGGTCAACATCGGCACCGCGGCGCTGGAGAAGCCGGAGTGGTGCGCGTCGGTGATCGCCCGCTATGGCGACCGGATAGCGGTCGGACTCGACGTCCGGGGCAGCACCCTGGCCGCGCGGGGCTGGACCGAGGACGGGGGAGACCTTTGGGAGGCGCTCACCCGGCTCGACGAGCAGGGCTGCGCCCGGTATGTGGTCACCGACGTCACCAAGGACGGCACGCTGCGCGGGCCGAACCTCGACCTGTTGCGTGAGGTGTGCGCGGTGACCGACGCTCCAGTAGTCGCCTCCGGTGGGGTGTCATCGCTGGATGACCTGGTCGCCCTGGCGTCGCTGTCGTCGCTGGGCGTCGAGGGCTCGATCGTCGGGAAGGCCTTGTACGCAGGCGCTTTCACCCTGCCCGAGGCGTTGGCCGCGGTTCGCTGAGGCGGGTGGGTTGTTATGGCCGGAGTCGGTGATCGCCGAGGATCCGGAGGTCCGTACGAAGATCGTTACGGCTACTCCCGTGTGGTGCGGGTGGGTCCGTTGGCGATGACGGCCGGCTGCACGTCCGTCGTCGACGGTGTGGTCGAAGGCGTGGGTGACGCCGGCCTGCAGGCCCGGATCGCCATCGGCGCCGGTCTTGCCGCGCTGAGTGCGGTCGGTGTTCGCCCGGAAGAGGTGGTGGCGACCCGGATGTCGATCACCAACCGGGCCTTCGCCGAGGATGTGGGGTTGGCGCACGGGGAGATCTTCGGCACCATCCGCCCCGCCGCGACCATGGTCGTCGTCGCCGGGCTGATCGACCCGCTGATGCTGGTGGAGGTGGAACTCACCGCTTGGGTTGGCTGAATCTCCGACATCTGGATGGATGTGAATAATTTTTCGGTCCACAGCAGAACGATTCTTCACAATCTGCTGCACGCGGGCGGGCGCATCGTCCACCGGGGCAACGATCAGCACCGGGTCAGCGTCGAACTCGGTCGTCCCTGACCAGTTGGACCGACGCGGAGAAGCCGAGCTCGCCGCCGGTCCGGCGACCTGTGGGATCGACAAGCTCGTCCACGGTCGGCGCTTGATTCCGTAATCAGGAGTCCGAGAACGAATTCCTCCAACGACTGGTGGGCTCGGGCTGCTCGCTGTCGCAGTACGGCGAGCGTCTCCTGAGGTGCTCCCGTGATCTCAATACCGGCCATGGCGTCGGTGTGATGCCTGTCGGGCCACAGCGCTACTGACCCGAGGGAGGTGGGTAGCGCCGGGCGTAGGCGGTGGGCGGTTCGCCGAACAGGTCGGCGAAGTCACGGCTCAGATGGGCCTGGTCGGCGAACCCCAGGTCTGTCGCCAACGCTGCCCAATCGATCGGCGTTCCGGTGGCCAGCCGCTCGGTGACCTCGTGCAGTCGGTACCGGCGGAGCAACCACTTCGGTGAGATACCCACGTATTCAGCAAAGAGTCGTTGCAGCTGCCTCACAGTCAAACCGGTTGCGGCAGCGAGGGTGTCGACCCGCCCCAGCGTCGGCTCGGTCCGGATGAGGCCGACGAGGTCTCGTGCCTGCGCGCCCCGCTGGTCCGGCTCGACATGTGCTGTCAGCAGCCAGGCTTCGAGGTCCTCGATGCTGCCGATGGTTGTCGGCGGGGGTGGTAGCCCGGGAATCTCGGTTGCGGGGACGATCCGATCGGTGATCGAGGCGACCGGAGCGCCCAGGTAGGAGCGGAATGCGCCCGGGTAGAAGATCGCGCCAACCACCCGTCCGCGTCCTTCCAACACCCGGATGACGTGGCGACTGGCCACACCGACCACCTCTGGCACCCCACCGTCGAAAACCGTGAGGTGGACGTTCGGCAGCGGCACGATCTTCTGCTGATACGGGGTGTCGTAGTCCCACTCGGCGGCCCAGTAGCCCTGGATAACGTCCGCGAGCTCGGGAGCCGGGGCTCGGAAGCTGTGCCGCTGGTGCTCGGTCCAGGCGCCACCCAACTCGCGGGGGTCGCGCTGGGTCGTCACGCCGTCCAGTGTCGCGTTCCTTCAAGACAGGGCGCCAGCCGATTCCTAGACTCGCGTCCCATGACGACTGCACTCGTTTCCCATTCCCTGATGACCGACGCCGGCGATTCCGTCCGAGCCCTGGTCCGTTCGGCCGCCGGTGCTCCGCTCGATGTCCGAACCCCCTGCGAGGAATGGAATCTCGGGCGATTGGTGCAGCATCAGCTGTACTACACACCGATCCTGGCAGCGTCCGGACGGCGCGTAGAAACCTCGGTGTCCGGCGGCGAACTGGATGTGTCGCTGGATGCTTGGGCTGATGAACTCGACTCCGCGATCGCGGACCTGGCAGCGGTGTGGAGTACGCCAGAAGCCTGGTCCGGACTCACCTCGATGAGCGGATCCAACCCGATGCCGGCCGAGATGATCGGCGGCATGGTGCTCGGCGAGCTGGTCGTGCACGGGTGGGATCTGGCCCGTGCGGCGGGTGTCGAGCCGGAGTTCTCCGACGAGGTGCTGGCCGGCACGATGGTCGCGGTGACGTCGATGGCCGAGCTGGGCAGGGGCATGGGGATCTTCGGGGCGGAGGTCGTTGTCGACTTAGACTCGCCGCTTCTGGATCGCATCGTCGCGTTGACGGGCCGGGATCCCCACTGGAACAAGTGATCTGGGCACAGCAGAACCTACTCCAGGATGACGCAGTCGATCCCGGGCAGATCGCCGAACCTGGCCGCGCGGTCCGACGTGATGATTGTTCGTCGGGTGGCCGCTGCTGTGGCGGCGATGATCAGATCATGTGCACCTCGTCGGGTGCCGGTGCGCTGAACGTGGGCCAAGAGGCGCCCGTGCTCTCCAGCAGTTGCGAGGGAGTAAGGCTCGATCGGGATCGTCTCCAGCAGCTGCGCGACGAACTCGGAACGCCTTTCTCGGTGACGGGTGTCAGCAAGCTCGATCCCCGCCCGCAGCTCGGCAACTGTCACTGCGGCCAGCACGACGTCATCGTCCTCGGCGATGGCAGCTCGCAGCGTCAGCCGAAAGCGTTCCGCAGCGATGAGCACTCCGGTGTCCATGATCAGTCTTCGGGCCACGAGGGACTCTCGGAATCGACGGAAGCGATCGCTGACTCCACGTCCGCTGCGAATCTTTCGTCCACCTGCGGTCGATCCAGCAGGTTGAGCACCGCGGAGCCGTTCCCGTTGGTGGTGGGCCCCATCACTGCAACCCGGCGTCCTCCACGGGTGACCACAACGGTCTCACCCTGCTCCACCTGGTCCAGGAGTGCAGCAAAAGACCGACTGGCTTCAGTCGCCGTCACCGTACGCATGGAATCAGATTATCTGATATGGACGACTTCGGCCAGGTCCCTCGGGCTGGAGCGACCACACACGCTCAGGACAACGCCCGACGCGTCCGGGCAACCGACGGGCCGTTGCCCAGACACCACCGGCATTGTCCAGATGGGCGTTCAAGGAGGAGGGCGACAAGTACATCTACCTCCCCAGGCCCGTCATTGGCGTCCCACCCGATGCGCTCACCCGGGACCGAGGTCCGCCAGCAGGACCGGGAGCAAGCGTTCCTCCATCACCGCCCGCCCTCTGGCCGCCATTTCCTGAGACAACCGCGTGTCCCAAGATGCGCTGGTCGGCGGTCCCTTGAGTGGTTCCGTCTCGAGAGTGGACCCCGTGTCGGAGTAGCCGGCCAGCGCGGTCAGGTAGTCGTCCACCGCCATCCGCCATGGGACGGCCGCGTAGTGCGCGATCGCGGCGTTGGTCGTGCGCAGCCCGGTCCAATCGAAATCTCCACGCCACCGAACTGTCGCGGCGGTGGATGACAGCAGCCGTCCACATGCGGCCGATGGCTGTCCCTCGCTGCAGACCAGCGGACGACAGCGCGGTCCCCACCGTGCGGCCGCAGCCCGTAGGACGGCCGGGTTCTCGCAGACGTAGATCTCCGGACCCGTGGCGATGACAGGGTTCTCGGAGATCTGCTGCAGGGTGACACGGAACGGAAGGCCCGCGTCAGCAGCCTGCCGAAGCCAGCCCCCGAGCAGGTTGTGTTGATCGGGGCGGATACCGAGCACCAGCACCTGGCTGGCCAGATCGTCAAGAATCACCCCTGCCGATTCCCACTGCACCCGGCGCTCCGAGGACGTCACCGGCGGCGGTAGACCGTCCCGCAGGGCGAGAGCGCGCAGCACGAGGGTCGCCAACGGGGTGTGGGACAGCGCCTTGGTGTTCCCGGTGGCCCGTTCGGCGAGCACCGGCATCGAGATCTCCGTTGTGGGCAGCAGTGCCAAAACGGCTCCTGCCTGGCCCAACAGTTGGATCTCACCTCGTCGGATCAACCTTGTCACGGTGCCGTCGATCGTGAGCTGCTCGAGCCACTGGCTGAACCAGGGCTCGTCGACGTGGACTCCGGCGTGTTCGGCGGCTGCGGAGAGTGCGAGCTCGCGGGCGGTCTGCTCTTGCACCCGCTCCGCCGGCCGATTGCGAATCGGGCCAGCCGTGATGGCGAGCGCCTCAGCGAGAGTCCGCCCGAACCGGCCGCTCATCGCTCGGTCGACAACCTGGAGGCTGATGCTGACCGCAGCGACTCCGGGTGCCCGGTGCGTTCCCGTCATTCCGATGATCAGCCGTCGTTCGTCGTCCGTCGGCTCGATCAGTCGAATGGTGCCGGCGAGCGATCCGCCGGACCGCTCCAAGCTTCGACGGGCGAGCGCCAGAAGTCGATCCCACGGCGGCGACCGGAGCACCGAGAGTTCGGGATCAGTGCTCATCCGACCATGCTTGCCCTGTGCTCATGTCATCGATATCCGCGTTCTCGACATCGAATCCACCGGGCACGGCCGAATCGTGCTCGGTCGGCCGGCGGCGGGTTCCCGGTGATCCCAGCGCTGAAGCGAGGCCAACTGGACTGTCGGCGATCTCGTCCTCGGTCAGCAGCTCCTTGCCGTCCCACACCATGAGCAGCGAGCTGACGGTGTGTTCGATCGCCGAGTGGGCCAGATCATAGTGCGCACACGCCGGGACGGTCGCGTAGGTAGCCCACAGGTCGTACCCGGTCATGAACAAGTCGAGGTCGAACTGCGCCGTCAAGCCGAGGAGTTCGTTGCGGCCGGCATCGTCGATGCCGGCGAACGCCTCGTCGAGTGCCAGCAGCCGCGGGCAGGTCGGGGAGGCCGAGGACAGCAACACATGGGCGGCGGCGAACAGCGGAAGGTGCAGTGACACCGACTGTTCACCACCGGACAGCATGCT
>Ga0164308_10002186_pt1 | contig 10396 bp, 8 predicted proteins | sample Whisoiple_246_MG_FD_109983 | JGI IMG/M metagenome (GOLD analysis project Ga0164308, IMG submission 109983) | Soil microbial communities amended with fresh organic matter from upstate New York, USA - Whitman soil sample_246_MG | ecosystem: Environmental > Terrestrial > Soil > Unclassified >... | reverse complement strand
TCCAGCGCGTTTCGAACCGCCACGACGCCGTCATCGCCGTTCAGTCCGAATGTCCCGAGACCGAGGGCGGGAATGGATACCCCCTCGATTGTCCGATAAATCATTGCAGTCGCCCCCCTGCGCACTGAGTGAATCCGCCCTCAAAGCTAGGTTCCAGCACAGCAGGTGCCAAGAGCAAACAACGCGTGCGCTGCCGGCGCGTGGAATAACTTGACGTATCTTGTCGTGTCGCTCCGAGGGAGAAAGCATCGTGACACCACTTATTTTGCGACGACAATCGGCGCAAAATATCGTGTTGCGTCGCCGAGGTTTGCTTGCGCCATGACCTCTTCGGCGAAAACGCGAATGAGCTCGGCGCGCGTGGAGGTGCTTTTCCAGACGATGCCGATCTTTCGGACGAACGGGTTGGGCGGTAATGCGATCTTGCGGATATTCAGATCGCTTTGCCATGGCGGTGCCCAGTCGGGAACGAGCGCTACTCCAAGTCCCCGACTGACGAGCGCCGCGATCGCATCGAGCGCGTCCAACTCCATCCATTCCTCCGGCCGGATGCCGACCTGCTTGAGGTAATTGTCGACCTGTCTGCCGCCCCACTGCGTGCGATCGTAGCGAATGAACGGCTGACTGCGCAGAAGGTCGTGTGGGTCCACGTCCGGCAGGTCCGCCGGCACGATCAGAACCAGCGGCTCCTCGCGCACGGTCTTCCATTTCAGGCTCTTGCCGAGGACAAATCGCGGCTCGACGATGATGGCCACGTCGACGCTTTCCTCGGCTACGTGGCGATAGAGTTCCGTCGACATGCCAGGCATGAAATAGAAGCTCAGGCCGTCATACTTGCGTGCGATCTTGGCGACTGCGTCGGGCACAATGCCGAGGAGCGCCGTGGAGATCGCTCCGATTCTTAGCTCACCCTGGAGCTTGTTCTTGTTGGCGAGTGTGCGCAGAGAGTTGGCGTGCTTGAGGAGCATTAGGCCTTCCTGCGCGATAGCCAGACCGTTCTCGGTTGGCTTTACGGTCTTGCCCGATCTTACCAGGAGCTTTGTACCGAATTCCTGTTCGAGCGCATGGATCCGCTGGGCCACTGCCGCCGGTGTGAGGTTCTGCTGTCGAGCCGCCTCGGCGATGGAACCACACGCCACGACCACCGTCAGAGTGTCGAGAAACCGGGTGTCCAATAACATTTTCTCCTGTTTGAGCCGAGGATAAGTCTCGTTTACGCGACAAATCAAACTCGCTAAGATATGACGTGGTGGTTTCGTTGAGTTACCGACGACGGTTGTGCCAGGATAGTGCTTCATAGCCGTGATTTTGGGTCCGAGCCGCACTTTCGGCAGGAAAGTTCAAAAAGTCACTTGCTGATTATTTTCTTCCTGACCACTATTCCGCTACGGCAAGACCATTGGCTCCGCATAGAGTAACCGGGATTTCCTTCGAACCTTGGGAACAACGATGACACGAGATCGAATTTATCTCCGCCGGCGCGCCTTGCTCCAGGGAATCGGCGGGGCGGCACTGGCGACTGCATTGCTCGGGCCGCAGCGTGCCTTTGCCCAGGCGATCGGTAAGCGCGGCGGCACCCTGACGGTTGCGGTACCTTACGAACTCGACACGCTGAATACATTCTCGACCGGCTTCCTGGCAGATATCCAGTCGGTCGTTGTCGAGGGTCTCATCGCGCCGGACGAGGAAGCCAAATATTTCCCGGTCCTCGCCACCGAAGTTCCCTCAACGGCGAATGGCGGTGTCGTGCTTTCGAGTGACGGCAAGCGGATGGACATCACGTTCAAGCTCCGGCCCAACGTGACCTGGTCGGACGGTGCCCCGTTCACGTCCGAAGATGTGAAGTTTACTTGGCTTGCGCTGAAAGACCCGAAATTCATCGCCGAATCGAAAGAGGGCGTCACCGAGATCGACGCGATCGACACACCCGATCCGCTGACGGCGATCATTCGATTCAACACTGTCACGCCGATCTGGCCGTCAGGCTTCTTTTCGCGCGGCATTCTTCCAAAGCATGCGCTCGAGGGTAAGGACCTCAACACCGACGGCTACAATACCAAGCCACTCGGCACCGGACCTTTCGTGATCTCGGAATTCAAGCGCGGACAATATGTCGTGGCGGATCGCAACCCTCGCTACTGGCGCAAGGACAAGGACGGAACGCAGCTTCCGTATCTCGACCGGATGGTGTTCAACCTCGTGCCGGATGCCTCGGCAATGGTGACGCGGATCCGCGCCGGCGAAATTCTGCTCGCTTACAACATACCCTATGGCCAAGCGCAGGCGCTGTCCGGTACCATGGACATCATCAAGAACCCGATCTTGTCCTGGCAGCGCCTGGATTTCAACTTCAAGGGCCCAGAGGCTTTCCGCGACCTGAAAGTCCGCAGGGCTTTCGCGCATGCCATCAATAAGGATGCGATCGCCAAGGCGCTCAGCGGCTTCCCGTTCGTCGTCAACTCGCCGATCTCTAAGCAATTCGACTATTTCGACCCCGACGTGCGGACCTACGCGTTCGACCAAGCGAAAGCAAAGGCGTTGCTCGACGAAGCCGGCTACGTGATGGGCAGCGACGGCGTTCGCGCTAAGGGCAACGATCGCATGGCGTATCGGATCACCGTGCAAGCGGGCAACAGCGCCGACGAGACCGCCCAGCAAGTGGTGATGGCCAATCTAAAGGCGGTTGGAGTCGCCCTGACGCCGGACAACAAGACAGGCGTGGCGTTCCGCGAGGCTCGTTACAAAGGCCTGTACGATCTGCTGTATAGCCGCTGGATCACCTCTGCAGACCCGCAATACAGCAAGTTCTATGGAAGTGAGGGCTCCAACAACGGTACGGGCTTTTCAAGCAGAAAGCTCGACTCGTTGCTCGACGACGCCGAGCACACCATCGACCGGGCCAAGCTGAAGCAGATCTTCAAGGAAATACAGGCCTATATCGCCGACGAAGTGGTGACCATTCCAACCACCAGCAACGTATCTTTGATCGCCAAGTCTCCCAAGTTGAAGAATTTCGTTCCTAATCCGACCAACCGAACAATCTTCAACAACACGGCTGCCTGGTATCTGGAAGGCTGAGACGACTGAATGTCATTTCGGAGTTTCATCCGCCGTCTGCTCGGGACGATTCCTCTCATCCTCGGCATCTCGGTGGTGCTGTTCGCAGTCGTTCATATGGCTCCGGGGACTCCGCTCGACTTCTACGCCGATAATCCGAACGTTACCCGGGAAGCTCTCGAGCAGATGCGGGTTGCGTTCGGGCTCGACAAGCCGATTCCAGAGCAATACGTCCGCTGGCTTTTTGCTTTTCTTAGCGGCAACTGGGGGATCTCGTTCCGCACCGGTCAGCCGGTCCTCGAAGTGATCCTGGAGCGGCTGCCTGCGACCCTTCTGCTGAGCGGCACGGCTTTCGCGCTATCGCTGATGATCGCCATTCCGATCGGAGTTCTGGCGGCGACGCGGCGCTATTCGAAACTCGACACGTTCTTCACTATCGTGAGTTTTTCCGGAATCTCCATCCCTGTATTCTGGGTCGGATTGATGGCGCAGCTGCTCTTTGCAATCTGGCTCGGCTGGCTGCCCGCCGGCGGTTATCAGACAGTGGGCAACGGGTCGTTCATGGACATCATCTCGCACATGATCATGCCGGTCTGCATCCTGTCGTTCGCGACAGTCGCAGGCTGGAGCCGGTATGTGCGCGCGAGCCTGATCGACGTCATCGGGCCGGGTTACATCCGCACGGCGCGCGCCAAGGGCCCAACGCCCCGGAAAGTCATCTGGCGCCACGCCATGCGGAATGCGCTTATGCCGATCGTCACGGTCGTGGCGCTCGACCTTGTTCAGATCGTGTCGGGCGCCGTGATCACGGAAACCATCTTCTCGTGGCCCGGTATCGGACGCCTCTTCGTGGAGGCAATGGACGGTCGTGACTACCCCGTCCTCATGGGCCTCATGATGATCAGTTCATTCACCATGGTCGCAGCAAACTTCGCAGCCGACATGATTTATACTTTCATCGACCCCCGCGTGCGCCTCGCATGAACCAGGTCTTCATCCCCGCCGCGGAGCGACCGGTTCGAACCTGGAGCGGCGAAGTCTGGCATCGATTCATGCGGCATCGCGCGGCTGTGGTCGGCCTCGGCGTTCTACTCGTGCTGGCATTCCTCTCCTTGTGCGCGCCGCTGATCTCGCCCTACGATTTCGACGCGCAGGACATCGAATTACTTGGCATGCCAACCGCGCCGAGCTGGGCCCATTGGCTCGGCACCGACCAGCTCGGGCGGGATAGCCTGACCCGATTGCTCTATGGTGGGCAGATCTCGTTTTCGGTCGGTCTCGCGGCGGCATTCGTTGCCACGGCAATCGGCACGACAGTTGGAGCCATCGCGGGGTTCTACCGCGGATGGGTTGACTCGCTTCTCATGCGCGCGACGGACGTGCTTCTCTCGATCCCGCCCCTCCCGCTAATCCTACTTTTATCCGGATTGGTGCGTCCCTCGGTCCCGGCGCTGATCCTGATCATTGGTGCGCTCGGCTGGATGTCGACCGCGCGGATCGTCCGCAGTGAGTTTCTCTCTCTGCGTGAACGGGAGTTCGTCCAATCGGCACGCGCCATCGGCAGTACCAACGCGCGGCTGATCTGGCTGCACATCCTTCCCAACTCGATCGCGCCGCTGATCGTTGCGACAACTCTCGCGGTAGGACATTCGATTTTGGTGGAATCGGCGTTGTCGTGCTTGGGCTTCGGCGTTCATCCGCCGACACCCAGCTGGGGCAACCTCTTGAACGAGGCGCGCCAATGGCTCGACAGCGCACCGTGGCTGGCGATCCCGCCGGGGATCATGATCTTCGCCACGATGCTTGCAGTGAATTTCGTCGGAGACGGGTTGCGGGACGCGCTCGATTTCAGGAATTAGCGCTGAGAAATAAGCCCCCTTTGCCGAGGCAATGGGCCGGCGCCGTTGCCAAAGCTCAGGCGGCCGACTCGCGCTTCATGGCTTCCAAAGCCGCGTTCATCGTCGGGTGGCCATACGAGATGAGCCGATCATGGAAATCCCGATCGGTGCCCGTCCACGCGGCGCGCGCTTCGCGGATTGCCTCCTGACCGAGCCAGTACATGATCCGAGTTCCTGGAAATATCGAGTTGCGCGTAGTCTCGCCCCAGACGCGACCGGCGCCGAAACCGCCTTCTTCAGAATAGAATCGGCGCATTTCGGCCAGCGTCCATCGGCCCGTGTGAAGGCGGATGTCCGCCAACACCGCACCCGCATTACGACGCTCCATGTCTTTCAGCATGATCTCGGTTTCGATGCGATTGAGAATACCGGGAATCTCAGCAGCCAGATGCTGTGCGTGGCATGCCCAACCCTCGCCGGTAGTGCCGGCAGACAGGAAAGCCACACCTCGGGCAACACCGGTTTCAGCGAGCCGCGCGAGCCGGGACGGCGATACACGCGCGCGTGCGTTGTGCGTATGGTGGCCAATACTGGCGTGATGGATGGCGTGCGTCTGTTTCACTGTCGACAGGTTCTGCCCGTCGCCATTGACCCAGTATATGCTGCCGGAACCCGCATGATGGGCCGGTGGCGAACGGTATGATAAAAAGTAGGTGTCGGCGGAAACATTCCGGGCCCAAGTGGGTAACCGCTCGAACGAAAGCCCGTATTCGGTCGCGGGCGTTACCAGGTGCCCGGCCCCAGCCATGACCTTGTCGTGCCAGCGTCGGTAACTATCGGCCATGTCCGACACGCTCGGACGTTCGCGATCAAGCGAGACAAGGAGATCGCGCCACGACTTTTCCGGATCTATCGCCCGCGCGCTAGCGACGATTTCCTCGCCGAGTTTCGCGAAACGCTCGGAGGCGCGAACTTCGGCCTCTTCCATGCTGATGTTCAGCTGGTGGACATCCCGGAAGATGAAGGCCAAATAGTCGGCGCCGCAGGCCGGGTCGGCAGGTCCGACGGATGCCATGGCAACATCGAACATTGCAAGCGCCGACGCCGCCCGCTCCGCATCGCCCGACATTCCGTCGCGCCAAAGCGGATGCAGACGCATCTCCCCACCGAGGAAGCGTATCATGGCGCGACATTCCTTGCGCGCGCGCTCGACCCAATCCGGGTGAGCGGAGGCGCCCGCCAGGTGGGCGCGGCCGCCGTCGAGGTAAGCCGGGATCGCTCCCAACCGCGCATGAACCTGATCGCTCGTCGCGTCGTTAGCGGATGGGAGCAATAGGCTGATGATGGCGAAGGCCGTCTCGCTCGAATACCAGCTTGGATCCTTGTATTGCGAACGCTCGCGCAGCTCGCGAACGCGATGCTTCAATTGCGAAGACAGGATCGTGTAATCCAGATATGCCCCGACCGCTTTTGGTTGTTCGAGGCTCGCAAAACGCTTCTGCAAGGCTGCCAATTCTTCCGCTTCCCGTTGAGGCGCTTCCGGATCGGACGGCGGCAGCCGGTCGTCGTGACCTTTGATTCCCATGAAAGTCGCGTCCACCGGACGAAACCGGAAGTGGTGCTCGAGAAAACCGTCGACGAGCTGATCGACCTCTTGGGCAGCATTTTCGCGCATCGTCAGACAGCCTTATAAAGCGGAAGATCGACCCAGCGCCGTTCCTTGTGCGACAGGGAAATCGCGTTGACGATTTCCTGGCTCTTGGCGCCGTCGAAAAAGGTATTATCGGCCGGCAGGTCGTCCAGAATCTCGTCGGTCCAATCGCGAACGAGCTGCCGGTAGTAGAGTTGCGGCCACGGAGTTTCGACCGTCGCGCCGGGCGGATAGCGATCCGCCGGCAAATCAATCTGCTGGAATTCGACCGCGTCGGCTTTGGCGAGATGAAGCGTTTCAGCGATCCCGTTTTCGACCACCAACCTCCCGATGGCAGCACCTTTTGAGCCATAGATGCGGATCTCTATGCCCGGATAGTTGCCAACGGCGATGAAGGACGTCTGCAGGACGCCTTGTGCCCCGGATTGGTAATCGATGATGGCAACGGTGCCGTCATCGATGGGCAGGCGCTTGAGTCCCTCCTGTCCACGCACGATACGTTCTGGAACGAAATTTCTCATCAGGCTCGACACCGACTTGAAATCGCCGGCGAGCCATCGCAACAGATCGACCAAATGAGATCCATAGCCGACGATAGAAGCCGGCAGCAGTGTCTCGCCGAGGGGTATTTCCGAGTACTGGCGAAGCGGAAAATAAGGATCGAGCCACTGCGAATTCTGCTGAAAGCCGTGAACGTGAAAGATCTCGCCCAGGGTACCATCGAGAATCCACGCCTTGATCTGCTTGAGAGCCGGGCTGTAACGAAAGGTGAAGCCCACTTTCGTGCGCACGGACCTGTCTTCGGCCTCCCTGGCCAACGCGAAGGCATCAGGGGCGCTCAGCGCGATCGGCTTCTCGCACAACACATGCTTGCCAGCAGACAGTGCCTGACGGCTAAGTGCGAGATGGGTGTCGGTGGGGGTGCAGATGTCGACCATTTCGATGGCCGGATCTGCCAGCATGGCGTCAACGGAATCGTAGGTCGTTTCAAAACCGAACATGTCGGCGAGATGCCGCGCCCGCTCGGGAATGATGTCGCAGATTGCGACTTTACGGCAGCGATCGTAATGGGCATAGCCCGGTAGATGCGCCTTCTCGGCCCAGGCAAGTGCGCCAACCACCCCGACGCCGAGTTTGCGCTCCGTCATCAAGGCAGCGTCCTCCCGATTTGCGCGATGTAGGCTTCGAATTCATCGTAGTTGTGGAAGCCGAGCGAGCGCTTGCCGTCCTCGATTTCCATGATCATCTGCTGGAGTTTCTCCGTCAGCCGCGTGTCGGCGCCTGCCTTCTTTCCGTAGGCAATCAGCTTGCTCTTATGAGTCTCGACCTCCGATTTGCGCTTGCGATAGACGATGTCCCACCAGATTCCAGAACCCTTCTTCTTGAACTGGTGTTTGTTGAAATCCTGATCCTTCTTGAGGAGATGAATTGCCGTGTTGATGTTGTCGATCAGCCGCTGTGTGTCCGCCGCGCTTTGCGGGCGGTAGTTTGCAGGATCGAAGAAGTCGAACTTCTCCAGAGTGATTCCGTTGGCGTCGGCAATCTCAACACCCTCCCGAACGATCGCCCCGGCGATGCGCGCGTAGCGCTCGACACCAAGCGTCTCGTGGATACGTGCATCCACTAGCGCCGAGAATACGACCTGGTTGGAATAGACTTCCTTCGACCAGATCTGTGCCCAGATGTCCTTTGAAACCGTCACCTTGGTGAGGCTCTCGAGCATATTCGTCAACGTTCGCAGGCGTTCGCTGTCTGAACCGTCAAGTTCTCCGAGTTCGATCTTGCCCTCGTGAACGAATTCGAGATGGCCCGGGTCAACCAGAGCGCCGCCATAATTCGGGATACCACCGACAACCCGTTCCTCGCCGCCGATGCCTGCTTCCTTGAGCAGATCGACAATCACCGGGATGTTCAGGCCGTTCTGGTAATGGACGATGAAGCTATCTGGACCCATATGCGGGATCACGTCGCGCACTGCATCTGCAGTGTGGTGCGCCTTGGTGGCGATGAGGATCGCCTCGAGCGGGCCTTGCAACTGGTCCGGCGTGATGGCTTTCACCGGAATGCGCATCTCGCCCCGCACGCCGTCGATGAACATGCCGTTGGCGTTGATCGCCGCCACGTGTTCCGCCCATTTGTCGACAAGGGTGACGTCGTAGCCGTCGCGGGCCATGTAGGACCCTGCGAGGCCGCCAATCGCGCCTGCGCCAATGATTGTCACTTTCATCAATCGAACTCCCAAAAGCGTCCGCCGGACGGACGCGGAAACTGCTTTGACCGACAGCGCGTGTCCGCTGCCGCGAATGCTTTTAAGCTTGGCTCTTGTGGGCTTTGTATCGGGCTTGGGTTTCCTCGTTCATGGGATAGAGGCCGGGTAACGGGACGCCGCGCTCCACCTCGCGCATGATCCAGGCTTCCATCTGCTCCTGCTCAGCAGCTTCTAGCACGATATCGTCGAGCATGCTGGCCGGAATGACTACCGCGCCGTCTGTATCTACCACGACGATATCGTCGGGAAATACCGCAACGCCGCCGCAGCCGATGGGCTCCTGCCACGAGACGAACGTTAGACCGGCAACGGAAGGCGGCGCTGCCGCACCGCGGCACCAGACCGGCAGGCCGGTTTCCAGCACTCCGGCCTTGTCCCGAATCACCCCGTCGGTAACCAGCGCGGCGATTCCGCGCTTAGCCATGCGGGCACATAGTATGTCGCCGAACACGCCCGCGTCGGTGACGCCGTTGGCGTCGACGACCGCGACCGAGCCCGCCGGCATCGCCTCGATGGCAGCGCGGGTTGAAATCGGCGCACCCCACGATGCGGGAGTCGCTAAATCTTCCCGCGCCGGTACGAATCTCAAAGTGAAGGCGGGACCGACGATCCGCCCCAACCCGGACCGCAGAGGAGCGGTACCGCGCATCCAGACATTTCGGAGGCCCTTCTTGAGGAGAACGGTCGTCAGTGTGGCGGTGGAAATCGTCTCGAGTGCTCTTTGCTTGGCGGGGTCGAGCGGCATCTTTGTCTTTGCTCCCGTTACGCGCGGCCTGGGTCTACCACCCGCACGCCCGCTGAGGTCGGCAGTGTCGCGCAACCGCGGGACTTTTTTAATGCCTCTTTTGACGTGTTCAAAACGAGCAAAACCTAATCTCTGGCTCCGCCACGGCATTTTGACCGGATCAAGGACATTGGATCTGCGGCTTTGTGCTCCAAATGGTGCGCGATCTCGGCAACGCAATCCGCGGATCAGCCCGCCGCTTCACACCACGCTCGACAATCTAGAGCGAGCCGTCTGGCAACGGCCGCTGAAGCGCCAAGGCCTCATCTGCTGACGCTCTCAGCCAAACGTCCCGTTCTTCATCCATCGTGAGGATGACTGGCATTGCCTTGGGATGGATTGCCCGGAGTCGAGCAGCCGACGAAGTTTAACCTCGTTATCAATCTTAAAACGGCCAAAGCCCTCAGCCTCGATGTCTCGCAGACGCTGCTCCTTCGCGCGGATGAGGTCATCGAATAGTGATCCAGCTGCTGAGCAGGAGCTGTCTCCGGCAGGCCAAGTAGCGAACCCAATCGACGCCAGTGGTTCCTGACACCCGGCAGTGTGCCGGGAGGGCGAGATGGTTTAGAAGCTACGGTTACCTAGTCGTGGAACAGCGCCTCAGCCGCCTCGTCTGCCCGCGAGAGGGTTTTTTGGCATTCGCGTGGACCAGATTGAAACAGGTGAGGAGAACCCGAGATCGGTCATGGCAGATCACACGCAAGGGATGGGATGACTCTCTCACCTTAGCGTTCAACCCTATTGCCATAGGGCATGCCGGATTGACCTACCTTAACTAAGGCTGCACGATCGGTTGG
>Ga0164308_10002185_pt1 | contig 10396 bp, 9 predicted proteins | sample Whisoiple_246_MG_FD_109983 | JGI IMG/M metagenome (GOLD analysis project Ga0164308, IMG submission 109983) | Soil microbial communities amended with fresh organic matter from upstate New York, USA - Whitman soil sample_246_MG | ecosystem: Environmental > Terrestrial > Soil > Unclassified >... | reverse complement strand
CACTCCTCGGCAAAGGAAAGGCAGAGTCATGACTGACAACGACGATCTCGACGACGCGGCTTGGGAAGAAGACGAAGACGAAACCGAAGGCGAATCGGAGAGCGGTGAGATCTCCCACGCGGCCGCCGGTACAGAACCCGTCGCTGAAGGCGATCGCCCGCGCAAGCGCAAGAAGCAGGACGACTACGTGTCGACCGACGAACGCGCCAACGTGGCACTCAAATTCGTCACTGACGTGATCCGCGAGATGGAGATGGAGTGCACGGTGCACCTCCGCCGCCCTCAAGAGGGCAACGCCGAGGACGAGATAAACATCGAGATCGCGGGCCGCGACGCAGGCCGCATCATCGGCAAGAAGGGCCAGGTCCTGCAGGCGCTGCAGTTCTTGACCCACCGCATCATCAATCGCCCGGGGCTCGACCGTCGGCACATCTTGGTCGATGCCGAGGGCTATCGCAGCCGGCGTGACAACTCGTTGGCTACGATGGCCCAGCGCCTCGGCCGTCAGGCCGTCGAAGAGGGCAAGATCATCACCTTCGAGCCAATGAACCCGCGCGACCGGCGCGTGGTGCATTTGGCGCTCGCCAAGTTCGAAGGCGTGATCACCCGCAGCGACGGTGAAGGTGACGATCGCCGGGTACAAATCATTCCCGTGCGGCGTACCACAGGCGCCGCCGGCGGCGCTGCCGCGGCGAACTGAGCGGGATTGCCCGAGTGAGCGGTCGCGCGCGCTGGGTGGGCGCGCGGGGCCGCTCTTGCACCTTCGACGGCGGGGATTACATACTCTTTCGGAATCCAACGTCGGACGAGAAGCGGCAAGGTTCCCGCCCCTGCCCCGTCCCGCCCATCAGCGCGCATAGAAAGGTTCTGTGAGATGACTTGGCTTCGTCGCTCCTTCGTCTTGTCCGTTGCTGGCACGGTCGGCCTGCTCGCGACTGCTTGCGGTCCGAAAGCAGTCCGCGGTGAGGAGGTCGCCGGTCTAGACGACCAGGCCATGAGCACCGGCCTCGACCGTCGCGACCTGCAGAAAATGCTGCATGAAAACATGCAAGCCCTGCAAGCCTCGCCGGTAGTCGCGCGCTGGCAAAAGGAAAACGGGCCTACCGTTTCCGTCTTGCCCCTACGCAACGAAACCACCGAGCACATCGATAGCCAGCTCGACTCACTGATCAGTGACATCGAGACCACGTTGGTGAATGCCGGCCACGTGAAAGTGATCAGCCTGGAGTCGCAGCCGGCGTTGATGGAGCAGGTGCGCAAGCAATACCAGGACGGCTTCGATCAAAGTAAGATTGCCGGCTGGGGGAAGCAAATTGGCGTCCGCTACGTCGTCACCGGCAAGGTCTTCGCCGCGGACGAACGCCAGGACGACGAGCGCCGCGTGCAATACTTCATGTTCATTCAAGTGTTGGACGTCGAGACCAGCGCGATCTTGTTCCAGTTCAAGACCTCCGTGACCAAAGCCCTGATCTGACGACGATGAAGCTCACGCACCTGGCATGCGTGATGTCTGTCGCCATGCTGACGCTCGCGCTCACGGGCTGCGCGGGGCATGCCGACAAGACCCTGGCCGCGCGCACCGCGCTCGACGCTGGCGATCCGCGCGGAGCACTCAAAGCCCTGAACGAGGTGCTCGACGTCAAGAGCGAGAAGGAGTTGCCGGCCAACGTCGGCGGCGACAACTCGCTGTTCTTGCTGGACCGCGCCATGGTGCTGCAAGAGCTGGATCAATATCCGCTCTCGAGTCGCGATCTGGAGGTCTCGGACAAGCAAATCGAGGTGCTGGACCTGTCGGCCAATGCCGCCGCGGACATCGGCCGTTATCTGTTCTCGGACGACGTGGGCCCATACAAGGCCCCAGCCTACGAGAAGCTGATGATCAACACCGTCAACATGATGAACTACTTGGCGCGCTCCGATTTGAGCGGAGCGCGCGTCGAGGCACGCCGCTTGGCGGTGATGCAGAAGTACACGCACGACAAAGGGGACGCCGCAGAGTCACTCCTCGGCCCCGGCAGCTACCTCGCGGGCTTCGTATTCGAGAAGAGCGGCAAACCGGAAGACGCCTTGCGCTACTACGACGAAGCGTTGGCGTACGGTCAATATCAGTCACTCGTCGAACCGATTCGCCGACTGTCGCAACAGGCGGGCTACTCCAGCCCACGCTTGCGAGAATTGGTCAGCAAGGCGCCTGCTGCCGATCCCGCCGCCGAACCCGCCAGTGACGATGACGCGGAGCTGCTGGTGATTGTGAACTTCGGCCGCGTGCCGGCAAAGATTGCCAAGCGCATCCCGATCGGCTTGGCCCTCACCTACGCCTCCGCGTTCATGAGCCCGGCCAGCGCCGCACAAGCCAACAAACTGGCCATGCAAGGCCTGGTTACCTGGGTGAATTACCCGGAGCTCGGTGAGTCGCGGAGCAGCTACGGTCGCCCCACGTTCATGCTCGACGGCCAATGGCAGCGTTTGGAGGGCATGCTGGCGGTGGATCGGGAGGCCAAGCGCGCGTGGGAAAAGGCGCGCGGCGCGATCGTCGCCTCGGCCATCACGCGCATGGTCACGCGCGTGCTCGCGGGAGCGGCGGTCAACGAGGTGGGCGGCGGCGGCACCTTGGGCGCGCTCTTGAGCCTCGGAACGCAGATCACCATGACCGCGGCGGACACGCCCGACACGCGCAGTTGGTCGACTTTACCCGCGCGGATTGCCTTCGGCCGCGTGCGCATCAAAGCCGGTCCGCACACGCTCGCGCTCACCGCGCCCGGCGGAAACAAGCGCCAAACGGTGAACGTGCCTGCAGGCGGCTGGGCCGTCGTCTGCCTGACGGCGCTCAACTAGCCCCCTTGTCGGCTTACTCCAAGAGCGCTCGCAAATTCGAAACGCAGAAGTCGAACGGAACCGTCGATTTCTCGTTCGGGAAGACGTGCCAAGTGATTTTGCGTAGCTCCGACTTTACGGATTCTACGGTCGGCTCCAGCGGATCGTTGTAGTTCCGGAAGCAATTGTCGATCAATTGCTCGAAGAGCACCCGGTTCGTCCCCGGCAGTAGCTTCGCGCGCCCCCCACTACAGAATACCTTTCCATTGGCTTCGATCTCGAATAGCAGGCTGACGTTTGGCGGCACCACGGCCCCTTCGAGTTCGAACGAGAAGCCCTTGAGCGACGAGGCGTCGAACGGCTGCGCGGGGTCAGTGAGGCTCGGTTGATTGAGCTCCATCCCGATTCGCGGCCCCGCGAACTCGGCCCAGCAATCGGTCGCTGGTGGTGTGAACATCCGAGTCGAGCAAGTAGTAGAGAATTGGTCGACCTTCGCCGCAGTGCCTTTGATGCATGCGGAGGTCTGCCCAGCATCGACCGGGGCCGTCAAATTGGAGGTCATGCTCTCGGCCGTGTGCGAATCTGATTCGGCGAACAGAACGCCTCGAACGTCGAGCTCCGCGTTCGTGACCCGGTCCCCGGAGAACGAGAGCGGCAGGCCTTCGTCGGCGGGCGCGCCGGCTGCGCCTACGTTCCCTGAGTCGCGCGGGTCACCTGAGTCGCGCGGGTCACCAGCGTCGTGGCCTGCGACGGCTGGCGTGCTGTTGCTGCCTTGGTCACAACCGCTGAGGCCGCTAGCGACAACCATTGCTGCAATCCCCGCGCAGCCAACCCAGGCCTTCATGACTCAGGTTTAGCTGAGGCCTTGCCGCTAAACAACCTACGAATCTTCAGAGCCCGGCGAGGGCGGTTTCGGGTTGTTGCGGAATGGATAGCCGAGACTCGGTACGGGCTGGCCCGCCACCAATGGCTCCGCCACCACGGCGGTCAGCGGCGCGATTCGAAGCGGAATCACCCCCGCCCAGACTGGAAGCGCCAGGTCTTCTTCGTCGTCGATCGGTCCGCCGCTGCGTACTTTCGCCGACGATTCCACGATCGGCAGAGCGAGCACGGTGGTCGCCTTGAGTTCCCGCTCGTTCGGGGCCCGCACACACTCAGCGCGACCCGGCGAAAAACGATTCACGAGCAGCGTCAAAGCCGCAAGCTTCTCACTCGGCTCCGCGATCACCCGCGCTTGGCCGAGGATCACGACCGAGCGGTAGTTCATCGAGTGGTGAAAAGCTGAGCGCGCCAAGACGATGCCGTCGATCAGTGTGACCGTGACGCACAGCGGCGCACCCTCTCCACCGTGTTCGATCATGCGGCTGGCGGCGGAGCCATGGATGAACAGCTCATCGCCGATTCGCCAATGAATGGTCGGGATGACGAAGGGCTGAGCGTCGTTGATTAGCCCCACATGGCAGATCAGCGCCTCGTCCAAGATGGCCTCGATTAGCGCGCGGTCATAGACGCCGCGCCCAGGCACGCGGCGCACGCGTGTGCGTTCGCTCGCTGCCGCAGAATGGCTCGTGCTCATAGGCAGCAATCTGGCCCGCCCACTGGTTGCTGAAAAGGTCCAGTTTTTGGAATACACTGGGTCCAGTGGTGTTCCCCCTCGCGCTGCCAAGCTTGAAAATACCTGGTGCGGTTGCCGGCAAATCCCCGATTTTCGTGCAAATCGCCGAGCTGTTGAGCGCCGAAATCCGGCGTGGTCGGCTTCGCGCCGGCGATCGACTCCCCGGCACGCGTCCGCTCGCACAGCAACTCGGCGTCGGGCGTAACACCGTGGTCGCCGCCTACGCCGAACTCGCCGCCGAAGGGTGGATCGTCACTCGGGCCGCTGGCGGCAGCTACGTATCCAGTGAAGTGCCCGAGCAGCGCGCGCGCCACTACGCGAGGCGCACGGCGGATGCGACCGTGACTGGACGAGCTGGCTTCGACTTCGAAATCCAAGCATTGGAGCGCGCGCAGCCCAGCGATCCGAAAACCTTGGCGCTGTTCGCGGGCGTGCCCGATCTGCGAAGGTTCCCCAGCGCGCTGCTGGCGCGCGCCTATCGCCGGGCGCTGCGAGGCAGCGGACGCGCCAGTCTGGACTACACTTCACCGTTCGGAGACCCACGCCTGCGCGCTGCGCTTGCGCGAGTGGTCTCGGCTACGCGGGGGCTAGCGCTCGGCCCGGAGCAATTGCTCGTCACCCATGGCAGCCAGATGGGTCTCGATCTTGTAGCGCGCGCGCTCGTACGCGCGGGAGATCGCGTGGGAGTCGAGCAGATTGGCTATCAGCCCGCCTGGGCTGCGCTCAAACGCGCTGGGGCGGAGCTCGTTTACTTGCCCGTGGACAAGCAGGGCGTGAGTATCGACTCGCTGCAGAGTGCGCTCGCGGCAGGCCCGCTCCGGGCCGTGTGCCTGACTCCGCATCACCAATACCCGACGACCGTCGCGCTCTCCGTGGGCCGCCGACTGCGCTTGCTGGAGCTGGCAGCGAAGCACCGCTTCGCGATCATCGAAGACGACTACGATCACGAATTTCACTATGACGGTCGTCCGCTGGCCTCACTCGCGAGCGCCGACCGTGCAGGGGTGGTGGTGTACATCGGCACCCTGGCCAAGGTCTTGGCGCCCGGCTTGCGCCTCGGCTTCGTGGCGGCCCCCAGCGGGTTGATTGAAACGCTGGGCGCCGTGCGTCTGCACGTCGACCGCCACGGCGACACCATCACCGAGCGAGCGGTGGCCGAATTGATCGAAGACGGCGAAGTGGCGCGGCACGCACGCCGGATGCGCCGTGTCTACCACGCACGCCGCGACGCGCTGGTCAGCTCACTCACTCGCCACCTGGGTAGCGCGCTCAGCTTCGACGTCCCCGCGGGCGGGATGGCGCTGTGGGCCCAGGCCAGCCCTGAGATCGACACGCGCGCCTGGCTCAGCCGCGCTGCGGAGCACGGGGTGGCATTCACCCTCGGCTCGAGCTACAGCGCGCCGGATTTGGGTGCGCGCAAAACCCGGCACTACCAAGGATTCTTGCGGCTCGGGTTCGCGCGCTACGACGAGCGCGAGCTAGAGACCGCGGTTCAACGCATGGCCCGCGCGCTGCGAGCGTAGAGCCGGTCACCACCAGGCTTCCATCTGCATGCCGCCGTTGAAGCCGTACAAGCGGTCGGCGTGGTCCGCTCCGCCCACTCTGCCGCGGAAGTCTTCACCCCACCACGCAAAGGTGCCGAATGCCCGAATCACCGGACGACTGTCGAAATGATTCGAGACGGCAACTTGGGGCGCCAGAGTGATCTTTCCGAGCCCCGCGCTGGTGTCCGCGCCAGTATCGCGAACCCAATCCAGCCCACCCTCGCCCGCTAGGCTGAAGTAGCGGTTGAAGTGCACGGTCGGGCGAATGCCGGCCGAATACCAATACTGCCGACCCGTGCCGTCCTTTTGGTCGGTAGCCTGGAAGACCAAGACCGGGGCAAGCGAGAAGTGCTCGCCCAGGTTGGTGAAAAAGTGCTCGGTGACGCGTAGACGCCAAGCGCCTTTGTGATCCGAACGGATGAAAGTGCCTTGCGCCAAGTCCACGGTCTCGAACCCGGCGTTGAAGGTTTTGGCCGGACCGGTGCCGTATTGGATCGAAAATTTGTTCGCGCCGCCCTTGCTGATGAAGTCCGGCACGCTGTGGATGAGATTTGCCGCGACGCCATTGGTGGTCGGTGCTTTTTGTCCGGACTGGTCGAAGCCGCTCCGCAGCGCAACGAAGGTCAGGCCGAGTTCGGCGGAGCCGCCGAGCAATGGCACCTCATACGCGCGCAGATCGAAGTTCGATTTGCTGAAACCTGCAGCGTTGGCTGGATCCGGCGCGGGTACGCTACCAAGGCCGCTGGTCGATCCGGAGCCGAGATAGGCCAAGGCCAACTTTGCGGGGCCGAGCCGCACGTCTTCGATGCCGCCACCACCGCCGGTCATGTCCCAGAAGAAGAAGTCGAGAACGTGGATGTCGTGACGACGGTAGTAGCGCCGCCCGGCCCAAAACTTTGCCTCCGGCAGACTGGGGATCACATTGCCAATCGATGCCCACGCTTCGGCCAGCCCGAAGCTCGTGGCCGAGCTCGAGTACGGGTTCAGCATACTGAGCCGCAGCTGCACCCGAGCCACCGGCCCAGAAGGCGTGCCATCCGGACGCAAATCCTCGTTCACACGGAATGCGCCGGGCAAATAGATGCTCTTACCAACGATGAGCTCGCCGTAATTTTCTGCTTCGTTGCCGAGACGATATTTGGCGCCCGCGCCCGGCGCAACAAAGGCCGTCAGTGCGCCACCGCGGCCATCGCGGCCGTAGCCGGCACGAAAGTAACCACCGATGTCTACGAAATTGCCGAGCACTTGCTCGAAGCGATCGGCGAGCACGCGACGCTGTTGCAAAATCGCCTGTGAGCGCGTCTCGGTACGGTTTTCGAACTGCGTCTCCACGAATTCGTCGATCGCCCGTTGCTTTGAGTGGCTATCTTCCGAACCCGCCGTGTCCGCGGGAGCGGGAGCAGGAGCCGGTGGAGGGGCAGGCGGCGCAGGCGTTGGAGCGAGCAACGGTGCGGGTTCAGGCGCTTGTGTAGGTTGCGGCGAAGGCATTGGCTCCGGCACGGGGGCCGTCGATTCTTGCGCTTCAGCTCGGCTCGCCAAAGCTGCACTTGCGCAAAAAATGGCTGCTATTAGGCTCCGCCCGCAACGCCCACGGCACCGACTCTTATTCATCGAGCGTGGATAAGAGCATCACTGCGCGTCCAGATCTAGCCCCAACCGCGAAGCCGAATCTGCTCGGACTAGGCACGAGGAACGACACTTGAGCAACACCGCCGGAGACATCACTTCATATGAGACGTTGTTCGCGTCGTCATCGGCGAGCAATCGAATGCTCGGTCGCGGCTTCGATTCATCTGAGGAGCGTTGGCCGGTCGCTCCAATTCTCGTCATCGGCGAGCTTTGCCGCGCAATTGGACGGGCTGCATCAGCACGCGTCAAACCAGTGAAAGCCGCGCGGTCCCGCTCCGACGTCGCCCCTTCCCCCTCATCCATGGCAAAGTCTGCCCGTGCGCTGGCGCTTTCCCGACCCCAATGACGTTTCAGAGACCGAACGCCGCACCGCGCTGCTCCTCGCCAGCGATCGATTTTGGCAGCATTTTCGTCGAGCCGCGCCCGAGATCAGCCAGACCTTTTCGCGTAAGGCCGAGTTCGATATCGCCGATTTCATGCATCGGCATCTCAGCCCGATCGATCCGCGCTTGATGTGGGAGTACGGCCCGCCCGCGCGCGGGGGTGAACACCGCTTAGTGATCACGCCCGAGTCGGAGCGCGAACTCCGGCCGCTGGTGGATACGTTGCTCTCGCGTGCGCCCTCGCTTCCGGCCTGGGAATTCTATGCCTACCGCTTGCCTGAGAACCTAGAGCAGACACTGGCGACGGTAGCGGGGCGCACGCAAGTAGACGTGAGCGGCTGGCAGGTCCGAGTGGTTCGCGGCGAGCACCACTTGCTAGACCTGAAATGGCTCGCTCCGGCCGGAACGCAGGGCGAAGGGCTGCAATATGCCGCGTGCGTCGCCAGTGAGACGCTGCTCGGTGAAGAAACGCTGGACACTTGGATCGGAGAAATCAGCGTCGAAGAAGCGCCCCGACCCGCGTTGCTCGACCGCTTGTTCGGTCGGACCGCGAGCAGGTCGGAGGACCACGGACTTGCATCATTGAAGTCCCGCGTCGAGTCATTGGTTGCCGAGATCGACGGCGAATCGTCGGAGCTGCCGCAATCGAGCGTCGACCATGAAAACGATGTGGAGTACACGCTGTTCTCGCTCGAGCCCAAGGAGCAAGACGACTACGCTGGCCGCCTCGATCTGTTCACGAGCGTCAGCGGTCTACCCGAGATGTGGCGAGCAGCTCACTCGGATCTGGCTTTTTGCTCTCGCCGTTTCTCGAAACACGGTGAGACGTTCTGTTACGTCAAGCTGGACGGTCGAGACTCGGCTGACCATGGTGACGTGCGCGCGCGCGGCAAAATCGAAGACGCGCTGAATGCGCGACTCCGGCCCAGCGGGCTCGGTTCGGGTATCGGTGGCGGAACCGGCCGCCGCTACACGTACATCGACCTGGCAATCCGCCATTTGGATCACGGGCTCAGCGAAGTGCGCCGAGTTTTGCGCGAAGTGGGCGTCCCCGAGCGGAGTTGGTTGTTGTTTCTCGATGCGCACTTGCAAAATGAGTGGCTAGGAATCTACGACACCACGCCACCACCACCGGTGAGCGAAGTCGGCGACGACTGAGCTTCGCGCGTGTAACGTCGAGCTGGCCTGCCGCTCAGACGCTGACTTTGCTGACCTTGCGGATGCTGAGCCAAATCATCAGCACGGCAAAGGCCACCAATGCCAGCAAGTGCGGCAACAACTCCACCGCGCCGGCGTCGCGCAGCACGATGCCGCGCATGATCGCGACCATGTGCGTGGTGGGCAAGAGTTGGCCGATCACCTGCAAAATGAGGGGCATGCCGTTGAGCGGGAACAGGTAACCCGACAAGAAGATCGACGGCAGAAACAGCATCTGTACTTTCTGCTGCGCCTCCTGTTGCGTCGCGGCGGTGGTCGAGATGTATAGGCCGAGCGCCAGCAGAGCCGACAGGTACAGGACCATGATTGCGAACAGCAGCACCAGGCTGCCGCGGATCGGCACGCCGAAGGCAAAGCGCATCAGGCCGAGGATCATCGCCGTGTCGGCCAGCGCGACGAACAGGTAGGGCGCAACCTTGCCCAACATGAGCCCCAGCGGATGGACGGGCGTGACCAGTAGCTGCTCCATCGTACCTTGCTCGCGCTCGCGCACGATCGAGCCAGCGGCCAACATCACGGCGATCATCTGCAAGATGACGGCGACCAAACCGGGGATCAGGAAATTCGCCGTGCGTCCCTCGGGGTTGAAGAGCACGATCGGCTGCGCTGCCAGCGGCATGCCGGCCCGCGCGTCGCGCGAAATCAGTTCCAGATTCTGACTCGAGATCACGCCGTTGATGGCCGCCAGTGCGCCCGAGCTCACGATCGAGTCGGAGCCGTCGATCAACACCAGGATCTTCGCCGAGTCACCGCGCGCCCGCTTGCCGTGATAGTCCGGCGGGATGACGATGCCGACGCCCGCGCGACCAGCGATGATCTCCGTGCGCGCGCGCCGCGGGTCGCTGGTCACGATCTTGATCGCGAAGGTCTTCGTAGCGCGTAGTCGGTCCATCAGCTCGCGCGAGGCCACCGAGCGGTCTTGATCGACGACTACCGTCGGCACGTCGTGCACGGTTTGGTCGATGAACCCGTACATCGTGAGCTGCATCAGCGGCAGCATCACGGCCAAGAACAGCACGGCCTTGTTGCGGCGAATGTGCAGCAGCTCCTTGCGAAAGATCGCCAGGAAGGAGCTCATCATGAGCGGCTCTCCCCGCGCCGAGCGCGGGCCGCTTCTTCCGTCAGCGTCACGAATACGTCCTCCAAGGAGGGCGCGATCTCGCGCAGCTGCGCGTGGGCAAAGCCGGCTTTTG
>Ga0164308_10002184_pt1 | contig 10397 bp, 9 predicted proteins | sample Whisoiple_246_MG_FD_109983 | JGI IMG/M metagenome (GOLD analysis project Ga0164308, IMG submission 109983) | Soil microbial communities amended with fresh organic matter from upstate New York, USA - Whitman soil sample_246_MG | ecosystem: Environmental > Terrestrial > Soil > Unclassified >... | reverse complement strand
ACCAGCCTCGATCAAGCTTGGAACTGGGCAGTGTTCATCGACAATGCCAAGAAACTCAAAGCGCAGGGCGGCGCATCGTATCCGTTTGCCATGAGCTGGCAGAACGGAGCCGTGCATCGTTGGATGTTCTATCTCTACCAACATGGCGGCCGGCTGTTGAATGAGGACTTGACCGCTTCGCGCATTACCGAGAAGGCGGGCGTCGAGACCATAGGATGGACGCAGAGTTGGTTCACCGAAGGCCTCGTGCCGCCGAGTACGTCAGTCAAGAGCGCCGAGAAGGTGCAGAACCTCTTTGCCAATGGTACAATCGCGATGATGCTGAATGGAAATTGGCAGATCCCCTTCGTAGAGCAGCAGATGAAGGCCAAGTGGGGCGTCACGTACCTGCCGCGTGACGCCGCGATGGCCGACGATCTCGGAGGCACCTGCGTCGCCGTCTCGCGGGACTGCAAGGTGCCGGACGTCGCCGTGGACTTTGTGAAGTTCCTTGTGAACGAAGAGAACATGCGCGACTTCGTCAACACGTCACAGCTCCTGCCGGTGCGTACGTCGCTAGTCAATAAAGGTGTAGACTACGCCATCCGGCCGAAGGAAACGGCCATCTTCGTCGAACAGACTAAAACCATTCCCGAGCATCTCGTCAGCACCGTCACTCTTCCCAACTGGGGAAGATTCAACCCGAAGATGGCGGACGAGCTTGATCTTGCCTTCACCTCGGGACAGTCAGCGGAGCAGACCGCCAAGAACATCGAAACGCACGTGGAGCGGCTTCTCTTGCGGGGCTGATTCTCCCTCCTGACCCGAATTAAGAATAGTTGATGCAGGTTATGGTACCTAACGCGCTGATTCATGAGACGGCTACGAACGATTCCCCCACCAGCCGGTTGTCCGGCTGGTGGGTGTCCTATCGATCGCGGCTGACGCCGTACCTTTTCATCGCACCCAATCTCGTGCTCTTTTCAATCTTCATATTTTTCCCGCTTTTTTTCGCCGCCTATATCAGCGTGCATGAGTGGTCACTGATCGACACACCGCTTTACCTCGGAGCGGAGAACTACACACGTCTCCTAACTGACTACCAGTTCTGGCAGGCAATGAAGAACACGGTGCTCTATTCGGTGGCGACCGTGCCAACGAGCCTGGCGCTCGGCCTTGCTCTCGCCATCGGCCTCAATCGCAAACTGTTTGCCCGCACGCTTCTGCGAAGCGTCTATTTTCTGCCTGTTGTAGTATCGAGCGTCGCTACGGCAATCATCTCCGCTTGGCTGTTCAACGACCATTATGGCGTCGTCAATGCGCTCTTTAAATTGATTGGCATGCAGCCAATTTCCTGGCTTTCGACAACGCAGTGGGCGTTACCGTCGATCATCATCACCACGCTCTGGACGCGTGTCGGCTTTTGCATGGTCGTCTATCTCGCGGCTTTGCAATCAATTCCTCTAAACTATTACGAAGCCGCTTCGATAGACGGGGCGACACGGCTGCAGCAGTTCCGATATGTGACATGGCCGCAGCTTCGCCCGACGACCTTCCTGCTGCTGATCCTCAACGTCATCCATTCCTTCCAGGTCTTCGACCTGATCTTTGTGATGACCGGCGGAGGTCCCGGCTTCTCCACCACGATGATTGTCCAGTACATCTACCAGTCGGCGTTCGCGAGTTCGGAAATGGGCTACGCGAGCGCGATGGGTATCGTCCTGTTCCTGATGATACTCTTGTTCACACTTTTGCAATGGCGTGTGAACCGGCGGACAGAGGACTTCCTTTGAGAGAACGCCTATGATGGTCACGACCGCCAGTCCTGCGCAACGACGCATGGAAACATTCGCGCTCTGGGCTCTTCTTGCCGCAGGCGCCCTTATCATGATCTTCCCGATCTACTGGATGTTTGCGACCGCGATCAGGCCAAAGGATCAGATTTTCAGCGCCAGTACCGGTATCCTCCCGACCGGTTGGGTCTGGAGAAACTTTGCCGATGCCCTCAATCATATGCCGTTCCTGCACTGGTTTTGGAACTCGACCGTAATCGCGGTCGTGGCTGTGGTGATCACGGTCAGTATCAACCTTCTCTGTGGCTATGCGTTCGCAAAATTTCGCTTCGCTGGGCGCGACGTATTGTTCCTCACCGTACTCAGTGCATTGATGATTCCCGTCCAGGTGATTATCGTTCCGTTGTTCTTTGTAGTGTCCGATCTTGGGCTTCTAAATTCTTACTGGGGCGTGATCCTGCCGCGTGCCGCCGAAGCTTTTGGCATCTTCATGGTGCGGCAGTTTATGGTGTCGATCCCGGACGAGTTGCTCGAAGCCGCGCGCCTCGATGGCGCCAGTGAATTAACGATCTTTCGCAAGATCGTTCTTCCGCTCTCCAAACCGATCATCGCCGTCCTCATCATCTTCACGTTCATGTGGCGCTGGAACGACTTCGTCATGCCGCTTCTAATGCTGACCGATCAGGATATGTATACGGTCCAACTCGGGCTGAACCTCCTGAAGGGTCAGTACAACACCGAATGGACGGACATCATGTCCATCGCTTTGCTGTCGCTGGTGCCGATGCTCGTCATCTTCGTTTTCTTCCAACGCCAACTCATACAGGGCATCGCCGGGACAGGCCTCAAATAGTGGCGATTCCGATCGGCTCATTTCATTCCGAGAAAGGACCAAACATGTTGAAAATTGCCATGATAGGCGCCGGCAGTGTCGTATTCGTGAAGAACCTGATCACCGACATCCTTGAACTTCCCGAACTGCGGCACGTCACGATTGCGCTTCATGACATCGACATGGAGCGCCTGGAGACTGCGGGCATGATGGCGCGCTGGACGGCCTCGCAGTTCGATGCGCATCCCACGATCGAAGAACATCTCGACCGAAAGATCGCTTTGAAAGACGCCGATTTCGTCATAAACATGGTGCAGATTGGGATGCACGAAGCGACGCTTCTCGATTTCGAAATCCCGCGCAAATACGGTCTCAAACAGACGATCGCCGACAGCCTCAGCATCGGCGGCATGTTCCGCGGCCTTCGGACCATCCCCTTCATGGTGGACCTCGTCTCGGAGATGCGCACGCTATGCCCCGAGGCGTTGCTGATGAACTATACCAACCCAATGAGCATCCTGACGCAGGCCGTCTACGAGGCCTTCCCGGAGCAGAAAGTCGTCGGTCTCTGCCACAACGTCCAGAACACCGCGAACGAACTCGCCTCCTATCTCAATGTGCCAGCGACAAGTCTCTCCTATGACTGCGCGGGCATCAACCACATGACGTGGTTCCTTAAGCTGAGGATCGACGCTGAAGACGCCTATCCGCGTCTCCGGGCGGCGATGGACGATCCCGAGATCTTCGCCAAGGATAAGGTACGCTTCGAACTAATGCGTTCCTTTGGCTGGTTCATCAGCGAATCGAGCGAGCACAACGCCGAGTACACGCCCTATTTCTTGAAGAGGGACGACCAGATAGCGGCCTACGATGTGCCGGTCGACGAATACATCCGGCGCAGCGAGCGCAATTTGCGTCGCTATGCCGAAACACGTCGTAAGCTTATGGCGGGCGAGACCTTTCCGCTTGAGCGCAGCGTCGAATACGGATCGCTGATTATCCACGCCATGGTGACAGGCAAACCCCAGCTGATCTACGGCAATGTCAAGAACACAGGCCTGATCGAAAACCTTCCGGACGGATGCTGCGTTGAGCTTCCGGTTGTCGTCGATCGAAGCGGCTTGCGCGCTTGCCACGTCGGCAGCTTGCCGCCGGAGCTCGCTGGCTACTGCGCGCCGCATGTCTATGTCCAGGACCTTACCGTCAAAGCGGCGCTAGAAGGAAACCGGGATCGCGTTCACCGGGCCGCACTGCTCGACCGGCATGCAACTAGCGTTCTGTCAATTGCCGAGATCCGGGCTATGGTGGATGAACTAATTGACGCCCATGGAGATGCGATGCCCGCCGGCATCCGTTCCCAGACGAGCGCGATTCGCGAATACGCTTAAAGAAAGGGTCGCGCGGCCGTCTAGAGCTCCCCGCACAGGTCAGCGACGTCGCGCTTGCGGGATGCCATAAGCCGGCGCCCTCGGCACATCGGGATCGTCATTGAGCGCGATCGACCGGCTCCCGGGCGGCAGTTTCACTCTTGAGGAGCGAGGACTCGGTAGACTGAGGCGCGACCGATCGCGAGGCGCTTGCCAATCTCGGATGGTCCCACACCTTCCCCACCAAACGTGCCCGCTTACGCTCAGGTTTCGAGCTCTGCAAGAATCGCCTCGGGCAGGTGAGCGAGAGAGTTGAGGACGATTCGCGTCGACTTTGATCCTGGCGCCTTCGGGAGTCTCAGCGCCGCCCAATGTGGTATCAAGTTCAACGACCGGCGAATCGTGCCTCCTGATTTGGCCGCGATCATGCTTTGCGTCGATCGAGGTGTTCGGCTCCCCGATTCTCCCCGACCCGACAACCGCAGTAAACTCCGGGCGTCGCTCTCAGCCTCAAGGTTCTCCCGGCAACTCGGTGCCGGTTACCCGTGCGTAGATCCGCGCCACGGAGGCATCGTCATCCCGGCCCATTCCCGCGCCGGATGTCATGAGAAACATCTGCAACGCAGCAGCCGTGACAGGTACGGGGAATCGTGCCGTTCGCGCCATGTCCTGGATGATCCCCAGGTCCTTGACGAAGATGTCCACGGCTGAGCGGGGCGTGTAATCGCCATCGAGCACATGAGGCACACGATTTTCAAACATCCACGAATTGCCAGCGGAGGCGGTGATGACCTCGTAAACCTTATGAATATCGAGACCCTGCTGGGCCGCAAATACGATGGCTTCGCTCGCCGCAGCGATATGAACTCCTGCGAGCAGCTGATTGATCATCTTGAATGCGGCACCCGCTCCTGCCTCGTCACCCAGTTCGTAGACTTTCGCGGCCATCGCATCGAGCGCGCTTCGTGCTTTCGCGAAGGCCGCAGGACGGCCGGAGGCTAGAACTGTCAGGGCCCCTTCCGACGCCCGAACGGAACCGCCGCTTATGGGCGCATCGAGATAGAGGCGCCCCGTCGCTTCGAGCCTGACCGCAAAGTCGCGCGCATTCTGCGGGTCCATGGTGGCCGAGGATACGAAGACCGCCCCCGGTGGCAGCGATTCGGCGACTCCGTTCGGCCCGAACAGAATGGCCTCGGTCTGGGCCGCATTCACCACGACGGAGACGACGACATCCGCATCATGCGCAGCCGCTGCCGGACTTTGCGCGCCGCGCCCGCCTGCGGCAGTAAAGCGCGCAGCGGTGGATTCGCTCACGTCGTAGCCTGCCACATGGAAGCCCGCGCCTCGCAGCGACTGAGCCATCCCGAATCCCATCGAGCCAAGGCCGATGACACCAACTCGTACGACGCCGGAGGGACCTTCATCTTGCGGAACCGCGCGCTCGACAACCATGTCATCAACCTCATTTCGGGCAGGGTGAAAGGAAGGCAAGGTTGCGACTTCAACCGCGCCCTATGAACGGCATCTTTGTGGCCATTACGGTCATGTTCTGGACGTTGGCATCAAGGGGGAGTCGGGCCATGTAAAGCACGGCGTCGGCTACATGACTGGCATCAATGGTCGGCTCGGTGGCGACCTTTCCATCCGCCTGCAAAACCCCGGTCGCCATGGCCGAAGTCATATCGGTCGCCGCATTGCCGATATCGATCTGTCCGCACGCGATGTCGAAAGGCCGCCCATCTAGCGACGTGGCTTTAGTCAAACCCAGGATCGCATGCTTCGTGGCCGTATAGGGAGCCGAATTCGGACGGGGCACATGGGCGGAAACCGATCCGTTATTGATGATGCGTCCACCGCGCGGGCTCTGTGATTTCATCAAACGGAAGGCTTCCTGTGTGCAAAGGAATGCACCTGTCAGGTTGGCATCGACAACGTTGCGCCATTGATCCCACGTGATCTCCTCGATCGGTACCGGAGGGGCATTGGTGCCCGCGTTGTTGACGAGAAGGTCGAGCCTGCCGAACGCTTCTTTCGTTCGGACAAAAAGCCCCGCGACCGAAGACGGATCGGTGACGTCAGTGGGAACCGTAAGTGTCGTCGATCCCGGCCGAGCAATCTCCCGCTCGGCTCTTTCGAGTACTTCCTCGCGCCTCCCCGCCAGAACGATTGTGTAGCCTGCCCGCAGCAGGGCGTTCGCTATGGCCTTGCCTACGCCGCTCCCTGCGCCGGTTACGATGGCAATCTTGGATTGTTGCGTCATTCCCTCCACTTTCCAGATAATGCTTGTCGATCAAAAAGGAGCGTGGCCACCGGATCTGTCGAAAACGCCGCCGGTGGTGAACGAACATTCGTCGCTTGCGAGCTTACAGGTGAGGGACGTCACCTCATCGACCGTTCCGAGCATCCCATGGGATTCTTCGAAAACAAAGAAATCGATATGGGCCTGGTTTATTTGATTAAAGATTGGCCTCCGGACCGGCGCGGGTGTGACACTGCTGGCAATGACGCCGCTCTTTGCTAGTTCCTGCCGCAGGGATTTGGTTAGCCCTATGACGGCCGCCCCCGACGCGCTGCCGTCAGAAACGTTCGGATTGCCTTCATTGCCGGCGACTGACGCCACGTTGACGTAGAGGCGGCGCTCCATGAGCAACCTCGCATGTTCCTGCGCTTCGGCGGGCTTGATGGAGCTCATATCGACGACGATGCTGCCGGGGCGGAGTGCATCCGCGACACCTTGCTTGAGGAGAACGTCCGCCACCGTCGCCCCGTTCTTGAGCATCAGGATTACGATGTCGGCGTCTCGCACAGCGTCGACCGCGGTGTCCACGACACGGGCCCCGAAGGGCGCCAGGACATCGGCGTTTGCCCGGGAGTGATTCCAGACCGCGAGATAACAGCCGGCCTCGAGCAACCGCCTGGCCTGACGCGATCCCATGAGGCCAATGCCAAGAAACAGAAAACGCCTTTATCAGATGTCATCTCCGAGGCCTCCTTGCGACTCGTATCCTGGGGGCTCAAGCGGCCGCGGACGATGACTTTGTCCGCAACAGACGAGCCGCGGCGCTCGCGAGAACAGGCCACAAAGCCAGCAGCATGCCGAGGGTGATAAGCGTGCCGACAAGGCCGTTCGACCAGAAGATCGAGAGCGAACCCTTCGACATGATCATTGATTGCCTGAACGCATCCTCGGCCTTGTCGCCAAGCACCATTGCCAGAACCAGCGGCGCGATGGGATAATCGAGTTTTTTGAAGACATAGCCCGCAACTCCGAAGGCCAAGGCCAGCCAAAGATCGAACGGCCGGCCCGCAACCGTGTATGCCCCGATGAAACACACGACGACGATAACCGGCCCGATAATGGCGAACGGAATGCGCAGGATCGATGCGAAGATCGGTATGGTAGTCAGGACGACCAGCACCGCGACGATGTTACCGAGATACATGCTGGCGATCAGACCCCAGACGAAATCGGGCCGCTCGATGAACAGCATGGGGCCCGGGTTCAAGCCCCAGATCATCAATCCACCCATCATCACTGCTGCCGTGGCAGATCCCGGCACGCCCAATGCGATCATCGGCAGAATGGCGCTGCTGCCGGCCGCGTGATCGGCGGTCTCTGGCGCAACAACGCCTTCTGGCTCGCCTTGGCCGAAGTGGTCCTTGCGACGCGACAGGCGCTTTGCGAATGCGTAGCTCATGAAAGACGCGGCTGTGGGTCCGCCAGGCGTAATACCCATCCAGCACCCGATGATGCTGCTCCGAAGGAGGGCGATCCAGTACCTGGGCATGGTGGCGATCGTTCGGATGACATCGCGGGGCGTTACCCGCGCTCTGACACCGTCAAAGCGCAAGCCCTCCTCCATTGTCACGAGGAGCTCGCCGATTCCGAACAGGCCGATGACCGCGATGAGAAAGCTGATGCCGGAGAGAAGCTCGTTAAACCCATACGTCAGGCGCAGACCGCCCGAAATGGTATCCATTCCGACAGCCGCGAAGGCAAAGCCAAGGCCCATGGAGACGACGGTCTTGAATGGAGACGCCGCTCCAAGCCCCACGAAGCTGGCGAATGCCAGAAAATAGACAGCAAAATATTCCGGGGAGCTGAACCGGAGTGCGAAGTTCGCAACCCATCCTGACAGAACCGTAATAAGGATCACCCCTACCAGAGCACCGAAGCCGGCCGATAGAAACGCGAGCGTCAACGCCTCTGCGGCCTTTCCTTGCTTCGCCATCGGATAGCCGTCGAAAGTCGTCGCGGCAGATGACGGTTCTCCCGGGATATTGAACAGGATGGATGTGGTCGATCCGCCGAAGAGCGCTCCCCAGTACATGCTCGATAGCAGGATGATGGCCGAGACCGGGTCCATAGTGAAGGTCAGTGGAAGAAGGAGAGACACGCCGTTTGGCGCACCGAGGCCGGGCAGAACACCCACGAGAATTCCCAGAAGAACGCCGACGATCATCAGCGCAACGTGATAGGTCGTCAATGCGACGCCGAAACCGTGCATGAGAGGTGCGAAATTTTCCACGGTCTTATCCCCTCGGGCGATTGTTGATCAGTAGAGACCCAGGGCGGCTTCGAGCGGACCCTTCAGGAGAGGAACTTGAAACCCCATCTCGAGGACGAAATAGAAAAAGACCGCTGCCGCCAATCCGGCGGTCGCCGAAATTGCAAACCTATATCCTCCCTGCAACCACATGACGAAGGTGAGATACAGGGCGCTTGCAACGTAAAGGCCAAGGAAAAGCGAAAAGACGACGAAAAGCACCATCGGGCCAAAGAACGTCACTACCCGCTTGGCCTGGACGCGATCCACAAGGACGGTCTGCAACGCCGCACGGCCGACGACAGTCTCTCCCAACGTGGCGACGCTTGCTGCCATAACCAAAAGTCCGATGTAGAACGGAAAGGTTCCCGGCTCCGGGCCGGCCGACCCCCAGCCCACGCCGTATTCGAGAGATCCCACAACCGCAGCAAGGCCAAGGCCCGCAGTCGCGGTCGCAGTCGCAATCTCGGCAGAAAAGCGAGAAATCATGACGTCACCCTCCGCTCGTAACGTGCAACGCGCCGGCGCAGATCAGACTGCGCCGGCTTCTGGCTCACCGCCAGCTAGCGAACGACCCATCCTTCGCGCTCGAAAACTTTCTTATTCTTCGCATCGTCCTGGGCGATGAACGCTTTCAGTTCCTCGCCGGCAAGAAAGCGCCCGGTCTGGGAAGTGCGGTCGATATATTCCTGCCACTCCGGCGTCTCGCTGACTTTCTTCAGGAGATTCGCGTAGAACGCCACCGTTTCGGCGGGCACTCCGGCGGGCAGCCAGGTTGTACGCGGCATCTGGAATTGATCGACCGGGATGCCAGCTTCCTTACATGTGGGAATATCGGACCAACCCATGGTCGGCGTGACCTTCGGACCCTCTGGGAGCCGCGTGGGACTGAACACGCACAAGGGCTTTATCATTCCGGCCTTCCACTGGCCGATGTTTTCATTGGGATTGTTGGTGTTCGAGTCGATATGACCACCCGCCAACTGAACCGCAGCCGCCCCGCCGCCCTGGAAAGGAACGTAGATGAATTTCGTCCCCGTCGCGTCTTCGACGATGCTGGTCAGCGTCTGGTCCGTGTCCTTGGATTGACTGCCACCCATCTTGAGCGTCTCGGGCTTGGCCTTGACTGCTTGGATATAACTCTTGGCGTCGTCGAAGGGCGCCTTCGCGTTAACCCAGAGGAGGAATTCGTCCAGCGCCATGGCGGCGACGGGAGTCAGGTCCTCAGGCTTGTAAGCGATCTTGGCCACGTACGGGAGCAGGTACTCGTTGTTCGTGCCGAACGTAAGCTTGTGGGGATCCCCAGCCGCTACCTTCGCGTACACATATCCTTCAGCTCCGCTGCCGCCGCCCTTGTTGGTGACGACGATCGACTGCTCCATGAGCTTGTGTTTTGCAATGATGGACTGAACGATCCGTGCGAAATTGTCGGTGCCGCCGCCAGGGCTCGAGGTGACGATGAATTCCACTGGTTTGGTCGGCTGCCAATCGGCCTGGGCAGCACCACCCAGCAAGACCGTGAAAGCAGTTGCGAACAACCAAGATTTTTTACGCAGCATCGTCTTCCTCCCTTGTTGATCAAGCCGGCCCATGGCGTCGAACCGGAATATTTCCGAGCTGGATGTTAAACGGCCGCGCCCTCGGTGTGTTTGGCGCGCGCCGCGGTAGCCATGCGGATTGCCAATTGAAGCGCCTCGCGGCTTGCGCCGAGATTGGCGATTCCGCGACCTGCGATTTCATAGGCGGTTCCATGGGCAGGCGTGCAGATCGGAAGCGGGAACCCTCCGATCAGCGTGACTCCCCTGTCGAAGCCCATGAGTTTCATGGCGATCTGCCCTTGGTCGTGATACATGGTGAGGACCGCATCGAAGTCACCGTT
>Ga0164308_10002183_pt1 | contig 10399 bp, 9 predicted proteins | sample Whisoiple_246_MG_FD_109983 | JGI IMG/M metagenome (GOLD analysis project Ga0164308, IMG submission 109983) | Soil microbial communities amended with fresh organic matter from upstate New York, USA - Whitman soil sample_246_MG | ecosystem: Environmental > Terrestrial > Soil > Unclassified >... | reverse complement strand
TCGGATGCGTTGTGTTACGCCGACCAAACCGTCGGTCCGCACGGGAAGCGCATGACGATCGAGTACCGGATCAACGAAGCAATCGCCCGGCACGGGCCCGACTCGCCGAACGCCCGCGCCCGCGTTGATCGCGTTCCGTACCTTCTCGGGGTCGCCCGTATCGTTAAAAAAAAAATAGCACGCGTGGGTCCCCCGTCGACCACACACTGATCGGGTCAGCAGCGGCCGCCTCCCGAGCCATCGTTGTGCGCTCTGTGGTCGATCGGCCGGCGCAAATGCAGCCCGCTGAGTCACCACACGCAGAACCGCGGCCGCCGAAAAATGTGGATGAATCCGGACCATGGCAACAAACGAACAGGGTCAGTGCGAACGTCTCGCACCCCGTTCAACACCCGGCAGAGAACGTTCAACTGGGCTAGTTGACCCACCGGGTCAGCGGGTGTTCAGCGCGGCTGCGGGGTGCATCCTGATGTTTCGCCATCGTCATCGCCATCGCCAGCCGGGAGCGCATGCCATGTTCGAGAAAACGAAGTTCTTCGCGAGCTTCTCGGTGGACGACCTCAGCGTGGCGAAACGGTTCTACGGTGAAACGCTCGGCCTGGATGTGTGGGAAACGGATGTCGGCCCGGAGTGGTTGCGGGAGCTGTGGTTGCAGCAGTCAGGCGAGCGCCGGGTGATGATCTATCCGAAACCGGACCACACGCCAGCGATGTATACGGTTCTGAATTTCCCGGTCAGTGACATCGGCCGGGTCGTCGACCACCTCGCCGCACGTGGGGTCACCATGGACACCTTCGACGCCTACGAGTCCGATTCCAGGGGAATCCACCGGGTCGGCAATCATTCAATCGCGTGGTTCCGTGACCCGGCCGGAAACGTCCTGGCTATCGACGAAGAACACTGACACCCGCAGCGGCCCGGCTGTCCGCTCAACCCGAGCCTTCGCGCCTTGGTTGGCAGGAAGCACGCCGCTTCGAGCCACCACCGCGATCGTCGGCGAACCTTCCCTGGTGGGCCCGTTCGGTGTGGACCTCACCACGTGTGTGTCCGGCCCCTGCGCTCGTCAACTACGATGAGCAAAGTTTGCTGCATCTGCGACGGTCTCCCTCTCCGATGTCGCAGTAGAGGTCACAACGACAGTGACAACCAGACAACCAGTGACAACCATCACGAATTGCTGAACTGTTCGACGACGCCAGCAGAATGCCGCACACCACCCCTGATAGGTCTTGGAGTCGAGCCCGAGCGGCATATCGAGGCGAGCGAAACCGTCGCCTACCACCGGGCCTGTTTCCCCGGGGGCGAATTCGGGAACGTGAACCGCACGAACGCATGTCTCTCCGCGCGCCACTACCGAAGTAGGTCAATATGTTTCAGGTCGCGCCATGAGTGTGCGTATCGCGATTGTCTCCACCTACCCACCCCGGCCCTGCGGCATCGGCACCTTTTCGCGGGATCTCCGAGCCGCCCTGATCGGGGCCGATTCATCACTGAAGGTCGATGTGGTGTCGATCGTTCGCGATCAGTTCATGTCGACCGAACCCGAAGTCCTGTCGGTGATTCGGCAGGATGTCCGCGCCGACTACGTCGCGATGCCCGCGCTGCTGGACGGCCGCGGAACTGATGTGGTGCTGATCGAGCATGAGTATGGAATCTTCGGCGGTGAGTCCGGCTCCTACGTGCTGTCGCTGGTTCAGGAGCTCCGGCAACCGTTCGTTGTGACGCTGCACACGGTGCTGTCCACTCCGACCGCACGACAGGCCGACGTCCTGACCGCTCTGTGTCGACGCGCCGCACTGGTCACCGTCTTCACCGAAACAGCCCGGCGGATGGTCGTCGACGCGGGGGTCGTGACGCCGGACCGCGTGTGCGTGGTCCCGCACGGCGCTCCGGCGATGCTGCTGTCGAACATCGCGGAGGCGACGTCAACCGGGGATCCCGTCCTGGAGACCGAAGGTCTGCACCCGACGATGGCCACGCTCGAGGGTCGCACCGTGCTGTCCACCTTCGGGTTGATCTCCCCTGGAAAAGGTATCGAAACCGCGATCGAGGCACTCGCGATGATCGTCCCCCTGCATCCCGATGTCTTGTATCTGGTGGCGGGACAGACCCATCCCGAGGTGGTCAAGGAGGAGGGCGAACGCTACCGGTTGTCACTCGAACGGCTCGTGCGTGACTACGGCCTCGAACGGAACGTCCAGTTCCTGGATCGATTCCTGACAGTGGAGGAACTGGCGTTCCTCTTGTCCTCCACCGACATCTATCTGACCCCGTATCTGTCGCGGGAGCAGATCGTCTCGGGGGCGTTGACGTTCGCGGTGGTGGCGGGCTGCCCGGTGGTATCGACACCGTACTTCTACGCGGAGGACCTGCTTGCCTCCGGTGCAGGCGCTTTGGTGCCCTTCGACGATCCCGCAGCATTCGCCAAGGGAGTACTCCAGTTCCTGGACAATCCGGACGAGCTCGCCACGGCTGCACTGGAAGCACGACGTGTCGGGGCCGGGCTGACCTGGCCGTCCGTCGGCGCCATGACTGTCGATGTGCTCCTGCGCGCGAGGAGCCTCGGCGCCCCGCTGGAGGGCGGGTTTACTCGAGGTCGGGTGGCATCGTCGCCGACGATCCGATCGGAACATCTGTTGACACTTGTCGACGACGTCGGGATTTTGCAGCACGCCGATGGCGTCGTGCCCAACAGGGTCAGCGGCTACTGCGTCGACGATGTGGCCCGGCTTGTCGTGGTGGCACTGGGTCTCGGCCTGAATCGCCAACCGGACGACCAGACCTTCAGCCGAATGGTGACCCGTGGACTCAGCTTTCTGCATCACGCGTGGGATCCCGAGGATCAAGCGATGCACAACATGATGTCCTACGACCGGCGATGGCTGGACGAACCGCACGGCGGCGATCACCTCGGGCGAGCGTATTGGGCGCTGGGAGCTGTTGTCGCAGCACAGCCGCCTCGTGCTGTCGCTGCACCCAGCCTCCGGCTCCTGGAGGAACTCGCCCCCGCCATCGAGCGGACAGACAGCCTGCGGACCGTGGCCTTCGCGGTCATCGGACTGACCCGGCCACCCCTTGATGCGATGCCTGCGCCGCTCCGCCGACTGCTCGGCGTACTGGCCAACCGGTTGCTGGACGTCTACACGAAGTTCCGCACCGACAAGTGGCGATGGTTCGAGAACAATCTGACCTACGACAATGCACGGCTCCCCCAGGCTCTCATCGCCGCCGGTGATCGACTGGGCGACGTTGCGATGTTGACCGCCGGGCTCGAGGCTCTGGATTGGTACGGCACTCAATGCGCACTCGACGGTCCAGCGGTCAGGCTCGTCGGTAACGGCTGGCACCGCAGCAGCGAGACTCCATTCGCCACACCGCTGGACGGTGATGAACAGCCCCTCGATGCCGCGGCACTGGTCGAAGCGCTCACCGACGCCCTCGCCGCCACCGATCAACGCGTCCACGGGCAACGTGCGGTCCGCGCGTTCGAGTGGTTCCTCGGCCGCAATGAGCTGGGCAAGCCCGTGTACGACTTCGCGACCGGTGGCTGCCATGACGGGCTGTCTGCGCAGAGCCTGAACGACAACGAGGGCGCAGAGTCGACCTTGGCGTTCTTCCAGGCACTGCTGGCGCTCGAGTCGGCCGGATTGCAATCGTCACTTCCCCAGCCGTGAAGATCACCGGCGCGATCCGCCCGGTTCGTCCAAGACGAGCGCGAGCGTGAAGGTTGCAATGCTCGCACCGATCGCGTGGCGCACCCCGCCTCTGCACTACGGTCCGTGGGAGCAGGTCACCAGCCTGATCACCGAGGGTCTGGTGGCGCTCGGCATCGACGTCACGTTGTTCGCCACCGGTGACTCGGTGACGGCCGCCGAACTGGACAGTGTGTGTGCAGTTCCGTATGCCGAGAACCCGGACATGGACGGGAGAGTCTGGGAAGCACTGCATGTCGCGCACGTTCTGAAGAGATCCGGCGAATTCGACCTCGTGCACAACAACCTCGACTGGCTACCGTTGAGTTTCTCCGAGCTCAGCGCCGCGCCCATGGTCACCACCATCCACGGTTTCTCCAGCCGCTCGATCCTGCCGGCCTACCGGTCCGCGCGGTCGGTCTTCGTCTCCATTTCCAACTCGGATCGCGTGCCCGACCTGGACTATGCGGCCACCGTCTACCACGGCATCGACCTCGACGCGCTGCCCTACTCTGCCGATGGTGGCGAGGAGTTGGTCATTCTCGGGCGCATCCATCCCGACAAGGGCACAGCTGAAGCGATCGAAATCGCCCGACTGGCACAGCGCCGACTGGTGATCTGCGGGATCGTCCAGGACCACGACTATTTCGCCGAACGGGTCCGGCCACACATCGACGGCGATGCTGTGACCTACCTGGGTTCGATCGGCAAGGAGCAGCGAGCCTCGGTGCTCGGGAATGCACACGCGCTCGTTCATCCGATCGCCTTCGACGAGCCCTTTGGGCTCTCGGTCGTCGAGTCGATGGCCTGCGGCACGCCGGTTGTCGCCTACCGGCGAGGCTCGATGCCGGAAGTCGTCGATAGTGGTCAAACGGGCTTCCTCGTCGACAACCCCGTCGACGCAGCAGTAGCCATCGACGCGGTCGGTGAACTCGATCGCGCGACTTGCCGGGCTGTCGCGGCGCGCCGGTTCAGCGCAGAACGCATGGTGCAGGACTACGTTGCCGTGTATGAACAAGTCCTCCGGAGTGGTTGGTGACGGCTTGTTCGAGCGAGCGCGCGGCAACCCACTCCTGACTCCAGAACGATGGCCCTATCAGATCAATGCGGTGATGAACGCCGGCGCGACCATGGTCGGTGACGACACGGTGCTGCTCTGCCGGGTCGAAGATCGACGCGGTATCAGCCATCTCACCGTCGCACGGTCCAGGGACGGGGTCTCGAACTGGGTCGTCGATGATCACCCGCTGCTCGCTCCGTCGCCCGATCATCCCGAGGAGGAGTGGGGTGTCGAGGATCCGAGAGTCACCCGCGTCGACGAGTTGGATTGCTGGGTCATTGCCTACACCGCATTCGGCCCGGGCGGACCGGCGGTGTCGTTGGCGACCACCCGGGACTTCGTTTCGGTCGAACGGCTCGGGCCCGTCTTTCCGCCGGAGGACAAGAATGCATCCCTGCTGCCGCGCCGGGTCGGCGGTGACTTTGTGCTGTTCCACCGGCCGGTCGCGGTGATCGGTGGCAGAGCAGACGTGTGGATTTCCCGCTCGAACGACCTGCGGAGTTGGACCGCCCCCGAGCCGGTCTTCGGCGCAAGACCCGGTGGCTGGTGGGATTCGGCCCGAATCGGCGTGGGACCGCCGCCCCTGGAGACGACCGACGGATGGCTGGTGGTCTACCACGGTGTCCGGCAGACAGTGGCCGGGGCGCTGTATCGGGTCGGGCTCGCCATGCTCGATCTGGAGAACCCGGCCGTTGTCACCAAACGCTGCGATGAGTGGGTGCTGAGCCCCGCGGAGCCCTACGAACTGATCGGCGACGTCCCCGGCGTGGTCTTTCCGTGCGGCCTCATCCACGACAAGGCGGCCGGACAACTCCGGCTCTATTACGGGGCCGCCGATTGCCGGATCGGCATGGCGTCAGCGAACTTCGACGACGTGATGGCCTATGTCCTTGAGCACGGCTGACCGCACGACACAGTGATCGCCGTACCAGTGCCTGGTGGTCCTGTGCCGGGTGTCTGTCAGCCGGAATCGATCTCGACCGATCATCCCCGTCACGCTTCTCGTGCCGTCGCTGTCTTCGTCGGGACAGGCAGAGTTCGTGCAGCAATGAACACGGCGGCGAGAGTCACCCCTGCGGTGGTGGCGAATCCGACCATGGCGCCGGCGTTGTGCCCGCCGGGAACCAGCGCGATGCAGGTGCTCATCACCCCGACCCCGATCAGGCCGCCCAACTGGCGGGCCGTGGACACCACGCCCGACGCCTGACCGCGTTCGTTGTCGGAAACCGTGCTCAGGGTGGCATTGGTCATCGGGCTGAGCAGCAGACCGATGCCGACACCGGCCGGCGCCAGGCCGACCCCGACAATCCACACCGAGTCCACTGCCACACCGACCGCAATGACGACCAATCCGGCGGTGAGCGCAACGGTGCCGGCGACTCCGACGCGCCGCGCCCCGACCCGGGTGTACGCCGTCGCCACCCAGCGGGTCGCGATCAGCAGCGGAACGACCATCGGCAACAGGGCCAGGCCGCCGGCCGCGGGACTCAGATCCAGCGTCTGCTGCAGAGTGATCGCACCGTAGATTGTCGCCACCGTCATGCCGAACCCCAGGGCGGCAAGAACCAGCGTCCCGCCGGTGAACGGGCGGCTGGCGAACATGCGCAGGTTCAGCACCGGATCGGCGACCCGACGACAGCGCACGACGAAGGCAACCAGCGCGACGATCCCGATTCCGGCACATGCCAAGGTCTGCCAGGCCAGCACGCCCCACACCGGAACCTGGATCAACGCCGTCACCGCCGCTGTCGCGCCGACCACCAGCAGTGCCGCACCAAGGAGGTCGAACCGGATACTCGCGGTCCGCCGGTTGGCCGGTCGCGCCGTCAGGATCAGCGCGATACCCAGAGCACCGACCGGAATGTTGATCAGGAACCCCCATTGCCAGCCGATGAACTCTGCGCACAGACCGCCGACCGCCGGACCTACGGTGGCGAAAGCCTGACCGACGCCTGCGTAGACGGCCAGCGCTCGCGCCCGCGCATCGTCGGCGAACGCGGTCAGGATGATCGACAGCGTTGCCGGCATCAGTAGTGCAGCGGCCGCCCCGGCCACCGCCCGCCAGCTGATCAGCGCGAGATCGCTGCCGGAGAAGGCGATTCCGGCAGTGGCCACGGCGAAAGCGGCCGTACCGACCACGAACGCGGTCACCGGGCCGATCACATCCGCAACCCGGCCGCCGATCGGCAGCAGCACCGCGAGGGCGAGCAGGTAACTCGACACCACCCACGCGACGTCCGCCGACGAAAGGTCAAGATCCTGGCCGATACTCGGCAGCATCACGCCGATGATGCTCGAGTCCAGAACCAACAGCACCATCGTCAGCGTGCAGGCCGCGAGTACCCGATTCATCTGACCACTCTCGCTGTCGGTTCCGATCATCAGATCAGCACCCGACGACTCCGGCCCGATGTCACCCGCGCCGCCCGATACAGATCATGCGCGAAGAACCCAAGACTCGGCGATGATCGCCAACGTGGCCGCAGCCCGTTTCCGCGGTAGCGACAAATCGGACACCCGACGGTCGTGGACAGCGAGCGTGACCGGTGCGAATCCCACTCCCCGCTGAGGATCGCTCATCGGACATGACCGAGACGATCCCGGCACCGCAACTCCGGCACCGTCGTTGGGACAGGTGCACCGCATCGACGAGCGAACATTGTTGGTGCAGGGTCAAGAACTCAACATCGACGCGAAACAACCCGACGTCGCCAACGCCGTCCTCCACCGAACCGGTGACACCGTTGTGATCGTCGACACCGGCGTCACCGAGGCATTCCGCAAGGCGCTGAGGGGCGCAGTGGACGAATTCGTCGACGCGAAGCGCCTGCTGCTGCTCACCACCCACTGTCACACCGATCACGTCGGCAACAACGACCTCGTCGACGACATCGCCTCCGAACGTGGAATCGTCGCCGAACACTTCGTTCCGGCGCGGGATGTCGGGCAGATGCTGGATCCGGTCGACTACTGGACGTCGGCCTTCAGCCCGATTGTCGACCTGACCTCGTTTCCCGCCCGCCGATCTGTCCGCCGGCTTCGTGGTTTCGTTGTTCCGGCCGCTCCGACCGTTCGGGGCCACTACCCGGACCTACGAAGAGCTTCCGATGCAACGCCTCGATCTCGGCCCGTTGCCGGTCAACGGCTGGTCCTTCGCCGACGGCGCGGTGAGTGTGATCCGCAGCCAGGGACATTGCGCGGGACACGTGATCGTCTACCTGCGCGACAGTCGCCTGTTGCACCTGGGTGATGAGGACAACGGGCCCTTCGGGTCGATGCCGGACGCGGACCAGGTCAAGGTGCAATCGGCCTTCGGCCTGGCGGCGTCCCTGATCGATTCCGGCTCCGTGCAGACGATCACCGACGGCCATGGTTCTGTGCATCGGGACGCCGAGGCGCGAGCATCCCTCGACGACCTCCTCGATCAGGCGGTCTCGCTTCAGTCGCTGTCCCTGCCCGCCCGGTCCGGAACCGAACCGGTGGACGGACATGCCTTCCTGGATCGGCTGACCGACGATCTCAAGAAGCGCAGCGACGACCACGTCGCACCCAACCCGGTGTTCACCGCGATGATCGCGGTCAACGAGCTCGACGAAGCGGGCTTGACGCGGCGGCCGAGCGAAACCACCAGGGATCGTCCGGCACTGAAAACCCGGCTCCGGTGACCGGAAAACCCCAGGGCCTGGGCATCATCCCGGCTGCCGCGGAGATGCTCCGTTGAAAACTGCGCCGCAGGCACGACTGAGCCCCGATCCTGCCATCCGAGAAGTTCACTCCCACAGCGCCGATCGGTAGGGTTCCGCCCGTGAACGATCGCACCAAGTCAGCCCTGCTCGGCGCCCTCGACGCCGCCCGCCGGCACGTCCTGGACATCATCGACGGTCTGGATGACGAGGCGTTGCGTCGACCGGTGCTGCCGTCCGGTTGGAGTTGCCTGGACATGATCAAGCACCTGACGTATGACGAAGAGATCTTCTGGTTCCGCGCTGTGGTCGCCGGTGAGCAGGAAGCGATCGACCTGCTGGAAACGCCGCAGGCGCAAGCATCGTGGAAGGTCGCCGACGCCGTTCCGGCGGCCGATGTGCTGGCCGACTATCGCCTTGAGATCGAACGGTCGAATGCGATCGTCGCCGCGACCGCGCTCGACTCACCGCCCGCGTGGTGGCCCGGTGACCTGTTCGGCGACTGGCGTCTGCACGACCTGCAGGAGATCCTGTTGCACCTCATCGTCGAGGTCGCGTGCCACGCCGGTCACCTGGACAGCACCCGCGAACTGATCGACGGTCGCCAGTATCTGGTGCTGACCGACTGACCGAACCACCGCGCAACCGGGGCGCTGGCCGGGCCGCGCGGTGGCCCGCATCCGTCAGGCAGCGAGCGCCTTTGCCTTGAGTTGATCGAACTCCGCCTGGGTGATCGTGCCGCTGTCCAGCAAGCCCTTTGCCGATGCGATCTGGTCTGCGGCACCTGTCGCGGAACCACCGGCGACCGACTTGATGTACTCGTTCTGGGCCCGCTGGATGTCCCTGGCCTGTTCCAGCTGACGCTCGTGCATGCCCTTGCCGCGGACGATCAGGTACACCAGGATCCCCAGCCAGGGCACCAGGATCACGAACAGCACCCAGAAGGTCTTGGATCCGCCGCCGAGGTCCTTACTGCGGAAGATGTCGCCGAAGATCCAGAACAAGCACATGAACCAGGCGAAGAACAGGAAGAACTCGAACAGCGCCAGCAGGAACGAGCCATTGTCGTTGAACATCGATCAGCCTTTCGGTGAAGCATCCCAGTCGCTCGGAGCGAGCTTGGCCAGTGTTGTACGCCGGGCGAAAGCTCGGCATCGACCGAACAGGGTGAGGCCACCGCAACACCCGGCCGAGGTCGACCCCTCTCGACCTCGGCCGGTGGGCGTGCCCTAACGACAGGCTGATCTCCACGGAACGATCGGCCGCCCGCAGGCGTCCAACTTCGCGGTCCGGCCGGTGAAGGGCGCCATCGACACCGATGGCTGCTGGCTGTTCGGCCGCATCGCGGGCCGTTGAGCCGGAGGCTGCTGGGAAGGAACCTGCTGGACTGCCGCCGGGACGGGCGCCACCGGCCTGATGTCGTCGGCCGTGATCGCGATCATCGAGAGCACAGCGGCTCCGATGGCGACCGCCAACGCCAGCGCCGGGAGAACTTGTCGGCGGACAGCCCCGGCCCGTTGGGCAGGGTCGTTTAGCTGGGCAGGGTCAGTTAGCTGGGCAGGGCCGGTCAGCTGGGCCAAGACCAGTGGTTGAGAAGCATCGGTGACGGACCTCATCGGAATTCTCCTTTCGCCCGAACCTGGCCGGGCGTCGACGACGTTTCCGACTTTGGGGCGGTCCGGTATCCGTGCGCCGCTCGTCGCGGTTTCCGTCCGGTTTCCGTGTTATTGACCGTTCTGACCCAATTCCCTGACAATGGGCGCCATGCAGATCGGATTCCTGGGTCCGCTGCAGGTCCACGATGGTGTGTCCCTTCGACCGCGCACGAGAACGGTGCTGGCGACCCTCGGTGTCCTGCGAGGCGACGTCGTCAGCCCGGACCGGCTTGCCGAAGCGGTCTGGGGGGACCAGCCGCCCTCCTCCTGGCCTAAGCAGGTGCAGATCTGCGTCTGGGACCTCCGCCG
>Ga0164308_10002182_pt1 | contig 10400 bp, 10 predicted proteins | sample Whisoiple_246_MG_FD_109983 | JGI IMG/M metagenome (GOLD analysis project Ga0164308, IMG submission 109983) | Soil microbial communities amended with fresh organic matter from upstate New York, USA - Whitman soil sample_246_MG | ecosystem: Environmental > Terrestrial > Soil > Unclassified >... | reverse complement strand
TTGATGGTTCGCTCGGCAAGCCTCGCTCACGCCACCGCCTCTCCGGAACGCCTCGCAGGCTCGGCGACCCGGACGGGCGCCGGCGCCGGCGTTGATGGTTCGCTCGGCAAGCCTCGCTCACGCGGGTAGGCCGTGCTCGTCGTATCCGATGATCTCGTCGTCGGATCGAGTGTCGATGATCGTCGCCGCGGCGAACTCCGCCTGGAGGCGGCGCACCCGCTCGATGTAGGCATCCTTGTCCGCCCTGATGCGGAAGAGTCGTTCGCGAATGGCCACCGTGACCGCCTCGGTCAGGCTCTCCCCGGTCGCCGCGGCCAGTTCGCGCGCGAGCCGGTCCGCCTCCTCGGTCTTGATGCTCAGCGCCATACGCCGATTCTAGACAAGTCGCCAACTGTCTAGAAAGGCTCCGGTGGGCCACGGGCGAGTCCGACGCGACCGCGGCACCGTTCGCCTCTAGGCTTGGTGCGGCTCAGGCCCGGTCTCGCCGACCCCGGTCCGGCCTTGAGTGGTCCGTAACCGCAAGCGAAGGGATGTGCCCAGTGGCGGCCATCGAACTGATCGGTGCACGCGAGATTCTCGATTCCCGGGGCAACCCGACCGTCGAGGTGGAGGTGGCACTGGACGACGGATCGCTGGCCCGCGCCGCGGTGCCCTCGGGTGCGTCGACCGGTGAGCACGAGGCGGTGGAGCTGCGCGACGGTGACTCCGAGCGCTATCTCGGCAAGGGCGTGCTGAAGGCCGTCGATGCCGTGCTCGAGGAGATCGGCCCGGCGCTGATCGGCTACGACGCCATCGAGCAGCGTGTCATCGACCAGAAGCTGATCGACCTGGACGGCACCCCGGACAAGAGCCGGATCGGCGCCAACGCGATCCTCGGCGTCTCGCTGGCGGTGGCCAAGGCCGCGGCCGAATCGGCCGAGCTGGAACTGTTCCGGTACGTGGGTGGCCCGAACGCGCACATCCTGCCGGTGCCGATGATGAACATCGTCAACGGCGGCGCGCACGCCGACAGCGGCGTGGACGTCCAGGAGTTCATGATCGCGCCCATCGGTGCGCCCACCTTCCGGGAATCGCTGCGCTGGGGCGCCGAGGTCTACCACTCGCTCAAGTCCGTGTTGAAGAAGGCCGGATTCTCCACCGCACTCGGTGACGAGGGTGGTTTCGCACCGGCCGCGTCGTCCAGCAAGGCCGCCCTCGACCTGATTTCGGAGGCGATCACCAAGGCCGGCTTCAGCTTCGGCGCCGACGTCGTGCTGGCCATGGACGTCGCGGCGACGGAATTCTTCAGTGACGGCACCTACACCTATGAGGGTGGCGGCAAGAGCTCGGACGAGATGATCGCCATTTACACCGACCTGATCGCCAATTACCCGATCGTCTCGATCGAGGACCCACTGTCCGAGGACGACTGGGACGGCTGGATCTCGATGACCACCCAGCTCGGCTCGAAGATCCAGATCGTCGGCGACGACCTGTTCGTCACCAACCCGGAGCGCCTCGAGGACGGCATCGCCCGCGGCGCCGCGAACGCGCTGCTGGTCAAGGTCAACCAGATCGGCACGCTGTCCGAGACCCTCGACGCGGTCACCCTGGCCCACAACGCCGGCTACCGCTGCATGATGAGCCACCGGTCCGGGGAGACCGAGGACGTCACCATCGCCGACCTGGCCGTGGCCACCGGGTGCGGGCAGATCAAGACCGGCGCACCGGCTCGGTCCGAACGGGTGGCCAAGTACAACCAGCTTCTGCGAATCGAGGAGAACCTCGGCGACGCGGCCCGCTATCTCGGCGAGCTGGCATTCCCGCGGTACTCGGCCGACTCCTGAACGGATGAGTCGACAACCGCGGCGTCGACCGGACTCCGGGTCTCGAGCACCATCGGGAGCCCGGTCGACCGCTGCGGGGGACCCGGGCAGGTCGGCGCGGTCGGGCGGCCGGGGGCGGGCAGGTTCGTCCCGGCCGGCGGGCTCCCGCCCGGCATCCGCGCCGGGTACCGCCGCGCCGGGCACCGCGCGCCGGTCCGGCCGAACCTGGCGGGCGCCGGCACTGCCCGTGCGCAGCCTGATGCCCCAGTCGGCGTTGGCCCGGCAGGTGGCCATCCTCGGGCTCGTGCTCTGCGCGATCGCGCTCTCGGTTGCCTTCCCGCTGCGCAACTACCTCGAGCAGCGGGCCGACCTGGCGGCCGCGGTTTCCGCGCAGCAGGACCTGGAGCAGCAGCGCGCCGAACTGCAGGCCCGCAAGGACGCGCTGCTGGACAACGACTACGTCGCGGCCGAGGCCAGGCGGCGGCTGCAGTACGTCACACCCGGTGACACGGTCTTCGTCGTGCACGCGCCGCCGCTGCCCGACGCCGGGAACAGCTCCGGCAACACCCCCACCCCGAACGGGCCCTGGTACGGCGACCTGTGGGACACGCTGACCGAGGAGGGCCAGTAGCCCTCCAGCTGGTGCCGGCCACCGACGACGACCTGGCCCTGCTCACCCGAGAGCTCGGCCGACCGCCCAGAGGCGTGCTCGGCGTCGCCCACCGGTGTGGCCACGGCGTGCCGGCGGTGGTGCAGACCGCGCCGAGGCTGCCGGACGGCACCCCGTTCCCGACCCTGTTCTACCTGTGTTGCTCGGTGCTGAACTCCGCGATCGGCCGGATGGAGGCCGGGGGAGTGATGCGGCAGATGACCGAGGAGCTGGCCGACGACCCGGATCTGGCCGCCCGGTACCGCGGCGCGCACGAGTCGTACCTGGCGATGCGCGACGCGATCGAGGACCTGGGCATCCCGGTCTCGGCGGGCGGCATGCCGGACCGGGTCAAGTGCCTGCACGTGCTGGTCGCGCACTCGTTGGCGGTCGGGCGCGGGGTCAACCCGTTGGGGGACCGGGCGGTTGACATGCTCGGCGACTACTTCCGCGGTGCCGTGCCCTGTGTGCGGGTCGAGCCGGGCGGGCTCAGTTCAGGGTGAACTGCCACGCGACGACGACGCCGTCTGCGCTCGGCCGGATCTGCAGCGACGGTTGATAGTCGGGTCGGGTGTCACCGGCGAAGTACCGGCCGGGGTCGACCTGACCCGCGTCGACGGCCGTCAGCGCGGAGTCCAGGTACGCGCGGATCGCCCCCTGGTCACCGCCGAACTGTTCGACGAAGGCGTCGACGTAGGGCTCCCAGCCGCCGTCGTGCAGATGGGTGGTGGCCAGGCTCAGGTGACGAACCGGGCCGCCTCCTCCGCCGGAGTCCCCGGTGACCAGGCCGAACGCACCGCTCACGGCGTCCCCGCCGGGGAGCGTGATGCGCACGTCGACGCCGTTGCGGCCGAGCGTCTCGGCGGAGACCACGTCCGCCGATCGGCCGCCGAGCTCGGCCGGCGTCCGCGGGCTGGACAGGTCCCAGTCGGCGCGCTGCGGCGTCGTGGTGGTATGGCCCGAATTCGGTGAGGTCACTGCGGTCCCCTGAACTGAGGTCGGTGGTGGCGTCGGGATGCTCGAGCAACCGGCGAGTGGGGCCGTCAGCAGGATCGCGACGGCGGCGGGCAGGCTCCGGACGGCGCTCATTGCTTGACGTCCACCTGCCAGTCGGTGGCCAGGTCGCGGGCGATGTCGTCGGCCCGGCTACTGAAGGTGTACTGGTCGCTGCGCTCGCCGACCGGGGTCTGCAGGACCTGCAGCACCTGGTCCCGCGACAGGTGCAGATAGGCCGGCAGGGTGTCCTTCTCGATCAGCGCCCAACGGTCGTCGAAATGCGCGATGTTGCCGTTCGGCAACGGGGTGGTCACCGTGGCCGTGCCCTGCAGCGGATTGTCGCCGTGGTAGCCGATGTGCGGCAGTCGCACATCGGTGAACGGGATCCGGTCGGGCGTGCTCACCGAGATGTCCTTCGGTCCGACGCCGACACCGGTGCTGACCTGCAGCGGGAACACGTCCGCGAAGCCCTGCGCGCCAGGCACGGACGGTTGCCCGACGAGCGTGGCCAGGTACGTCAGGGCCGGTCCGGTCACCGGCCGCTGGTACATGGCGTCGTACTGGTCCCGGATGATCTCGGACTGTTCGCGGCGCAGCAGGCTCGCGTTGCCCTCCTGCACCAGCACGGTGCTGCCGGTGCGGGACCCCTCGTCGATCTTGGCCCAGGCGTCGTACGCCTGCTGGTTGATCTTCCCGTCGTCGAGCAGCGCCTTGATTCCGGCCATGCCGTCGGACCGATAGGCCTCGTGCTGCGGGCCCATGTCCAGGAAGATCTCCTGCTGCATACCCAGGAAGGTGTGTTCGTACCAGCGGAACTCCGCTTCCAGCTGTGCGGCACTCATGGAGGCCAGCTGCCGCAGCCCCGGCGCGATGTCCGGCGGAATCCTGTCGGCGAGCGGGCTGTCGATGATCACCCGGGCGAGCCGGGCCAGGTCGGCGAAGGAGTCCAAATCGCGGAATCCGGCGTAGAAGCTGGGCCCGATCAGCGCGGCCATGCCGGCCCAGAGCATCTCCGGGTTGTCCCGGTAGAGCTGGGCGTAGTAGGCGTAGACCGCCTCGATGGTGGCCCGGTTGCCGTCGACGCCGGTGTTCGGATCCCAGGTCGTCGGGTCGATCCCGGCGCGGCGCAGTGCCTGGTCGAGGTAGTCCTGGGCGGTCCTCCCGGTGGCCCCGCCGGAGCCGGTGGCGGCACCGTCGGCGGCGCTGGCCCTGGTCTGTTCCTCGGCGTTGCGGATCAGCGTCGCCGAGGCCTCGTCCAACATCGTCGCGACATCCGCCAGCGTTGGCCGGCGGTGATGCTGCCACTCCCGGCGAAAGCGCTCGGCATCCTCACCGAACCACGGCGCGGTGGCCAGCCGGCCGTCGACGGCCCGCCACGTGAGAGTCAGATGCGCTCCGGCGGCCCGCATCGCGTCCGCGAGCGCACGCAGCTCGTCGGGGTCGTTGCCCACCATCCCCACGGTCACGTCCACCCCTCGTCGGTTCCTCCGCCGGACGGTAGGGCAGAGGACGCCGGCAGGACAACGGGGAGAACTCACCATCCCGGCCTCAACCGCCGTAGCCGTGTCGAATTTTCGCTCGGCAAGCCTCGCTCTCTGTCGTCGATATCTTCGCTCGGCAAGCCTGCCTCAACCGAGCGTCGGCGTCACCGCATCCACGATCGGACGGGCGGCGAAACCGGCCGGCAGCTCGCCGAACACCCGGTCGCCGACCCGGTCCAGCCGGGTCGCGCAGTACAGATCGGCGACGTCCGTCGGGGCTTGCCTGATGAGCAGGCTCGCCGCGAAGGTGCGCGCGGCCAGCGAGCACAGCGACCGGGCGAGCGCCGGGTCCGGTTGTTCGCGGAGCATCGCGGCCAGCTCCTTCATAGCGACGTCGAACGCCGGATGGCCACCGGCCGCGGTGCCGAGTTCGGCGAGCAGGGCATCCGCGCACTCCGGACTCCTGGCCAGCGCCCGTTGCGCGTCCAGCGCGGTCACGGTGCCGGAACCCTCCCAGATGCCGTTCAGCGGGGACTCCCGCAGCAGCCGCGCCATCGGGAACGTCTCGACGTACCCGTTGCCGCCCAGGCACTCCAGGGCCTCCGCGAGCACCGGCACCGCCCGCTTGCACACCCAGAACTTGGCCGCCGGCAGGGCGATCCGCAGCAGTGCGGCCGCCTCCGGTGGCGCTCCCGGACCCGTCACAACGTCCACCAGGCCGGCGAGCCGCAACCCGGTCAGCGTCGCCGCCCACGACTCGACGGCCAGATCGGCCAGCACGGCCGCCATCGCGCCGTGCTCGGCCAGGGTGCGGCCGAACGCCGACCGGTGCGCGGTGTAGAAGGCCGCCTGGGACAACCCGGCCCGCATCTGCCCGGCCGAGCCGAGCACACAGTCCAGCCGGGTCATCGTCACCATCTCCAAGATGGTGGGCACCCCGCGGCCCTCGTCGCCGAGCCGCCAGCCGAGGGCGCCGTCGTACTCGATCTCGCCTGAGGCGTTCGACCGGTTGCCCAGCTTGTCCTTGAGCCGCAGCAGGGCGATGGCGTTGCGGGTGCCGTCGGCCAGCACCCGCGGCACCACGAAGCACGACAGGCCGCCGGGCGCCTGGGCCAGGGTCAGGAACAGGTCGTTCATCGGGGCCGAGGTGAACCACTTGTGTCCCGTCAGCCGGTAGCCCTCACCCGCTGGGGTGGCGGTGGTGGTGGCCGCTCGCACGTCCGAGCCGCCCTGCTTCTCCGTCATGGACATGCCGGCCAGCAGCCCGCGCTTGCCCGCGGCGGGCCGCAGGCCGAAGTCGTACTCGCGGGAGCGCAGGCCGGGCTCGAACCGGCCGGCCAGCTCCGGGTCGTGCCGGAGCGCCGGGATCGCCGCGTAGGTCATGGAGATCGGGCAAAGGTGACCGGATTCGACCTGCGTCCACAGGTAGAAGCCGGCGGCCCGGTGCAGGTGGGCGTGCGCCGCGGCGTCGGGCGCCCAGGGCGCGGCCTGCAGCCCGGCGCCGACCGCGCGGGTCATCAGCGCATGCCACGACGGGTGGTACTCGACCTCGTCGATCCGGTGACCGGCCCGGTCATGGGTGTTCAGGACCGGCGGATTCCGGTCGGCGAGCCGCGCGTGTTCGACCCATTCGGCGGAGCCGGCGTCGATCGACAACCCGCGCAGGTCCTCGGTGAGTGCGGTGTCGGCGGCGGTCAGGCCGGCGGCGAGCGCGGGGTCCGCGGCGGCGGCGTCGAACCCGATCAGCGGTTCGACGGTGTTGGTCACGGCATGGGTCGGCGGCACGTCGCTGTGGCCTCCTTCGACGTCGGACGGTCCCGCCAGTGTGCCGCGAGGCGATCGGCGCCGTCCGGGTACCGTCCGACTCATGAGGCAGCCGGCATGACGGGGGGCATGCGGGTCGCCGCGATCGACTGCGGCACCAATTCGATCCGGCTGCTGGTCGCCGACGTGGCCGCCGAAGCAGACGGGCGATGCCGGCTGACGGACGTGCACCGGGAGATGCGGGTGGTCCGCCTCGGTCAGGGGGTCGATGCCACCGGCCGGCTGGCCGGCCATGCGCTGGACCGGACCTGGCGCGCGCTGGCCGACTACGCGGCGGTCATCGCCGCGGCCGGTGCGGTGCGGACCAGGATGGTGGCCACCTCGGCCACCCGGGATGCGGAGAACCGCGACGAGTTCACCGCCATGGTGCGGGGCACGCTGGGTCAGGACCCGGAGGTGATCACCGGCGCGGAGGAGGCGGAACTGTCCTTCGCCGGCGCGGTCGCCGACCTCGATCCGGCGACCGGACCGTTCCTGGTGGTCGACATCGGTGGCGGGTCCACCGAACTCGTGGTCGGCAGCCGTCAGGGGGCGGTCAACCGGCTGGCCGGCGGGATCAGCCTGGACATCGGCTGCGTGCGGATCACCGAGCGGGTCCTGCGTTCGGACCCTCCCACGACGGCCGAGCGGGACGAGGCGCGGCAGTGGGCGCGCGTGGTGCTTCGCGATGGATTGAACCGGCTGCCGGTCAGCACGGTCCGCCGGCTGGTGCCGGTGTCCGGCACCGCGACGACGGTGGCCGCGGCGGCGCTGCGGCTGCCCACCTACGACCCGGCCCGGATCCATCTCTCCGAGATCCCGGTCGGTCGGATTCACGCGGTGGCCGAGATGCTGCTTGGCGCCACCCGCGCCCACCGGGCCGCGCTGGGCTACATGCATCCCGGCCGGGTCGACGTCATCGGCGGTGGCGCGCTGATCCTTTCGACGATGGTGTCGCTGGTCGCCGAGCGGGTGCCGATCAGGTCCCCGATCGACACGGTGACCGTGTCCGAGCACGACATCCTGGATGGCATCGCGCTGTCGCTGGGCTGACGCTGCCTGCGGGTCCGGGTTCGGACGCGGGGTCCTACGCTGATCCGGCAGCTGTCCATGCGCCCCCGTAGCCCAATCGGCAGAGGCCGGCCACTTAAAATGGTTCCAGTGTGGGTTCGAGTCCCACCGGGGGCACGCAACGAGGTGCCGGATCCCAGCGGCGGATGCCTCGTTCGTCGGAGCCAACGCGACCGACACGACGCCCGGGCCCGTCCGAGCTGCTGGCGCGGCACGTCGATTCCGGAATCGATCCCGAGGATGCACCGTCGGCGCGGCGGGGCCTGGGGGAACCCGGCCAGTGACATCGTCGAGGGGCCGGAGATGAACGACAGGAAGCCGATCGGATGACTCCACGGACTGCGCAGATGCTCGATGACATGATCGAGGAGGCCACCGTCGATTGCCATGACGAGAGCGAATCCGTCGTGGGGCTGTACACGATGCTCGACGAGAACCTGGCCTTGCCGTTCCGGACCGAAGTACTGGGCGTCGATGTCGACGTGACCGGCATCGACCTGATGGCAGGCGACCAGATCTCGGCCGTCTGTGTGAACGGACCGTCGAAGCAGCGCATCGGCATCCTGGATCTACCACTGCCGACACCGCCGCCCACGGGCGCGGAGTGGATCGACGCCTATCGCCGCTGGGCAGAAGGGAGCTGACCGTGCTGCGCGTTCTGCCGGACGAAGACCTGCCCGACACCGGCGACCGCATGGTGCGGTTGACCGAGCAGGAGGTGTTCGCCAACCTGCGTGCCGTGCTGGAGCTGTGCGCGGCCGGCGAGTTGCGGTGCAGCGAAAAGACCCGCCGCCCATCGGCGGCGTCCGTTCGTGCCGTCGACGCGCACCTCGCGCAGGGTGACTTCTATGCCGGCGAGGCCATCGCGGCCTTCGCGTGGCCGTTGCTGGTCCAGGCCGGGGGCCTGGGCACGCTCGACGGCACCCGCCTGACCTTGACGCCCAAGGGGCGCGCGGCGCTCGGGAAGCCGCCGGCCGAGGTTCTTCGCGGGCTGTGGCAGCGCTGGCTGACCCACGCGGTGATCGACGAGTTCAGCAGGATCGAGGAGATCAAGGGACAACGGATCCGGAACGTGCTGTCCGCGGCCAAGGGCCGCCGGCAGATCGTCGCCGGCGCCCTGGCCGGCTGCCCACCCGGCGAGTGGATCGAGGTGGACACCCTGTTCGCCGTCATGCAGGGCGACCACCTGAGCCCGACGGTCGCCCGCAATGGCAGGTCGTTGTGGCGCCTGTATCTGGGCGACCCACAGTACGGAAGCTTCGGCTACGACGGCTGCAACGACTGGCAGCTCCTGGAAGGCCGGTACACGCTGGCCGTGCTGTTCGAATACGCGGCAACCTTGGGGCTGGTCGACGTCGACTACGCCGCTGCCGCCGGCGCGCGTGACGACTTCCGCAACAACTGGGGCGGTGACTGCCTGGCCGCGCTGAGCCGCTACGACGGCCTGCGGGCGATCAGGCTCAACGCACTCGGCAGCTACGTGCTCGGCCTGACCGGCAGCTACCGGCCGACCCGGCCGGACGCCGGCCGGGCGCTGCCGCTGACGGTGCTGCCCAACCTCGACATCGTCGCCACCGGCGACATCGATGGCGCTGACCGCCTGGTGCTGTCCGCCCACGCAGAGCAGAGCGCCGACCGGGTCTGGACCGCGTCGGCGGCGAGCCTGCTCCGCGCTCTGGAGCAGGGCCGCGACCTCGACGAGTTCGCCGGCTTTCTCGGCCGCCGCACGGCGCATGAACTGCCCGGCACGCTGCGTACCGTGATCGCGGACGTGCACCGTCGCGGACGCCGGCTCACCGACCTCGGCATGGCCCGGGTCATCGAATGCGCCGACACCGCGCTGGCCACGCTGATCGGCAAGGACCCCGTGCTGCGCGCACTGTGCCAGCGTGTCGGTGACCGCCATCTTCTCGTCCGCCCCGAGCAGGAGCTCGACTTCCGCAAGGCGGTGCGCAAGCTGGGCTACGCCGTCCCCTGACACAGATGTGCGGATCCGATCACCCGGTGCCGACTGTGCTGTTCGCGCCATGAACCCGCACTTCGCGCCGGCATCTACCGGCGCGAAGTGCGGGTTTGGGGCGCGAAGCGGACGTGCCGGAGCGGATCACGAGTTCGGGAACGAAGTCGAACCGGCACTCGTTGCACGAAGTGGAACCTGCCGAATGTCACCCGACGGTGATCTTCTTCGGTTAGGTTCTGCGCAACAGGTCGGTCCAATCGCCTCATCGGAGGGCAGCGTGCAGAGCTCCAGCAATCCAGCCTTCAGGAACATGGAGAAGGTGATCGGCTCGCAACAGCAGGCGGCACCCAGTGCCCAGTACCTGGACGAGATGTACCAGCAGCCTGCGTACCAGGCGCCTGCCCGCGAGCGATTCCTGACCGTGGACGACGTGGTCACCAAGACCGCGGTGATCCTGGTCCTGGCCGTCGTCGCCGGCTTCGCGACCGCCTGGTTCCAGGCCTACTACCTGGCCCTGCCGGCCGCGATCATCGGCTTCGTGCTCTCGCTGGTCATCATCTTCAAGCGGATGATCAGCCCGCCGCTGATCATCGCGTACGCGGTGGTCGAGGGTGTGTTCCTGGGCGCCATCACCG
>Ga0164308_10002180_pt1 | contig 10401 bp, 11 predicted proteins | sample Whisoiple_246_MG_FD_109983 | JGI IMG/M metagenome (GOLD analysis project Ga0164308, IMG submission 109983) | Soil microbial communities amended with fresh organic matter from upstate New York, USA - Whitman soil sample_246_MG | ecosystem: Environmental > Terrestrial > Soil > Unclassified >... | reverse complement strand
GAGGGTGTCCGTGGCGGTGTCGCCGGCGAGCCCCGCGTCCGCCAGGCCAGCGACGGCGTGAGTGGCGTCCTGGTCCAGCACGGCGTCGACCACGAGATCGGTGACGACGAGGCCACGGAGCCACGACGTGCCCCACCAGGCGAGGCGGCACGAGGCCGGCAGTCTGTTGCTCACGGCCGGGGACGATACGCTCTGCGCGCCCTCGGGACGGGACCGCGGGCACCGACTCGGGCTGGATAGGGTGACGCTCATGACCGCCGTGCTGGAGTTCGCCGACGTGACCGTGCGGCGGGGCCAGGCAACACTCCTCGACCAGGTCTCCTGGACCGTGGAGGAGGACGAGCGCTGGGTGATCCTCGGCCCCAACGGCGCCGGCAAGACCACGCTCCTCCAGGTCGCCTCCGCGCAGATCCACCCCACGTCCGGGGTCGCGGGCATCCTCGACGAGGTGCTCGGCACCGTCGACGTCTTCGAGCTGCGCCCCCGGATCGGGCTCACCAGTGCTGCCCTGGCCGAGCGGATCCCACGCCACGAACGGGTCCACGACGTCGTCGTGTCCGCGTCGTACGGCGTGGTGGGCCGCTGGCGCGAGGCCTACGACGACCTCGACCACGACCGGGCCACCAGCCTGATGGTCGAGGTCGGTGCCAAGCACCTCACCGACCGCACCTTCGGCACCCTGAGCGAGGGCGAGCGCAAGCGGGTCCAGATCGCCCGGGCGCTGATGGCGGACCCCGAGCTGCTGCTGCTCGACGAGCCCGCCGCCGGCCTCGACCTCGGTGGCCGGGAGGACCTGGTCTCGACGCTGTCGGTGCTCGCCATGGACCCCGACTCCCCGGCCACGGTGCTGGTCTCCCACCACGTGGAGGAGATCCCGCCGGGCTTCACGCACGCGCTCATGCTGCGCGACGGCCGGGTGGTGGCGTCGGGCCTGGTCGACCACGTGGTGACCGAGGCCAACCTGTCGGCGACGTTCGGGATGCCGCTCGTGCTGAGTCGCGAGGATGGGCGATTCTCGGCACGACGCCGACCGCGACACAGATAGAGTCGCAGCATGGACTGGCTGGGGGACAACCAGTGGGCCGCCTGGCTCGCACTGGCGATCGGCCTCGGCGTTGCCGAGATGTTCAGCCTCGACCTGATCCTCATCATGGTCGCCGTCGGCGCCATCGCCGGGATGCTGACCGGCGTGCTCGGCGCGCCCTTCCTCCTGCAGGTCCTCGTCGCGGCGGGCGCCTCGATCGCGATGCTGGCGCTGGTGCGTCCGAACATGATCAAGCGCCTCCACACCGGACCCGACCTGCAGCTCGGCCACGGCAAGCTCGTCGGGCAGCGAGGTGTCGTCACCGAGCGGATCACCTATGACCAGCCCGGGCGGATCCGCCTGGCCGGCGAGATCTGGACGGCGGCGCCGTACGACGAGCACCTCACCATCACGCCGGGGGAGACCGTCGAGGTCTTCGAGATCCGAGGCGCCACCGCCTACGTCCACCCCGTGCCCACCCTCGAGTCCTGAGGACTCGCCCTTGACCCCCCGTGTCCCGACCCGCAAACCCGTAGAGAGGGGGACGCCATGACAGCTGTCCTGATCCTGTTGGCGTTGCTGTTCCTGTTCGTGATCGTCCTGCTGGCCAAGACGGTGCGCATCGTCCCGCAGGCCCGCGCCGGCATCGTCGAGCGCTTCGGCAAGTACAAGCAGACGCTGCCCGCCGGCCTCAACATCGTGGTGCCCTTCATGGACAGGGTGCGCTACCTGATCGACCTGCGTGAGCAGGTCGTCAGCTTCCCCCCGCAGCCCGTGATCACCGAGGACAACCTCGTGGTGTCGATCGACACCGTCATCTACTTCCAGGTCACCGACCCGATCGCGGCGACGTACGAGATCGCCAACTACATCCAGGCGATCGAGCAGCTCACCATGACCACCCTGCGGAACATCGTCGGTGGCATGGACCTCGAGGAGACGCTGACCAGCCGCGACCAGATCAACTCCGGGCTGCGCGGGGTGCTCGACGAGGCCACGGGCAAGTGGGGCATCCGGGTCAACCGCGTCGAGCTCAAGGGCATCGACCCGCCGCCGTCGATCAAGGACTCGATGGAGAAGCAGATGCGGGCCGACCGGGAGAAGCGCGCGGTCATCCTCACCGCCGAGGGCCAGCGCCAGGCGGCGATCCTGACGGCCGAGGGCTCCAAGCAGTCCTCGATCCTGAACGCCGAGGGCGCGCGCGAGTCGCAGATCCTGCGGGCGCAGGCCGACCGGGAGTCGTCGATCCTGCGGGCCCAGGGCGAGGGGCAGGCCATCCAGACGGTCTTCCAGGCCATCCACGACGGCAACCCCGACCAGTCCCTGCTGGCCTACCAGTACCTCCAGATGATGCCCAAGATCGCCGAGGGCGGTGCGAACAAGCTCTGGATCGTGCCCAGCGAGATCGGCAAGGCCCTCGAGGGCCTCGGCTCGACGATGAACAGCCTCCAGGGCATCCCGCAACAGGTCGAGGGCCCGAAGACCCGCGTCGACATGGGCAGCGCCGAGCCGATCCTGCCGGGCCACGGCGCGGACAGCGAGCTGGAGAAGACCAACGCCGCGGTCGAGGCGGCGATCAAGGAGGCGGAGAGCGCCGCCAACCCGGGCAAGGGCTCCGCCGCGGTCGCGCCGGACCCGTCGATCGACCCCAGCAACGTGCCGGTCGACCCGCCCGCTGAGCCGGGGGCACCCGCCGGCCAGTGACCTTTCTCGAAGCAACGGCGATCCTCCTCGCGGGCCTCGCCGCCGGCACCATCAACACCGTGGTGGGGTCGGGGACGTTGATCACGTTCCCGACCCTGCTGGCGTTCGGCGTACCCCCGGTGACGGCCAACGTGTCCAACACCATCGGCCTGGTGCCGGGCTCGGTCTCGGGCGCCGTCGGCTACCGCCGCGAGCTGGCGGGCCAGCGCAGCCGGACCCTGCGGCTCTGCCTCGCCTCGCTGATCGGCGGCCTCGTGGGCGCCCTCCTGCTCCTGGTGCTGCCCGCCGGCGCCTTCACCGCCATCGTGCCGGTGCTCATCCTGCTCGGGCTGGTGCTGGTGGTCTTCCAGCCGCGGATCTCGGCGTGGGTGGCCGCCCGGCACGAGGCGACCGGCGGGATGCCGCACCACGGGGCCTGGTGGGTGTGGCCGGCGGTGCTGCTCGCCGGTGTCTACGGCGGTTACTTCGGCGCCGCGCAGGGCGTGCTGCTGATGGCGGTGCTCGGGATCGGGGTCGACGAGACCTTGCAACGGTCGAACGCCGTGAAGAACGTGCTGGCCGCGATCGTCAACGGCGTGGCCGGACTGCTCTTCATCGTGGTCGCGGACGTCGACTGGCGCATCGTCGCGCTGATCGGCGTGGGCTCGCTGGTCGGAGGCCAGGTCGGCGCCACCGTCGGCCGCCGTCTGCCCGCGCCGGCGCTGCGGGGATTCATCGTGGTGGTCGGCGTCGTCGCCCTGGCGGCGTTCCTGCTGGACTGAGCGCAGTCGGGGCTCAGCCCTCTTTCACCACCTGCGTCCCGCCGGCGAAGCGGTCGTGCCAGGCCTGCCGCCCGACCGTGTCGCTGTTGATGCCGATGGCGATCATGATCACCGCGGCGAGGGTGGCCAGCGCGCCCACGAGCCCACCGACGACCGGGACCACGCCGAGGACGCCGAAGGCCAGCCAGCAGTTGCGCCGCAGCGACTCCTCCAGCGTCGGGTTGCCGCCGTGTGGACCGAGCACCCGCAGCTTCATCACCATCTTGCCCACGGTCTGGCCCCGCGTGGAGTCGAGGAACCCGAAGTACGCGAGGTAGATCGCTGCCGTCAGGATCGAGGACACGGCGGCCGCCGCGTAGCTGGAGTCGGACATGTAGATGCCACCGCTGTCGCCCATGATCGCGCCCACCACGAGCGCGGTCACGATGATGCCGTTGACGACCGCGAGCAGGATGCCGTCGATGAGCCGGGCGAGGAACCGATCGAGGAGCTCACCGGGACGGGTGGTGGCGGTCGGCCCGGCGACGGGCTGGCCCGGACCCGGGGGAGGAGTCTGGTCGGACATGTGGTGCTCCCTGGCAGGCTGCGCGCCCGGGGGACGGGCTCGGGGTCCCAGCGTAGTGCCGGCTCAGCGCACCGGCAGTGGATCGAGCACCGCGGTGACCCGGTCCGGCGTCACCGTCAGCACGAGGTGGCGGACGACCCTCGGCGCTCCGGCCGTCCGGTCCGCGCCCGGTGCGGCAGTGGTCTGCGTGGCCGCGACGGGACCCGCCTTGACCCGGGGTCCGAACGGTCCGATGACACTCGTCGGCTCCACACCGTCGGGCGCCCAGCGGTCGGAGAACACGGCCCCGTCGGTCTCGCGCCACGCATCCGCCGAGGCCGCGGCGCGCACCCAGCGAGGCCGCCCGAGGCAGGAGCGCGGGACGGTGAGCCGTACGACGTCCAGGTCCGGGTCGCCGCGGTGCCCGAGCCCCGCGCAGGGTGCCTCGACGATGACCACGCTCACGATCGCGCAGCCGTCGCCGTCCGGGTCCGCCTGCTCGATCAGCGCGTCCCAGTCGGGTTCCTCGTAGAAGAACGCTCCGAAGCCGGTCCGCCCCGTGCGGTCGAGGTCCACCGCCCAGGCGCCCTTGGCCGTCCGCAGGTGGACGGTCATGAGCTCCGTGCCGGTTTCGGGAAGGTCGGCGACGCCGAGCTCGACCGTGACGTCGCGGCGCTGGTGACGGACGGAGAGGCCGGTGAGGTCGACGTCCGTGGCGGCCGACGCGTCGACCGGCGTGGTGGTCCCGCAGGGCGCGGGGTCGAGTGAGTAGATCGCGCCGGTCACGTCACCGGTCGGATCGGGAGAGCTCCAACGTTGCGCGTCGGCACTGGCGGCCGGGCCGAGCGCGAGCCCCGCCACGGCGACAATGGCCAGCAGGGCAGGCGTGCGTCGGGGACGGTGGGAGGGCGCGTGCGTCAAGGGGGACCATCCGGGCTCGTGGGGCGTCGACGCGCCGACGCTAGGCGAGGTGACGCCGCTCGCGCAGGAGAACGACCGGACCGGAGCGGTCAGCCGTCGACGTACGCGCCGAGCCAGCGCCCCAGCTCGTCGTACGCCGCGGCGCGCGGCTCGGGCAGCGAGAGGACGACGTCGTGCCGCGCGCCGGGGACCGCCGCGTAGGTGACGTGGCGCCCGATGGCGGTGGACCAGCGCCGGATGTGGTCCACGTCGAGGACGATGTCGTGGCTGTGCACGTCGTCGCCCATGGCCGTGGGCCAGGTCGAGCGGTCGGAGCTGAGCACGAGCACCGGGCACCCGACGTCGAGACCCCGGTGCAGCTCGGCGTGGCCGTGCCTGATCGCGGCGAGCCAGCCGGCGAAGACCGGCCACGACTTCAGGGGCTTCCAGCTCAGGTCGAACTCCCACTCCCCGTCGTGGTCGCGGTGCAGGCTGCGGGCGTAGAGCCCGTCGACCCTGCGCGGGATCGCGCGGCGGGGGCTGCGGCGCCCGAGCTGCTTGACGACCGCGGTGCCGATGGTGCGGAGCAGCGCGGAGCCCTGCAGGTCGAGCCACGGCGAGTTGAGGACCATGCCGGCCAGGCCGGCGAGGTCCTCACCCCGCTCGTTCGCCCACAGGGCGAGCACCAGGCCGCCGGTGGAGTGGGCGCTGGTGACGACGTGGGTGTGCCCGTCGCGCTCGGTGACCCGGCTCCAGACGGCGTCGAGGTCGGGGAAGTACTCGCGGAGGTCGGCGACGTAGTTGGGTGTCTGGTGCGGCCGGATGGAGCGGCCGTACTTGCGCAGGTCGACGGCGTAGAAGTCGTAGCCGCGGGCGTTCCACCACTCGGCGTAGCCGGTCTGGAAGAAGTAGTCGGCGAAGCCGTGGACGTGCAGGACCGCGCGGCCGGTGGGCCGGTCGGCCTTGCGGGAGACCAGCGTGGCGACGATCGGGCCCTCGTCGTCCGGGGGGAAGTCGATGGTCTCCGCCAGGTAGGGCTCGCCGAGGACGTCCGTGGTCACGCTCACGGCAGGATTGTGGCACTGTGCGAGCCCATGGCACTGCGCAGGGCGAGCGCCTGCTCGGGGCGGTTGGTGGTGACCAGCCACGCGCGGCCCGGTCGGAGCCAGTACCGCAGCGCCACCGGGTGGTCGACGGTCCACACCAGCAGCGGCACGTCGGCGCGTCGTGCGAACCGCGCCAGCCGGAGCAGGGCGAGCCACTGGTTGGCCACCAGCAGGTTGGCCCCCGACTCCGTGAGCCGCGGGCCAGGGGCGAGCTGCCGGGCGTGCCCCCGCAGGCGACGCCACGGGCTGCCCTTCACCGACCCGCCGATGGACAGCCCCACGCGCAGGTCCAGGGAACGGGACTCGGCCCACGCGAGCATGGCCCGGATCGCACGCAGGTTGCCGCTCGTGGCCACCACCCGGTCGGCGCCGAGCAGTTCGACCGCCCGCGCCACCGCCACCACCTCGACGCAGTCCTCGGGAGTGGCGTACGCCGCGGCGGGGGAGCGCAGCTTCAGGTCGAGATGGACGCCCGCCCGACCGGCGAGCACCTCGAGTGCCTCGTCGTAGAGCAGTGTCTTGGGGAAGGCCGTCGCGAACTGGTCGTGCGTGAGCCCGGAGACGGCCTGCTTCCGCCCGTCGACCACGACCTCGGGATCGTGGCAGAGGACCAGGGTGCCGTCGCGAAGGCGTCGTACGTCGACCTCGACGTACTCGACCCCCGAGGCCGCGGCGAGGTCGAGCCCGGCCCTTGTGTTCTCGAGTGCCGGGTCGTGGGCGCACCCGCCGCGGTGGGCGCTGATCAGCACCTGACCGGCCGTCTTCATCGCCCCGCCGCCCGGTGGGCCGCGGCCCGCACCAGGCCGGCGAGGAGACCGACGTCGGCGGCGGTCTCGGGGTGCCACTGCACCGCGAGGCAGAAGCGGTCACCGTCCCTCTCGATCGCCTCCACCGTGCCGTCCGCGGCGTGCGCGGCGGCGACGTACCCGGGGTGGTCCTGCACGGACTGGTGGTGGTGGCAGCTGACGCTCAGGCGCTCGCCGACCAGGGTGGCGACCCTGCTGCCGGGCACCGTGGAGACGTCGATCGTGCCGTACCGGTCACCGCCCGGGCTGTGCTCGTCGTGGTCCACCAGGTCCGGGGTGTGCTGGTGCAGGCTGCCGCCCGCGTGCACGGCCATCAGCTGCATGCCCCGGCAGATCCCCAGGACGGGGAGACCGACGGCCTCGGCCGCGTCGAGCAGCGCCACCTCCCAGGCGTCGCGGTCCTCGCGCCAGCCGGCGGTGCGCGGATGCGGCTCGGCGCCGTAGCGGGTCGGTTCGACGTCCGCGCCACCGCTGACGACGAGCGCGTCCAGGCGGTCGACGACCGTGACCGCCGCGGCGACCTGCGCCACCGGCGGCAGCAGCAGCGGAACGCCCCCGGTCTCCTCGACGGCGGTGGCGTACTGCGCGGGGAGCACGTCGGCGTGCTGGCGCCAGACCCCCCACGCGGCGTGCTCGCGGTAGGTCGTGAGGCCGATGACGGGCAGCGTCATGGTCAGAGCGGCGTCACGTACGCGCCGGAGATGCCGCCGTCGACCAGGAAGGTGTTGGCGGTGATGAAGCTGGACTCGTCGGAGGCCAGGAACAGCACGGCGTTCGCCATCTCCTCGGGCTCGGCGAAACGCCCCATCGGGACGTGCACCAGGCGTCGGGCGGCCCGCTCGGGATCCTTGGCGAAGAGCTCCTGGAGCAGCGGCGTGTTCACCGGCCCCGGGCACAGCGCGTTCACCCGCACCCCCTGTCGCGCGAACTGCACCCCGAGCTCGCGCGACATCGACAGCACCCCGCCCTTGGAGGCCGAGTAGGAGATCTGGGAGGTCGCGGCCCCCATGACCGCGACGAACGACGCGGTGTTGATGATCGAGCCCCTGCCCTGCTCCAGCATGTGGGGCAGGGCGGCCTTGCAGCACAGGTAGACGCTGGTCAGGTTGACCTCCTGGACCCGCCGCCAGGCCTCCAGGTCGGTGTCGAGGATCGAGTCGTCCTCGGGCGGGCTGATGCCCGCGTTGTTGAACGCGATGTCGACCGACCCGTAGGTGTCCTTGGCGGTCCGGAAGAGCGCGTCCACGTCGTCCTTGTCGGTGACGTCGACCCTGACGAACTTCGCGAGGTCGGTCCCGCCGAGCTGACCGACCAGCTCGTGGCCGCGCCGCTCGTCGATGTCACCGATCACGACCTTGGCGCCCTCCTCGACGAACCGCTGGACGGTCGCCAGCCCGATGCCCGAGCAGCCGCCGGTGACGACGGCGACCTTGCCCTGGATGCGTCCTGCCATGTCTCTCTGTCTCCCTCGAACGGTAGTCACAGCCGGGGTCTGGGGGCGGAGCCCCCAGCGGGGGATCACGGGGGCGGAGCCCCTGTGTGTGCGATGAAGACGTTCTTCTCCTCGGTGAACGCCATCGGGGCGTCCGGGCCGAGCTCCCGGCCGAGGCCCGACTGCTTGTAGCCGCCGAAGGGCGTCCAGTAGCGCACCGAGGCGTGGGAGTTGACGCTGAGGTTCCCGGCCTCGACGGCGCGCGCGACCCGCAGCCCGCGCCCGAGGTCGGCGGTGTAGATCGAGCCCGACAGGCCGTACTCGGTGTCGTTGGCCAGCTCCACCGCGTGGGCCTCGTCGTCGAACGGCATCACGGCGACCACCGGCCCGAAGACCTCCTCCCGCCAGATCCGCGCCGACGGGTCCTCGGTGGTCACCACGCTCGGCGGCACCCAGAAGCCGTCGCCGCCGGGGGTGGTCCCGGCGAACGCCACCTCGACCTCGTCGAGGTAGCCCTGCACCGTGCGCTGCTGGTGGGCGGAGATGAGCGGGCCCATCTCGCTGTCCTCGTCGCTCGGGTCGAGCACCCGCAGGCCGGTGACGGCGGGCTCGAGCCGGGACAGGAACTCGTCGTACGCCGACCGCTCGACGAGGATCCGGGAGCGGGCGCAGCAGTCCTGGCCCGCGTTGTCGAAGACGGCGTACGGCGCGGACGCGGCCGCCGCCGCGATGTCGGCGTCGGCGAAGACGATGTTGGAGCTCTTGCCCCCGAGCTCGAGCGTCACCCGCTTCACCTGCTCGGCACAGCCGGCCATGATCTGCTTGCCGACCGCCGTGGAGCCGGTGAAGCACACCTTGCGCACCAGCGGGTGGGTGACGAAGCGCTCGCCGACGACCGCGCCGCGGCCGGGGAGCACGGTCAGGACGTGCTCCGGAAGGCCGGCCTCGAGTGCCAGCTCACCGAGCCGGATCGCGGTCAGCGGCGTCAGCTCGGCGGGCTTGAGCACCACCGTGTTGCCCGCGGCGAGCGCCGGGGCGAGGCCCCAGCCCGCGATCGGCATCGGGAAGTTCCACGGCACGATGATGCCGACGACGCCGAGCGGCTCGTGGAAGGTGACGTCGGTGCCGCCGGCGACCGGGATCTGCCGGCCGAACAGCCGCTCCGGAGCACCGGCGTAGTAGTTCAGGCAGTCCCGGACGTTGCCCGCCTCCCAGCGGGCGTTGCCCCAGGTGTGCCCGGCGTTGCGCACCTCGAGCTCGGCGAGCTCGTCGACGTGCGCGTCGACGACCGCGGCGAACCGACGCAGCAGGGCGGCCCGCTCGCCGGGGGCGACGCCCCGCCAGGACGTGAAGGCCTCGTGGGATCGCTCGATGGCGACGTCGGCCTGCTCGAGCGTGGTCAGGGGCACGTCGGTGACCGGCCGCGCGGTGGCGGGGTTCAGGACGGTGTGGACGGTGCTCATCACAGCCTCTCGAATCCGCGGCGGAGCTCCCAGTCGGTGACGGCCGCGTTGAACGCCGCGAGCTCCACGTCGGCCATGTTCACGTAGTGGTCGACGACCTCGTCACCCAGGGCCTCCCGGGCGATGGCGGACGTGGCGAACGCCTCGCGCGCGGCGGTCATCGTCGAGGGGACGCGGGGCCGGTCGGAGGTGTAGGCGTTGCCGACCAGCTCGTCGGGCAGCGGGAGGTCGTTCTCGATCCCGTGCAGGCCGCCGGCGAGCATCGCGGCCAGGGCGAGGTAGGGGTTCACGTCCGCACCGGGGATCCGGTTCTCCATCCGGGCTCCGGCCCCCTGGCCAACCAGCCGCACCGCACAGGTCCGGTTGTCGCTGCCCCAGGCGATCGTGGTCGGGGCGAACGACCCGTCGGCGAACCGCTTGTAGGAGTTGACGTTCGGGGCGTAGAGCAGCGTGAAGTCGGCGGCGGTGGCGAGCACCCCGGCGACGAACCGGTCGTAGAGCGTCGTACGCCGCCCGGCCCCGGCGTCCCAGAACACCAGCTCACCGTCCCGGCCGCGCAGCGAGAGGTGGATGTGGCAGGAGCTGCCCTCGCGCTCGTTGAACTTCGCCATGAACGTGATCGCCTTGCCCTGCTGGGCAGCTATCTCCTTCGCCGCGGTCT
>Ga0164308_10002177_pt1 | contig 10408 bp, 11 predicted proteins | sample Whisoiple_246_MG_FD_109983 | JGI IMG/M metagenome (GOLD analysis project Ga0164308, IMG submission 109983) | Soil microbial communities amended with fresh organic matter from upstate New York, USA - Whitman soil sample_246_MG | ecosystem: Environmental > Terrestrial > Soil > Unclassified >... | reverse complement strand
GGTGGTCTTGATGCCGTTGAGGCGCATCGCCTCGAGCTCGGCCGGCAGGCCGTGGGTGTCCCAGCCGAAGCGGCGCTCGACGCGCTTGCCGCGCATCGTCTGGTAGCGCGGGATCAGGTCCTTGACGTAGCCCGTGAGCAGGTGGCCGTAGTGCGGCAGGCCGTTGGCGAAGGGCGGGCCGTCGTAGAAGACGAACTCGTTGGCGCCGTTCTCGCCCGGGTCGCGCTGGTCGATGCTCGCCTGGAAGGTGCCGTCCTGCTCCCAGAACGCGAGGATGCGCTCCTCCATCTCCGGGAAGCGGGGGCTCGAGGGCACGCTGCCGGAGTCGTTCTTCGGGTAGTTCATCGTCGGCATCTCCTGCGGTGTCGGACTGCTTCACCGCAGGGACGACATCCACTCGGAACGCCGCGGTACCACCCTGCTTGCTCCTCGCGGAGCCTCTTCCTTGCGGCTGTGACGGGCCTACCCGCCGGGTTCTACTGGGCCCCGCCTCGCGGAGGGGCTGTTCTTCCCGGGGCTCGCCGCTGATGACGGCTCGAGCGCCTGTGCACCGAGCGTACCGAGCGACCCGGGCGGCTGACGAATCGGTTCCCGGCGTTTCTCAGCAAGTCCTCATCGTCGCCTCACGGCGACGTCAGGTCGCGGCGCCACCGTCCGAAGGGTGAGCACCGTCTCGCGCCCGGAGGTCGTCCGGGGCCGGGTCACCGATCCCCTGGTGGTCGGGCTGATCGCCCTGGCCGTCGTCGCCGCGCACGGGTACGACGGCGGCCTCTCCCGCGACATGGGCGTCTTCACCTACGGCGGCCTGCACGTCCTCGCCGGCATCCCGCCGTACGTCGGGATCTTCAACTCGGTCGGCCCGCTCGCCGACCTGGTCCCGGCGCTCGGCATCTGGCTCGGACGGCTCGTCGATCTGGGGCCGGTGCTGTCGGAGCGGCTGCTCTTCTCCGTCATCACGGCGGCCTCCTGCGCACTCGTCTACGTGCTCGCGCGGGACGTGCTCCGCTCCCGGGCGGCCGGGTTCGTGGCCGCCGCGACGCTGCTGACCTTCCGGAGCTTCCTGGTGCTCGGGGCGGGTGGCCCGCGGGACAAGACCACGATGGTCCTCTTCCTCGTCGCGACGCTGGTCCTGGTCGTCCGGCGGCACTGGCTGGCCGCCGGGGCCGGCACCGCCCTCGCGACCCTCGCCTGGCAGCCGGTGCTGCTGCCGGCGTGCGTGGCGGCACTGGTCGGGGTGGCAGCGGTCCGCACCGGACGGCTGCGAGCCGGCGGCCTCTTCCTGCTCGGCGGCATGATCCCGAGCGCGGTCGCGGTCGCGTACTTCGCGAGCCAGCATGCCCTGCGCGTCGCGTTCGAGGGGTTTCTCCTCGTCAACCTCGACTACACCCACCAGCCGTCCCTCATCGACGAGCCGCACCAGATCCTCGCGCTGCTGGTCCGCGGCTACGGCTGGACGCTGTGGCTGGCCGCGGCCGGCCTGGTCGCCCTGGCGGTGCTGTCCGTGGTCGCGCTCGCCCGGCGGCCGCGGGACGTCGGCGTCCTGGTCGTCGGCGCCGGCGGTCTCGCCGCCGTCACCTGGACGGTCCTCGTGATCAACGGCGCCCCCGACCTCTTCGTGGTGCTGCCGTTCGCGGCCGTCGGCGTGGCCGGGGCGGTCGCGGCCGTGACCGCCCACCTCTCCACCCGGTCGGCCTGGGCAGTGGCCGGCATCGTGACGGCCGCGGCCACCGTCGCCGCCGGTTCGGAGGCGGTGGTCGCCCGCAACAACGACCTCGCCCAGCAGCAGGCCGACGTCTCCGCCGTGCTCGCGGCGGCACCGACGACGCACGGGCTCGTCTCGTTCAACGCCCCGGAGGTGCTAGCGCTCGCCGGGCGGAGCAACCTCAGCCCGTTCCAGATCTTCGACGAGTCCAAGGACCAGTACCTGCAGCACATGCAGCCGGGCGGCCTCCCCGGCTACGCCGCCTGGGTCGACGGGATGCACCCCGACCTGATCGCCGTACGCACGACGCACCTGCCCGTCTGGGCGACCCCGCTCCGCCACGACTACGAGGCGGTCGGCACCGGTCCCGGGTGGTCGTGGTTCGTGGCCCGCTCCGACGGCATCAGGGTCGCCGCCCAGGTGCGGGCCGCCAACTGGTCGGTCATGCACGGAGGGTCGGGCACCGGCACGTCGGCCACACCGTGACCAAACGGGTTGCCCGCCGGGCTCCTGGCTGGTCGGGTGGAGCCATGAGCGACGAGACGCTGCACGGCGAGGAGGCGGTCCTGCGGGACTACCTCGGACACTTCCGCAGGACGTTCGAGCAGAAGTGCGCGGACCTCGACGCGGAGCAGCTGGCCCGACGGTCCGTGCCACCCTCGACGCTGTCGCTGCTCGGGCTGGTGCGGCACCTGGCCGCCGTGGAGTACTCCTGGTGGCGCCGGGTCATGGGCCACGACCTCGCGCTGCCGAAGATGTGGGGCAAGGACGTGCACCGCGACGCCGACTTCGACGGCGCGGTCGCCGACGACGAGGTGGTCGCCGAGGCCTGGGCCGCGTGGCGCGCCGAGGTGGCGTACGCCGAGGAGTTCCAGGCCACCCACCCGATGGACCACCTCGGGCAGCACGACGACGGCCCGATCGAGATGCGCGAGGTCGTCGTGCACCTGATCGAGGAGTACGCCCGGCACTGCGGACACGCGGACCTGCTGCGCGAGTGCATCGACGGGAGGACCGGGTCGTGAGCGAGCTCCCCACCCTGCGCAGGTGGCTGGGCGACTTCCGCGAGGCGGTCGAGCGGAAGACGTCAGACCTCGACGCCGAGCAGCTCGCCCGCCGGGCCGTCCCGCCGAGCACGCTCAGCCTGCTGGGACTGGTGCGCCACCTGGCGCAGCTCGAGCACTACTGGTTCTGGAAGGTGCTCCAGCGACACCCCGAGGACCCGCAGCTCTTCGTCGTCGACGGCGACTGGGAGTCGCAGTTCGACGGCGCCGCCGCCGACCCGGCGCTCGTCGAGGAGGCGTTCACGACCTGGCGCGCCACCTGCGCCCAGGCGGACGCGTTCCTCGACGGCCTCCCCGGCGAGGCGCTCGACGTCGTCATCGACCCGGGCGACCGGATCGAGACGATCCGCGACGTGCTCGTGCAGGTGCTCCAGGAGTACGCCCGGCACCTCGGCCACATGGACCTGCTGCGCGAGACGATCGACGGCCGGACCGGCGAGTAGCGGCCGGCGCCGGGCGCCTAGGCTGTACGTCCGTGACCGCCGAGACGCTGACCGCTGCCTGGGGCTACGGCCTCGCCACCATCGATGCGTCGGGGACCGTGCTCGACGTCTGGTTCCCGCAGCCGGCGCTCGGCGCCAAGCCCGCCGACGCCGCGCCACCGGCCGAGCTCACGGCACTGCAGGGCAAGGACACCGACCGCAACGTCACCCGCGACCTGCTGCTGGTCGAGGTCGCCGACCTCCAGGCCGGGCCGACCTCCACCGAGGACGTCTGGCTGCGCCTGCACCTGCTGTCGTCGCGCCTGGCAGCGCCGCACTCGATCAACCTCGACGGGATCTTCGGGCTGCTCACCAACGTCGTGTGGACCAGCGCCGGACCGTGCGCGGTCGAGGGCTTCGAGCTCACCCGCGCCCGCCTGCGGGCCAACGGCCGCCACCTCACGGTGTTCGGCGTCGACAAGTTCCCGCGGATGGTCGACTACGTGCTGCCCGCCGGTGTCCGGATCGCCGACGCCGACCGGGTCCGCCTCGGCGCCCACCTCGCCGAGGGCACCACGGTCATGCACGAGGGCTTCGTCAACTTCAACGCCGGCACCCTCGGCGCCTCGATGGTCGAGGGCCGGATCTCGGCCGGCGTCGTGGTCGGCGACGGCTCCGACGTGGGCGGCGGCGCCTCGATCATGGGCACGCTGTCCGGCGGCGGCAAGCAGGTCATCTCGATCGGGCAGCGCTGCCTGCTCGGCGCCAACGCCGGCCTCGGCATCGCGCTCGGCGACGACTGCGTCGTGGAGGCCGGGTGCTACGTCACGGCCGGCACGAAGGTCACCGTCACCGACATGGACGGCAAGCCGAAGGTCGTGAAGGCGCTGGAGCTCTCGGGCGCGAGCAACGTGCTCTTCCGCCGCAACTCCGTCACGGGCGCGATCGAGGCCGTGCCGTGGAAGAGCAGCGGTGTCGAGCTGAACGCCGCCCTGCACGCCAACTGAGGACGCTCCCCAGGATTTCTCGCGTCTTGGCGGCCCTCCGCACACTTGCCCCATGAGAATCCGCATCGGCGTGGCCGTCGTCGGCCTCGCCGCTGTGGGCGTGGCCGCCGTCGCCGGCTTCCACGCACTCCGCGAGGTGGCCCCGCTGCTGCAGCCGGACGAGTGCACGGCCACGGTCAACGGCCGCACGGTCACGCTCGAGCCCGAGCAGGCCGAGAACGCCGCCCTCATCACCGCCGTGGCCGTCCGCCGCGGCATGCCCGCCCGCGCCGCGACGATCGCCCTCGCCACGGCGTACCAGGAGTCGAAGCTCTACAACATCGACTACGGCGACCGGGACTCCCTCGGCCTCTTCCAGCAGCGCCCCTCCCAGGGCTGGGGGTCCCGCGAGCAGCTGCTCGACCCGGTCTACGCGACGAATGCGTTCTACGACGGGCTGGCGAAGGTCGACGGCTACGAGGACATGCGGATCACCACCGCCGCGCAGCGGGTGCAGCGCTCGGCCTACCCCGAGGCGTACGCCGACCACGAGCCCGACGCCCGGGTGCTGGCCTCCGCGCTCAGCGGCAACTCCCCCGCCGCGTTCAGCTGCCGCTACGACGACGACGCCAGGGCCGCGTCGACCCGGCTGACCGACTCGGGGCTGACCCGCCGGGCCGACGCCGTACGCCGTGAGCTCGTGACCCTCTTCGACCCCCCGCTCGGCGGGTTCGAGCCGGGCGGGGTCTCGACCGGGCACATGGAGGGCTCGGCCCACTACGAGGGCCGCGCGATCGACGTGTTCGTGCGCCCGGTCTCGGCGCAGAACAAGGTCCGCGGCTGGGCGATCGCGCAGTACCTCGTCGCGCAGGCCGACCGGCTGCACCTCCAGACCGTGATCTTCGACGGCCGGTTCTGGACCTCGGGTCGCAAGTCCGGCGACGGCTGGCGGCCCTACGACCCGCCGGAGCGCTCCGGCGACCGGGCGATCCTCGAGCACCGCGACCACGTGCACGTCGACGTGCAGCGCTGAGCAGACGACGGGTTCGTCCGGGCTCCTGCGATATCCATCACATTTTTCTGGTGAGTTTGCGTTCGTCGGGGCACCTCAGGGGTGATGCTGGTGGACGGGACGTGGTGGGGGCCGCGACACGTGCGGCTGAGACCGCGTCCTGCGCACACGAACTCAGGTCACTGCGGCCGATCGCCGACGTGACTGGCACACCTTGGGAGGACACCACATGTGCAGCCACAACCCGCGCTGCCCCGAGACGTCGGCCGCCGACTGCTGCACCGCGCACGTCGTCGCCGACCGGAGCGACCAGGGCTGGTGCCAGCTCTGCAACGGCGTGATCCTGTTCGACGACGGGCACTACCTGACCCCCGACGGCCTCGACCACGTCCTCAGCGCGTAGCGAGCCGGGTCGCCGCCTCGGCGACCCGCTCGTCGGTGGCGGTGAACGCCACCCGCACGTGCTGCGCACCGGCACGGCCGTAGAACTCGCCCGGCGCGACCAGGATGCCGCGCTCGGCCAGCCAGGACACCGTCTCCCAGCAGTCCTCGCCACGCGTGGACCACAGGTAGAGCGACGCCTCCGAGTGGTCGACCCGGAACCCGGCACCCTCGAACGCCTCCCGCAGGACGCCGCGGCGCGCGGCGTACCGCGCGTGCTGCTCGTCTGCGTGCGCGTCGTCGTCGAGCGCGGCGGCCATCGCCACCTGCTGCGGCCCCGGCAGCATCAGGCCGAGGTTCTTGCGCACGGCGAGCAGCTCCCCCACGAGCGCGGGGTCGCCGGCGACGAACGCGCAGCGGTAGCCGGCCAGGTTGGAGCGCTTCGAGAGCGAGTGCACGGTGAGGATGCCCTCGTGCGACCCGCCGCAGATGTCGGGGTGCAGCACCGACATCGGGGACGCCTCCCAGGCGCACTCGAGGTAGCACTCGTCGGAGACCAGGATCGTGCCGCGCTCGCGGCACCAGTCGACGACCTTCCGCAGGTGCTCGGGCGGGAGCACCCGGCCGGTCGGGTTCGACGGCGAGTTCACCCACAGCAGCGCGGGGACCTCGGGGCCGAGGGCGAGCAGCGCGTCCGTGGCGCGGCCCCGCGCCCCGGCGAGCGCGGCGCCCACCTCGTAGGTCGGGTAGGCCAGCTCGGGCCAGACGACCAGGTCGCCCGGGCCGAGGCCGAGCTGCGAGGGCAGCGCCGCGACCAGCTCCTTGGAGCCGATCGTCGGGAGCACCCCGTCGACGCCGAGGCCGGTCACGCCGTGCCGGCGGGCCAGCCAGTCGACGGCCGCCTGGCGGACGGCGGGGATGCCGATCGTCAGCGGGTAGCCCGGTGAGTCGGCGGCGGCGCGCAGCGCCTCCTGGACCACGGCGGGCGTCGGGTCGACCGGCGTACCGATCGAGAGGTCGACGATCCCGTCGGGGTGCGCGGCCGCGCGCTCCCGGTGCTCGACCAAGCGGTCCCAGGGGAAGTCGGGCAGCCGCCCGGAGACCGAACCGGTCACCGCGGGATCAGTGGTCCTGGTTCTGCGGCGGCAGCGCGGCGATCATCGGGTGGTCGTGGTCGATCTCGCCCATCTTGGCGGCACCGCCCGGCGACCCGAGGTCGTCGAAGAAGTGGACGTTGGCGTCGTAGTAGCCCTTCCACTCCTCCGGGGTGTCGTCCTCGTAGAAGATCGCCTCGACGGGGCAGACCGGCTCACACGCACCACAGTCGACGCACTCGTCGGGTTGGATGTAGAGCATCCGCTTGCCCTCGTAGATGCAGTCGACGGGGCACTCGTCGACACAGGCCCGGTCCTTGACGTCGACACACGGCTGAGAGATGACGTAGGTCACCGATTCCTCCTGGAACTCACGGGAGCAGGTGCTCGCCCACAGCCTAGTATCCCGGGCGTGCCAGATGACGCTGCACCCCACGATGTGACCGAGCACATGCTTGGTCCGCACGTCGTCGGACAGCGGATCGTGGTCCGTCGGATCCTGCGCGGGGAGACGGGCCCGACCGGTGGACCGGCGTTCACGGACCTGCTCGGCACCTGTCTGACCTGGGCCGACGGCACCTGCGTGGTCCAGGCGGAGAACGGGACGACGACCGCGATCGCCACCGCCGACATCGTGTCCGGCAAGCCGGTGCCGCCCCGTCCGTCGGTCCGGCACCGCGTCTCACCTGGTGAGGCGCAGCGACGCGCCCTGGCCCTGTGGCCGGACCTCGACACCGAGCCGCTCGGCGACTGGGTGCTGCGGCACTCGCCCACCTCGACCGCGCGCCGGGCCAACTCCGTGCTGGCGATGGGGCCCTCCGGCGTCGAGGACGACTACGACCGCGTGCTCGCCTTCTACGCCGGGCGCACGGGGCGCCCGATCGCGGCGGTCGTGCCGGACTCGGCCGAGGACGCGCTCTTCCGTGCGCACGGGTGGGGACCCGAGAGCACCGAGGCCGACACGCTCTTCCAGATCGCGGGGGTGGCGGCCGCCCGACGGGCGCCTCGCCTCGCTGCGCTCGCCCCCGCCCCTCCGGTGTCGTTCGAGGAGCACGGGGACCTGGCGACGGTGCGGATCGGCGACGTCGCCGAGGGGGTGGCGGCGTACGCCGACGACTGGGTCGGCTTCCGCGGCATCCACGTCGCCCCCGACGCCCGGCGGCGGGGACTCGGCCTGGTCGTGATGGCCGAGCTCCTGGAGTGGGGTGCCGAGCGCGGCGCGCGGACGGCGTACCTCCAGGTGCTCGGCGACAACGAGCCGGCGATCGCGCTCTACGAGTCGCTGGGGTTCGCGACGCACCACGCGTATCGCTACCTCGCGCCCGCCTGAGCCCGCGCGGCCTCGTGGGGCTGGTTGCTCTGCACCGCAGGCTCTCCGTCTGCGGCCGCAGTCGCTACGCGTCGCCCTTCTCGGGCGGCTTGCAGACCACGGTGTCGGAGGGCGTGTAGGCCGTGTGGAACTTCTCGGTCTTCTCGACCGCGTCGCTGCCGTGCTTGTGGAAGAACCGCGTGACGTCGACGTCGAAGCCGCTGTAGCCGGTGTTGGGGTAGCAGTCGGCGGTGTCGAGCGTCCGCGTCTTCGGCGCCCGGTAGTTGTAGCGGTCCGAGGTCGTGGTGGTGATGTCCCAGATCTTCGTCGAGTACATCGACACGGTCACGACACCCTGCGAGGACGGCGTGCTCGGCTTGACGGTGGCGTGGATGAGCACGCCGTGGTCGGTGTCGTTCTGGAACCGCAGGTCGACCGATCCCCAGGCCACGGTGGCCTCGCGGCCGACCGGGTAGCGGTCGATGTAGAACGAGTGCGGCTTGTGCTCGACGTCCTTGAGACCGGCGAAGAACATCGCGTTGAACGTCGTCGTCGCCATCTGCGAGACGCCGCCACCGAGGTCCTCCTTGAAGATGCCGTTGCTGATGATGAAGCCGTCGGTGAAGCCGTTCTCCCGGGTCCGCTCGCCGACGATGTCGTTGAGCGAGAAGACCTCGCCCGGCTTGAGGAGCGTGCCGTCGACGATCTCGGCGGCCCGGCCGATGTTGGTGTTGCGGTACTCCGCGTAGGGGTAGTACGTCGTGAACGACGACACCTTCTCCTTGATGCCGAGCGCCTCGGCGTCCTCGGTCGTGAACTCCGGCTCGGCGACCGTCGCCTCGACCTCCATCCGACGGGCGTCGCCGTCGCGGGTGACGAGCTCGAGGAACGCCGCGCTCACGTCGGCCGGGTCGAAGGTGACGCCGGGCTTCGCGGGGACCACCGTCGGCTTGCCGTCCACCAGCTCCACGGTCGCGTCGACCGGCTTGTCCTCCTCGCTGACCCCGGACTCGACCAGCGCGGTGAGCCGCTTGGTGTCCAGCTCCGGCACGAGGGCGCCGTCCTGCGCCGTCATCGTCAGGGCGGCGGAGTAGTCCTTCGGGTCGAGCACCACCGGGGAGTCGCCGAAGACCAGGGTCACGGGCGCCGACATGGCGGGGTTCGCGAAGGAGTCCACGGCGGCCTGGACGGCGGCGCCGTCGATCTCCGGCTGGGTGGTCTCGGTGGGCAGCTCGACGACGGGCGCGTCGGGGTCCAGCCACGCGGCCCCGACCCGGTCGGCCGCCTCGGCGGCGTCGAAGCCACTGCCCGGCTTCGGGTCGGTGACGACGACCCGGCCGGCCTTGAACGCGACCGCTCCGTCGACCGGAGCGGTGCCGGCCTCCTCGGCGACCTGGTCCAGCGCGGCGGTCATCGCGGCGTCGTCGACCTCGAGGACCGGGGCCTGCTCCTCGCCACCGGTCCAGTAGCTCCAGAGCCGGGCGGGTGCCCAACTGCGGCCACCACCGGCCTCGGCGACGCTCGCGGCGTAGTCGACCGACAGGCCCGCGGTCGCGGGGTCGACCTGCACCTCGGTGCCGTCGACCGTGACCGTCACCGGCCGCCCCGCGCGCTCGGCCAGGCCGGCGCGCAGTGCCTCCTCGGCCTCGGCCGGAGACGTGTCGCCGATCTCGACACCCGCGACGCTGGCGCCGCGCGGCACCTTGTCGCCGGCCCCGAGGTAGGCGGCGGCGTACGCCGCACCGCACAGGAGCAGCAGCCCCCCGATCAGCAGCAGGACGACCTTGCCGCCCGCAGACTCGCGAGCTCCCCCGTTCGTGGTCACGCCCGCCATCCTAGGGAGCGGCCGGTGCCCGACGGCGCGGCCTGGGCAGCGTGGCGATGCCGGTGACCAATAGCACCATCGTGAAGCCGAGCAGCGTGTAGCCCTGCCAGTTCTGGCTGATCAGGTAGTCGCCCTCGGGCCGCGGGACCGTCAGCCAGCCCACGGTGCCGACGAACCCGAGCACGAACGGCAGCCGGGTCCACCACCCCGGCGGCAGCGCGTACGTCGTGACGGCGGTGGCCACCAGACCCAGGGCGAGCCCCCACGTGAGCGTGTGCACGAACACGGCGGCGATCCCGGTGACCACGCCGAGCAGCAGCAGGGCGATCGCGACCAGGACCCGGACGACCGGACTCACAGGCCGGCGAAGAGGTCGGTCTCCAGACCCTGGTCGTCGAGCTCGCCGCGCTGCCCCTTGGCGATCCGGAAGAACTCCATCCCCCAGGCGACCGCACCGACGTTGTTGGACAGCGCGAAGAACGGGCCGTCCGTCGTGATCTGGGTGGCGTGCGCCCGCATCGCGGCGAGCTTCTGCTCGACGTGGGCGGTCGCGTCGACGCCGGCCGCGAGGTCCACGTCGGCGGTGACGAAGTGCGGGAGCGGGCCGTCGGGG
>Ga0164308_10002172_pt1 | contig 10424 bp, 11 predicted proteins | sample Whisoiple_246_MG_FD_109983 | JGI IMG/M metagenome (GOLD analysis project Ga0164308, IMG submission 109983) | Soil microbial communities amended with fresh organic matter from upstate New York, USA - Whitman soil sample_246_MG | ecosystem: Environmental > Terrestrial > Soil > Unclassified >... | reverse complement strand
GCGCGGGAGGCTTCAATGTTGCTGCGAGATAGACCATAGCATCATGGAATGCGTCAAGGAACTCGGCTGATAGGAGACCCTTGAGGGCTTTGAGAAGGTCTCCCAACTCGCCGAGAGCGTCTGTCAATCCCTTGAGGCCATCACCAAGGTCACCAAGACCATCAAGCCCAGGAATTGAGACAACGCGACTTGAACCACTGCTATCTGAATCTGAGTCGTCATCTGATCCGGATCCTGAGCTAGAGCCGCCAGATTTTGAGCCAGAACCAGAGGTAGTATTTTGTCGCCTAATCAGAACAGGTGCGCGAGGAAATCTATCACTCTTGAGAAGTGTATTCAATTCCTTTAACGCATCTGTGAGTTCTGATCGCGGTACAAGCGCGAGGTTGTGCTTCTCCAAAAGCTCGACCAATTGGCCCGAGAGCTCCGGTGCGGAAACAGTCTTTGGCTCAGGGGCCGCAAGACTAAATGGCGCAAGAGCCGAGAGAAGCACCGTTGAGAACCTCATAGTGTGACAATTGAAAGAGAAGATGAGATAAGGAAACCGACTGAACTGTCTCACTATCACAGCTTGACTTGTAGCGAGGAGAAGGGGGGGAGAAGAGATAATCAGAGCTGCCAAGGGTTCGTTTAAAGGAGGCTCTTTATCTCAGCCAGTCATCACACACGGATTTGCTTTTCGGGAACGTTGCAGGCACTCCACAGCTGTACCCCAGAAATCATGGATGATACCGCGGCAGGGAAATTGGTGCTGGAGGGGTAGCTGTGACGATCCCTGCTGTTCTGGCCAAGAGGTGGTGAGCACCCCTGCATCTCGCAAACTATTGCGCTTTGGGCACGAGGCTTTACATCATTATCAGCCCTTTTGCACGGTCTCGTGGACAAGGTTCCTGGTCTAGCTTCTGGGGTTCACCATGGGGGTGATGGGGACAGCGCAGCTGGGTCCGTTGGTGATGAGCGCCACGGGTCAAAGCGCACTGCGACAGCGAAGACGCTAAACAGCACCGCTAGGACGTGAGCGTACAGGGACCGATTGGTTACAATAAAACCTAGGACAACTTTGGCTGGTAGAGTCCGCTATGAATTCTTGGATATTTACGGCATGGACTCGGACAGTGGGGACGAGGGTTCAGATGATAGTGTCGGGCCGTAACGTTTCAAGTAAGATATTGCACTGACAGGTCTAGATGAGGAAACATCTTGGCAAGAATTGAGGTCAATTGAAGTTCAGTGCGGAAAAAACAAGCTTACTACGGAATTGAATACGAATAACACTCTAAACTAATTATCGCGCCGCCTTGAAATCAACACCTCCAACCCTATTGACCACTCCAGCTCGATGGTAATAAGTACCAGATCTAACGTATGGATCCAACTTCCAGTAGTTCATCTGTAGCAATTGAATCAACTCATCTCGCCTCTCGTGCGCTTCCTTTCCAGCGCCTGTATCAGGATTTGTGCCAATCCAATCAACAGTCGATCGATTAAACGAGTCAATCAATTCCTGTCGCTCAATCTGTATCTTGATCTTCTTCTCCTCAGACTGCATCCTCTCGTTCTCAGATGGAACAGGCTCTACATATTTGTACTCCCAAGGATCTTCACCACCATAAGACTTCTGCAAGTTCTCTTTGGCGATGAACTTGAGAAGGCCCTTGGTACCGCTGGTGAAGTGGACCTTTGATGCGACGACAGGGTCAAGCCAGTGCTTGATGACGGTCCAGACACCTGGAAAGGATTAGCATGTAAATAGAGTTGGAGGTGGCAGAGTGTCAAACATACCCCAAAATACGAATGGCGCATTGTGGACAAGCACTACCGAGAGGGTTTCGGGGTAGCGCTTCTCAAGAATATCGACGAGGAACTTAACAACATGAAAGTCCATGTTGCGAAGACCAAAGCCTGTGAGATCAAAGATCAAGCAGACCTTGTCTTGCGGCTCTCTTGCCATCACCCTCAACGTCTCGATATTGTGCAAGACGTATTCTTCCATGGACTCAGCAGATTGTTTGTGAGGATCGTGAAGGCGGACTCTGATGACATAGATGGGATAGTTGTCCTTGTCGGTTCCTCTGACGTAGCTCTTGCCTGAGCGATACTGCGCCATGAATGACTCTTCATCGGTAGTGAGGGACTTCTTCAGACCGACTGCTTCGCCGCCTCCGACAATAGTCTTCTGAATCTGTCGCTCGTCGCGCCAGTTGAGAGCAGAGACAAACATGTCAACAGCCTTGTTAACATCCCAGTCGCGAGCTCGAAGAAATCGAAGAAGCGTGGTATCGGGATGATCGGCCATGATCGACTCCCAGAGATTCCGTGAGAAATGATCAGAATCTTTGTTCTTGAGGTTTTGGAGATATTCGTCTGTGTTGTCTGGGGCATCGTGGGCGATATTCTCATTTCCGCATAATCGCAGAATATGGACCCAAGCCTCTTGGAGGCTCTTCTTTTGCTCAAGGGTGAGGTTGCCCCTAGTGCCTGGCTCAGATGAAGAAGACATTGTGATATCGAGTGTGCTGACTGATGAGAATGAGTGATTTAGAAAGCAAGCAAAGAGCTCGTTCATGAAGAACTTACGATGTGATGATCTTTCCAAAACTTCAGTTTCCAAGAAGTCGTCTAGTTATCTGTCTTGCGATGAAACAAGCAAACATGAAACGAATCACGGCGTCGTTGACATCAGCAATGTGAAGATGGACTCCCTCGGCATGGAGTGGAACTAAACTAGAGCTGTGATGATCAATTTGGGACACGTCGGAAGGTGGTCCTGAATTAGGAAACGAGCAAAAGAGCGCTATGACATTCTTAGATTGTGCCATCCATCTCGTCCTTCGGCAATGCGATGCTCGCAAGCCATGGCATCTGGGGCTAATGCACCCCGCACGAGGAAGCCCCAGACGGGAGCGAAAAGACGTCACACGCAAGCTTTACCGAATTGCGGGGTTAGAAGATGCGCCATTTGGGGCAGATTGGAGGATCAAGCTGGGAAATTGAGCATCTCGATCGAGTTTAGCTGAGGGGATCGAAGTTTGGATGCGTGGATTGGTAAACTGAGTTCCTAACTGGCGTGAATGTGGCTGCTTCTTGCCAGTTGAGCTATCGCATCTATTCATCCCACGCCTGCATGCACATCGCACATACTAGATTTGGAATCGACATGTCTGAGAGTCCACGAGTCAAGCAAACTATCGCTTCGTTAAAGTTCTGACCGACATCGACCACTTTCACTTCTTTATTAGTGCCAATTTGGGTACTTTTTTATCAACCCTCTTCGGTTGATTTCCGTTATCTTATCGTCGTGGCTGTCGCGAGGCTTGCGAGCGTTGACCACATTGAGAATGGCTTACCCTGGAGTCTGCAATCCGCCGCCATATGGTACGCGTTTTCACTTGCCTCACATCATTTGTTGGCGAGTTCCGCGGCGGCAGCGCATGCCGAAGGCTGCGTTAATTGTTTTTCATACTGGAAAGATTACTGTATAGTGTATAATCTAATTAATGTATTATTCTCTTGATGTGAGCTTATTGTTGGTGACACTCACCGCCAACTGTTGCGTTGCGTTGCATTGTATCCAAAGACGTTGCTCGGTTTACTGTATTCCTGCTTATTCAAATCGCTTTTGCTTTACGGGCCTTCAGTCATTAAGACTTGGACCATGATCTGCTTGTTGTTTTTAAGAGGACGCTGCAAAGTACTGTAATTGTATGTCTGAAGATTTATGAGCAAGGAGTTGTGATTTATTAGACAAGATATCCTGTGAACCCGTTTCTCATGATGAAAATGACGAACTGCAGGGTATGTTGGAAGATCCATGACCCTGGCTCTACATACCAGTATTCACATAGACCTATGAAATTATAGGGAAACCCCAGTAGACAGCATGATCACTTTGATAAAGCATCTGATACCTTGGGGAAATACTTAACTAAGTTTAGGATATCTTAGAAAAGGCCGAAAGAGCTCTTTGACATTTTGTTTTATATTTTGCTCTCTGAGTCTTTTTGCATATATTGAAAGTTTATTTTAAGCCGAAGCGTTACAAAAAACAGAAGTACATTCCGTAGCTACTTACATCAAGTCAAACTTGAACTCAGACTTATACTGGGAGAGCTTCTCCCTGTCAAAAGGGCTTAGTGAATCAGGAATCATGCAGTTCAACCCAGTGTGCGGCTTATCCTTCCCAGCCGCATAAACTAAATCGCCGAGTCCGCCAGGCTGCGAATACATGAAAACTTTAGAATAGGAGCTGACAGGCTTGATATCGAAGTGAGTTCCAGCAGGCAGCCAAGCCACTTCACCGGGGCCAATACGTGAAGAGTTAGTGTCATTTATCGTAACTTCAAGATATCCATCCGACACATAGAAGCAGTGGTCGACGTCTGGGAACCGAATTCCACCAGATAGAACCTGAGTTTCAAACTGGTTAGACCCTTCGAGGGTAGCCAGGCTGTACCTGTTTCCAGATTCGGCTCCGGTGACATATGGACGAACGACCGTTCCGCCGAGAACAGCACTTGGTCCTGTTCGGTTGCGCAGGAAGTATGGCTTTTGAGATCCAGGCAGCTGGTTTTCTGAACCGCTCCAAGGCTGCGGCTCAACGAGCTTGTGGTCCGGCACAGGAATCACGTCGAACTCGGTCACGACATTTGCGACGCCAGTGTTGAGCTTTTCAGCAACCCTTTCAAGGTCGGCATCCGGCCACATAGGACCGATGTATGACTCACCCAGACCTCGAAACATATGCTCAAATCCAGCAGGAGTGATTATACCGAAGATCTCGGTATGATCACCAATGAATTGGTACGCATGGATAGCGCCCTTAAAATGATCAGTATGATGTACAAAGGCACGGGAATTTTGACTCACTGGAGCAACACTAGCGTAGTCTCCGGGGTTGAGGATTTTGCACTGGTCATTGAGCCAGACCTTCAACTGGCCCTTGATGCAGAGGAAGTCATGGTGGGTATGCTTATGATAGTGAGTTGGCACAGGAGAGGGAAAGGCTTGACCACCGCTTGTTAGAATGGTGAACTTCCCGTCTGTTTCTTTTCCAGTCAGGAGTCAGGAGGAAACAAGCAACTGATGGAGTGCCCGAGACGTAGACTTTGTCTCCGGCGAATGATTCGAACATGCAGGGATCTTTGGCAGCAGATGATTTTCCAGCTACCGATGGTGGGAGCACAATGCGCTCCATGCTATGTATTAAATGAAAGTAAAATACAAGATATAGGTTTTTCTGGTGATTTTGGACTATTCAGAATCTTTGAATCAGCTCATTCATCATCGACTGGACCGTCGAGTATTTATCGTATATCATCCCTCCCACCGTACGTGAATCTGGGGAAATCAAGCATACGAAACGTATGACAATGCATTGTAACGGTTAGAGTTGTCGGATACAGGGTTTGCTTGGGTATATATGCCGAGATTAACTTCATCATCGGTCTCGGCGCTTGCTAGAGGAGCGAAATACGACAAAACTGACATTTACAGTCTCATGATCGATGAGCTCTCTTAGAAACACGTCCAACAGCATCGCCATTAAACGGAGGTTTCGAGACCGTCTCGCTCGGCTCGGTCTTCATATCGGTCTTTCTATTTTGTGCGCGCCAAGCGAAACCAATAGCTGGCCAAGAATGTCATATTGGGACCGTGCTTCGGGATTTATTATAGTCCGATATTATGGGCCACGAACGCCTCTTCCTCAACGGTCGTCATTCTCGGGAACCGGATTTGGCAATAGTCCTTGTTTCAATGCTTAGCGGTCGGCGTTTGGTGCTCATAGCTGCCGCTTCCTCATCGTCGGATGTCGGGTAAGGGCATCATGATATATTTGAAGTGTGGATATATAAAGATAAGAATCCAATTTCGAAAACTAAGAAAGAAAGTCAAATAGAGCTATACAGTCACAGTTTCTTCCCATAACAATACAAGTTAATCAACCGTCTTCCGAAATGGACCAGCTCTCTTCAGTTCCCAGCTCAATTGCTGAAAGCATTGAGCCAACCTTGAAAATTTACCTTCCGCTTCTCAATAAGAACTCAACTGCCATTAAATCAACTTTGAGAAAAACACTCTCTTATGGCCCAAACCATCGCAACAACCTGGATATCTATTATCCCGCTAATAAACCCACCGGGGCTGGGTGCCCTGTCTTCATTTATACATATGGAGGCGGCTTCACTCGAGGAGACAGAGCCTCTAAAGATCATCTACTCTACCAAAACCTCGGACACTTCTTTGCCGAGAAATGTGGATTCGTCACTATCATTCCGGACTATCGCCTTGTACCAGAGGCACGATTTCCTTCTGGCGGACAAGATATCGAGATGGTTTTGAAGTGGCTCATAGAAAACAATGGCAAGATTGGAGGCTCACATCCAAGACCATTGTTCATGATGGGCAACTCTGCTGGTGCTGTTCATCTTTGCACATTCTTGCTGCACCCTTCGTTCGCTGAGCTTCGCGGCAAGATCACAAGTAACAGCGATACTTGCCCCCTGCAGCTCAAGGCTGCTGTCTTTTGCTCGATGCCGACGTCATTCCGCAACCCCCTGCCTTATCTGGCCCCTGTTCTTGCAACCTACTATGGACAAACGATGGAGCAGGACTGCCCCCTTGGACTTCTTGAGGCCTGTAACAAAGATAAGAACATTTCGAATGTTGCACCTGGGGTCCAGTTCCTTCTGCTATATGGATCCCTTGACCCCGAAGATGAGATTTTGGCCTGCAACAAGGAGTTTATTGAGCTTTGGCGATCGGGTCAGGAAAGCACGGGAGTAGAGCTCGAAGTTCAGGTTATGGAGGGCCACAACCATATCTCACCTCCGCTAGCTCTCGGTACCAATATCTCGAGAGAGGAGGTCTGGGGCTTTGACGTAGCTGGATTCTGCAACGCAGCAGCTCGAAGCTGAGATGAAATCTTGATATTAATTGATCATGATATCAAAGAAAGAAGTAGAAGCATCGATGGGGTAGGAGTTTAGATGGAGTACTCAGATAGTGAGGACGTAGCCAGTGACTTCCATTCTGCTAAATATGTACGTGAGAAATTTATATATACACAATTGAACCATTTCCTTAAGCATCATTCTACCACCAACGCTTATCCAACTAGGACGTTTCGTTGTATGATCCAGCGACATATATCAACAACAGCTTACAGAGCGTTGACCAAGGCATTGAAAGCAGCCTTGGGCTGGTAGTTGCTGTCGTAGAGGAGGGGGTTCTCACCAGGTCGCCACGAGTCCTTGTCAGAGACACCCCAGACAGTGATGCCGACACACTTAGGAACGGCAAGGCAAGCGTTCATGACAGTAAGGTAATCGTTAGCACTGGCGCCAGCGATATCAAGCTCGGTGATGGCAATCTCCTTGGCGTCTGAGGCAGCAAGAGCTCGGAGAGCAGCAGGAACACCAGAGGCAGGGTTCCAGCCACTAGGAGCAGCAAGATGGCCCTGAGATCCAATACCGTCGATGGGAATACCGGCAGCAATCCACTTGTTAACGTGAGCGACCATTCCGCGGGTGAGCTTAGCATAGTCAGACTTGTCGAGATTGTAATCGTTGAGGTAGAGCTTGGCAGCGGGATCAGCGGCGCGGGCAGCGCGGAAAGCAATACCAACAAAGTCCTCACCGAGAACTCGGCTGAAGACACTGTCGCGGAGGTTACCGTCCTCGGCGAAGATCTCGTTGACGACATCCCACTGGAGGATCTTGCCCTTGTAGCGGGTGACCATGGTCTTGACGTGGTTCTCGATGACCGCGGTGAGGGTAGAGCGATCGTTGATGTTCTGAACCCACTGAGGCAGTTGAGAGTGCCAGAGAAGAGTGTGCCCGCGGATAAGCTTGCCGTTCTGAGTGGCGAAGTCGACGACCTTGTCAGCGTTGCTGAAGGTGAAGGAGTTGCGCGAAGCTGTTCCATGTCAGATGGCGATTCAAATTGTCTTCGAAATAGGGAACCTTACGCTCAATGGCATCCCACTTCATGCTGTTCTCGCATGTCACTTGGCCAAACTGGGCCTTGACAATGTTGATCAGAGGGTTGTTATTAAGGTGGTAGTGGTCGATCTCGGTACCAAAGTACTGCTTGCCCTTGGCCTTGAACTTGGCGTCGAGACCAGTGCCGCCGCTGTTGCCGCCAGTAGGCTGAGGAGTTCCACCACCCTGAGTTGACGAAGGCTGGGGCTCAGATCCTCCAGATCCGGGAACACACTGATAATACCAGTCGTTGATCTTCTCACACTTCAGACCACTAGCGCAAGTTGTAGCACCGGTCCAGCCATTGCCACCGCCTGTAAGAAGTTTTAGCTATCGAGTATCGAGTTCATCGGGGCTGCTGCAACGTACACTGTCCCCAGATGGGAGCCTGGGCAAGGGCGGACACGGGAGCGAGAGCGAGGAGAACCGAAAGGGTATGCATTTTGACTGATCTCAGTGAGTTGGTGCGTCGAAGCAGAAGATACTGTCTGAAGATATTGAACGCAACGTCAAGGGGTTACTCCCGTCCTTATATATAGCTTTGATAGAGCATCCTACATGGCATATTCGCCCCCGGCTCTACAGAATCGCAAATTCTGACCAATCCGACCTATTCCATCGTGTTTTGCCGGGAAATTGGCATATCTGGGGTTATAGAGCCTTATGTGCGGAGAACCAAGCTCCGAATGAGGCCCATTGAGGAAATGTCGGAGCATCGCCAAGTTTGTCGTCAACACCCTAAACAGAAAGCTGCTGGTGCCCCCCGCAAATATGGGTCGTTATTTAATTGTGCAGCGGATAATATTATTTTGAGATCGAGACTTACTACAAGTTGGGGAGGGTTTCTTAATGCGTGCTGATATTACGTCCCTTTCCGGGACTAGATGCCAAGCTGGGGGCTGTAACATCGAAATTGTTGTTCAGAGGTCTGCGGGGAATGGATTGTGAATTTAGCCGATCAGCGAACGTCTGCCTCTATTGTTTGAAGCTTTGCTGGATTTGATGTATATTGGCAATATTATAGCATGATCCGATTAGCGAGCATGGCAAAGACACCCGATACTCCGAATCATTCAATTTGCCTATACTTGGTGCAAACTAGCTACGTACCGGAGTACGGAGACAATTATTGAATAGATCATTTAGAAGGTAGAGTCGGTATGCTGATGACAGCTGTCTCTCTGAAAATCCACACCTGTCCAAGCGAGCACCTTAGATCGAGGAAAGTTAAGCTTACTTGGTTAGCTCTCGCCGTGGATCATCGTAAAGCTGTCCAATTCAGGTCAATACACTGTCTTACCTAATCTTAAAGCGTCAATGAATTGCCATGTCTCTTGCCGAGCCTGCCCAGAGATGGGGTTAGGTTGCATCCAACTCCAACGAAGGAGGCGGAGGATGCCATTTATGAACTGATTTGGCAGAATTGGATCAGCTCGTCCGGCTAATCACCGACAATTCTTAGAAATCTGACATCCACGTGGTGGCATGCTTGCTGAACTCTAGGCGCTCCTATGGATTGAAGCCAAGAGCTGGACTTTTCTATGCGCGTGCCTATGCATTGAGAGTCGCGAAGGAGGGTATCCAGAAAAGACGATCTTGCCTAATGTCAATTGTTCTTGGGACGAAGTTGAGTGCTCGTGGTTAGACTGAATTGCCGATAATAAGTTACTGGAATCGAGGCACTTGTATGATTCTTGATGTTTTAGGTGACATTGCTCAGAGCTAAGATCATGTTACTCATAGCTTAGATGATGTTATTTATAAGTTAGACTTGGAATTGTTCAGAACGACAACTAGATAAAGGAGGGAGAATGAAACTGTGAGAATAACTGCATCTATTATGTATAGCCGCAGTTGAAGAGCTCAATGGAACTGTGTATGGTCTGATGTTGAACTGCTTACATACTCTTCCGTCTCCGCTTCAGGCGCCCACGATTAACTTCCCGCTGACTCAGACTTGTACCATTCACACTGGCTGGCTCCACGATGAAACCATAAGCATGAACCGTGTAATACGACTGGCCGAGAACCCCTCTAATTGCTTACAGGCGTAGAACGTAACATTAGATCTGTCACTACCGTAGCTTGAGTTTCAGCTCATCACGGTGGTTCTTCTGCAAAGCGACGGAAACAAGTTGGTATTTACTAACGAGAAACGAAAGGCTATTCTTGATACATAAGACTATCATCACTTATACTCCAACCCCGTAGAGATATCTCCCCATCTCGCTCCAGCCATATCCGCAAAGTAATTCGACTTGGGACTCCACAAACCCGTGCCGCCTTTGGGGAACACAGAGCTAGCAGTCTTGAGATAGGTTGAAGACAGGCTCATCATTGGCTTCACTGGCATACCATTTGCTGAAGACAGACGTGGAACAACGACGCTGGTCTTGCTCTGTGTCATCTTGTTCAGAATGCGCACAAACAGTCTCGCGCTGACAT
>Ga0164308_10002167_pt1 | contig 10440 bp, 10 predicted proteins | sample Whisoiple_246_MG_FD_109983 | JGI IMG/M metagenome (GOLD analysis project Ga0164308, IMG submission 109983) | Soil microbial communities amended with fresh organic matter from upstate New York, USA - Whitman soil sample_246_MG | ecosystem: Environmental > Terrestrial > Soil > Unclassified >... | reverse complement strand
CTTCCGCAGTGGCCAGAGCCCAGCGTTCGGTCATGGGGCGAGTCTCGCACCCGGCACTGACAGGCGACCCGGCTCACCCGGCGGCTCGCCGCTCCCGCCGACCGTGTGTCGTGCCGCTCCCGCTCAACCCCGCTCCGGCTCACCCCGCTCCCGCTCACCGGGCGGGCCCGCCGGACTGCCGCGACGATCGGAGCGGGTGCGCGTGGCGCGTACCGGGACCCGGCAGGCGGCGGAGGAGCCGGTGATGGAAGCGATCGTGTACGAGGAGTTCGGCGGCCCCGAGGTGCTGCGCCTGGCCCGGGTCGACGACGTGCACGCCGGCCCCGGGCAGATCCGGGTGGCGGTCAGGGCGGCCGGGGTCAATCCGGTCGACTACAAGATCCGCAACGGCTGGATGGAGGCGGCGTTGCCCACTCCGCTGCCCGCCACACCCGGCAGTGAGTTCGCCGGAGTCGTCGACGAGACCGGTGGGGGCGTCACCGAATTCGCGGTCGGCGACGAGGTGCTGGGCCGGAGCGCCACCGGCGCGTACGCGGAATACGTCCTGGCCGACGTGGGAGCCGTCGCGCGTAAACCGGAGGGGCTGGGATGGCCGGAGGCCGCCGCGCTGCCGGTCGCGACCGCGACCGCCGCGCGGGTGCTCGACGAGCTGGCGGTGTCGGCGGGCGAGACCCTGCTGGTGCACGGCGCGTCCGGCGCGGTCGGCTCCGCCGCGGTCCAGCTGGCCGCTGCCAGGGGCGCCACCGTCGTCGGGACGGCCTCGCCCGCCAACCACGACTATCTGCGGGTGCTCGGCGCGGTCCCCGTGGCGTACGGGGACGGACTGGTGGGCCGGGTGCGTGAAGCCGCACCCCAGGGTGTCGACGCGGTGTTCGACGTGGCGGGCAAGGGCGTCCTGGCGGACTCGGTGGAGCTGCGCGGCGGCACCCCGGAGCGGATCTCCACCATCGCCGACCCGGACGCGGCCCGTCACGGGGTGGCCTTCTCGGCGGGCGGCGGCACCTCGCCGGACGAGGGGAGACAGCTCGGCGGGTACGCGCAGTCGGCCGAGGTCGGCGGCCTGCGCATCCCGGTCGAGCAGACGTTCCCGCTCGGCGCGGCGGCGCGGGCCCAGCAACTCAGCGAGGCGGGACACGTACGCGGCAAGCTGGTGCTGTTCCCCGGGGAGCACTGAGCGCGCCGCCGCCCTGCGCACCCGGGGAGCACTGAGCCGCCCTGCCGCCGCCCCGGCGCCCCTGGGGAACAAAGGGCGTGCTGCCGCCGCCTACGCTGGTCCGATGGAATCGGTGATCGACCGGGCGTGCGCCGCGGCCCTGTACTCGGACGGCGACGCGGGCCTGGACACCGGCGCCTCCCTGCTCGCCGCGGATCCGTCCGCCGACGAGGAGCTGCATCGCCGTGGCGAGGAGTTCGTCCGGCGGTCCTGGGCCCGCGGCTGGCAGCCCGCCGACGTCGTACGGACGGTCCGGCGGGAGCTGGACGACGCCGGGGCCGCGCTCGCCGCCGCCCTGATCGAGGCGGAGACGGCGGGGTACGGGCAGTTGCCCCCTCGCTGGGCGGACCAACTCGCCGCCATGCCCGCCCCGGCGCCGCGCAACCGCCCCGACCGCTTCACGTACGCCTCCGCGCTCCTGGAGCTCTACCGGCTGCTGCTGCGTCTCCCGGCCATCGAGCCGGCCGGCCCGCCGCCCGGCACGGCGGCAGGCGACCCGGCGCTCCGGCCGCCGGCCGCCGGTGAACCCCGCATGCTCACCAGGATCCGGGCGCTGCTCGCCAAGGCGGAGGCGACCGGTTTCCCGGAGGAGGCCGAGGCGCTCACCACCAAGGCGCAGGAGCTGATGGCCCGGCACAGCATCGACGAGGCGCTGCTCGCCGCGCGCACGCACAGCGCCGACGTGCCGGGGGCCGTCAGGATCGGGGTCGACGCCCCGTACGAGAGCGCGAAGGCCGTCCTGCTCGACGCCGTGGCCTCGGCCAACCGCTGCCGTGCCGTGTGGAACAGCGATCTCGGTTTCACGACGGTGGTCGGCTTCGAGCCGGACCTGGAGTCCGTGGAACTGCTCTTCACCTCCCTGCTCGTCCAGGGCAACGCCGCGATGACGAAGGCGGAGGCCGGGCAGCGGGCCGGCGGACGCAGGCGGACCAAGACGTTCAGGCAGTCCTTCCTGATGGCCTACGCCCAGCGCCTGGGCAGCCGGCTCGCGGCCGACACCGCGCGGGTCACCGCCGAGGCGGGCGCGGAAGCCGGCGGCCGGGCCGAGTCCACCGGGGCGCTGCTGCCGGTCCTGGCAGCACGGGACGTGGCGGTCACGGACACGGCGGAGCGGATGTTCCCGAGGACGACCACGACCCGGCTGCGCGGGGCGACGGACCTCGAAGGGTGGACGCACGGCACGGCTGCGGCGGACCGGGCCAGGATGGGTGGGGAAGGTCCGGAAATCAGCCGTTAGAACGGTTGGGCGGCATAAGTCCGGAGTTGTGGGGTGATGCGGCTAGGCTCTGACCATGAGCTGGCTCCGGGCGCTGAAGGAGACGGCCCGCTCGGGGCTCGAGATCGAGCGGCTGCGTCTCGAACCGCTCATCGCGGTGCGCGGCGCCGCGGGTCTCGCCCTCGTCGTCGGGGTGAGTCTGGCGCTGTTCGGGCCGGTGATCGCCGCCGGCTCCGCGTTCGGGGCGTTCCAGGCCGCCATCGCCACCTTCCAGCGCAGCTGGCGGCCCCGCCCCGTTCTCGCCCTGGTCTCCGGTGCCAGCCTGGCCGTGTCCACGTTCGTCGGCTACGTCACCGTCTCCCACACCCTGCTCTTCCTCGCCCTGCTGATCCTCTGGACGTTCGCCGCCGGGATGACCTGGGCGGCCGGCCCCACGGGCGGCATCATCGCGGGCTCCAACGTCTCGATCATGCTGGTCACGATCACCCTGCCGACCTCGGTCCTCGACGCCGCCGCCCACGCCGGGATGATGGCGTTCGGCGGGTTCGTGCAGGCGGCGCTGATCGTGCTGTTCCCGGTCCGCAGATGGGGCGCGCAGCGTGACGCGCTGGCCGACGCCCTGGCGGGGATGGCCGACTACGCCCGCAGACTGCGGAACGACCCGGTCGCGCCCTTCGACCCCGTACCGCTGATGACCGCGCGCAACGCCGCCGCGGTCACCCCGCGCCAGGCACGTCGGCGCCCCGCCGACCTGCACGGCGCGCGCGGGGTCGCCGAACGGCTGCGGCCGGTCCTGGCCTCGCTGGCCGATCCCGCCCTGGGGGTCCCGGCCGAGGGCCCCGAGCGCTACTGGGTGTGGGAGATCCTCGGTGCCGCCGGGTCACTGCTCGACTCGGCGGCCCGCGCGGTGCGCCACGGGGATCCGGTCCAACTGGACGAGACGGCCCTCTCGGTGCTGAAGTCCCCCGACACCGAGGTCATCCTCACCGGGCCGCCCCGCCGGGCCGCCGACCGGCTCGTCTCCCTGCTGGCCGACGTCATCGAGATCGCCGAGGGCACCGGTACGGACGACCGGACACCGGGGGAGCCGCTCGTCCCGCACCGCCGCCGGCCCACTCTCCTGCGGCTCGTCCCCGTCGTCTACCGTTCCATGCGCCGGGAGATGCGCCGGGGGTCGACGATCCTGCGCCACGCCGTCCGTGTGTCGGCGGTGGCCGCGGCGGGCTATCTCCTGGGGGCGGTGCTGCCGTTCGGCCACGGCTACTGGGCGCCGATGACCGCCGTGATGGTGATGCGCCCGGAGTTCACCCAGACGTACTCACGGTCCGTCGCCCGCTTCATGGGCACCGTGGTCGGCGTCGCGGTCGCCACCGGAATCGTGCAGGCCGCGCACCCGAACGCGGAGCTCTCCGCCCTGCTCGCCGTCGTCAGCGCCGGGCTGATGTACCTGCTCATGCGCACGGGCTACGCGGTCGGCCAGGTCTGTGTCTCCGCCTACGTCGTCTTCCCTCGGGATGGCGGGCGACGACTGGTCGCAGACCGTGCCCGAGCGGGTGGTGCTGACCCTCATCGGCGGAATCCTGGCGATGGTGGCGTACGCCGTCTACCCGGCCTGGGAGACCCCGCGGCTGCGTGACCGGCTCGCCGCCTGGGTGGTCACGGACGGGCGCTACGCGGCCACCGTGCTCGACCGGTACGCCGACCCCGCGTCCCGGAGCCTGGAGGACGTGCGTACCGCCCTCCTCACCACCCGGGAGGCCCGCGTGGCCTGGCAGGAGGCGCTGGAGAAGGCCCGGCACGAACCGGTACGCCACCGGGGCATCTCCAGGACCTCCGCCGCGGACGCCCAGGACGCGCTCGCCCAGTTCGGCAGGGTCGCGATGCTCATGGAGGCCCACCTCCCGGCCGCCTCCGCCACCCCCGTCCCCGAGGCGGCCGCGCTGGCCGACGCGCTGCGCCGGGCCAGTGAGGAGGGCGCGAAGGCGGTGCGGGAGCGCCGCATCCCGGACTGGGGTCCCGTAAGGGAGGCGCTGGAGCACGAGGACGCCGCCCCGGGGCAGCCACCGCCCGACCCCTTCGTGCGCAACGGGGCGACCCTGCTGCTCCGCGCCCTGGAGGACTTCTCGCAGGCGCTGGAGATCAGCAGCGGGCGGGCGTAGGCGTCGGAGGGCCGGACGGCCCGGGCGGGACCGTCGGCGGATTCCCTTGGCGAATCATGGCCGAAAGGCCGCGTCGAGCTGCCGGGCGGGAACAAACAACTCCGTTGATCGGGAGCCGAATTGACGCGACGATCGTCTCTTACCCATAGAGATGGGGAATCGGTGGGCCGATCGGCGGGAAAGCTGTAATCACGCGCGCACCCCGCGTGCACGTGCATCTGCTCATGCATTGGCATTTGAACACAGCTATGATCCGAGCTAGTTGACACTTGCACCTTGCAACTCGGGAGCGTCCTGTGCACGACGTGTACAACGGCATGGCGGCCACAGAGCTTCGCGGGGTCGTCTGGCAGAAGAGCAGACACAGCAACTCACAAGGATCATGCGTGGAGTTCGCGAAACTGCCCGGCGGAAATGTCGCGATGCGCAACTCGCGCCACCCCGACGGGCCCGCGCTGGTCTACACGCCGGCCGAGATAGAGGCGCTGCTGCTGGGCGTCAAGGACGGGGAGTTCGACCACCTGGCCACCGGCGGCTGACCGCACGGCGGACCCGGCGGACCCGTCCGCGCCGTCGTGCGGCCGGGCGCGCCTCGTGCTACCGGCCGTCTCCGAGCGCGTCGACCGTGACCGGTCGCTCCGGCGCCGGGTGGTGGTCCGTCAGCCGGAACAGCGCCCAGACCACCTTGCCGAGCCCGCCGTCGGCCGACTTCTCGCCGGCCGGTACGGGGGAGGGGTGCCACCCCCAGGAGTCGCTGAACGACTCGACGAGGAACAGGCCTCGCCCGGACTCCGCGGAGTCCGGCGCCTCGCCCGCGACGGGTCCCTTCAGGCTGGGGTCGCGCACCGCGCACACCAGGCGTGAGGTCCAGCGCATGAGGTGCAGGCGCACGGAGGTGTCCTGGCGTTCCCGGGCGGTGTCGCCCGGAAGGGCGTGCCGCAGCGCGTTGGTGACCAGCTCGGACACGACCAGGGCCACGTCGTCGAAGTGGTCGCCCAGATCCCACGAGGTCAGGGTCGTACGGGTGAATCTCCGTGCCCCGCCCACCGCTTCGTACCGGGCCGGCAGCCTGCAGCAGGCCGAGCCGGAGACCGCCGAGGGGTCGATGGGGGGAAGCCCCTGCCGTAACGGCTCGAGCATCGTCGATCCATTCGTCCCCATACGAGGCGCTCCCGGGATTCGAGGCTGTAGCGGCACTGCTTCTGGCGGGCACTGCGGGTACAGAGGCACAACACGAACGAGCATGCAGGTGCGCGGGGACCATGGTTCCGAATGCGCAGAGCAGATGCAAGGGCAGATGCACGTGCACGCGCGGGATCTGCCCTGTACCGTGCCGGTTCGGACTCATTTCTTCCGCTTCATAGTTTTGAAGCTTTCGGAAAGTCTTCCCGTCTCTGTAATCGAATGAGTACGGGCTGAAGCGTTTTGGTGGCAGAATCCGCCTCCGGGGTTCGGGGGAGCTCCGGAGTACGGGAAGCGATGGGGAGGGTCGGTAAGCCGGTGACGGCAGGCGAGTCGAGTGGTTCTGTGGTGCGGCGCATCCTCCTGGGCTCACAGCTCAGGCGCCTGCGCGAGTCGCGCGGCATCACCCGTGAGGCGGCCGGCTACTCCATCCGCGCCTCCGAGTCGAAGATCAGCCGCATGGAGTTGGGACGGGTGAGCTTCAAGGCCAGGGACGTCGAGGACCTGCTCACGCTGTACGGAGTCACGGACGAGGCGGAGCGGGAGTCACTCCTCGGCCTGGCCCGTGAGGCCAATGTGGCGGGCTGGTGGCACAGTTACGGCGACGTGCTGCCCGGCTGGTTCCAGACGTATATCGGTCTGGAGGGCGCGGCGTCGCTCATCCGGATCTACGAAGTCCAGTTCGTTCACGGTCTGTTGCAGACCGAGGCGTACGCGCATGCCGTCGTAGCCCGGGGAATGCCCGGTGCGCCGGCCGCCGAGATCGACCGCAGGGTCGCGCTGCGGCTGGCCCGGCAGAAGGCGCTCGTCTCCGAGCGCGCCCCCCGCTTCCACGCCGTGCTGGACGAGGCGGCACTCCGCCGTCCCTACGGCGGGCGGGAAGTGATGCGTGCTCAATTGCGGCACCTGATCGACATGTCGGAGCAGCCGAATATCACTCTTCAGGTGATGCCCTTCAGCTTCGGTGGTCATGCCGGGGAGAGCGGGGCATTCACGATGCTGCGTTTCCCGGAATCCGATCTGTCGGACATCGTCTATCTGGAGCAGCTGACAAGTGCGCTCTATCTGGACAAGGCGGAAGAAGTCGCCCAGTACGAAAAGGCCATGGTCAGGCTTCACGAGGACAGCCCGGGGCCCGACGAGAGCCGGGATCTTCTCCGGGGACTCCTTCAACTCACCTGATTCGCCAGTACGATGACTAATCCGACAGGAGTCTGCGCCTGCAGTAAGGGATTGCATGTCCTTCCCCAGTGAACTGGCCCGCCAGTACATCGACGGCGAGTGGCTGACCGGCAACGGTGCGTGGGACATCATTGACATCAATCCCTACAACGGCGAGAAACTCTGCTCGGTCACCGTGGCCACCGCGGCGGAAGTCGGTCTCGCATACCGGGCCGCCGAACGCGCGCAGCGGAAATGGGCGACGGCCGGTTCCCACGAACGGCGGGCCGTTCTGGAGAACGCGGTGCGGATCGTCGGAGAACGCGGCGACGAAATCGTCGAGCTGATCATCGACGAGCTCGGCGGTACCAGGCCCAGGGCGGAATACGAGGTGCGTGCCGCGCAGGAGTTCCTGCGCGAGGCCGCCGGTCAGGCGATGCGGCCCACGGCCGGTCTGCTGCCCTCGGTCGCCGACGGCAAGGAGAACCGGGTCTACCGGCTGCCCGTCGGGGTCGTCGGTGTGATCAGTGCCTTCAACTTCCCCTTCCTGGTGACGATGAAGACCGTCGCCCCCGCGCTCGCGCTCGGCAACGCGGCCGTGGTGAAGCCCCATCAGAACGCGCCGGTCGCCGGCGGAGGGCTGGTCGCCCGGATCTTCGAGGACGCGGGGCTTCCGGCCGGTGTACTCAACGTCGTCGTCACCGACAGCGCGGAGATAGGTGACGCCTTCATCGAACACCCGGTGCCCAAGGTGATCTCGTTCACCGGTTCGGACCGGGTGGGCCGTCATGTCGCCGCGGTCGCCGCCGGGCTCTTCAAGCGGACCATCCTCGAACTGAGCGGCAACAGCGCCCTGGTCGTGCTGGAGGACGCCGACCTCGACCACGCGGTCCGGGCGGCCGTCTACAGCCGCTTCCTGTTCCAGGGGCAGGTCGGCATGGCCGCCAACCGCATCCTGGTGGACCGGTCCGTGGAGAAGGAGTTCACCGAGCGGTTCACCGCCGCGGTGTCCGCCCTGACGGCGGGTGACCCGCGGGACCCGGAAACCCGTATCGGTCCTGTCATCAGCGCCTTCCAGGCCGAGGCGCTCACCGCGCTGGTCGACGGGGCGATCGAGGCCGGCGCCACCGCGCTCGTGCGGGGCCGCACCCGCGGCAACCTCGTCGAGCCGACCGTGCTGACCGGGCTGCCGGAAGGGTCACCGCTGCTGGTGGAGGAGATCTTCGGCCCCGTGGCGCTGCTCCTGCCGTTCGACGGCGAGGACGAGGCCCTGCGCATCGTCAACGACAGTCCCTACGGGCTGAGCGGGGCGGTGCACACGGCGGACGCGGAGCGCGGCGTGCGGTTCGCCCGGCGGGTCACCGGGGGGATGTTCCACGTGAACGGTCCGACCGTGCAGGACGATCCGGCGGTCGCGTTCGGAGGCGAGAAGAGTTCCGGCATGGGGCGGCTGAACGGCGAGGCCGCGGTGGAGGCGTTCACCACCCGCAAGTGGATATCGGTGCAGCACGGGCGCACGGTGTTTCCCTTCTGAGGACCTTCCGGCGGGCTTTCCGCCGGGCCTCCCGGCCGGGTTTCCGGCCGGCCCTCCGGCGATGCCTCGTCGAGGCCAGGATCTGACCTGATGGGTCCGTACGTTGACGGTGCGAGCACGCAGGCAGTCGTCACGTCCGGCCGAAGGAAGACATCATGGTCACGCACGTCCCCGCAGAGACCCCCGGCGACGAGAAGGGTGCGCTCCTCGCCTTCGTCGAGGCGCAGCGCGGCGCGGTCCGGCGCTCCCTCCTCGGGCTCACCGAGGAGCAGGCGGCGACCCGTCCCTGCGTCGGTGAGCTCTCGCTCTCCGGTCTGCTCAAGCACGTCGCCGAGGGCGAGCTCAACTGGCTGCGGATGGCCCAGCGGCGCCCGAACGACAAGGAGCGCGACGCGGAGACCTGGGCCGACGGATTCCGGCTCGTCGACGGCGAGACCATCCCGCAGATTCTCGAGTTCTGGGCGAAGGTCGCCGCCGAGACGGAGGCGTTCATCCGGCATGACGTCAGCAGCATGGACGAGACCTTCCCGCTGCCCCCGGCGCCCTGGTTCCCCGAGAACGGGCGCTGCTCGATGCGCTGGCTGCTGATCCACCTCGTCGAGGAGACCGGCCGCCACGCGGGCCACGCCGACATCCTCCGCGAGACGCTGGACGGCAGGACCGCCCTTCAGCTGGTGGCGGAGGAGGCGGGCTACTCTGATCAAAGTTGAGTACGAAGGGTGGGTGGTATGTCGGCGATCCGTCTCCTCGTCCTGGGGGCCGTGCGCCAGCACGGCCGCGCGCACGGTTATCAGGTGCGCAACGACCTGGAGTACTGGGGCGCCCACGAGTGGTCCAGCGCCAAGCCGGGGTCGATCTATCACGCCCTCAAGCAGATGGCGAAGCAGGGACTGCTCCTCGCCCATGAGGTCGCCCCGTCCACGGCAGGCGGGCCGCCCCGCACCGAGTACGAGATGACGGACCTCGGTGACCAGGAGTTCTTCACCCTGCTCCGGGCCTCTCTGACGTCGTACGACCAGAGCGTGGACGTGCTCTCGGCCGGCATCGGCTTCATCGTCGATCTGGAGCGGGGCGAGGCGGTGGCGCTCCTGAGGGAGCGCGTGGCGGCCATCGAGGCCTGGCGCGCCTCGGTCACGGAGCACTACACGCCCGCGGAGGGCCCGGAGTCCCTGGGCCACATCGGCGAGATCATGAACATGTGGGTCCACTCGGCCGACGCGGGTGCCGCGTGGACGCGCGGACTGATCGCCCGTCTCGAAGCGGGGGCGTACACCTTCGCGGGTGAGGGCGACCCCTTCGTCGGCGTGCTCGCGGAGGGGCAGGAGAACCCTTACGCGACCGGTGCGCCCGATCCCGGGGATACCCACTAATCAAGTTTGACCAAAGAGGTCGGCGGGTCTATCTTCGGCTCACTAGTCAAGTTTGACTATGAGCCTGAGAGGCTGGTGAGCACGGTGAGCGACGCAATCGTCGTCGAGGGAGTGCACAAGCGCTTCGGAGAGAAGCGCGCCCTGGACGGCCTCGGATTCGCCGTCCGCGGAGGGACGGTCCACGGCGTGCTCGGCCCCAACGGGGCGGGCAAGACCACCGCCGTCCGGGTGCTGACGACGCTGCTGCGGTACGACGGCGGCCGTGCGGAGGTGGCGGGATTCGACGTACGGTCCCAGGCCGCCGAGGTGAGGCGGCGGATCGGACTGCTCGGCCAGCACGCGGCGGTGGACGAGAAGCTCGGAGGTCGGCAGAACCTGGAGATGTTCGGCCGGCTGTACCACCTGGGGGCCCGAAGGGCGGGACAGCGGGCCGACGAGCTGCTGGAGCGTTTCGGGCTCGCGGACACCGGGCGCAAGGCGGTCGAGCGGTACAGCGGCGGCATGCGGCGCCGCCTCGACCTGGCCGCGTCCCTGATCACCGACCCGGAGGTGCTCTTCCTGGACGAACCCACGACCGGCCTCGACCCGCGCGGGCGCGCCGAGGT
>Ga0164308_10002166_pt1 | contig 10446 bp, 10 predicted proteins | sample Whisoiple_246_MG_FD_109983 | JGI IMG/M metagenome (GOLD analysis project Ga0164308, IMG submission 109983) | Soil microbial communities amended with fresh organic matter from upstate New York, USA - Whitman soil sample_246_MG | ecosystem: Environmental > Terrestrial > Soil > Unclassified >... | reverse complement strand
GGAGACGTGGGGCGCGTCGGTGCACCGCTCGCCGAGCGATGTGACCGAAGCCGGCAAGTCGCAGGCGTCGCACCCGACCGGCTCGCTGGGGATCGCGATCTCCGAGGCCGTCGAGGTCGCGGCGCAGGACGAGAGCACGAAGTACGCCCTGGGGTCCGTGCTCAACCACGTGCTGCTGCACCAGACCGTGATCGGCGAAGAGGCGCTGCGCCAGCTCGCGAAGGCCGGCGAGTCCGGCGCCGACCTGGTGATCGGCTGCGCGGGCGGCGGCTCGAACTTCGCCGGTCTGGCGTTCCCCTTCCTGCGCGAGAAGCTGGCGGGCCAGCAGAGCCCGCGGATCCTCGCGGTCGAGCCGACGTCCTGCCCGACGCTCACGCGCGGCGAGTACCGCTACGACTTCGGCGACACCGCCGGCCTGACGCCGCTGATGAAGATGTACACGCTGGGCCACGACTTCGTGCCGTCCCCGATCCACGCGGGCGGGCTGCGCTACCACGGCATGGCGCCACTGGTCTCGCACGCGGTCCACGAGGGCCTGATCGAGGCGACCGCGCTGCACCAGCGCGAGTGCTTCGAGGCGGCGCTGGAGTTCGCGCGCACCCAGGGCGTGGTGCCGGCGCCCGAGTCGTCGCACGCGCTCGCTCAGGCGCGACGTGAGGCGCTGGCGGCGGCCGAGACCGGGGCGGAGCCGGTGATCGTGGTCGGCCTCTCGGGCCACGGGCTCCTCGAGCTCGGGGCGTACGACGCCTTCCTCGGCGGCCGGCTCGAGGACGACCCGCTCTCCGACGAGGACCTGGCGGCCGCGCTGGCCGGGGTGCCCGCGGTCTGAGCCGGCCGGTCAGGGCGCGTCGACGACGGTGACCGTGCGGACCAGCGTCCGCCGGCCCACCTCCAGCCGCACGCGCAGCCGCTCCGGCCCCTCGGTGACGCCGTCGCGCCGGGTCGGGATGCCCAGCTGCACCGACAGTCGGCCCGGTCGCAGCGAGTCGAACGTCGTCACGTCGGTGCGCCACAGCGCGCGGCTCGGGGCGACGACGCCGATGTGCGTCGCGATCCAGCGCGGCGCGACATCTCCGACCCGGAGGGGCCGCCGGCTCTCGAGCACGCTCAGGGAGACGGGGATGTCGAAGTCGGCCGGCCGGTCGATGCTGATGACCCAGCGCGCCGACTCACCCTCGCGGACCCGGGTCCGCTCGGCCCGCACGCGGAGCCTGGGCCGCGGGTCGTCGTCGACCACGGTCACGCCGCCGAGGTAGCTGTCGGTCATCACGTTCCGGGTCGCCCAGGCCGACACGTCGGTGACGGTGCGCAGACGGTCGGCTCGCGTGTCCGCCTCGTGGCTGACCGGCACGCTCCCGCCGACGGCGCCCGGCGCGAGGTCGACGGTGAGCCGTTCGTCCCGCCGCGGACCGCCGGTCACGAACACGACCTGGGCCGGTTCGGTGACGGACCCGCTGAGCCGGAACGGCAGCCGGACGCTCGGCGTACCCCGGTCGCCCTCGTCGACGGTCATGCTGTCGAGGTCGAGCACCGGGAGGCGTCGGTCGGGCACCGCCGCCAGCGTGGCGGGGGCCGCCGAGACGTCGACGACCCACACCCGTCCCCGGTCGGTGAGCGAGACCAGGTCGACCCGGGTCACCCGGCTCAGGTCCACGGCGGCCCCGGCCGGGTCGGTCACGAGCGCCTGGGCCCAGAGCTTGCGCGCCTCCGGCTGCCGGCCCAGGGCGGGCAGCACGCCGCCGCCGACCGGGGTCAGCAGCGCCGTCCGGCCGGTCGCGTCGGTGAGGCGGACGCGGAGGGCGACTGACGCGCGCGGGTCGACGATCGTGCGCACCTCGAGCCGCCGCCCGGTCAGGTCGATCGGGTGGGTGAGCGCGAGGCCACCGGACTGCTCCTTGGCGGTCCAGGCCATCTCCAGGAACGTCCGGGTCGGTGCTCGGTCGCCGACGACGGCCCAGTGCGGCGTCGCCGGGCTGAACCAGTCCCCGTGCTCGCACGACCCCTGCCGACGCGGCTCGACCGCGCCGCGGCACAGGCGGGTGGTGGCGCCGACCGCCGGGGACGAGGTCGCGGAGACGGCCGGTGCGCGCACGGTCCGGCCGCCGCCGATCGCGTGGCTCAGCACCTGCGCCCGGCCCTGCGACCCGACCCGCACCCGCGAGCCGTCGAAGAGCGGCAGCACCCGCGGGTCGCCGGACGCGAAGAGCTGCACCGCGCCGGCGACGTACGCCGTCGCCACGCTGCGCTGCTCGGCCGCCGAGAGCCGCTCGGGGTTCTTCGCGCCGCACTCGCGCCGGGGCGGGCCGCTCCAGTCGTCGTCGGCGGGGGCCGGGCTCGACCCGGGCGTCCACGTGGTGTTGAAGTAGTTGTGGTTCGCGCCCATCACCAGCACCGAGCTCCGGAGCGCGGTGTCGTCGCTCGTCAGGTCGCGAGCGGTGTCGGTGAACCGCTGGCCCTGCAGGTCCACGACGTCGCCGTCGCAGGACGCCAGCAGGGTCACGGTCGGGACGTACGGCGTGGTCTGCCAGGCGAAGTCGGTCGGCGCGACCAGCACCTCGCCCACCACGCGGTACGGCGCGCTCAGCGGGATCCGGATCGAGGCCCGAGCCACGCCCTCACCGCCCCGGCTGTGGCCGACGAGGACGACGCGGCGGAGGTCGACCTGGTGGTCGGCCGCGACCTCGGCCCAGTGGTCGAGGTGGGCGATCGTGAGCGCCGCGCGGGCGCTCGCACCACCGTCGGGCACCCGCTCGTCCTGCGCGTTGATCCCGTTGGCGCGCACCGACACGGTCGCGTACCCCTGCGACGCGAGCACCCGCTGGAGGTACTCGTAGCCCAGCTCGTTGGGGACCTCGACGAACGGCGCCTTGCAGGGCCACGTGTCGGTCCACTCGTCCTCGTCGCCGGGCTGGTAGCAGAACGCGTGCCGACCGTGCAGGAGGAGCACGAGCGGGCGCGGCCCGGTCTGCGCCTCCGGCGCGGGCTCGACGACGTGGCCGACCATCTCGACCGGCGTGGCCAGCCCGGGCATCGCCACGGACGGGAGCGTGTAGTCGCTGGTCACCACGGCGTAGGGGCCGGGCGTCGCCGGATCGTGGTCGAGAGTCACGGTGCCCGGCAGGTCGAGCGGCGCCGTCGGCGCCGGGGCCCGGCGCTCCGCCGGGGCCGGCTCCGCCTCGTCGAGGACGTGGCCGGAGAGCACGACGCCGAGGTCGTCGGCGGACGGCCGCCGCGGCGCGGTGACGGTGGCGCCGACCGTGCGGCCGTGGGCGGTCGTCACCCCGACCACCACCGACGCCGGACCGACGACGCGGGGCCGGTCCGAGGTCACCGGCAGCGGGACCGGCGACGTCCACGCCACGGCGTACCGGTCCGATCCGAGCGGCCGGACCTGCCAGGTCCCCCGCGCCTCTGCCGTCGGCGCTGCCGCCGGTCGGGACGCCGCAGCCGAGCCGCCGCCGGGCGCCAGCACCGCAGCGGCGAGCACGAGTGCCACCGCGACGGCCGTGCGCCTGCCCGGTCGGGTCATGCGGCGAATCATGCCGGTCCGGGACCGGTGCCGGGCGCCGAACGGTCGACCTGGGCCTCACCCTTTCGGCCAGGTGGTCTGGCCCGGACGGCAAAGGTCCCCGCGAACCGGGGACCGCCGCGGCCGGCCGCCCGTACCGTCCGACGATGAAGTTCCGCACCCTGCTCGCCACCGTCGCCCTCGTCTCGACCGGCCTGGTCGCCGCGCCCTCCGTCGCGTACGCCGCAGCGCCCGGCGACGCCAGCACCCAGGCACTGCGCCCCTGCACCCGGACGTCGAGCGGCTCCTGCATCCGGGGCGGGCAGTTCTGCCCGCAGAGCCGGTACGGCCAGAGCGGCTACGACGCCCGCGGCCGCCGCTACGTGTGCAAGGGGAGCCGCTCGCACCCGCACTGGATGATTCCCTGACGCACCGCAACCGGTGTCCAGCGGGCGGCGCCGATGCGGGAGCCGCACGGTCCCCGCCTAGGCTGGACGATCGTGAAGGTGCTGCTGCTCGAGAACATCCATCCGGTCGCCGTCGAGATCCTCGAGGCCCGTGGCTTCGAGGTCGAGCTGCGCACGAGCTCGCTCTCCGAGGAGGAGCTGCTCGAGGCCCTGCCGGGCGTGCACCTGCTCGGCATCCGGTCCAACACGCACCTGACCGAGAAGGTCCTCGACGGGGCTCCTGACCTGCTCGCGGTCGGCTGCTTCTGCATCGGCACCAACCAGGTCGATCTCACGGCAGCGGCCGAGCGCGGCATCGCGGTGTTCAACGCGCCGTACTCCAACACGCGCAGCGTCGTCGAGCTCGTGATCGGCGAGATCATCGTGCTCGCGCGCCGGCTGGCCGAGAAGACCGAGAAGATGCACGCCGGCGTCTGGGACAAGTCCGCCAAGGGCAGCCACGAGGTCCGCGGCCGCACGATCGGCATCGTCGGCTACGGCAACATCGGCACCCAGCTCTCCAACCTCGCCGAGTCGATGGGTCTGCGGGTGATCTTCTTCGACACCGCCGACCGGCTCGCCCACGGCAACGCCCGCCGCATGAAGACCCTCGACGACCTGCTCGCCGAGGCCGACGTCGTCACCATCCACGTCGACGGACGGCCCGGCAACGCCGGCATGTTCGGCGCCGAGCAGTTCGCGAAGATGAAGCCGCGCAGCCTCTTCATCAACGCCTCACGCGGCATGGTCGTCGACGACGTCGCGCTGCGCGAGAACATCCTCTCCGGCCACATCGCCGGCGCCGCGCTCGACGTCTTCCCGGTCGAGCCCAAGGCCCAGGGCGATGCCTTCGAGTCGGTGCTCCGCGGCCTCGACAACGTGATCCTCACGCCGCACGTCGGCGGCTCGACGCAGGAGGCGCAGGAGGAGATCGGCTACTTCGTCGCCGGCAAGCTCGCCGGCTTCTCCCTCGAGGGCCGCACCGAGCTGTCGGTGAACCTCCCCGCCGTCCAGGCGCCCGCGCTGCAGGCCGGCCACCGGCTGGGCTTCCTGCACGTCAACATCCCCGGCGTGCTGGCCGACGTCAACCGGATCCTGGCCGAGGGCGGCGACAACATCACCGCGCAGTACCTCTCGACGCGGGGCGAGCAGGGCTACGTCGTGACCGACACCCTCGACCCCCTGCCCGAGGCCGCGCTGGCGAAGCTCGCCGAGGCGGAGTACACGATCTGGCTGCGAACCTGGGACGCCTGACGTTGGGGTAACCCTCAGTCTTCGCACCTACGATGGGGCAATGCTCCCTTCGTCCCGGACCCGTGCCGCCCTGCTCGCGGTCGTCGCGCTCGTCGCGGCGCTGCTGGTCGTCGTCGCGCCATCGGGCACGGCGAACGCGGCGAGCACCGGCCAGGTCGTCGGCGAGATCCGCTTCCCGAAGGACCGCGCCAAGGTGGAGGTCCTCTGGTTCACCTCCGGCTGGCAGTACCTCGGCCGCAAGAAGGCCGGAGCGGGCACCTACACGATCAACCTGGCGCCCGGCACCTACTGGCTGCAGTTCGTGGACCAGCGCGAGTCCTACGACATCGGCAAGTACGCACCCACCGACGTCAAGGTCACCGTGGGCTCGGGACGCGTCATCAAGAACGTGAAGATGCAGCGCGGCGCCTACATCACCGGCACCGTGCGCACCGGCGACGGCAAGCCCGGCGCCAAGGCGACGGTCACCGCCGCCAACACCCAGGGGAGGTCGTTCTCGACCACCGCCAACGGCAAGGGTCAGTTCGCGATCGGCGGGCTCCCCCAGGCGAAGTACTCCGTCTTCACCTGGGACAAGAAGAAGCGCTGGGTCGGCAAGAGCACCTGGGCCGGCAAGGTGAGGACCGGCCACGGCGAGAACGTGTCGGTCCGGCTCGGCAAGCGCACCGGCGCCCTCCGGCTGCTGCTCGACACCCCGTCCGGTCCGCTCAAGACGAAGACCCAGGTCACGGTCACCAGCAAGAAGACCGGCCAGTGGTGGACCGCCACCGCCAAGGGCGGCAGCGCGGTCTTCCAGGGCCTCTACCCCGGCACGTACGCCGTCGACTTCCCCGGCGCCGGGATCTGGCTCCGCGACACCCTGCCGGTGAAGCGGGCGACCGTGCACGTCGGCGGCACGGCGATCGGTCAGGCGAAGGTCACCAAGCGCGGCGGATGGATCACCGGCCAGGCGGTCGACGCCAACGCCCCGTCGTACGCGCTGGGCAAGGCGCAGGTGCAGCTCTACGACACCTACGGCACCAAGATCGACGAGACGGTCACGGCGGACGACGGCACGTTCACCCTCGACGGCCAGCTCTACACGCAGACCGGCATGACGATCGTCGTCAACCCGAACCCGTCACTGGGCGGCTGGACGCAGACGACCGGCTACTGCCACTTCGAGTCGAAGTCGCTGCCCGGCATCCCGGTGACCCAGGGCACCGGCACAGCGGTCGGGGCGATCGGCGTACCGCACGCGGCCGGCGACCCCTGCCTCGCGGTCAGCTGACGACGAGGTCGCCCTCGCCCCAGAAGGCGCGCATGGCGGTGATCCTGCCGTCGTCGTCGAAGACCATGTGGTCGACCGGCGAGAGCGTGTACGCCGCGCCGTCGGCGCGGGTGATGATCTCGAAGTGGAAGGCCACCTCGCCGCCGGCGATGCGCGCGGCCAGCAGCCTCGTCTCCTGCTCCATCGACTCCAGCGGGGCGTAGAACTCGCGGATCGCCTCGTGCCCCCGGCGCACGTCGGTGCCGACCGGGTCCTCGACGGTCGCGTCCTCGGCGTACAGCGCGACGATCTCGGCGGCGGTGCCGCTGCCGACGAGACGGACGTAGTCGTCGACCACCGCGCGGATGCGGTCGGGGCTGGCGGCCATGGTGTCCTCCGGGGTGTCGGAAACTAGAACACGTTCTCTTCTGGCGGCAACCGTAGCGCACCCGTGCCGGCAGCCGCTTCAATGTGCGCCGTGGATCTCCTCGCGGCCTGGCCGCTGCCGGGCGACCGGGCGCTGGGCGCCCAGCTCGTCGCGTCGTACGCCCACCCCGAGCGTCGCTACCACGACGGGCGCCACCTGGCGGAGGTGCTCGACCGGATCCACGAGCTGGCGCTGGCAGGCGAGGAGTTCAACCGGCTGGCGGTGCTGCTGGCGGCGTGGTTCCACGACAGCGTCTACGACGCCCAGCCGGACGCCGAGAAGCGGTCGGCGGCCTGGGCGGCCGAGGCACTCCCGACCCTGGTCGACCCCGACGTCGTGACCGAGGTCGTGCGACTCGTGCTGGTCACCGAGCACCACCACCCCGCAGCCGGTGACCGCAACGGCTGCGCGCTGTCGGACGCCGACCTGGCGATCCTCGCCTCCGGCCCCGAGCGGTACGCCGAGTACGCCGCGTCGGTCCGCGCGGAGTGGGCGCACCTCGGCGACGCGGACTTCGCCGCCGGCCGGTCCGCGATCCTGCGCGACCTGCTGGCCGCGCCGTACCTCTTCGCGACCACCCACGCCCGCGCCTCCTGGGAGGCCACCGCCCGCGCCAACGTCGAGGCGGAGCTGGTCACCCTGGCCGCGCTGCGATAGTCCCTGACGGAACGGCCCTCTCCGGGGCTGGTTCGGGGCCGTTCAGTCAGGGACTATCGCGGCTTGCGGCGGCGGAGGCCGGCCGCGTGCAGGCGGGCGACGAGCTCGCGGGAGGTGACGGGGACGGCACCGGCGGCGACCACGGCGTCGTACCACTCGGAGGGCACGTCGTAGTGGTCGCGGTCGAAGCCGCGGGCGGGCACGCCGACCTCGGCCGCGAAGACGTGCAGCTCGTCGTAGGAGACGTCGCTGGCGAGGTGGGACCACAGCCGCCCGTGGCCGGGCGCGTTGGGCGGGTCGATGAGGATCATCCGGCCCCGTCAGCCGACGGAGCGCGCCGAGCGCTCGACGGCGTGGTCGATCAGCAGCCGCCACGAGCGCACGTGGCCGGGGTCGACGTACGCCTTGGCGGAGCCGCTCGGCCGCGCCTGGAGGTCGAGGTGGAACTGCCGGACGCCGGCCCGCACGAACCACGGCACCTGCTCGGCGAGCAGGCCGCCGCCGGGCAGCAGGGTGCGGGCGACGGTGGGGTCCGCCGAGGCGAGGGCGAGCAGCTCGTCGTACCCCGCCGCGAGGCCACGGGGGGAGCCGGCCGCGCGCACCCCGGTCAGGCCGGGCAGGTCCGCGAGCCGGCGCCAGGACCGGCGCAGGTCCAGGGTGTCGTCGACGGCGCGGCCGAAGGTCCACGGGACGTGGGGCAGCTGCCCGGCGAGGTAGGCCGAGGTGTCGGTGTCGACCTCGAGGTCGGCGTCGAGGAAGCCGAAGGACACCCCGACGGCGCCGCTGCCTAGGTAGTCCCCGGCGAGACCGACCAGGCGGGTCATCTCCCCACCGGTGGTGCTCCAGGTGTCGTTGAGGCGCAGCACGACGTGCACGGGGACGTCGGACTCGCGAGCCACGGCCGAGACGACCGACGGTTCCGGGGACAGCCCGTCGGCGGTCGAGAGGAGGAGACGGTCGGCTCCGCCCTCCACCGCGCCGGTTACGTCGCGCGGCCCGAGGACGGCCACCTCAAGCAGCGCCGGGCCCATGGGGCCATCGTAGGAGCGGTGGTACGCCGCGGGCGGGAGCCGCGCTGGCCCGGCCGACTTTCCGGTGCCAGGCATGATGGGGGAATGGACCACGCGCTGCTCTTCGACGCGCGAGCCCGGGTGCTGGCCGACCTCGCCGCACGCGACCACGCGACAGCGGTCGCCGTCTCCGCGCTCGAGGACGCCGTCGCCCAACGCGCGTGGTGGGCCGACCAGTGGCCGGAGGGGGCGCAGTACGTCGCCGGGCTGGTCGCGCAGGACGTCCAGGACGCCCTGCTCGAGCGCGTGGGCCGGTGGCCGGTGTGCCAGGACTGCGGCGACGCGCCCCAGCACCTGCTCTACATCCAGCCCGACCTGGGCGGGCCGGACCCGGTGTGGGTGTGCGAGGAGAGCGGCGACGTGGTGGCGCCGCTCGGAGGGCTCTGACCCACGTCAGCCCCGGTCAGGCCTCGGCGCCGACCTGGAGCCACATCGTGTAGCGGTCGGCGCGGTAGACCGTGCGGGAGACCTCGACGACCTTGTCGCCGGCGAGCGCCCGGCGCGAGTGCCGCAGCACCGGCGCGCCGGCGGGGATCTCGAGGTGCTCGCCCTCCTCCTCGGAGGCGACGTCGGCGTTGATCGAGTCCTCGGCCCACGTCGGCCGCAGACCCCGGGCGTCCAGGGCTTCGTAGAGGCTGGTGGGCATCCCGGACTGGAGGAAGCCGGGGATCAGGATCTCGTTGAGGTAGGCGTCCTCGATGCACATCGGCTGGCCGTCGGCCCGCCGCAGTCGACGCCAGTGGATGACCGCGTCGCCCTCGGTGACGTTGAGCGCGCGGGCCACGCCGGGCCCGGCCTGCTCGCGCCGGGCGAGCAGCGTCTGCGACTCCGCGAGGAGGCCGCGTCGCGTCATCTCCTCGGTGTAGCTGCTGAGTCGGCTCGCCATCCGCCGCGGCCGCGCGACGAACGTGCCTCGACCGGGGATCCGCTCCAGGAGGCCCTCGACCACGAGGGCGTCCATGGCCTGCCGCACCGTCATGCGGGCGACCCCGAACCGGTGCACGAGCTCGCGCTCGGACGGTGCGGGTGAACCGGGCGCCGCCCCCGCGACGAGAGTGCGCACGTACTCACGCACCTGGACGTGCTTGAGGGCCCGTCCGTCGGTCATCAGCAACTCGTCCACACCCGAACTGTAGGACTCCGGAGCGCCCGTGTCCGGTGATCTCGACTTCCCGCCTGACCAGGGAAAACGGACTCATTCGGTCGCAATGGCGCGCAGCACGTCGAGGCGTGCCGCGCGCCGGGCGGGGAAGACCGCGGCGAGCACGCCGATGACCACCGAGAGCAGCAGGAAGACCCCGAGCTGCCCGGTCGGGACGGAGATCACCTCCAGGCCCTGGTCGCGCACGGCGTACATCAGCGCGATCCCGAATCCGATGCCGAGCACGACGCCGAGGAGCGCGCCGAGCAGCGCGATCACGACCGACTCGAGGGTGATCATCACCCGCAGCTGTCGGCGGGTGAGCCCGATGGCGCGCAGCAGCCCGACCTCGCGGGTGCGCTCGATGACCGACAGCGCCAGGGTGTTGACGATGCCGAGCACCGCGATCACGAGGGCGAGCCCGAGCAGCGCGAAGATCATCAGCACGAACTGGTCGATCGGCTCCCGCTGCTCCTGGGCGAACTCCGCCTGGTCCTTGACCGTGACGATCGGCAGGTCGGCCACGACCTCGTCCAGCTGCGTCCGGATGCCGGCGCGGTCGTCGGTGAAGATGATCAGGGCGTTGTCGCTCTGCGGGAAGCCGGCCTTCGCGTAGTCGTGGAGGCTCAGCAGCACCGGCGTCAGCACGACGGGGTTGTACTCGAAGATGCCACCGATCGGGTACGAGCGCTCG
>Ga0164308_10002163_pt1 | contig 10449 bp, 5 predicted proteins | sample Whisoiple_246_MG_FD_109983 | JGI IMG/M metagenome (GOLD analysis project Ga0164308, IMG submission 109983) | Soil microbial communities amended with fresh organic matter from upstate New York, USA - Whitman soil sample_246_MG | ecosystem: Environmental > Terrestrial > Soil > Unclassified >... | reverse complement strand
GGCGCTCGCTCAAGGCTCCGGCCCGATGGTGTTGTGGACCTCGATCGTCGTCACCGCGGGCTCTGTCGTCGCCGGGATCGCGGCAGCCTGGATGCTCGTTCCATGGTACGCGGCGGTGATCGGCGGAGGCGCCGCGATCCTGCTCGCGCCGCTGGCGCTGCAAGCTTTTCCCGACCGCGTCGTTGACGGCAAGATCGCACTGATCGGTTTTGCCACCGCAGCGGCCGTTCTTGCAGCCCTGCTCTGCTGGCTTGCGCGCCCATGACCGGTGAAAAAGAAAAAGCGAAGGCCAGGCGCGGCTGGATTTACGACAATCCCTACATCTTGTTGGCGCTCGCCGCGTTGTTCTGGTCCGGCAATCACATCGTCGGCCGCGCCATTGGTGGCGAGGTTCCGCCGATCGGCATCTCGACGGTGCGCTGGCTGATGCCGACCATTGCGCTCGGGATCTTCGCGTTCCCGCACATCAAGCGCGATTGGCCGGTGATCCGCTCGCACTGGGGTATCCTGCTCTGGCTCGGCATCGTCGGCGGAGCGCTCTTCACCGCCGGACAATATATCGGTCTGCAATACACAACAGCGCTCAATGTATCCGTGCTCAACTCGCTGGTGCCCGTGCTCATCATCGCCACCGGCGGAATCGTATTCCGGGATCGCGTTACCGCGCTTCAACTCTGCGGCATCCTCATATCGTCGATCGGCGTGCTGGTGATCATCGCGCAAGGTCAACTGAGCAACCTCCGACACCTGCAGTTCAACTGGGGCGACATCATCATCGTGTTCAACATGATGGTCTTTGCCGTCTACGCCGTTTACCTGCGCAAGCGCCCGCCGATGCACTGGATGAGTTTCATCTTTGTTTTCGGCGCCGTCTCGGCGCTCACGACATTGCCATTCATGGTCTGGGAAATGGCTGCAGGCATCACGTTCAAGCCGACGTGGTTGACCTTTTTCGCCATAGTGTACGTTTGCATTTTTCCCAGCGTGCTCGCGTTCGCCGCCTGGAACCGTGGCGTCCAGTTGATCGGCGCCAATCGCTCAGGACCTTTCGTCCATCTGGTCCCGCTTTACACAGCGATTTTCGGCAGCGTGCTGCTGAACGAGCACCTGTCGACTTTTCATATTTTTGGATTTGCGCTGATCATTGCCGGCGTCTGGATTGCGTCACACTCCAGCCCATTGCCGCCCAAGTGATATCCCCTGCCGATCGGCGTCCGAAAAGATTCAGGACGCTATTTGTTGACATCTTACAATGTTGAGATACTAAATGTTGCATTCACGGTCTCTCGAATCAAATCGAGGGCTAAGAGGGAAACCGGTGCGCCTTCGGGCAACGCCGGTGCTGCCCCCGCAACTGTAAGCGGCGAGCGTCTGTCTTCACGTCACTGGTGAGAGATCACTGGGAAGACTTACAGACGCAGCGACCCGCGAGCCAGGAGACCTGCCGTGAGCGAACGAACGTCCTCGGGCGGGGTGCCCCGGTGGGTCGCTTGCAGCCTGAGGCATTGGCCTCTCGTCTCCCGCAAGTCATCCGCTCGGCCTCAGCCCCAACATCGCGGGGTTGCCGATGTCTTTGTCCTACGATTTCGACGCGCAAGGTGATCTGGTAACGGCCAGACAAACGGCGAAGCCAGTCGCCGAACTGAAATCCCCTGCGCCAGAATTGCGCTTGGTGTCCGCCCGCAGGCCGGCGCCGTTACCTGCTCCGCTCGCTCCGCCGCCGAAACCCACTGATCTCAAGCTCGTCCGTTCGCGTGACAACCTGCTGACCGCATTCGGCAAGATCACGTTGACGGACCGCTATTTGCTCGAAGGTGAGAGCTTTCAGGACATGTTCGCGCGCGTGTCGTGTGCTTTCACTGACGATGTCGCGCACGCCCAGCGCCTTTACGATGCGATGTCGAAGCTGTGGTTCATGCCGGCGACACCTGTTCTTTCCAATGGAGGAACGACGCGCGGACTACCGATTTCCTGTTTCCTCAATTCGGTATCGGACTCGCTCGATGGAATCGTCGACACCTGGAATGAAAACGTGTGGCTCGCCTCCAACGGAGGCGGCATTGGCACATATTGGGGTCGCGTTCGCTCCATCGGAGAGAAGGTCAAAGGCGGCGTTACGTCCGGCATCATCCCGTTCATTCACGTGATGGACGGATTGACGTTGGCGATCAGCCAGGGATCGCTCCGACGCGGGTCGGCGGCGGTCTATCTCGATATCCATCATCCTGAAATCGAGGAGTTCCTGGAAATCCGCAAGGCGTCCGGAGATTTCAATCGCAAGAGCCTCAACCTGCATCACGGCATCAATGTCACCGACGAATTCATGCAAGCCATAGGCTCGGGCAGTAAATTCGCGCTCCGCAGCCCGAAGAACGGGGAGACGATCCGGCAAATCGACGCACGCCAGCTATGGCAGCGAATTCTCGAAACACGTCTTCAGACGGGCGAACCCTATCTGCTGTTCATCGACAGCGTGAACCGCGCACTTCCGAAGCATCAGCGCGAATTGGGTTTGAAGGTTACGACCTCGAACCTTTGCAGCGAAATAACGCTGCCGACTGGGCTCGATCAGCACGGCGAAGAACGCACCGCGGTCTGCTGCCTGTCATCGCTCAATCTAGAGACCTGGGATCAATGGAAGGATGAACCTGGTTTCGTCGAAGACGTGATGCGCTTTCTCGACAACGTGCTCACGCACTTTATCACTGTCGCCCCAGACGGAATGCGGCGGGCAAAATACGCTGCATTGCGTGAGCGTTCAGTTGGCCTCGGAGTGATGGGCTTTCATTCTTTTCTGCAGGCGAACGCCATACCCCTCGAGAGCGCGACCGCCAAATCGTTCAATCTGCAGATGTTTCGCAAAATCCGGCGAGCCGCTGACGCAGCGTCGGTTGCGCTCGCGCAGGAACGCGGTCCCTGTCCGGACGCGCTGGAACGCGGCGTCATGGCTCGCTTCAGCCACAAGCTTGCCATCGCGCCGACGGCCTCGATCAGCATCATCTGCGGTGGCACAAGCGCGTGCATCGAGCCGATCCCGGCCAATATCTACACGCACAAGACATTGTCTGGCGCAATCTCGGTGCGGAATCCGCATCTCGCAAAACTGCTCGCGTCGAAAGGCGCCGACACGTCGGACGTCTGGCAATCAATCATCGAGCATGAAGGATCGGTCGCGCATCTCGGTGTGCTGTCCGAACGGGAAAAGGCGACGTTCCGGACCGCCTTCGAGATTGACCAGCGCTGGATTGTTGAATTCGCAGCCGACCGCTCGCCGTTCATCTGCCAAAGCCAGTCGATCAATCTCTATCTGCCCGCCGACATCGATAAATGGGACTTGCACATGCTGCATTGGACAGCATGGAAGCGCGGCGTGAAGAGCCTTTACTACTGCCGCTCCAAATCCATCTCGCGCGCTTCGTTTGCGGGCAAGCTGGGTGCGAAAGCCACCGAGGAGCAGAAGATTCAGGTCACGCGTACCGACTACGAGGAGTGCCTCGCATGTCAGTGACAGACTTCTCCGCCGTCGATCCACGAACATTGATCGGCAAAGGTCGCGTCGGTCTGCTGGACTCAACCGGCACCTACGACGTGGATCGCTACGCCTGGGCCTATGAATTCTGGAAACGCCAGCAGCAAACGCACTGGATGGGCGAGGAGGTTCCGTTGGGCGCCGATCTGAAGGATTGGGCGTCGGAACGTGTGACCATCAACGAACGCGCACTGTTAACCCAGATTTTCCGGTTCTTCACGCAATCGGACATCGAGGTCGGCGACAACTACCTGAAACGGTACATCCCGATCTTCCAGCCGCTCACCGTGCAAATGATGATGGCTGCCTTCACCAACATGGAGACCGTGCACATCGACGCTTACGCGTTGCTGCTCAAGACGCTGGGAATGCCGAAGACCGAGTTCGAGGCGTTTCGCGACTACGCCGAGATGCGGGCGAAGGCGGACTATATGCACCAGTTCGGTGTCGAGACCGTTGCCGACGTGGCGCGAACGCTGGCGATGTTTGGCGCTTTCACCGAGGGGATGGCTTTGTTCGCCAGTTTCGCGATGCTTCTGAACTTTCCGCGCCACAACAAGATGAACGGCATGGGCCAGATCGTCAGCTGGTCGGTGCGCGACGAGAGCCTTCATTGCGAGGGCGTCATCAAGCTTTTCCACGAGTGGAATTTGGAAACCGGCGCGGTCACCCGCGCGGTGCGGGACGACATCGTCGATGTGGCAAAGACGATGGTGAAACTGGAGGAGAACTTCGTCGATCTCGCATTCGGCCTCGGAGAAATCGAGGGCATGCGACCCGAGGAAATTCAATCTTATGTCCGTTACGTCGCGGATTGGAGGCTCACTCAGCTCAGGCTGCCGCCGGTCTTCGGATATTTTGAAACGACCGAAGGCGGCTACACGCAACTCAAAGCACACCCGCTGCCGTGGCTCGTGGAAATCCTCAACGGGGTGGAACACGCCAATTTCTTCGAGCAGCGCGCGACCGAGTATTCAAAAGCCGCTACTCGCGGTTCTTGGGATGGCGAAAACGGCGTCTGGGCGACGTTTGGTCGAACTCAGAAAGACGCATCAATCGGCAATCCGACCTGACGTAGCGCCTGTCGACTTATCGCCCGCGCCGGGATTGCGTCCGCCTCAAGTACTACGGTACCGCCCGAATCAGAGTGGCGGCCAGGGGCCGGCGCACAGTTCCGGCAGGACTTATTTCCGTTCCATTTTGTCGAAATTATCTTGTGCGGCGCAACAAAATGCGCCTTTTTAGCCTCAAAACCAGCTTGTTTGCAGGTTCATCCTGTTACATTTCCAGTATCGCTGACGAAGATGATGGTACAATAATGCAGACGTCCTGTAGAGATTCGCGTATACACTGTCGGTGAGGGGACCGATTTGCAACGAATGAAATCTCTGCACTTTGGCTGTCTTGTAGCCGCATGTTCAATTGCTGCGGCCTACCAAATTATTTCTGCGGAGACGATGAGCGCTCCTTCCCCGGACGATTCAGCCGAGGTGGACGTCGTCGCGTCGAGCAACTTCATCACCTCCTCATTGCCTGTCCCGCGCGGGCTGTCGCTCTTGCGCAAGGAAGAAATCAGCTCCGACGCCCTGGAAATACAGCAAGCCAGGCTGCAAGCGGCCTTCGATGCCCTTGAACAACAAATAAAGACGAATGCCGTTGAGCAAAAAGCAAGAACAGACGCGCTGGAGCAGAGGATAAGAACAGCCTCTCTGGAACCGCAGATAAAAATGGAATCGGTCCAGACTTATTCTACGGACACGACGCCTCTCAAGCGCGACTTCTCACGCCTCGCTTATTACGCTTTTTCCGAGATTCCACCCGACGAGAGGCCGGCCGAGCTTGCTTTGGAGGCGATGAAAGGCATTCCCGTCGGGACGCCGGTCGAAGAAATCAAACGCGCCTCTGATGCTTTCGGCCTGGATTTCAGCTTCATGAAAGCCGTCGCCAAGATCGAGTCTGGCTTCAATCCGAAGCAGCGGACTGGATCGTATATCGGGCTGTTCCAGCTCAGTAAGTATGAGTTCAAACGGTACGGTTCAGGAACCATTACCGATGCGCGCGACAATGCCATTGCCGGTGCTTACAAATTCGCCACGGAAGCTCTGCTCTTTGAGTACGAGACCGGCAAAAAACCGACTTTCAGCGATCTCTACTTGATTCATCAACAAGGATGGCAAGGGGCCGCGGAACACGTTGCCAAGCCGGAGCGCATCGCCTGGAAATCAATGTGCGCCACCGAAGAAGGCAAGGAAAAAGGCGAACGATGGTGCAAGCGGGCAATCTGGGGAAACACCCTTCCCGCCATCAAACAAGCCTGGAAATCAGTTGAAAAGCTGACGTCCGCCGCGTTCGTCACCATGTGGCAACAACGCGTTGCCGATCTGTATTCGCGCTATTCGCTGGCGGCTACGAAGAATTGAGATTGGCCTCAATGTCCGCTTTGGAAGCGGACATCATCAACTGCCTCGCTTCATAAAAAGCAGTTCATCGCCATCCCAGGTTCGGCGCGACGTGCTTGAGGATCGCCTCGATGACATGCGCGTTGTATTCAACACCGAGTTGGTTCGGCACGGTCAGTAGCAGCGTGTCGGCCTCGGCAATCGCTTCGTCGGTCTTGAGCTCCGCGATGAGCTTGTCCGGCTCGTCGGCGTAGCTGCGGCCGAAAATTGCGCGCTCGGTGGCGCTGAGCATTCCGACCTGGTCGCCCTCCTTGCCGCCGCGGCCAAAATACATTCGATCGCGATCGTCGACCAACGCAAAGATGCTGCGTGACACAGATATGCGCGGCGTGCGCGTATGTCCGGCCTCCTTCCACGCCGCGCGATAAAGCCGGATCTGTTCCGCTTGCTGCACATGGAACGGTTTGCCGCTCTCGTCGATCTTCAACGTCGAGCTTTGCAGGTTCATGCCGAGCTTGGCGGCCCATTGCGCCGTCGCATTGGTGCCGGCGCCCCACCAAATGCGCTCCCGCAGTCCCTCGGAAAAGGGCTCGAGGCGCAGAAGGCCGGGCGGGTTCGGAAACATCGGGCTCGGGTTGGGCTTGGCGAAACCCTTGCCGAGCAGCAATTCGAGAAAGACCTCGGTGTGGCGCCGCGCCATGTCGGCGTCCGTCATACCCTCCGGCGGCACGTAGCCGAAGTAGCGAAAGCCGTCGATCACCTGCTCAGGTGAACCGCGGCTGATGCCGAGCTGCAGCCGGCCGCCGGCGATGAGATCGGCGGCGCCCGCATCTTCCGCCATGTACATCGGGTTTTCGTAGCGCATGTCGATGACCGCGGTGCCGATCTCGATACGCTTGGTCCTGGCGCCGCATGCCGCCAGCAGCGGAAATGGCGAGCCGAGCTGGCGCGCGAAGTGATGGACGCGGAAATAGGCACCGTCGGCGCCGAGCTCCTCAGCGGCGACCGCGAGCTCGATCGATTGCAGGAGCGCATCGGACCCTGATCGTGTTTGTGACTGCGGCGACGGGGTCCAGTGTCCGAAAGAGAGAAAACCGATGTGTTTCATGAACGCGGACCCGAGAACAGAACGACTGGTAAATTCAAATTGATGTCAGGGGACGCCTGATGTTTCCGTGCCATGATAGATCGTCCCACTTGTCCCACCGCTTCTACCCGCCCCTCGGTTAGCTGTGGAATGAATTTTTGTTTCGGAAGACGTTCGATGTCCGAATGGGCGCATTGCTACCAACGGTAGAGGTTAGAAAGCTTACAAGGTTTGAACGAGCAACCTAAAGGTCTTCGGGTCGTCCGTTTTCGCGGCCTACCGCACATGCTAGAGAGGGCGAGGTTATTAACTTGAGAACGTTGTCCGAATGATTGCCCTCGTCCGCATTGCGTTGCGGCGTCCCTATACATTCGTCGTCCTCGCGTTGGTCATCTTTATCGTCGGCCCACTCGCGGCCCTGCGTACACCGGTCGATATCTTTCCAGACATCAGGATTCCGGTGATTGCCGTGATCTGGCAGTACACCGGCCTTCCCCCCGACCAGATGGCCGGCCGCATTACCACGCAGTTTCAGCGGGCCCTGACGACGACGGTCAACGACATCGAGCATATGGAGGCGACGTCCTACAATACTCTGAGCATCACAAAGATATTCTTTCAGCCGAACGTCGACATCCGCATTGCAAACGCACAAGTCACCGCGATCTCGCAGACATTGCTGAAGCAGATGCCGCCGGGCGCCACCCCGCCGTTGATCCTGAACTACAACGCGTCAACCGTGCCGATCATTCAGCTCGCGCTGTCGGGCCAGGGATTGTCCGAACAAATTCTCGGCGACCTTGGTCTAAACGTCGTGCGCACGCCCCTCGTAACAGTGCCCGGAGCCGCAATTCCCCTCCCGTATGGCGGCAAGCTGCGGCAAATTCAGATCGATCTCGACTCCATGGCGATGCAGGCACGTGGCCTTTCCGGCCAGGACGTCGCCAACGCGTTGGCCGCACAAAATCTGATCACTCCGGTCGGCACGCAGAAGATCGGCAACTTCGAATACTCGATTCAGCTCAACAACGCGCCCTCCGAAATCGCCGCACTGGGCGCTCTGCCGATCAAGGCCGTGAATGGCGCAATGGTCTATGTCCGCGATGTGGCCCAGGTGCGCGATGGCAACCCGCCGCAGACGAACATCGTGCATGTCGAAGGCAATCGTTCAGTCCTCATGCAGGTGCTGAAGAACGGATCAGTCTCGACGCTCGCAATCATCTCAGGCATCAAGGAAAAGCTGGAACAGATCAAACCGACATTGCCGCCCGCGCTCGACGTGGCGCAGATCGGCGATCAGTCGGTGTTCGTGCGCGGGGCGGTGAACGGCGTCATTATCGAGGGCATCATAGCGGCGGCCCTCACGAGCATCATGATCCTTATCTTTCTTGGAAGCTGGCGTTCGACGGTCATCATCGCAACGTCGATTCCGCTCTCGATCCTTGGCTCGATCGCAGCACTTGCCGCGCTAGGCGAGACGCTCAACATCATGACCTTGGGCGGACTTGCGCTCGCCGTCGGCATTCTCGTCGACGACGCGACCGTGACGATCGAGAATATCAATTGGCATCTCGAGCAAGGCAAGGAAGTCGATGCATCAATCATGGATGGCGCTGCACAGATTGTGACGCCGGCTTTCGTATCGCTACTTTGTATCTGCATCGTGTTCATACCGATGTTCTTCCTGCCAGGCGTGGCGCGCTTTCTTTTCGTACCGATGGCGGAAGCGGTCATGGCCGCAATGATCTGCTCCTTCATCTTGTCGCGCACGCTGGTGCCGACGATGGCGAATTATCTTCTGCGCAAGCACGCGCCGCACACCGATATGCATGGCCTGGACGGTCCGCTGCCGCGCTCGCGCAATCCGCTGGTTCGTTTCCAGCGCGGGTTTGAAGCGGGATTTGAGCGCGTCCGTCTCGTCTATCGCGAACTACTGGAGATGGCACTGCGCCGCCGCATAGTGTTTGCCGCCGGTTTCCTCGGCTTTGTGTTCGCTTCATTCGCGCTTGTGCCGTTCCTCGGTCGTGACTTTTTTCCCTCGGTCGATGCCGGGCAGATCCTTATGCACGCGCGCACCCAGATCGGAACGCGGGTCGAGGACACTTCACGCCAATTTGCGGAAATTCAGAAGGCCATCCGCCAGATCATCCCGGCTGAGGAACTTGCCACGGTCGTCGACAATGTCGGGATGCCGGGCAGCGGAATTAACATGACCTATAACAGCACCGGGACCATCGGTACCCAGGACGGCGATATTCAAATCAAACTCAAGGAGAATCACAAGCCGACGGCGGGCTACATCCGAACGCTTCGCGAAGAATTGCCGCTGCGTTTCCCCGGAGTCACGTTCTCCTTTTTGCCGGCCGACATCATCAGCCAGATTCTGAACTTTGGTGCACCGGCGCCGATCGATCTGCAGATACGCGGACCGAACCTCGCCGCGAACTACGAATACGCACAGCAGTTGTTGCGCCAATTGCGACATGTTCCCGGCCTGGTCGATGCACGTATTCAACAGTCCTTGAATAACCCGGGCTTCAACGTCGATGTCGACAGGACTCGTGCGCAGTATGTCGGTGTGACGGAACGCGACGTGACCAACAGTATGGTCGTCAATCTTGCCGGCAGCAGCCAGGTTGCCCCAACCTATTGGCTCAATCCCGACAATGGCGTCTCCTATCCGATTGTCATGCAAACTCCGCAATATCAGGTGGATACGCTATCGGCACTGAAGAATCTTCCGATAACGGCAACCGGGGCGCAGTCTCAAACTCTCGGCGCCATCGCCGATATCAATCGCGTCGCGCGGAGCGCGGTCGTCTCGCAGTACAACATTCAGCCCATGATCCAGATCTACGCAACCACCCAGGGCCGCGATCTCGGTGCCGTCGCGGCCGACGTGCAGCGCATCGTGGATCAAACAGCAAAGGATGTTCCCAAGGGCGCGCAGGTCATCGTGCTCGGCCAGGTCAGGACGATGAACAGTGCGTTCAGTGGCCTCCTGTTCGGTCTTCTTGGCGCGATCGTGCTGATTTACTTTTTGATCGTGGTCAATTTCCAGTCCTGGAGTGACCCCTTCGTGATCATTACCGCGCTGCCTGCCGCACTCGCGGGCATTGTCTGGATGCTTTTTGCCACCGGTACGACGTTGTCCGTTCCGGCTTTGACTGGCGCAATCATGTGCATGGGCGTTGCCACCGCTAACAGCGTGCTGATCATCAGCTTTGCGCGCGAGCGCCTCGCGGAACTTGGCGATGCGACTCAGGCTGCGCTGGAAGCTGGATTCGTCAGGTTCCGCCCCGTCTTGATGACGGCGCTCGCTATGATCATCGGAATGGCGCCAATGGCGCTCGGTCTCGGCGAAGGTGGAGAACAGAATGCCCCGCTCGGGCGCGCGGTTGTCGGCGGACTTATTTTTGCAACGGTCGCAACAT
>Ga0164308_10002162_pt1 | contig 10449 bp, 14 predicted proteins | sample Whisoiple_246_MG_FD_109983 | JGI IMG/M metagenome (GOLD analysis project Ga0164308, IMG submission 109983) | Soil microbial communities amended with fresh organic matter from upstate New York, USA - Whitman soil sample_246_MG | ecosystem: Environmental > Terrestrial > Soil > Unclassified >... | reverse complement strand
TTCGGCGATTGGTAGCGCAGACCTCCTTGGAGCCAAGGCATTTGGTGCTTCCGATGTTCGTCGCCGATGGCATCGACGAGCCGAAACCGATCGAGTCCATGCCGGGTGTGGTGCAACACACCCGGGACTCGCTGCGCAAGGCGGCCGCAGGCGCGGTCAACGCGGGAGTCGGCGGGCTGATGCTGTTCGGGGTGCCCCGTGCCGAGGACAAGGATGCAGGCGGAACCGCCGGTGTGGCCGCGGACGGCATCCTCAACGTCGCGCTGCGCGACCTCGCCAAGGACCTCGGTGATGAGACGGTGTTGATGGCCGACACCTGCCTCGATGAGTTCACCGACCACGGCCACTGTGGGGTGCTCGACGCGTCGGGCCGCGTCGACAATGACGCGACCAACGCCCGATACGTGGAACTGGCTGTCGCGCAGGCGGATTCCGGCGCGCGCGTGGTCGGTCCCAGCGGAATGATGGACGGGCAGGTCGCGGCGATCCGCGACGGGCTCGACGCGGCGGGACACACCGACGTGGTGATCATGGCCTACGCCGCGAAGTTCGCGTCGGCGTTCTACGGCCCGTTCCGTGAAGCGGTGTCCTCAAGCCTGAGCGGGGATCGCCGGACATATCAACAGGATCCGGCCAACGCCCGTGAGGCCATCCACGAGATCGAGCTCGACATTGCAGAGGGCGCCGACATCGTGATGGTCAAGCCCGCGATGGGCTACCTCGACGTGGTGGCCGCCGCGGCCGACATCTCACCGGTGCCCGTGGCCGCCTACCAGATCTCCGGCGAGTACTCGATGATCAGTGCCGCGGCCGCCAACGGCTGGATCGACGGCCGGGCCGCCGCACTGGAGTCGCTCACCGGCATCCGGCGTGCAGGCGCCGACATCGTGCTCACGTACTGGGCGGCCGACGCGGCCGACTGGCTGGCGTGAGCGAGGGCGTGAGCGAAGGTAGGCCAGCAGACGTCGACACAGGCTTCTGGCTGTGGCTGGTGGCGGTGCCGTTGATGGTGGTGGGCTACCTGGTGGACATGGTGAGCACACAGCATCCGCGCCCGCCGGCCGTCATCTTCGTCCTCTCCGGAATGTTCATTTTCGTGGTCGGCGCGGTCGTCGTCACGTTCCTGTTCCTGATGCGGCAGGGCTACCGGTGGGCGCGCACGGTGCTCACCGGCGGCGGGGTCGCCTCGGTGGTGTACGCCGGAACCAGCCTGTTCTCCATCGACCGTCCGACCACCGCTGCGCTGCTCTACGCGATCTGCGTCATCTTCGGCTCTGTCCTGATCGCGGGGGGTGTGTTCCTGCTGCACCGCAAGGACGCCCACGCCTTCTTCGTTCGTTAGCGAACGTTAGGCTTGCCCGGATGTCAGCTCCTTTGCAGCGCCCGCGAATCGTTGACGCCGCGTTCTGGTGTTGGCTGGCGGCCGCGATTCTGCTGGCCGCACTCGGCCTGCTCCTGGCGCTGAACACGGCGAACATACCGGTCTTCCTGCGGGGTGCGGCCACCCTGTTCGTAGTGGCCGGTTTGGCGTTGGGTTACCTCGCGGGGCGAACACGGGCGGGGCAAAGCCGCTACCGTCGTGCCGCGGTGGCCCTCGCGCTGGCCCTTGTGGTGCTGTTGGCGATGTTCATCCTGGTCGGCGGTGGCGGCATCCTGTGGGTGCTGCCGATGATCCTGACGTTGGTTGGCGCGATTCTGGTGATGCGGCCGACGGCGCAGGAGTGGTTCCCGTCGGAGGCCAAAACATGACGCAGACCGGCGACCCGGCCGACGTCTTGTTCTACGAGCCGGGCGCCAGCTGGTGGTGGGTGGCGGCCGGACCGGTGTCGGGCATCGCGATGGTGCTGATCCAGATGTCGGCCGGGTTGGGCTTTCAGTGGCTGGTGCCGACGGTCTTCTTCGTGTTGGTGACGAGCTTCGTCTCCGTCCAGGTCAAGGCTGCTCGGATCCACACGTCGGTGGAGCTGACGCCGACCACGCTGCGCGAGGGCGCCGAGCGCGTCCCCATCGATGACATCGTGCGGATCTACCCGGAGCCCAAGGGCAACGAGGAACACATGTGGATGTCGGCCCGTGCGCTGGGCGAGCTCACCGGCGTGCCGAAGGGCCGGACCGGCATCGGCGTCAAGCTGAGCAACGATCGCACGGCGCAGGCGTGGGCACGCAAGCACCGGCAGCTGCGGTCGCAGCTGGTCCATCTGATCGACGAGCGAATCCCTCCGGAGTCCAAGGCATGAGGCGCCCGGTCATCGAGCTGGTGGCAGCCGTCGCCGCAGCGGCCGCCGCAGTGTGGTGCTGGTTCGGTGCGCAGACGACCGTTACGGTCGCCCCGATACTGCCGGGCGAGCCACAGACGACGTCGATTGCCTACAGCCCGCCGATGTTGGTGCTGATGCTGCTGCTGGCCACCGTCGCGGGTGTGCTGGCTGTCGTCGGCCTCACGGGTCTGATCGCAGGCCGTCGAGGCGATAGTCCGTCCTGAGCACACCGTGAGGCCGATCACAGAGACTTGGTACAAAGTTCGAAATTTGTAACACTGTTGCACGTGACGGAATTGGCAAAACCCGACCAGCAGCTCGACGCGCTGCCCTTGGGTCCGCAGTCGCTGGTCTGGCGCTATTTCGGCGACAACCGGATGTACCTCATCGGCCCTCGGCCCGCCGTGCTGCAGAACATGCTCGCCGAACTGGGGCAGGGCGTCCTGGATCATTCGGTGTTCTTCGACGACACCGCGGCGCGGGTGAAGCGATCGCTGCCGCCGATCTTCACGACGGTATACGGCAGCGACGACGACAACCCGGGCCTACGGGTCCGTGACTTCCACACCGAGATCAAGGGCACGATGCCCAGCAAGGACGGCAGGGTCGAGCGGTACCACGCGCTGAACCCGGAGACGTACTTCTGGGCGCACGCCACGTTCGTCGAGCAGGTGCTGTACTTCGCCGACACCTTCGTCAAGCGGCTCAGTCGCGAAGAGAAGGAGCAGATCTACCTGGAATCGAAGACCTGGTATCGCCGCTACGGCGTCAGTGAGCAGGCGATGCCCGCCGACTACACCGAGTTCGAGCGGTATTGGAACCGGATGATCGACGAGGTCGTCGTCGCCCACCCGACCGCGAAATACGGCGTCGGTTACGTCACGAAGGGCTATCCCTGCCCGAAGGGCGTGCCGCCGGCGCTGTGGCGGGCGATCTCCACGGTGTTCAACCCTGTTGCGGCGTTCCTGACCACTGGCGGCATGCCGCCGCGCACCCGGGAGCTGCTCGGTTTGCCGTGGACCGAGCGCCAGGAGAGGCGGTACCAACGCTTCGCGGCGCTGTGCCGGTCGCGTCCGGTCAACTGGGTGTGGGATCATCTGCCGATGCGGCTGCGCTACAACAAATTCGCTCAAACCGGTTATGCGCGGGGCTGATCCGAGCACCGAAGCCATCCTCGACGCCGCTGTCGTCGAGTTCGAGAGGCATGGCCTGCGACGCGTCGCGCTCGAGGACGTCGCCCGGCGCGCAGGAGTCAGCCGCACGACCATCTACCGGCGGTTCGCCGGCAAGGACGAGTTGATCGCCGCCGTCGTCGAGCGTGAAAACGTCTCGCTGTTCGCCGATATCGCCGCCGAGCTGAAACAAGCCGGGCCGCAAACGAATTACTACGTCGAGGCGTTCACCCTCTCGATTCTGCGGTTCCGCCGTCACCGCGTGCTGAACCGGATGATGACCGACGAACCCGCGCTGGTGCTCGAGCTGGCGGGCAGACACTATGGCGCCGCGATCGACCGGATGGCCGACGCGCTGCGAGAGATTTTTCCCGGTGGGTTCGCTGAGCGCATCGGCGAGCCCGCGGTCAACGAACTGGCCGACACGATTCTGCGCTACGCGGCGATGGCGCTGCTGCTGCCCGGCGCCCGCCCGCTGCACACCGCCGACGACATCCGCGCCTTCGCCACCCAGCACTTCCTGCCCAGCCTGCCGGCCGCGCTGCGGGCGGTGCCCGCATGACGACACTCGACCGGATCGCGCCTGCCTTCATCGAGATGGCGCACTCGATCGTGTGGGCGTCGGTGGCCACCGTCGACGCGGACAGCCGCCCGCGCAGCCGGATCCTGCATCCGATCTGGGAGTGGGACGGCACCGACCTGTTCGGCTGGATCGCCACCGTGCCCACCCGCGTTAAGCGGGAGCACCTGGCCGTACACCCCGAGATGTCGGTGAACTATTGGGCGCCCAGCCATGACACCTGCAGCGCGGAATGCCTCGTTGAGTGGTACTCCGACGACGACACCCGAAAAGCGGTGTGGGACAAGTTCGCCAACGGACCAGAGCCGGTGGGTTATGACCCGACGATCATCCCGATGTGGAAGGACGGCCCCACATCCGCCGCATTCGCCGCGTTGCGTCTCACTCCGTACCGGCTGAGGGTGATGCCCGGCACCGCGATGACGCGGGGCGAAGGCGAGGTGCTGCTCTGGCACTCGTGAGCGACATCGGCGCGTTGCCGTTGGCACCGAAGAACCCGCTGTCGATTCGGCAACTGTTGAGGGCGGTGCGAAACCTCGACGCCGGACAAGAGGTACTGCGCGACGCGGGCGGAACCGTCACCCGTATTCAATTCGGCCCGAAGTGGTTGGCGCCGCCGGTGGTCGCGGTGTTCTCACCCGGCGGGATCCGCGACGTGCTGGGCCGCAACGACGCGTCCGCCGAGCGGTGCGTCGTGCACGAGGAAGTGCAGCATCTGGCGGGCGACAGCCTGTTCGTCCTGCGCAACGAGCCGTGGCTGCCCCGAAAGCGGGCACTGCAACCGGTCTTCACCAAGCCGAACGTCCGCAACTTCGGTGGTCACATGTCGCGGGCCGCGCAGGCGTTGTGCGACAGCTGGCCGCAGAGTGGGGAAGTCGACCTCGACGTCGACTGTCGACGGGTGACCATGCGGTCGCTTGGCCGCTCGGTTCTGGGGCTCGACCTGAACGATCGCGACGATGTCATCGCCGAGCACATGCACGTCGCGTCGTCCTACACCGCCGACCGTGCGCTGCGTCCGGTGCGCGCGCCGCGGTGGTTGCCGACGCCGGCACGGGCCCGCGCGCGTGCGGCGGTGGCGGCGTTGCGCAGCGTCACCGACGACATGCTGCAGGCGTGCCGCGCAGACCCGACTTTGGATGCGCCGCTCGTGCACGCGTTGCTCGCGGCAACCGATCCCGAAACGGGTCGGTCCATTGCCGATGACGACATCGTCAACGACCTGCTGATCTTCATGCTGGCAGGGCACGACACCACGGCGACCGCCCTCACCTACGCGCTGTGGGTGCTGGGACACCATCCCGAGGTGCAGGACCGGGTGGCCGCCGAGGTGCGCGCGCTCGGCGACCGCGAGATCACACCAGACGACGTATCCCGGCTCGGCTACACCGTGCAGGTGCTGCATGAGGCACTGCGGCTCTGCCCACCCGCCGCGGGGGTCGGCCGGATGGCCGTGCGCGATTTCGCGGTGGATGGATACCGGGTGCAGGCGGGCACCCTCGTGCTGGTGGGAATCTATGCCGTGCAACGGGATCCGGACTTCTGGCCCAAACCGCTCGAGTTCGATCCGGACCGGTTCAGCCCCGAGGCCGCCAAGGCCCGCGGCCGATGGCAGTTCATTCCATTCGCAGGTGGTTCGCGGTCATGCATCGGCGAACACTTCGCCCGGTTGGAGACCACCCTGGCGTTGGCCACGATCATCAGGTCGATGGAGATTCGATCGGTCGACGACGACTTCCCCGTCGAGGTGCCGTTCACGACGGTGGCCAAGGGGCCGATCCGCGCGCACGTCACAGCGCGAACGTGAGCTAGCGCCGCGTCAGTAACATGGCAAAATCGGCGGCACCCATTGCGGTACCTGCACCCCGCCCATCAAACTCGGGCTATGGCATACATGAAGCCTCCATGGTTCGTACGCAAGATCTTCAACAGGGTCGCGATGGCGACCGGAGTCGGCAACAGCCAGACGCTGACCGTCACCAAGCGCGTGAGCAAGCAACCGCAACAGATCCCGGTGGTCGTGCCCGAGGTCGGCGGGGTCAAGTACCTGGTGTCCACCCGCGGCGAAGCCGAGTGGGTGAGAAACGTCCGCGCCGACCCGAACGTCACGCTCGGCGACACGAAGTACGTCGCCACCGAGGTGCCCGTCGGGGAACGGGGGCCGGTCATCGCCGCCTACCGGCCGCTGGCGGGCAAGGTCGTCGAGAGCTATTGGAAAGAGCTCCCCGCCGACGCCGACCACCCGACCTTCGCCCTCACCCCGGCCTAGGCTCGCCGCTTTCTGCGTGATGGCTGCTATCGGACCGCGATCACGACCCTCATGCCGATCTCGGCACCTGGCTGCGGCGATGGTGTTGAGCACGATCGTGGCACCGACAACGCCCGTGGTGAACGCCGAGCCGGTCACGGCGACCGCAACGGTCCTCAAGGTGGTGGATGGCGACACCATCGACATCCGCGACGACGTTCGCGGCCGGCTTCGCATCCGGGTGCTGGGGATAGACACGCCTGAGACCAAGAAACCCGGCTACTCGGTCGGATGCTGGGGGCCAGAGGCCACGGACTTCGCCCGGTCCACCCTGTTGGGCCAGCGGGTCGCGATGGAGACCGACCCGACACAGGACAGGACCGACCGGTACGGCCGCACGCTGGCCTACCTCGTGCGGGCGGACGGCTGGGACTACTCGGTTGAAGCTGCTCGCGCAGGCACGGCCAAGTCGTACGTCTACGCAGGCGTGCCGGTCAGCCACTATGACGCCATCGAAGGTGCGCAAACCGAAGCGCAGGCTGCTCAACGAGGGCTGTGGGGGCCGCCCTGCTGGGGTGACACGACATCGTTTCCGAATTGAATCAGCCGCGCACCGGCCCGACCACTACACCCTGTAGTTGACGCATTCGACCCTGCTGGAACACTGGTGGCATGTCCAGCACTGACGTCTCCGCGAAACTCTTCGCCGACGCGTGCGCCCTCATCCCCGGCGGCGTGAACTCGCCGGTCCGGGCGTTCACGGCGGTGGGCGGCACCCCGCGCTTCATCACCTCCGCCGAGGGCTACTGGCTGACGGACGCCGACGGCAACCGATACGTGGACCTGGTGTGTTCCTGGGGCCCGATGATCCTTGGCCACGCCCATCCTGCGGTGGTCGAAGCCGTCCAGCGGGCAGCGGCCTGCGGCCTGTCCTTCGGGGCGCCGACGCCCGCCGAGACCGAGCTGGCTGCAGAGATCATCGGCCGGGTCGATGCCGTCGAGCGGCTGCGGCTGGTCAACTCGGGCACCGAGGCGACGATGAGCGCGATCCGGCTGGCCCGCGGCTTCACCGGCCGCGCCAAGATCATCAAGTTCTCCGGCTGCTACCACGGCCACAGCGATGCGCTCCTCGCCGACGCGGGCTCGGGCGTCGCGACGCTCGGACTGCCGTCCTCTCCCGGTGTCACCGGCGCTGCGGCCGCCGACACCATCGTGTTGCCCTACAACAACATTGCTGCGCTCGAGGACGTGTTCGCCCGGTTCGGCGATGAGATCGCCTGTGTCATCAGCGAAGCCAGCCCGGGGAACATGGGTACCGTCCCGCCGTCGCCCGGCTACAACGCCGAGCTGCGCCGCATCACCGCCGCGCACGGCGCGTTGTTGATCCTTGACGAGGTGATGACCGGCTTCCGGGTCAGCCGATCCGGTTGGTACGGGGTGGATCCCGTCGACGCCGACCTGTTCACCTACGGCAAGGTGATGAGTGGTGGGCTGCCCGCCGCAGCCTTCGGTGGACGGGCCGAGGTGATGGAGCGGCTGGCCCCGCTCGGGCCGGTGTATCAGGCGGGCACGCTGTCGGGTAACCCGGTCGCGATGGCGGCCGGGCTCGCGACGCTGCGCGCTGCCGACGACGACGTTTACGAGCGGCTGGACGCCAACGCCGACCGGCTGACCGACATGCTGTCGCGGGATTTGGCCGACGCCGGTGTCGCCCATGGGATTTCCCGCGCAGGCAACATGTTCAGCGTGTTCTTCACCGACGCGCCGGTGACCGACTTCGCATCGGCGAAGGCCAGCGACACCTGGCGCTACCCGGCGTTCTTCCATGCGTTGCTCGACGCGGGGGTCTACCCGCCGTGCAGCGCGTTCGAGACCTGGTTCGTCTCGGCGGCGCTCGACGACGCGGCGTTCGACCGGATCGCCGCCGCCCTACCCGGCGCCGCGCGCGCCGCAGCGGAGGCCAAACCGGCATGACCGAGACCCAGACCGAAAAGACGATCGTGCACGTGATGCGGCATGGCGAGGTGTACAACCCGGACAAGGTCCTCTACGGCCGCCTGCCCGACTACCACTTGTCGGAAAGGGGTCGGGCGCAGGCGCAGAGGGTCGCCGACTGGCTGGCGGCTCGCGACATCGTCTACGTCGTCGCCTCGCCACTGGAGCGTGCGCAGGAGACCGCGGGCCCGATTGCGGAGCACCACGGACTGGCGATCGACACCGACGACGACCTGATCGAGTCGGCCAATATCTTTCAGGGTCAGAGGGTCTCGCCCGGCGACGGCGCATTGCGCGACCCACGTAACTGGTGGCATCTGCGCAACCCGCGTACGCCGTCGTGGGGGGAGCCCTACGAGGAGATCGCAGAGCGGATGACGGCCGCCCTGCATCGCGCCAGGAACAAGGCTGCAGGCCATGAAGCGGTGTGTGTCAGCCATCAGCTTCCGGTGGAGACGTTGCGAAGGGCCGTGACCGGTAAGCCGCTGCACCACTTCCCGACTCGTCGACTGTGCAACCTCGCGTCGCTGACGTCCTTCTACTTCCACGGCGATTCCTATGTCGGGTGGGGCTATGCGGAGCTGGCCGGGCAGTGAAGTGGTGGGTGGTCATCGCGAGCGCGGCGCTGGTCGTGCTCGCCGGCTGCTCCACCGGTGACGACGCCGTCGCCCAGGGCGGCACCTTCGAGTTCGTCGCACCCGGTGGCAAGACGGACATCTTCTACGATCCGCCCGAAAGCCGCGGCAAACCCGGCAGATTGACCGGGCCCAGCCTGACGGACCCAGCCAAGGCGGTCGCGCTCGACGACTTCGCGGGCAAGGTCGTCGTGATCAACGTGTGGGGACAGTGGTGTGGGCCGTGCCGCACCGAGATCGGCCAGTTGCAGAAGGTCTACGACGCCACCAAGGCCGACGGTGTCGCCTTCCTCGGCATCGATGTGCGTGACAACAACCGCGACGCCGCTCGCGACTTCGTGACCGATCGCAAGATTTCCTTTCCCTCGATCTACGACCCGTCGATGCGCACCATGATCGCGTTCGGTGGCAGGTACCCGACCACTGTCATCCCGTCGACGGTCGTGTTGGACCGCGAGCACCGAGTGGCGGCGGTGTTCCTGCGTGAACTGCTGGCCGGGGACCTGCTGCCGGTTGTGCAGCGGCTGGCCGCCGAACCCGTTGCGCAGACATGACTCTGGGCCGGATAGACGAGTTGATGGCCGGCGGGCCGGTGGTGCTCGCCGCGCTGGTCGCTGTGCTGGCCGGCCTGGTCTCCTTCGCGTCGCCGTGCGTGGTGCCCCTGGTGCCCGGCTATCTGTCCTACCTGGCCGCGGTCGTCGGCGTCGAGGACGGTGTGGAGGCGTCGGGGGCGGTGACGGTCGCACGCAAGGCCCGGATCCGGGTGGCGGGCGCGGCACTGCTGTTCGTGGCGGGCTTCACCGCGGTGTTCGTCCTGGGCACCGTCGCGGTGCTCGGCATGGCGGGCACGTTGATCACCAATCAACTACTGCTGCAACGCATCGGCGGTGTTGTCACGATCCTGATGGGTCTGGTGTTCGTCGGCTTCGTCCCGCTGCTGCAACGGGATACCCGGTTCGCGCCGCTTCAGCTGTCGACGGTCGCCGGTGCGCCACTGCTCGGGGCGGTTTTCGCGCTCGGCTGGACGCCGTGTCTGGGGCCCACGCTCACCGGGGTGATCGCGGTCGCGTCGGCCACCGACGGCGCCAACGTGGCCCGCGGCGTGCTGCTGGTCATCGGCTACTGCCTTGGTCTGGGAATCCCGTTCGTGCTCTTAGCCTTTGGCTCCGCACGGGCCGTGCAGGGCCTGGGTTGGCTGCGTCGGCACACCCGTCAGATCCAGATCTTCGGCGGCGTGCTGCTGATCCTCGTGGGTACCGCGTTGGTCACCGGCGTATGGAACGACTTTGTCTCATGGGTGCGTGACGCTTTCGTCAGCGACGTCAGGCTGCCGATATGAGAAGGGCTTTGGCGCTGGCACGCAACACATGGCGCACGCTGACCTCGATGGGCACTGCGCTGGTGCTGCTGTTCCTGCTGGCGCTGGCCGCGATTCCGGGTGCGTTGTTGCCCCAGCGCAGCCTCAATGAGGTCAAGGTCGAGCAGTACATCGCCGAACACCCGACGATCGGGCCGTGGCTGGACCGACTGCAGGCGTTCCAGGTGTTCTCCAGCTTCTGGT
>Ga0164308_10002161_pt1 | contig 10453 bp, 13 predicted proteins | sample Whisoiple_246_MG_FD_109983 | JGI IMG/M metagenome (GOLD analysis project Ga0164308, IMG submission 109983) | Soil microbial communities amended with fresh organic matter from upstate New York, USA - Whitman soil sample_246_MG | ecosystem: Environmental > Terrestrial > Soil > Unclassified >... | reverse complement strand
TGTGGATGGTGTCCGCCAGCAAGGCCACCGAGCTGCTGAACAGGACCACCAGGAACTGCAGCACGGTGGTGGCCAGCAGCACGAACATGCTGATCTTCAGCGCCCGGATGCCCTCGGTGCTGGCCTCCATGGCGTTGTCGATGGAATCGGCGGCGTCATGGGTATGCGGAACGAACAGCTCGAAAAGCCACCCCTTGAAGCCGGAATGGTGATGGTGGCCGTGGTCATGCCCGTGCCCGTGGGTGTGTGTTGACTCCTGGTGCGGCCGGCTCATGAGGCACTCCGTTGCGCAGTGTGGTTGGCGACCCGGTGGTGGGCCGGTTCCCCGCCGAGGGCATGCTCGGCCTGGAAAATCGCGTCGGCCACCAGCTGCCGGGCGTGTTCGTTCTCCAGCCGGTACATCACCCGGGTTCCGTCCTGGCGGGTAGACACCATTCGTGCCAGCCTCATTTTTGCCAGGTGCTGGGATACGGCGGCGGGAGATTTGCCCACAACGTCCGCAAGGGCGCCCACCGCCATCTCCCCCTCGCGGAGCGCAAGGACTATGCGCACCCTGGTGGCATCCGCCAGCATGGCGAACACCTCCACTGCCAGCTCCACGTACTGGCTGTCGGTGCCCAGGGCGCAAGCATTCTTATCTGCATTCATGCGCATATAGTGTCATACCTTCGGCCGTGGTGCACACGGATCCACGGCTCCCCCCTGGGCGACCGGCAGTAGGAAGGGCGCGCGTCCGACGGCGGCAACGCGCCGCCGTCGGGCGCCGTTCCGCCGCCGAGGCGTTCTGCCGCGCGGCCGGCGGGCTCAGCAGTGCGATTTGCCGGGTAGGTGCGGCTCCCCTGAGGCGGCCGCCGCCGGGCACAGCTGCCCGGCGAGCTCCTTCAGTTCCTTCGGATGGAAGGGTTTGGTGAGGTAGCCGGCGGCCCCGGACGCCATGCCGGCAAGGACGTCGTCCTCCTCGGAGCGGGCGGTGAGGAACAGCAGGGGCGCGGTGGTGAGGTTTCCGATGGCTTGCGCCACCACGTGCCCGTCCATATCCGGAAGGCCAAGGTCCAGGGTGACCAGGGCGATGGCGGGATCGGCCGCTGCGGCGATGCCCTCCGCGCCTGTGGCCACGGCGGTGACCTTGAAGCCCGCATGGGCAAGGACCACGGAGATCAGGCCCCGGATATCGTCGTCATCTTCTACGACAAGGCAAACACGCTGCTGTTCCAAATTGAGCCCCCCGGCGAAAAGTTGGCACCATTCTACTGGGCGGGCGGGGATGCAGCAGGCCGCGGGGCCTAGCCGTCGTAATGGGTGCGCGCAGGCCCTTGGCCCAGGGCGTTCACCACGGCCGCGGCCACATCGTGGAGCTTGGTGTTGCGGGTGCTCGACGCGGTCTTCAGGATGGCGAAAGCGTCCTCCTGGCTGCACCGGTTCTGGGCCATGATGATGCCCACCGCCATGTCAATTACGGTGCGGGACTCCAGGGTGGCGCGGAGGTTTGCCGCCGTCTCGCTGTAATGCGCAAAGCGCACTGCAAGGCGGAGCGCCAGGGATGTTTGGCTGACGAAATCCTCGGCGAACTTCAGTACCCGGCCCCCGAAGCGATGGGCTCGGCGGGAGTACAGCAGCAGTGCTGCCTTGGTTTCACCTTCGAGCCGGAAGGGAAGGGCGGCAACCGACCGGACCCCCTTCGCCAGGACGGCAGGGGAGTAGTCTGGCCAGCGCCCGTCGTCGTCGAGGTCCGGCGCGTGGACAGTCTCCTGCGCTGTGAATGCGGTCAGGCTCGGAGTCTCGGCGAACCTGTGCTCGAGCCGTCCGATGGACTTTGCCTCGGGGCTGCTGCTGGCTATCGTCGCTGTCTTCCGCTGCCGGAGCAGGGTAATGGCGCACAGCATCTCGTCGCCGGGCTCGGAAAGGTTACGTGCGGACACCTGTGCCAGTTCGTTGAGGAAGTCCTCAACGTCGGAGCTGTTGAGGACCAGTTCATGCAGGTGTTCGGTGATGGATGTATCGGTTTTTGCTGTTGACTCGCCGGCCACGGTTTCTTGGTGCCATTCGTTCAGGTCAAAACGAGCCTGCAACACATCGGCGGCCCCACAGTTGGGCGGGGAGCCGGTGATGGTCGCTGGATCGACGAACTTTCCAACGGCCTGCTGCTAAACCGATAACCAGAGTATATACATTCCCCGGTGGGGCGAATCCCATTCCCGCGCCAGCCGTAACACCGGTTGCTGGCGCCGGACAGGGGCCAACCGGCACAATGAAGCGGGATCCGGTGCTGCCTCCGACTGGACCATAGACCGTGCTCCCGCTGCGGAAGGACAGGAACATGAGCAGGCTCCTTATCATCGGCCCACCGGGCTCCGGCAAGGGAACGCAGGCCGAGCACCTGGCGCGGCATTTCCAGGTCCCGGCCGTGTCCACCGGGGACATCTTCAGGAGCAACGTCAGGCGGAAGACGGACTTGGGGAACCAGGCCGCCCGGTACCTCGATGACGGCCATTTCGTCCCGGACCACCTCACCAACGCGCTGGTGAAGGACCGGCTCCTGGAAAGCGATGCGAGGAAAGGATTCCTGCTGGACGGCTATCCACGCACCGCCCCGCAGGCATTGGAACTGGATAGCATGCTCGCGGACCACGGCCACGTGCTGGACGCTGTCATCGAACTGACGGCGCCGGACGCTGAACTGGAGGAGCGGATGCAGCGGCGTGCCCTGGAGCAGGGCCGCACCGATGACACGATCGACGTTTTTCGGCGCAGGCTGGATCTCTACCGCCGGCAGACCCATGAAGTAGTCTCGGTGTACGCGGGGCGGGGCATCCTGGTGTCCGTCAACGGCAGCGGCGATCCGGGCGGGATTACCGCAGCGGCAATTGCCGCCGTCGAACAGTTCCTTGCAGCCCCGCGCCCTCCGTCCTGACCGAAACACCGCACGGTGAACGCACTCCAACAGAAGGAAACACTGATGAGAATTGCCGTTACAGGCGGAACCGGAAAACTGGGACGGCACGTGGTGCGCCGGCTCACCGACGACGGCCACCAGGTCCTCACCCTGGACCGGGCAGGTGAACGCAGCCCCGAACTCCTGGTGGTGGACCTGCGCAACTACGGGCATGTTGTTGACGCCCTGCTGGGGGTGGACGACCGGCATGAGGGGTTCGACGCCGTGGTGCACCTGGGTGCCATTCCCGCCCCGGGCATCCTTCCGGACGCAGCAACCTTCGAGAACAATATGCTGTCCACCTACAACGTCTTCCAGGCCGCGCGGCGCGCCGGGATCAAGAAGGTGGTGTACGCCTCCAGCGAGACCGTGCTGGGGCTTCCGTTCGACATCGACCCGCCCTACATTCCCGTGGATGAGGAATACCCGCCGCGTCCGGAAAGCACGTACTCCCTGGTGAAGACCCTCGAGGAGCGGATGGCCGTGGAAATGACGCGGTGGGACCCGGAGCTGAGCATCACGGGCCTGCGGTTCTCCAACGTCATGGATGAAGCCGACTACGAAAAGTTCCCCTCCTTCGATGCCGACCCGACGCTGCGGAAGTGGAACCTGTGGGGCTACATCGACGGCCGGGACGGCGCCCAGGCCGTAGCCCGGGCGCTGGAGAACGCCAAGCCGGGGTTCGAGGCCTTCATCATCGCCAATGCCGACACCGTGATGAGCCGTTCCAGCGCCGGCCTCGCCGCCGAGGTGTTTCCCGGCGTCAAGGTCACCAAGGAACTGGGCGAGCACGAAACGATGCTTTCCATCGACAAGGCGCGCCGGCTGCTGGGCTACGAGCCCGAGCACAGCTGGCGGAACCACGCAGCAGGCGGCCCGGGCGCCGGGGAGGACCAGGCCTAGGACCAGGTACGCAGCAAACGGTCCGAAGGCCAGCCAGGGGTTGGCACGGGATCGTCCAAGGAGCCGGAAGCCGTGAGCTTCCGGCTCCTGTCCGGTCCACTGCCGGCTCCTACTGGCCGCCGCCGTGGCCGCCGGCCGTCCTTCCGGCCCGGTGATGGAGCGAACGGCCCTACATGGGGATAATCTTCAGGCTAGGCATTCACACAGCACGCCCATCCGGCGTGCACTCACCAGGGCGCAGGGACGGGCAGCACATTGGCACAGAAATCAGCAGGTTCCGCAGCCGCGGGGGCTAAGTCCGGCAGGTGGCACGCCTTCCATGAAAAGTTCGTCGTGGAGGAACGCTACGTCGATGCCGCCGACCGGCGCCGACTTTACCGGGCATCGGTCATCCTGGCCGTCGTGGGGCTGGCGCTCTTCATTGCCACACTGGTCAGCGTGCTGCAGGCGGACGGCCTCACCGTCGCGGACCACCCGGTGCATGACTGGCTGCTCACAACCCGCTCAGCCGCACTTACCGCCTTCATGATCTTCCTGGCCATATTCTTCGGCCCCATCGCGCTGCCCATCATCGTGCTGGTGGTGATCCTTATCTGGGGATTCGCAGCCAAGCATGCCTGGCGCCCCATCCTGCTGGCGTCCGCGATGCTGGCAGGGGTGATCGTCTCCCAGATCATCCTGCACATCGTCCAGCGCTCGCGGCCGCCGGTGGACCAAATGCTGTTCGGCGCGGACCAGACCTTCTCCTACCCGTCGGGGCACGTCCTGGGGGCCTGCGATTTCCTGCTGGTGGGCGCCTACCTGATCTTCTCCCGGCGCCGGAACCCCCGGGCAGCGGTGTTCGGATTCATCGGGGCCGGGATCGGGATCATCCTTGCCATCGTCAGCCGGCTCTACCTGGGCTACCACTGGCCCACCGACACCCTGGCATCCTTCTCGCTGTCGCTGCTCATCCTGGGCGGAGTCATCGCCCTGGATACCTGGCGGACGGCGAGGATTCCGGGCGAACCGGTAACGGGGGAGCTCTCCAAGGAAGAATCCGGCCTGGACTAAGACCGCCCGCGGAGCCGCGTCACTGCGGCCGGGACCTTGCCCGCTTCAGGGCCCGGTGCAGTTCCACATTCGCTGCCTCCAGTTCCAGGACCTTGGCAATGCCTGCCAGGTTAAGCCCCTCCTCAAGGAGTTCCCCGATCCGCTGCAGGACGGCGATATCGTCGTCGCTGTACTGCCGGGTACCGCCGGCCGTCCTGGAGGGCGTCAACAGCCCCCGTGTCTCGTAAAGCCTGATGTTCTGCTGCCCGGTGCCCGTGAGCTCCGCGGCCACCGAAATGGCGTAAAGGGCCCGCGAACCGGGCGGACGCGCGGGCCGCCCCGCCCCAGGATCTGCCATCTGTACTCCCAAAATTCGTTCCGGCCGGTGCCTTGCTTCAGTTTTCCACGAGTGCTATAAAAAATCTATATTCACTGCCATAGATTAGGTGGCAATGGACAGAAGACGCAGATCCATCACCTTGGAAGCTGAAGGAGTGGGAAATGATGTTGATGCGTACCGACCCGTTCCGTGAGCTGGACCGGCTCACGCAGCAGGTCTTCGGAACCGCCGCGCGTCCGGCCGCGATGCCCATGGACGCCTGGCAGGAGGACGGCGAATTCGTCGTGGCGTTCGACCTTCCCGGCGTGAAGGTGGACTCGCTTGACCTGAACGTTGAACGGAACGTCCTGACCGTGCGGGCCGAGCGGCAGGACCCCACGCAGCCCAATGTGGAGCTCGTGGCCTCGGAACGTCCCCGCGGCGTATTCAGCCGCCAGTTGATCCTGGGTGACACCCTGGATACCGAGAAGATCAAGGCCAGCTACGACCAAGGTGTCCTCACCCTGCGGATTCCGGTTGCCGAACAGGCCAAGCCGCGCAAGATCGAGATCCAGACCCAGCAGGGCGGGATGCAGGAGATCAATACATAGGTTCTTCCCGCGGGCCCCTGCCCATCCCGGCAGGGGCGCCGGTGGAACAGGAGGCTGGGATGACGGATGTCCCCGACTACTACGCCGTCCTGGGCGTAGGCCGGGAAGCCACCCGGCAGGAGATCTCCCACGCGTACCGGGTCCTCATGCGCAGCCACCATCCCGACATGGGCGGCGGGCGCAAGGACGTGCACGAACGGCCACCGGGAAACCCGGTAACGGACGGCGCCCCGGCGCAGCGTGACGAACTCCTGGGAATCATGCAGGCGTTTTACGTGCTCAGTGATCCCGGGCGCCGTGCGGACTACGACAGGCGATTGGCTGCGGGGGCACCCACCGTGGTTCCGGTCCGAAAAGTCCGCAGTCCCGGCCGCGGGCCCGGACCTGTCATCCGCATCACCCCGGTGCGGTGGGAAAGCGGGCCGTGGGCCTGACGCCGGGCAGTGCGCCTGAACTCGGCCCCGGCCCTGAACCGGGGAACCAATCAAAAGCAGTCCCCATCATCCAAGGAGGCGCAAAGCTGTATGAGCGACTGGCGGCGCTACGATTCACACCTCATTCCCGCATTCCATGAGCGCTTTGAACAGCGCTGGGGCGCGGGAACCGCACCCTTCCTGGATCCCGAGGCGCACGAACAGCCGCTGCCGCGGGCGCAATGGATCAATCCGGCCACGGGAGCTGCCCTGGCGGTGGTCCCGGTCTGGACGGCCGACGAGAGTCAGCAGCGGTCCTTTGGCGTGTTCTACCTGCCGCCGGCGGGAGACATCTGGGTCCTGCGGCCCGGCTATACCGGGTATCTTGAACCGACCGACGGCGACTCCGAGCACCTGGTGACCCTGCGCAATGACGCCTTCCGCAAGGCGGTGGCGCACGCCAAGGAGTTCCTCTTCGGGTCACAGTAGGCGCCGGTGCCCGGCGCGGAGTTGCTGCTCGTCAGCGGTCCTGCGCTGTGACATTCTGGGACGTACCAAACTTCCGTGACCAAAAGGCTGGACCCCCATGCACATCACCGCCAAGGACCTCGCAGCGCTCATCCCCCCGGGGTTCACGCTTGGCGTCGCAACCGCTGCATTCCAGATCGAGGGAGCCCTGGACGAAGACGGCCGTGGACCTTCCGGCTGGGACAGGTTCGCCGCCAAACCGGGTGCCATCGTGGAGGACCACAGCCCGGTGGTGGCCACTGACCACTACCACCGGATGCCGCAGGACGTGGCCCTGCTGAAGCAGCTTGGCGTGGACTCCTACCGGTTCTCCTTCTCCTGGCCGCGCATCCAGCCCGGCGGAACCGGCCCGGCCAACCGCGCGGGGCTCGCCTTCTACGACCGGCTCCTGGACGAGCTCCTGGCCAACGGGATCTCGCCCATGGCCACCATCTACCACTGGGATACGCCCCTGGAGCTGGACGAAACGGGCGGCTGGATGAACCGCGATACGGCCTACCGGCTGGGCGAATATGCCGCCCTGGTGGCCGAGGCGTTCGGGGACAGGGTGGCCCGCTGGGTCACCATCAACGAACCGGCAACGGTCAGCGCGAACGGCTACGCCTTCGGCCTGCACTCGCCCGGCAAGGAACTGGCCCTGGGCGCGTTTCCCACCGTCCACCACCAGCTGCTGGGCCATGGGCTCGCCGTGCAGGCGCTGCGCGCAGCGAAGGTGCCGGGCGAGATCGGGATGACCAATGTGTACTCACCCATGGTGCCGAACTCGATCAATCCGCTGGACAAGATCAGTGCCGGGGTCATGGACCTTGGCCAGAACCGGCTGTACGCGGACCCGGTCCTGACAGGCAAATACCCGGACCTGATCCGTGCGGCCAAGTTCTTCAGTTCCTTCGAGCACCCGGACGAAGACATGGAGATCATCTCCCAGCCCCTGGACTTCTACGGGCTCAACTACTACATGCCTACCAAGGTGGCGGCTGGACCCGGCGGCGGCACCGTGCCGTCAAGCATGGCGGAAGCCATGGGCAGCGACCTCAGCGCAACAGGCAGCGGGGCAACACCGTTCCACGTGGAGACGTGGCCGGAAGCGGACATCACGGCGTACGGCTGGCCGGTCAAACCGGAGTACATGGCGGTGGCCCTGAAGGAGATGGCGGACCGGTACCCCAACCTGCCGCCGGTGATCATCACCGAAGGCGGTGCCAGTTTCGAGGACATCATTGTCCGGGACAAGTCCACCAACACCCGGTTCATCCCGGATGAACGCCGGCTGAAGTACATTTCCGACCACCTTGAAACCGCATTGCGGGCCACGGCCCCCGGTGGGGTCGCCGAGTCCGTGGACCTGCGCGGCTACTACGTGTGGTCGTTCCTGGACAACTTCGAATGGTCCGCCGGCTACAAGCAGCCGTTCGGGCTGCTGCACGTTGACTTCGAAACACTGGAGCGCACGCCCAAGGCCTCCTACTTCTGGTTCCAGGAACTCATCGAAGAACGCGACCTGGCAGCCGCTGCCGAGGCCGCAATCGCCCAGGCGGTGGTTCCGGACATGCTGCCCAGCGACGACCTCCCCGGCGCCGATGACCTGTTGGCCAACCCCTGAGTAGTCAGCCGCGCAGCAGGTCCAGCAAGGCCAGCTGCTTGGCGATGCCGGCGCCGTCCGGGGAGTAGATCCACGGCACGCGGGAAGTAGTGTGGTCCCCGTCCTCGGAGTGGCCGCCGGCGAATACCGATTCGCTGACGGACAGCTGCCTGATCGCGATTGCCGCGACCTTTTCCGGGTTTTCGGCGGCGAAAGCCGAGTAGATGGCTTCGTCATGCTGGCCGTTGTCGCCGATCAGGAGCCACCGCATGTCCGGGAACTCCTGGGCGAGCCGCTCCAGGTTGCGGTGCTTGTGGTCCTGGCCGCTGCGGAACCAGCGGTCCTGGGTAAGGCCCCAGTCCGTCAGCAGCAGCGTGCCCTTGGGGTACATGTTGCGGGTCAGGAAGCGTCCCAGCGTGGGGGCTGCGTTCCAGGGGCCGGTGGAGAGGTAGATGACCGGGGCGTCGGGATGTTCAAGTGTCAGGCGGTCCAGCAGCACGGCCATGCCGGGCGTGGCCATGCGTGCCCGTTCGCTGAGCACGAAGGTGTTCCACAGCGCCAGGAAGGGACGGGGCAGGGCGGTCACCATGACGGTGTCGTCGATGTCGGACACGATGCCGAATTCCACACCGGGTGCGATCACCTGGATCAAAGCCTCCGCCGGGTCGGTCCCCTCCGCGCGCAGGATTGCGGTGTGCCAGCCGGGGGACAGTTGTACATCCACCTCGGTGTCGACCAGTCCGCCCCGGTCCGCCGTGACGTGGGTGACGACGTCCCCGATGGTGATCTCGACGTCGGTAAACTGCAGCGGCACCCCGGTGAAGGCGCGCCAGCCGCGGATGTTCTGGTTTCCGTTTTTAGCCTCGTGCTCGGCTTTGCTCCCCGGCAGCGGTTTGTGGGTCAGCAGCACGCGCCCCAGCACCCTGACCCGCGTGGTGGAACCGTAGCCCTGGTAGGCGATGGTCTGCGGCACGAACTTCCACCGCTTGGCCAGCGTGATCCGGACATCGTTGACCGAGTCGGACACCCAGTGCGCCAAACGGAAGAAGCGGCTTCCGGACAACGCGTACTGGCCTATCTTGTCCTGCCGTGGCGCGTGGGCGTTGTCCCGGGCTGGGTTCTGCGGAGCCGTGTCCATGCCCTAACTCTGCCACAGGGCGGCGGCAGCCTTCAGCCTGCGCCCAGGATCCCGCGCAGGGTCCAGGCGTTCCGTACGGCGTTCCCGCCGCCGTCGTTGTTGAAGTACGCGAAAACGTCGATGCCCGCACTGTCCCACTCGCGGATGCGGTCCGCCCACCAGTGCATGTCCGCATCCGAATAGGAACCCCCATACAGGTGCTCGTGGTCCGGCCCATGCAGCCGGACGTATGCGAAAGGCGCGGTGGTCCGCAGGATGCATGGAAGGTTGGCACCGCTCATGACGCAGTAAGCCGCCTGGTGCCGCTCCAGCAAGGCGTACACCTCGGGCGAGTCCCAGCTGGCGTGCCGGAACTCCACGGCCACCCTGATCCAGGACGGAAGCGCGGCAAGGAAATAGTCCAGCCGTGCGTCGTCGCGCTCCAGTTGCGGGGGCAGCTGGACCAGGAGCACCGCCCGCTTGTCCCCCAGCTCATGCCAGCACCGGGCAATGCGCTCAATCCAGACCTCCGGTGAATAGAGCTTGCGTGCGTGGGTCAGGCCGCGGGGCGCCTTGACGGACATAGTGAAACCGGGCGGCAGCCGCCGGTTCCAGCCGGCAAAGGTGGTGTCCCGGGGCCACCGGTAGAAGCTGGCGTTCAACTCAACCGTGTTGAACCTGGAGACGTAGCTTTGGAGCCTGTCCCGGACGGGCAGTCCGGGCGGGTACAGGACGTTCTCCCAGTGGTCATAGCTCCAGCCGGAGGTGCCGATATGGATCGCCATTTGCCTCACGCTACACCTGGATATTCCCCTTCCGTTCGGAGCTCTGTGTGGCAGGGTGTTGTCATGGCGCGAATTGAAGATTATGCGGTGGTTGGCGACCTTCACACCGGGGCCCTGGTCAGCAAGGAAGGCTCGATCGACTGGCTCTGCCTCCCGCGGTTCGATTCCCCTGCCTGCTTCAATGCGCTGCTGGACACCCCTGACGCGGGACGCTGGCTGCTGGCGCCGGAG
>Ga0164308_10002159_pt1 | contig 10455 bp, 6 predicted proteins | sample Whisoiple_246_MG_FD_109983 | JGI IMG/M metagenome (GOLD analysis project Ga0164308, IMG submission 109983) | Soil microbial communities amended with fresh organic matter from upstate New York, USA - Whitman soil sample_246_MG | ecosystem: Environmental > Terrestrial > Soil > Unclassified >... | reverse complement strand
TGCACAGCCGCTGCCGAGCGGGACACCGCCGGGGAAGGTGATCGCCCGCCGCTTGCAGACACCGTGCACAACGACCACACGGTGGCCGCGGCCGGCGCCGTCCCGGTGGTGACCCGCCTGGCTCTCCGACCCGCAGTTCGTCCCGGCTGCCACCTGCGGCACCAGGGACACCAACCCGCACCTGGGTGCGCTGACCCGGTGCCCCCTCGCCCCTGGAGGCAACGCACATGACCGTTCTGCCCAAGTCCGACATCGCCGCGACGGTCCGTCGCGTTCCGTCGGGAGCAGGGTTGATCAGTGACCAGGAGCTGGCCCCCGTCGGCCAGTTCATCGACGGCGAGTTCCGGCCCGGTTCGTCCGGTCAACTGATCGACGTGGTCGACCCCTGCACCGAGAAGACCATCGCTCAGGTCCCCGCCGGCACCACCGACGACGTCGATCAGGCGGTCGCCGCGGCCGTCAGGGCCAAGCACGGCTGGGGGCGGCTGACCCCGAAGGAGCGCTCGCTGGTCCTGCTGCAGATCGCCGACCGGGTCGAGCAGCACAGCGACCTGCTAGTGCGGCTGGAATCGGCCAACGCCGGCAAGCCGATCGGCGTGTCGCAGGACGACGTGTCCAGCACCGTCGACACCTTCCGGTTCTTCGCCGGCGCGGCCCGCTCGGCGACCTCCCAGGCGGCCGGGAACTACGCCGAGAACCACCTGTCGGTGATCATCCGCGAGCCGCTCGGCGTGGTCGGTGTGGTCACCCCGTGGAACTACCCGCTGCTGATGGCCGCGTGGAAGATCGCGCCGATCCTGGCCGCCGGCAACGCTCTGGTGATCAAGCCGTCCGAGCAGACCCCGCTGACCACCCTGAAGTTCGCCGAGCTGGTCGCCGACCTGCTGCCGGCCGGGGTGCTGAACGTGGTCACCGGCACCGGCCCGGTCGTGGGGGCCCGGCTGTCCGAGCACCCCGACATCGACATGATCGCGCTCACCGGATCGGTCAACAGTGGCCGGGCGGTGGCCCGGGGGGCCGCCGAGTCACTCAAACGGGTGCACCTGGAGCTGGGCGGCAAGGCCCCGGTGGTCGTCTTCGACGACGCCGACCTGGCCGCCGCCGCCTCCTCGATCCGGGCTGGCGGGTACTGGAACTCCGGTCAGGAATGCGGTGCCGCCTGCCGCGTCCTTGTCCACGAATCGGTTGCCGACGAGTTCGTGCAGCACCTGGTCGACGAGGTCTGCACCCTGGTGGTGGGCGAGCCCGGCGCCGGCGAGGACGTGGAGATCGGGCCGATGGTGTCCCGGGCCCACTTCGAGAGGGTGAAGGGCTATCTGGAGCGGGCCGAGGCCGCCGGGATCAAGGCCGCGGTCGGCGGGTCGGTGCTGGACGGGCCCGGCTTCTTCGTCGCGCCGACCGTGCTGGTCGACGTGCCGGACGGCGCCGAGGTCGCCACCCAGGAGATCTTCGGACCCGTGGTCACCGTGCAGACCTTCGCCGACGAGGCCGAGGCGGTCACCCGGGCCGACGCGGGCCGCTACGGGCTGTCCGCGTCGGTGTTCACCGAGAACGCCCGCCGCAGCCACGATGTCGCCGCTCAGCTGGACGCCGGAACCGTCTGGGTGAACTCCCACCTGGTGCTGGCCACCGAGGCTCCCTGGGGCGGGTTCAAGGGCTCCGGGTACGGGCGGGACCTGTCCATCTACGCCCTGGACGACTACTCCCGCACCAAGCATGTCATGCACAACCACGGCCGCTGACCCGACCCGATCGGCTCCCCACCCGCAGTTGATCATGGGAGACGGCCCCTATCAGGCAGTCATTGGGGCCGTCTTCCCGTGATCAACAGCAACGTCGGGTCTGGCCGGCGCGGGTTCCAGAACCAGTGCACGGCCCTGGTAACCGGCCAACGGGACGGTCAGGTGCCGCCGGTCGTCGATGACTCCGCGGTAGGTCTCGTCCAGACCGTCCAGGACGGGCGCACCGGGCACGAGGTGCTCGGAAACGACGTCCGTGTCGATGTCGGCGGCGGAGAAGTTCAGCACGGTCACCTGGATGAGGTTCTGAGCGATCCGATTGACCATGATCAGCACCGCGGGATGGGACGGCGGCGGCACGTCCAGCAGCACTCCGGTGGCGATGCCGAGACGTTTCCGGACGGTCAGGATCCGGGCCAGTTGGCGGGCGAAGGACTGTTCGTCGGCGAGTTGTTCGGGCAGGGTGCCGTACAGGCTGCGGGCCCGCGGTATGCCCGAGGTCGACGTGAGGGCCGCCGGATTGGCGCCCATCAGGTCGTGAGCGCCACGATGGATCCACCGGGTGTCGCCATCGCCGATGATCGTCTGTACCTGGGTGCTGTCCAGCGTGACGTTCCCCAACAGGTCCCAGCCGGACAGTGCGAACACCCCCGGTTGCAGGGCGTTGTACATGGCCAGCAGGAGGTGGCCGCGTTTGATCGCCTCCGCCTGCTCGTCCGTGGCCTCCTTCGGATCGACGACACCCTGGGTCGCGGCGATGACCGTGGCGGTGGTGCAGGCGATGCCGTTCTGGGTGAACACCAGGTTGTAGCTGCCCTCGGGCTCGGTCAGGGTGTCCCGCAGGGTCTGCCGGATGTGTTCGGCCAGCCCTGACCCCAGGTACTCACGGCCACCCAGGCGGTAGCTGTCATCCCTGTGCTTCGTGGCGAAATGCACTAGCTCGTAAGTCATCTCATCGTGGTTCTGCAGGGCGTGGACCAGGGCACCCTGGTCGACGCCGATCCGCATCGCCTCCAAGATGGTCAGCCGGAGGAACTCGGTGTCACCGGTGACGAACGCGTGATGGTAGGCCGGGCGGGTCACGAAGTCGTAGGACAGGTCCGGCCCGGACTGGGACGTCTGCCTGATGTCGTCCATGGTCAGGTTCAGTTCCTGAAAGGTGAACCCGCCGACCTTGCGGACCATGCTGCCGATCAGCTGGTTGGCCGCCTGGGACAGCGGGTGTCCCTCGGACCACGCCGGCTGTTCCTCGGCGCTCTTCTCCACCCCGAGGAATCCGTTGGCGTCCAGCCGGAGCCCGCCGGAGCCCAGGTCGACCAGCGAGTGCAGCGCGTCGCCGAGCACCAGGCGCATGCCGGAACAGGTCGGGTCCAGCCAGTTGATCGACGGCTGCCCGGCCTTGAAGTAGTGCAGGTACACCCACCGATGGAGCTTGCCGGTGGTGTCGTACACCGGTCGGGTCGCACTCCAGTTGGTCTGCTTGACGCCGGGTTCGAAGAAGATCACCCGCTGCATCTGGCCGATGATGTAACCGGTGTCCTGCAATGCCTTCTCGGTGGGCTGGTCGATGTTCACCGAGTCCCGGCCGGGCGGCACGTCGGGCAACAGGTGCCAGTCCTCCTCCGGGATGTCGATCATGTGGTAGATGCCCGGATAGTCCTTGTGGTTCATCTCGGCCAGCCGGAAATCCGCGCCCTTGCCGGTGTGCCCCGGGACGATGTCGTCCACGATGAGCCCGTCGTGCGCCAGCGCCTCGGCGCACATCACCCGGAACTCCTTCTCCGTGCCGAACATCGGGTCCAGCGCCATCGAGATCCGGTCGAAGTGGCCGTCGACGCTGGCGGTGTACTCCCAGCCGGTGATGCCGCCGGCCCGCTTGACCGGACCGATGTGCACCGCCTCCACCCCGATCTGCTCGAACGCCGACCACAGGTCTTCCTCGCCGAGAGCGGCGAGGTAGGACTGACCGGGTGCGGTGATCAGGGACAACGGGTAGGCGGTGAACCACACCGACGCCCGTTCCACGGCGCCGCGCGGATTGGGGTAGGCGTACGGGTTGAGCCACATCCCGGCCTGCCCGGACAATTGCCGGGCGACGCTGTCCGCATCACCGAGCATCGACATGCCCTCGAGCCACTCGACATACGCACGATTGCGACCGTCCGCCGCAAACGGCGGCGGAGAATCCTGGAGCATCTGCCGCCGCGCCCGTGGAGCCAGGGCGCGCGGCCGGGCCGGGTAGAACTGCTCGTCGAACGAGATCTCCGGTCCCGGCTGGGCCTGATCCATGTCGGCCGCCGCCGACACCGGCAGAATCGGCTCGTTCCCGTCCTGCTCGTCAGTCGCACGGTCCTGTCCTATCCCTGTCACGGTTCGCCTCCGCGGAGTTCCTGCCGGTCCGGTCGTATCCGATCCTGCCCGGTCCACTCAACACTCCGCGAAGCCGGGGATGGTCACCGACCATCCCCGACCGGTGCACCGCCCGCGCCGGGTGCAGACAACCCATGCCGACCTGGTCTACCTGAGCCGGAACCAGCGGTATCCCCAACCGGTCAACTCGATTCCGGTCATCGCGCGGGTGGGTCGCCGGTAGGCGCTGTCCGCCAGTACTTCCCAGGGTCGGTGCGGTCCGGCCTGATCCTTGCCGACGTCAACGCTGACCGCCACGTCGGCCAGGTTGTGCAGCAGCAGTACGGCCCCATCGCGGCCGTCGAAACGGTGGATCAGCACCGAGGGCGGCGCCGGGACCTGCACCACGCGGCAGACCCCGGTGCCGATCTCCGGACACTCCCGCAGCACCCCGATCAGCTGCTGGAACCAGCGCAGCAGAGAGTCCGGATCTCGTTGTTGGGCGCGCACATTCACCTTCCTGGCGCCGAACCGCCTGGCCGTGTTGACCGGAGCGATCAGGTTCTCGCTCGGGGCGGTGGAGAACCCTGCGTTGTCCGCGTCGGACCATTGCATGGGAGTGCGGATCGCTTCCCGGTCCGCCAGCACCAGGTCCTCCCCCATCCCGATCTCGTCGCCGTACCGCAGCACCGGCGTGCCCGGCATCGCGAACTGCAGCGCGTAGGCCAGTTCGATGTGGCGCCGGTCGCCCTTGAGCATCGGCGCCGCGCGGCGCCGGATGCCCCGACCGTAGAGCCGCATCTGAGCGTGCGGCGCAAAGGCCCGGAACACGTCCTCGCGTTGTTCCTCGGTCAACCGGCTCAGGTCCAGTTCGTCGTGGTTGCGCAGGAATGTCGCCCATTGCGCCTGCGGTTGCAGTCGCGGCAGATCGTTCAGCGATTCGACCAGGCATTCGGCCCGCTCCCGGGCCAGCGCCAGCCACAGCCGGGCGTTCAGCAGGAACGAGAACATCATATGGGTGCGGTCGTTGGGGCCGTCCACACTGACCCCGGTGTACTTGTTGATCTCGGTGGCGGCCACGTTCGCCTCGCAGAGCAGGATCGCATCTCCGGTGCGCCATTGCAGGTCCTGCCGCCAGCGGTCGAGGATGGTGAAGTCCTGCGGTGCCGGGTCGAGGTCCGGCGCAACCTGTTCCAGCACGAACGGCGCGGCATCAACGCGGAACCCGGATGCTCCCAGCTGTTGCCAGAAACCCATCACCCTGGCGATCTCGTCCCGGACCGCGGGATTGGCCCAGTTCAGGTCCGGTTGGAAGTCGTAGAACCGGTGGAAGTACCAGGCCTTGGCGGTTTCGTCAAAGGTCCAGGTCTCGGTCTGCTCCCCGGGGAAAACGATGCCCTGGCGCCGGTCGGCGGGCGCCGACTCGCTCCAGACGTACCAATCCCGGTAGGGCGACTGCGGGCCGGCTTTCGCGGACCGAAACCATGGATGTTCATCGGAGGTGTGATTGACGACCAGGTCCAGGACGATGCGAATGCCTCGCTGGGCCGCCTGCAGCGTCAGCTCGGCGAAGTCTCCCAGGGAACCGAGCCGGGGGTGCACCCCGTAGTAGTCCGCGACGTCGTAGCCGCCGTCACGAAGCGGTGACGGGTGTATCGGATTCAGCCACAGGCAGGTGATTCCCAGATGCGAGAGATAGTCCAACCGGCTGGTCAGCCCGCGCAGGTCTCCGCACCCGTCCCCGTTCGAATCGCAGAACAGGTCGACCTGCACGCAGTAGATCACCGCTTCCCGGTACCAACGATCCGTCACCGCCATCAGCTTCCCGGTCTCCGGCACGACTTGGGGCACACTTGGAAAGTGGCCCGCAGTCGGTCCCGGTGATTCCACCACACCGGCAGCCTCATCGAGATCGACCACCCTGCGCCCAGTGTCGGGAGATGTCGGGCGCAGCGGTCAGACTGTTGCCCGGGATGCCGAGGTCGGCGGAGGCGAACTGCCAGAACTCGACGCTGCGCGGACCGACGCTGGGTCCCACGGGGGTGCGATCGCCGTGAAACTGGATGCGGGCGAAGTGCCCCGCGGCCTCGACCAGGCCGTCGGCGGCTTCACCCTCGGCCGCCCACCGCCAACCGGCCGGCCCGTAGCACGCGCCCCGGGAGGTCTCGATCACCGGTGTCGCCGTCAACTGCCAGGACCCGCCGCTGCGATGGCGGTCGGCATCGGTGACGATGTCCCGTTCGATCTCCTCGGCCGACGCGCCGAACCGTCGTCCGGCCACGGCCAGGTCCAGGATCAGGTTCAGGGGGATGTCCAGACCGCGGGTGATCACGCCCAGTCCGCCGCCGAACCGCGGGTTGAGTTCGGTGGGTCGGAAGCCGTCGGCGGTCGCCACGCCGTCGAGGGTGAAGGCGCCGCGAAAGCCGACCTCGGCGGCCAGCAAGGCACCCACCTGTCGGGCGGCCCGCCGCATGTCCGCCCGCATCGCGTCCGGCGGATCCCAGAACGTCGCGCAGCCGCCGTAAACCAGCTCATGACCGCGCCGGAGCATCACCAATTCCACCGGTCGCAACGCCACGACCCCGTCCGGCAGCACGATCCCGTGGATCGACGTGGCGATGCCCTGCAGGAACGGCATCACCCGGACCCGGTCACAGATCCGGGCCAGCTCGGCCGTCGCCGCCCGAGCCTGGAGATCATCGACGACCCAACGAGTCCCGGTTCCGCCGCCGTGGTACCCCTCCCGCGCGTCCGCCGCCCACACGGTGCCTGCGCCGGCGTCCAGCGCACCGCACACCTTGGCCGCGTCGGCCACCGCCACGATGGTCGACGGTGCCCGCGGCACTCCGGCCCGATCCAGCAGCGCGTCGACAGTGGTCTTGTCCTCCAGGGCAACCCATTCCGGTCGACGATGAGCGACCAGCGGGCGGCCGAGGAAATTCGGGGACTCGGTCAGGAATTGCCCGAACACCACCGCGGACCGATCCGGATCGAATTCCTCGACCGCCGCGGCCACGTGCGGCGGTGGAGTCGCAATCAACGCCAGGATGCAGCGGAGCCGCGCCATCGTGCCCGTGACTTCGGGAGGAACCTCGGCGACGACGGTGCGGGCGTCCGGCTGCGGACCGGCGCCCCGACCGTCCGTGCCGACCACCAGAACGTCAGCGACCTCGAGCGTGCGCAGCGCGGCGACCACCGTCGTCCAGGCCGCCGCCGCTCCACCGACCAGGATGACACGTCGGCCGGACACGAGGTCCCGCAGCGGTCCCTGCCACCACTCCACTCCCAGAACGTACCGCGACCGAGTCCCCGACGCCGTTGCGGTCGTTGCCGTCCGCAGATGCTTCGAGCGCACGTGGCTCCCGGTCGAGTGGAGGTTTGTGCCCGCTGAGCGGGCACAAACCTCCACTCGCGCGGACGACATCGCCGAGCAACCCTCTCGGATCGAGCCCGAATAGGAGCCGCGTGTCGGGCCGGTGAGCACCGGTCGGGCGCCGGCGCCTACTCGTCCGGCATGAGTCGATCGAGCAGGTCGGGCAGATCGCCGATGCCGTCGATGATGTGGTCGGGGCGGCCGTATCCGCGGCGGAGATCGGCGTCCCGGAACTTGCCGGTTCGCACCAGCACACCGGTGATGCCGCAGTCCTGGGCGCCGACCACATCGGAGACGATGTCGTCACCGACCATGACGGCATCCGCGGCGTCGACACCGAGGTCGGCGAGCGCCGCCGCGTAGAACTCGGGCGCCGGCTTGCCGACCACCGTCACTTCGATGTCGGCCGCCGCTTCCAGGGCGATGATGAACGCTCCCATGTCGAGCGCGGGTCCGTCCGCGGTCTGAAAGCGGGTGTTCCGATGCAGCGCCACCACCGGCACGCCGTCGGACGCGAGCCGGAACACCGTGTTCAGTTCTGCGTACCCGACGGCGGGACCGGCGCCGCCGAGCAGCACGACACCCGCGCCGGCGGCACCGTCCAGACCGACGGTGTCGACCTCCTTGAGGTCGTCACCGAGTTCACCTTCGTTGACCACCAGGCACTGTCGGCCCGGGTACCGGTCGTTGAGTAGCCGTGCCGCGCTGGTCACCGCGGTCACGATGTGGCCGTCATCCACCGGCATCCCGGCGTCGCCGAGGAGCCGGGAGATCTGCCGCCGGGACTTCGATGACGTGTTGGTGACCAGCCGGAACGCCATGTTCGTGTCGCGCAGCCGGCCGATGGTCGCAGCGGCATCCGGCAGGGCCACCCAGGAAACGGTCAGCACTCCGTCGACGTCCAGCAGCACCCCTCCCACCATGTCAGAACCACTCCGGCTGCATGTCCAGGGTCGTCGTGTCGCAGGTGCGCAGGAATTGAAGTTGTTGTTCGGCCCTGGGCAGCTCGTAACGGAAGAAGTACCGTGCCGCGGCCCGTTTGCCCGTGTGGAACGGATCCTGCCCGGGGGCGGCGAGCGCCTGCTCGAGCCACATCCAGGCGATGACGACGTGTCCGGCTGCGTCGAGGAACAGCGACGAGTTCGCCAGCGTCACGTCGATGTCGCCCACAGCGTACAGGTCGGCGACCGTGCCGGCCAGCAGTTCTGCCGCCGCGGTGAGCCGGTTCCCGTAGCCGGCCAACTCTTCTGGCGCGGACCGCGCCCTCGTCGCGGTGTTGCCCACGGCCTCCAGGAGCAGGCGCAAGGCTCGGCCGTCCGCCATGACGACCTTGCGGCCGAGCAGGTCGAGTCCCTGGATCCCCTGCGTGCCCTCGTGAATGGGGTTGAGCCGGTTGTCCCGGTACAGCTGTTCGACGTCGTAGTCGCGGGTGTAGCCGTACCCACCGTGGACCTGGATGGCAAGGTCGCAGGCGGTCAGGCACCACTGCGACGGCCAGCTCTTCGCGATGGGCGTCAGCACGTCCAGGAGCAGCTGCGCATCGGCCCGGCTCTCCTCGGGACCGGTGTGCACCTCGTCGACCAGTCGGGCGCAGTACAGCACCAATGCGAGAGCGCCTTCCACATAGGACTTCTGAGCCAGCAGCATGCGCCGCACGTCTGAGTGTCCGATGATCGGCACCTGCGGCTCGGATGGGTCTCTGGTTGCCCGTGGGCGTCCCTGCGGCCGCGAACGTGCGTAGTCCAGCGCGGTCAGATAGGCGCGATATCCCAGCGCTGCCGCGCCCGCACCCACTCCGATCCGCGCCTCGTTCATCATGTGGAACATGTATTCCAGACCACGATGTGGCTCCCCCACCAGCTCACCGATCGCGCCGCCCCGTCCGCCGGGCCGGTAGGCGCCCTCGCCGAAGTTGAGCACCGCGTTGACCGTGCCGCGGTAGCCCATCTTGTGGTTCAGCCCGGCGAGGACGACATCGTTTCGTTCGCCGGTCGTCGGCAGCAGCTTCGGCACGACGAAAAGCGAGATACCGCGCACGCCGAGTGACGCACCCGCAATCCTGGCCAGGACCAGGTGGACGATGTTCTCGACCAGGTCGTGGTCGCCGCCGGAGATCCACATTTTCGTTCCGGTCAACCGGTAGGTCCCATCGGACTGCGGCTCGGCGCGTGTGGTGACGTCGGCCAGCGAGGAACCGGCCTGCGGCTCCGACAGGCACATGGTGCCGAACCAGCGGCCCTCCACCTGCGGTAGCACGAAGGTCGCGATCTGCTCGGAGGTGCCGTAGGTGCGCAACAGGTTCGCGTTGGCCACGGTGAGGAACGGGTAGGCCGCGGTGCTGATGTTCGCCGCCTGGAACCAGGCGAAGCAGGCGCTCGTGACGACCATTGGCAGCTGAAATCCGCCCACCTCGTGATCCATCGCGGCGCCCACCAGGCCGGCCTTGCCGAAGGCGTCGACGGCCGCCTTGACGTCCGCGATGATCCGGACCCGCCCGTCCCGGACGACGGGTTCCTCGGCGTCCGAACGGCGATAGTGCGGCGCGAACTGTTCCGCGGCGATCTGCTCGGACAGCTCAAGGACAGCGGCGAACGTGTCGCGTGAGTGGTCGGCGAAGCGCGGACGATCGCAGAGCAATGCCACGTCCAGCCACTCGAAGAGCAGGAAATCCAGGTCACGGCGGGATAGCAGGCGCACGGTGATCAGCATCCCAGAGCCGGGACCTTCTGGTCGGGTTCAGCCCGCGCCCGGCCATTGGAGGTCGAGCAGGACGGCGAGGCGGCGTTCCAGGGCGGTCAGCGGGGCCGCTGCGGGGGTGGTGAGGTCTTCCGCGATGCTGCGGATGCGCTGCCAGGCACGGGACCGGGGCGGTTGCGGCGGCCGCCCGGTGTACCGGTGACCGGTGGGAGTAGTGGTGACAATCGTTCCGTCGGCCCGGATCTCGGTGCTCCAGCCGACGGTGTCCTTGACCAAATTGCAACGGGCGCAACGCCC
>Ga0164308_10002156_pt1 | contig 10468 bp, 7 predicted proteins | sample Whisoiple_246_MG_FD_109983 | JGI IMG/M metagenome (GOLD analysis project Ga0164308, IMG submission 109983) | Soil microbial communities amended with fresh organic matter from upstate New York, USA - Whitman soil sample_246_MG | ecosystem: Environmental > Terrestrial > Soil > Unclassified >... | reverse complement strand
GCGGAGCAGATCCCCTGCGGCAACGACGTCGGCGCGATTGTCGCTGCGGCGCAGAAGTTCTTCGATGCCGGCTTCACCGATCTCGCCCTGGTCCAGATCGGCGGGGATCAGCAGGACAGCTTCTTCGAAGCCGCCACCGGCGAGATCCTGCCGGAGCTGCGCAAGCTCTGACGAACGCCTCAGAGTTGGTCAGCGGGCGGAACCGAGGATGTCCCGCGGCCGGCGGGGTTCCAGTTCTTCCCCGGCCCCGATGACCTGGCCGCCCGGCACCCGGCGCCGCACCCCGATCAATGCCGGGTGCTTGGCGTTGGCGGCGCCGACCCGCGCGGACCGGCCGACCACCACGTGCTCGGCCAGCACCGAGCGGGCGACCTGCGCACCCGAGCGGATGACGACATCGCTCATCAGCACGCTGTGCCTGACCTCTGCTCCCGGTTCGATCCGGACACCGGGCCCGATGATCGAATCGACAACGGTCCCCGCGACGTCGGCGCCCGGGGAGAGCCACGCGCGATCGATCTCCGCGGTCCGGTGCACCTTGGCCGGTGCCCGCACCGGCATGGAAGTGATGAACGGCCACCGCGGGTCGTCCATCGACAGCGGCGGACGGTCGGCGAGCAGCTGCAGCTGGCAGTCGAGATAGGCCTCCGGCGTGCCGAGATCCCGCCAGTGGCCCTGATGTTCGAATTCCGTGACCGTTCCCTGATCCACCATCAGCGGCAGCAGTCGTTCGCCGTAGTCACCGAGATCGCCGCCCTGGTCGCGCAGTTCCCGCAGAGCGCCGAACAGCCGATCCGGACGGTAGGCGAAGACCTCGGTGCCGACGATCCGCCCCTTCGGCTCGTCCGGCTTGTAGTCCACCGACCGCACCATCCCGTCGCGGCTGTCCACCAGCAGATACCGCGTCAGGTCACTGCCCCGCGGCATGCCGGTGGCGACCAGGGTGGCATCGGCCTTGGCGTCCAGGTGGCGGCTGATGACGTCCCGGTAGTCGAGCTTGAAGAGGTGGTCCGCGCTACAGACCAGCAGGACGTCCGGGTCGAAAGCCGCGATCAGCGGCCAGTTCCGGGCCAGCGCATCGGCATTGCCGCTGGCAAAACCGTTGCGGTCGTGGCCTTCGAACGGTGGCAGGGTGCGAAACCCGCCGCGGGTCCGATCCAGGTCCCACGGCCGCCCACCGGCCAGGTGCTCGTTCAGCACATGCGGCTCGTACTGCTGCAGCACCCAGACGTCGGTCAACCCACTGTGCATCGCGTTGGACAACGAGACGTCGATCAGCCGGTAATTGCCACCCACCGGCAGCGACGGTTTCGCCCGGCCGACGGTCAGCGGACCGAGCCGGGAACCCTGGCCGCCGGCCAGGACGATGCACAACACCCGTGGGACAGACATCGGTCCATCCTGCCCGAGCGCAGCCGGAGCTCTCGGCGAAGAGCGGCACCGGTGGTCAGCCCAGAGCCGTCCTGACCTCGTCGACCGTCCGCAGGGCGGCTTCCCGGAGGCCCGCGACGGTCGGGCCGGCGCCCAGTACCGCACGGCTGGTGGTCGGCAGCAGGGCGCCGTGCGCGTCGGCGAACACCAATTTCAGATCGGCAGCGGTCGCGCCCTGCGCACCCAGCCCCGGCGCCAGGATCGGTCCGTTGACCCCCGACAGATCGACACCGGTCCGGCCGATGGTGGCGCCGACCACCAGTCCGATCGAGCCGATCGGGTAATCCCCTGCGTTCACCGCACCCACCTGATCGACAATCGATTGAGCGACGGTCTTCTCGTCGTCGTGCCGGGCGTGCTGCACCTGCCGGCCCTCCGGGTTCGAGGTGAGGGCGAGGACGAACAGCCCGCGTCCCTCGGCCAGCGCGACGTCGAGCGCCGGCAGCAACGACCCGAACCCCAGGTACGGCGAGACCGTCAGCGCATCGGCCGCCAGCGGCGAGCCGGCGGTCAGGTAGGCGGCGGCGTAGGCAGCCATCGTCGAGCCGATGTCCCCCCGCTTGGCATCCAGCAGGACCAACGCACCGGCAGCGCGGGCGTCGGTGATCACCCGCTCCAGCACCGCGATCCCGGCCGAGCCGTAGGACTCGAAAAACGCCGACTGCGGTTTCAGCACGGCGACGGTCGGGCCGAGCGCCTCGACCGCGGTCATCGCGAACCGCTCCAGCCCGGCCACCGACGACGGCAGACCCCATTGCTGCAGCAATCCGGGGTGCGGGTCGATGCCGACACAGAGCGGCCCCCGGTGATCGATCGCCGTGACCAACCGGTGCCCGAACGGCTCCATGATCGACATCAGTTTCGAACCCTCTCTCTGTCGACATCGGGTCGCGACGCCGTCGAAATTTCAGGCTACGAGCGGCGGGCGATCGCCCGGTTCAACTCGGACACGAGCGGCGGACCCGAGTAGATGAACCCGGTGTAGAGCTGCAACAGGCTGGCCCCAGCATCCAGCATGCGCAGGCCATCCTGCGCGCTGGAGATCCCGCCGACCCCGATCACCGGGAGATCGCAATGCCCGGTGACGAACCGCACCACCTCCAGGGCCCGGCCCGCGAGCGGGCGACCGGACAGGCCGCCGGTCTCCGCAGCCAACGCGGTTTCCGCCTCGGTGACGCCGTGCCGGTCGAGCGTGGTGTTGGTCGCGATGACGCCGGCGATGCCCCGATCGGCACACACCTCGAGCAGGTCGCCGATCGCCTCGTCCGACAGATCCGGGGCGATCTTGACCAGCACCGGCACCGGCGCGTCGTCCCGCCGGTGCGTCCAGGCCAGACTGCCCGCCTCCGCGGTGAGCGCACCGAGCAGTTCGTCCAGCGGGCCCCGATCCTGCAACGACCGCAGGCCTGGCGTGTTCGGGCTGGACACGTTCACCGCGATGTAGTCGGCATACCGGTAGACCGCGCGCAGCGAGGTCAGGTAGTCGCCGATCGCCGACTCGACCGGGGTCACCTTCGACTTGCCCAGCGAGATCCCCAGCGGCACACCGATCGGGCCGAGTCGCTCCAACCGGGTGGCGAGTTCGCTCGCCCCGGCATTGTTGAAACCCATCCGGTTGACGATCGACTCGGACTCGGTCAGCCGGAACAGCCGGGGCCGCGGATTCCCGGTCTGCGCGTGCGCGGTCACCGTGCCAACCTCGACGAAACCGAAGCCCAGCGCCGGCCAGGCCCGCAGCGCGACGCCGTCCTTGTCCATGCCGGCTGCCAGCCCCACCGCGGACGGGAAGTCGACGCCGAACACGGTGCGCGGTGACGGGTGTGCACGACGCACGGCACCGAGCACCTTCACCGCCCGCTTCGATCGGGAGATCCTGGCCAACGAGCGCAGCGTCCGGTGATGCGCGGTTTCCGCGTCCCCCTTGCCGATCCGGAACAGCACGGGGCGGGCCAGGCGCCGGTAGGCCAACCCGGTCACCCCCATGCACCCACGCCCCTGTCGGCTCGGTCGGACATCGCGAACTATCCTGCCTCCCGGTCCCGGCTGACCCGCAACCGGGCGTGCAGCACCTGCAGCGGGGCGACCCCGACATCGGACCTGGTGAGCGCCTCGATGCCCTGGATCGCGGCGGCCGCACCGGCAACGGTGGTGATGCACGGGATGTCGGCCGACACGGCGGCGGTGCGGATCTCGTAGCCGTCGACCCGCGGGCCGGACTGCCCGTAGGGGGTGTTGATCACCAGGTCGATCTGGCCGGCCCGGATGAGTTCGACGACGGTGCCCTCACCGGTGCCTTCCCCCTCGAAGTACTTCGACACCACCTCGACGTCCATCCCGTTGCGTTGCAACATCTCGGCCGTCCCTTCGGTGGCCACGATCCGAAAGCCGAGGTCGGCCAGCCGCTTCACCGGGAAGACCATCGACCGCTTGTCGGCGTTCGCCACCGAGACGAACACCGTGCCCTTGGTCGGCAGCGATCCGTAGGAGGCGGTCTGCGATTTGGCGAAGGCCGGACCGAACGCGGTGTCGATGCCCATCACCTCGCCGGTGGAGCGCATCTCCGGGCCGAGCAGCGAATCCACCCCGGTGCCGTCGGGCCGCCGGAAACGGTGGAACGGCAACACCGCCTCCTTGACGGCGACCGGCGCGCCGGCCGGCATCGCACCGCCGTCCCCGTGGCCCGGCAGCATGCCCTCGGCCCGCAGTTCGGCGATGGTGGCGCCGAGCATGATCCGCGCGGCGGCCATCGCCAGCGGCACCGCGGTGGCCTTCGACGAGAACGGCACGGTCCGCGACGCCCGCGGGTTGGCCTCCAGCACGTAGAGGGTCTGATCCTTGAGCGCGTACTGCACGTTCAGCAGGCCCCGCACCCCGACACCCAGGGCGATCGCCTCGGTGTGCGCGCGGACCTCGGCGATGTCGCTGCGGCCCAGGGTGATCGGCGGCAGGACGCAGGCCGAGTCGCCGGAGTGGATACCGGCCTCCTCGATGTGCTCCATGACCCCGCCCAGGTAGACCTCGGTGCCGTCGCACAACGCGTCGACGTCGATCTCGATCGCGTCGTCCAGGAACCGGTCCACCAGCACCGGGTGGTCGTCGGTGATTTCCGTTGCCCGGTCGATGTAGTCGGCCAACGACTCCTCGTCGTAGACGATCTCCATACCGCGGCCGCCGAGCACGTAGGACGGTCGCACCAGCACCGGGTAGCTGATCCGGGCCGCCACCGCCCGGGCCTGCTCGAACGATGTCGCCAGCCCGAACGCCGGTGCCGGCAATCCGGCAGCGGTGAGCAGGTCGCCGAAACGGCCCCGATCCTCGGCCAGGTCGATCGCATCGGGCGAGGTGCCCAGGATCGTCACCCCGGAGTCGAGCAGTTCCTGGGCCAGTTTCAGCGGAGTCTGGCCACCCAGGGTCGGGATGATGCCGGCGACCGTGCCCGAGAGCTGCTCGGCGTGGATGACCTCCAGCACGTCCTCGATGGTCAGCGGCTCGAAGTACAACCGGTCGGAGGTGTCGTAATCGGTGGAGACCGTCTCCGGGTTGCAGTTCACCATGACGGTCTCGTAACCGGCCGCCCGCAGCGCGAGAGCGGCGTGCACGCAGGAATAGTCGAACTCGATCCCCTGTCCGATCCGGTTCGGCCCGGAGCCCAGGATGATCACCTTCTGCCGCTCGGTCTGCGGCGCCACCTCGGACTCCGCAGCCGGATCGGTCTCGTAGGCCGAGTAGTGGTACGGCGTGCTGGCGGCGAATTCGGCCGCGCAGGTGTCCACCGTCTTGTAGACCGGCCGGACGCCGAGTGACCAGCGCAGCTCGCGCACCGCCTTCTCCGAGCCGAGATCCGGCCGCAGCGCAGCGATCTGGCGATCGGACAGGCCGTAGCGCTTGGCCCGGCGCAACAGGTCGACCGACAGCTCGCTCGCGTCGTGCACCTCGTCGCCGATACTGCGGATCAGGTCGATCTGGTCGAGGAACCACGGGTCGATCCCGGTCGCCTCGTGCAGTTGCTCCACGGTGGCGCCCCAGCCCAACGCCCGCTCGATGCCGTAGATCCGGCCGTCCAACGGCACCTTCAGCTGCTCCAGCAGCTCGTCCACGTCGCCGGTGGCCGACTCCGGCCCGGTCCAGAACCCGGCCAGCTTGGTCTCCATCGAGCGCATCGCCTTGCCCAGCGCCTCGGCGAACGACCGGCCGATCGACATCGCCTCGCCCACCGACTTCATCGTCGTGGTCAGCGTGGGATCGGCTCCCGGGAACTTCTCGAACGCGAACCGCGGGATCTTCACCACCACGTAGTCCAGCGACGGCTCGAACGCCGCCGGGGTCGCCTTGGTGATGTCGTTGGCGATCTCGTCCAGGGTGTAGCCGATGGCCAGCTTCGCGGCGATCTTCGCAATCGGGAAACCGGTTGCCTTGGAGGCCAATGCGCTCGACCGGGAGACGCGGGGATTCATCTCGATGACGATGATCCGGCCGTTGGCGGGGTTGACCGCGAACTGGATGTTGCAGCCGCCGGTCGCGACCCCGACCTCCCGCAGGATCGCCAGACCGAGATCGCGCATCCGCTGGTACTCCCGGTCGGTCAGCGTCATCGCCGGCGCCACCGTCATCGAGTCCCCGGTATGCACACCCATCGGGTCGACGTTCTCGATCGAGCAGACCACCACCGCGTTGTCCGAACCGTCGCGCATCAACTCCAGCTCGTACTCCTTCCAGCCCAGCACGCTCTCCTCGATCAGCACCGAGGCGTGCACGTTGCCGGAAGCTGCGCCGTGACCGGCGGCGTTGCCGGTCGATTTCGCCGGGCCGTCACTACTGACCGGCCCGAACGAGGCCTGCGACGCGGCCAGCCCGCGACCGGCGATCCGCTCGAGATCATCGAGGGTGTAGGCCATTCCGGAGCCGAGACCGCCCATGGTGAAGGACGGCCGGACCACCACCGGCAGCCCCAGATCGGCCACGGCGGTGCGGACCTCCGCCATCGTGTGGCACACCGCCGACCGCGGGACGTCGCCGCCGACGGAGCGGACGACGTCCTTGAAGATCTGCCGGTCCTCCCCGCGGTTGATGGCCGGGATGTCGGCGCCGATCAGCTCCACGCCGTACTTCTCCAGCACGCCCCGTTCGTCCAGCGCGATCGCGGTGTTCAACGCGGTCTGCCCACCGAGGGTGGCCAGCACGGCGTCCACCGGAAAGCCCCGGGCCGCCTGGTCGGCCAGCACCTTCTCGACGAATTCCGCGTTGATCGGTTCGACGTAGGTGGCGTCGGCGAACTCCGGGTCGGTCATGATCGTCGCCGGGTTGGAGTTGATCAGCGAGACCCGGATGCCCTCCTCGCGCAGCACCCGGCACGCCTGGGTGCCGGAGTAGTCGAACTCGCAGGCCTGCCCGATGACGATCGGGCCGGACCCGATCACCAGGACGTGCGAGAGATCGGTGCGGCGTGGCATCAGGCGGTGACCTTCCTGCTGGGGTCAGCGGAATGGGCGGGAGCCGGGATGGCCGCACCGTAGTTCGGCGGGGCCGGTTTGCGGGCGACCTTGCCGGTGTCCTCGACCATCAGGTCGACGAACCGGTCGAACAGGTAGCTCGCGTCATGCGGACCGGCCGCCGCCTCCGGATGGAACTGCACCGAGAAGGCAAGCCGGTCAAGACATTCCAACCCTTCGACGACGCCGTCGTTCAGACAGCTGAAGGCGACCTTGACGCGACCGAACTCGGTGTCGGTGACCTCGTCGAGCGGGGCGTCGACGGCGAAGCCGTGGTTGTGCGAGCTCACCAACACCCGTCCGGTGCCGTGATCGCGCACCGGCTGGTTGATCCCGCGGTGCCCGAACTTCAGCTTGTACGTGCCGAAACCCAGTGCCCGGCCGAGGATCTGATTGCCGAAGCAAATACCGAACAACGGGATGCGGTTGGTCAGCACCGCCTTGGTCAGCTCGACCATCGCATCCGCGGTGGCCGGGTCGCCCGGCCCGTTGGACAGGAACACGCCGTCCACGCCGAGCGCCTTGATGTCCTCGATCGTCGTGCTGCTGGGCAGCACGTGGGTACGGATGCCGCGGGCGGCCAGCATCCGCGGTGTGTTCGCCTTGATGCCCAGGTCGATCGCGGCGACCGAGAAGATCTCCTCGCCCTCGGCCGGCACCACGTAGCCCGCCTCGGTGCTCACGTCGCCGGTCAGGTCGGCGCCGGCCATCGGCGGCTGCGCGCGGACCTTGGCCAACAGCTCGGGCACCTCGGCGACCGCCGGGCCGCTGAAGATCCCGCATCGCATGGCGCCGGCGGTCCGCAGGTGCCTGGTCAGGGCGCGGGTGTCGACGCCCGAGATCCCCACCACGCCTTGGCGTTCCATCTCCTGTGGCAGGGATGCGGTCGACCGGTAGTTCGACGGGCGGGGCGCGAGGTCCCGGATCACGAACCCGGCCACCCAGATGTCGGGCGACTCGTTGTCGGAAGGCCCGAGATCACCAGACGGGTGGTACTCACGGCTGCCGTCACCGGCCACCCAGCCGGTGTTGCCGATCTGTGGTGCGGTCGCCACGACCACCTGCCTGCGGTACGAGGGATCGGTGAGGGTCTCCTGGTAACCGGTCATCCCGGTGGCGAACACCGCCTCGCCGAAGGCCGCGCCGCTCGCCCCGAAGCCCTCGCCCCGGTAGACCCGGCCGTCCTCCAGGACGAGGACTGCTGGTGTGCTGGTCATGACGGCGCTCCATTGGTGCTCGGTGAGTCGGTCGATCGGCCCTTCGGCCGGGCCGCGATCAACTCGTTCGCGGCGACGATCCAGTCGGCCTGCAACTCCGTGTCGTCGGCCCGGAACCCGCTGTCCAGCAGCGTTTCTCCGAGCTTCCAGCGGACGATCAACACCCCTTCGGCCTGGCCCATCACCTTGCCGGCGATTCCGGGGGCGGTGGTGACCTGCACCAGATCGGCGATCGGCAGGTAGATGTCGCTCTCCCCCTCGCGTTCCACGCACACACCCTCGACCGAGAGTCGGGCGGCGCCTGCCGCGCGGCGGCCGAGACCGCGGGCCACCACCCGGTCCTGCCAGTTGCCGGCCGTGGTGGTCGAGACGTAGACACCGGTCAGCGGCGGCGCCAGGTCGGGCCCGAGATCGTCGGGGGCGGCGGGCAGTTCGGGCAGTGCCGACTGCCGGGCCGCGCGATGACGCCACCCGACGAGCAACCCGTACCCACACAGCACGCAGACCAGCACCAACCCGACGACCAACAGCACGCGTTCCATGTCCGGCCCCCGTTCAGTGCCCGGCCGGTACGCCGGCATCCGCCGTGCACCGCCCTCGCAGGTAGGTGGCGACCACGCGGCCGGGTAGCTCCATGCCCTGGAACGGCGTGTTGGTCGACAACGACGCCAATGCGGCACCGTCGACCGTCCATCGCGCCTCGGGATCGATCAGCACCAGGTTGGCCGGTTCGGCTGCGGTGATCGGGCGGCCGTGACCGGTCAGCCGGCCGATCCTGGCCGGCGCCTCCGACATCACCCTGGCCACGCCCCGCCAGTCCAGCAGGCCGGGCAGCACCATGGTCTCGATCACCACGGACAACGCGGTCTGCAGCCCCAGCATCCCCGGGCTGGCGTTGTCCCACTCGGTTTCCTTGTCCTGGCTGGCGTGCGGCGCGTGATCGGTGGCGACGATGTCGATCACCCCGTCGGCCAGTGCCGCGCGCAGCGCCGAGATGTCCGCCGCCGTGCGCAGCGGGGGGTTGACCTTGAACACCGGGTCGTAGCCGACCGCCCGCTCGTCGGTGAGCAGCAGGTGATGCGGCGTCACCTCCGCCGTCACCGCCGTGCCGCGCTTCTTGGCGGCCGCCACCACCTCGACGGATCCGGCCGTCGACAGGTGGCAGACGTGCAGCCGGGAGCCGACGTGATCGGTGAGCAGACAGTCCCTGGCAATGATCGCCTCCTCGGCGACCGCGGGCCAGCCGGTCAGACCCAGCCGCGCGGAGATCTCGCCCTCGTGCATCTGCGCGCCCTGGGTCAACCGGGGCTCCTGGGCATGCTGCGCGATCACCCCGTCGAAGGCCTTGACGTACTCGAGCGCGCGCCGCATCACCACCGCGTCGGAGACGCACCGGCCGTCGTCGGAGAACACCCGGACCCGCGCGGCGGAGTCGGCCATCGCGCCGAGCTCGGCGAGCCGCTCGCCGCCCAGGCCGACCGTGACCGCGCCGACCGGGAAGACGTCGCAGTGCCCGGCCTCGCGACCGAGCCGCCAGACCTGCTCGACGACGCCGGCCGTGTCGGCCACCGGGTCGGTGTTGGCCATCGCGTGCACGGCGGTGAAGCCGCCCATCGCCGCCGCCTGGGTGCCGGTGTCGACGGTCTCGGCGTCCTCGCGGCCCGGCTCGCGCAGGTGGGTGTGCAGGTCGACCAGGCCGGGAAGGGCGACCAGCCCGTCGGCGTCGACCACGACGACGTCGTCGCCGACCGGCCCGCTGCCGACCCGGGCGATCACGCCGTCCTCGAGCAGCAGGTCCGCCGGCTCACCGCCGAGGATCCGGGCGCTCTTGATCAGGTAGCTCGTCATCGGGAGGTCTCCTCGTCGGTCGGGCCTGAGATGGCGGGCTCGGAGCCACCGAGCAGCAGGTAGAGCACGGCCATCCGGACGGCGACCCCGTTGGTGACCTGCTCGACGATCACCGACCGGCTGGAGTCGGCGACGTCGGCGGTGATCTCCATGCCGCGGATCATCGGGCCGGGGTGCATCACGATGGTGTGGTCCTGGAGGGTCGCCATCCGGCGCCCGTCGAGCCCGTAGCGGCGGCTGTACTCGCGCACGGTCGGGAAGAACGACGCGTTCATCCGCTCGCGCTGGACGCGCAGCATCATCACCACGTCGGCCTTGGGCAGCACGGCATCGAGGTCGTAGGAGGTCTCCACGTCCCAGCCCTCGATGCCGACCGGCAGCAGCGTCGGCGGCGCGACCAGGGTGACCTCCGCACCGAGGGTCTTCAGCAGCAGCGCGTTGGAGCGGGCCACCCGGCTGTGCAGCACGTCGCCCACGATCGCG
>Ga0164308_10002153_pt1 | contig 10479 bp, 7 predicted proteins | sample Whisoiple_246_MG_FD_109983 | JGI IMG/M metagenome (GOLD analysis project Ga0164308, IMG submission 109983) | Soil microbial communities amended with fresh organic matter from upstate New York, USA - Whitman soil sample_246_MG | ecosystem: Environmental > Terrestrial > Soil > Unclassified >... | reverse complement strand
GAGGTGGCGTCGTACCACATCGCGACCTTGGACTGCAGCATGTTGTTCAGGCACTCGGTGAAGCCGGCCTGCGACGGGCTCACCTCACCGTGGCTCTTGACCAGGTTGACATAGAAGTTCGTCGCCTCCACGAACGGGGCGTCATTGACCTTGGCGTCCCAGTTCTCGTCGAACCAGGTCCCCCCGAAGGTGTTCACCACGGTGGTCAACGGAGCCCCGAGCTGGCCCCAGCCGGGCAGACCGCGCAGGCAGATGCCCTTCATCCCCGGCTGTGCGCCGTCCACCTTCGCCGCGGCATCCGCCACCTCGTCCCAGGTCGGGTTGTCCTTGAGCGTGACGCCCTTGTCCTTCAGCACGTCGGTGCGGTACATCAGGAACGACGACTCGCCGTAGAACGGCTCGCCGTACAGCTTCCCGTCCTCGCCGGTGAGCGAGGCGGTCATGGCCGGGAAGATGTCGGCCTGGTTGAAGCTGGGGTCGTTCGCCGAGTAATCGGTCATGTCGGCCAGCCAGCCGTTGCCGGACCAGATCGGAATCTCGAAGTTCGACAGGGTGGCCACGTCGTACTGACCGGCCTGGTTCTTGAATTCCAGGTCCGCCTTGGCGCGCATGTCGTTCTCCGGCAGCACGGTGTAGTTGACCTTGATCCCGGTCTGTGCGGTGAAGTTGGCCTCGGTCAAGCTCTGCAGATCGGTCATCTGCGGATTGGCGACCATCAGCACGTTGATGGTCTTGCCGTCAGTGGCCGGGTTCTTGGTGAGACCTGCGGCTGCGCCGGTGGATCCGGCGGCCCCGGATCCGGTGGCAGCCCCGGACCCGGTCGCCGAGGAAGCGCCGGACGCCGGCGAGCTGACGGCGAACCCGTTCGAGGTCGCCGTTGCGGTGGTTCCGCCGCCGGCGGCGGCGGTGGAGGTGTCGGACTCGTCGGAGCTGCTGCCGCACGCAGCGGTGGTGAGCAGGGCGGCGACACCGAGTGCGGTGGCGAGACGCCAGGGGCGCACAGGCATGGGGTGGTCCTTTCCGTGGTTGGTCGGGCGCAGGGCGCGCTGAATCCAGCAGGTGGTGCTGGTGTGGGCGGTGCTGGTCGGTGCGGGCGGCGGTCAGACGCGGATGACGGTCGGGCCGAGCGCCGCGTAACGGTGGGCCTCGTGGGCCGGGATGAGCGTGTCGGTGATGAGGACTTCGAAGTCACCGACTTCGGCGAACCGGCAGAAGCTGGAAACGCCGAACTTTGTGTGGATGCCGACGAACACTCGGCGGCGGGAGACGGCCACTGCGGTCTTCTTCACCGCAGCGACCGCCGGGTCGGGGGTGGACAGTCCTCGTTCGGTGGACAGTCCGTTGGCGCCAAGGACTGCGAGATCGATGACGAGGTCCGAAAGCATCGAGGTGGCCCAGTGATCGACGGCGCCCAGGGTGTGGCCGCGGACCCGGCCGCCCAACACGATCACGGTCAACGCGGGCGAGGCGGCGAGCAATGCCGCCGACGTGAGCGACGAGGTGACCACACTCAACGGCCTTCCCAGGGCTACGAGTTGCTCGGCCACCAGCTGCGGGGTGAAACCCTCGTCGAGGAAGACGGTCTCGGCGTCGCCGAGCTGGTCGATGGTTGCCTCGGCAATCCGGCGCTTCTCGGCGACGAAGCTTGCCGACCGGCGGGCCAGGTTGGACTCGAAGCCCGCGCTTTCCACCGGATACGCGCCGCCATGGGTGCGACGGAGCAGGCCGTGCTCTTCCAGCACCTTGAGATCCCGCCGGACCGTCTCGGCGGCGACATCGAGTTGCTGAGCCAGATCGGTGACCTCGATGTGTCCGGCCCCGCGCGCTCGCTCGAGAATCCGACGCCGACGCTCGTCGGCAATCCTGATCGTCAAATCACTGACCTCCCCTCGCGTGGCCTTTGCCGGCGGACTTACAAGAGGTAACAGACCCATTACAGAGCGTCGAGTGGTTGAGGTCACACCTCCATGCCCGGTATTTGCCCGTAACCGGGCGTCGGAGCCGCGCGAGCCGTGCGCTGAATCGGTCAAGACTGGCGCAGATCGGTGACCGTTTGGCCTCCCGGAGCCGACCGGTTGGTGCCCGGTGCCGGGCGCCCGCTGCGGGGAAAGACGACGATTCCTGCTTCCACTAGTCGGATCGGGCCGATATCAACACACCGCGGTGACAGCGCAAGGTGTGCCTTTCGCGGAGGCGAGCCGCCCGGCATCGGGGCGGCGCTGTGGATTCGCGGGCCCTGGCCGATACCGGGCCCTCTTTGAGCACCAGTGGTCCCCGAAGTGACTGCCGGTCGGGCAGGCAAACGGAGCCCCCCGCACGCCCATTCCCACATCGATGGTGATTGCAAAACGGCCGACCGCGCCCACCCGGATGGGCCCACGCCGGCGACATAGATGCCTTTGGCCTGCGCCTATGCGGTGCCCGTGGCTCAAGTTCTGCTGGGTAGCGGCATCGGTGGTTCGGGCACAGCTCGACCAATACGGGCAGAAAACGGGTCCATCCCACATGCGTGTTCCACTCGACCAAACCTGGCGACCGACCGACTCTTGAGGGGAACAACTCCCGAGCCGGCGACCGGCCCGGATTCGCCGTGGAGGTCAACATGGACAGATCGCCAACCGTGCAGCGGAGGCGGGCGATCGTCGCCTACACCCGGGAGGAGGGGCAGATCCAGGTCGCCGATCTTGCCCACCGGCTGGACGTCGCCACCGAGACCATCCGCCGGGACCTGACCGCGCTCGAGCAGAGTGGATTGGTCCGTCGAACCCATGGAGCTGCCTATCCGCTGGACGGGGCCGGGTTCGAAAGCACATTGGCCTATCGGTCCACTCACCTCGTCGCCGAAAAGCGGCGGATCGCCGCCGCCGCCGCCGAACGTGTGGGCGACGCGGAGTCCCTGTACATCGATGACGGCTTCACCCCCCAGCTGGTCGCCGAACACCTGGCAGCCATGGCGCAGCCGTTCACGGTGGTGACACCATCCCTTCCCATTGCCGGCGCCCTTGCCGCCGTCGAGGGAATCACCGTCATCATGCTCGGCGGCAGAGTGCGCGGCCGGACCTCCAGCACGGTCGACCACTGGGTGATCGACATGCTCTCGGAACTCGTGCTGGATCTGGCGATCCTGGGAACCAACGGGATCTCCGTGGAGCGCGGGCTCACCACACCGGAGCCCGCCGTCTCGGCCATCAAGAAGCGAGCGATGGCCGTCGCACGGCGCCGAGTACTGGTCGGCGTTTCCACCAAGTTCGGTATCGACAGTTTCTGCCGCTTCGCCGACGTAGCTGAGTTCGACGCCCTGGTCACCGACCGAGGTTTGCGCACGAGCGTTGCGCAGCGCTACGCAGCTCTCGGGCCCGAGATCGTCCGTGCGTGACGCCCGTTCGCTCCCCCCTCCCTGAATCTGTGAAAGGAACGACCCCATGCCCAACCTCGCCGCCGTACTCCATGGCCCGGCCGATGTGCGCATCGAAGACATCGGAATGCCGGCCCCCGGCCCGGGCCAAGTGCTCGTCAAGGTCTCCGCCGTCGGCATTTGCGGTTCGGACGTCCACTACTACGACCACGGGCGCATCGGCCCCTACGTCGTTGAACATCCCATGGTCCTCGGTCACGAATCTGCGGGCCACATCGTCGCAGTGGGACCAGGAGTCGACCATGCACGGGTCGGGCAAAGGGTGGCCCTGGAACCGGGGGTTCCCTGTGGCCGATGCACCGAGTGCCGGGGCGGCAGATACAACCTGTGCCCGCATGTCGCGTTCTTCGCCACCCCGCCGATCGACGGGTCCATCGCCCAATACGTCGCTCTTGACGCCGCATTCGCTTTCGCTGTGCCTAACCACGTGACGGATGTGCAGGCCGCCATGGCGGAACCCGTTTCGGTGGGGATCTGGGCCGCGCGCAAGGCGGGGGTGACGGTGGGCCAACAGGTCTTGGTGACGGGCGGCGGCCCCGTCGGGCTGTTTGCTGCTCAAGTCGCCCGGGCCTTCGGCGCCGCGACGGTTACCGTGACCGACCTGATGCCGGAACGACTCGCGGTCGCCAGCTCGTTGGGACTGCACACAGTGGTCGCCGGCCAACCGCTGATCGGCAATTTCGACGTACTGCTCGAATGCTCCGGCTCGCCCCGCGCCCTGGAGTCCGCGTTGCCCCATGTGGAACGAGATGGTCGCGTGATCCTGGTGGGCATGGGTGCCGACACCGTCGCGCTCCCTGTTCCGCTGATCCAAAACCGGGAGATCTGGATCACCGGGACGTTCCGATACGCCAACACCTATCCGATTGCGCTGGATCTGATCGCGTCCGGGGCCGTCCGGGTCGACCCCGTCGTCACCCACCGCTTCCCCTTGGTCGAGGCCGAGCAGGCACTGCTCATCGCCCGCACTGATCCCACTGCCCTCAAGGCGGTCGTCGAACTCGAGCACGCGTAACGAGCTGACCGCCGCGCGCGGCGGACTGGGTGCTGCGACGGCTCCGATGTCGCGTTGCTCCGCCGCTGACGATCACCTCGGCCGGATGACACCGTCGCGACCAGATCGCAGCAACCCCATGCGGGAGGCAATCGCGACGGCCTCGAGTTGGGAGTGCGCCCCGAGCTTGGCGAGAATGTGCTGGACGTGGTTGCGCACGGTGTTGACGCTGATCCCGAGCTCATCCGCGGCCTGCTGATTAGAGCGACCGGCGCCGATGAGTTGCAGCACGTCGGACTCGCGCGGGGTCAGGTCGCCCCCGAGCGGGCCTGGTCTGCGCCCGATCAGCGCCCCGGCCATGTCCGGCGAGATCGGGGTGTCGCCGCGCAGCACAGCGGCCACGGCGGCCATGACCTCGCCGATGTCCTGACGCTTGGTCACGAATCCGTCGCACCCGGCGTTCATGGCTTCGAGGAGGACCGCGCGTTCATCGGCCGCGGTGAGCATCAACACCCGCGTCGAGGGTGAGCGGCGCTTCAGCGCCCGAATGCTGCTCGCGCCCGTGTCGCCCGGAAGTCTGTGGTCCAGGATGACGAGGTCGGGCGCTCGGTCGGCGATGGCAGCCATCCCGTCGGCGAGGCTGCTGTGGATGCCGATGAGGTCGAGGCCTCGAGAGACGAGGACTTCGCCGAGTAGTTCGGCGAAGACCTGATGGTCGTCGATGATCACGACGGTGGCGTGCCGGCCCGGTGCTACGGTTCGGCCAATCGTCATCGGCGCCGATCCATCTGCGAGCGCTGTGACGTCAGGCCTGCCGCAGCGGGGTGAGACATCATGCACGAACTCCTTCGAGACGGCCCCGACACGGATTCCCCGGTGGACCCGGTCCGGGTGGTCCGAGCCGACGAGGTCGCAGCGCTGCGCCGTTCCTCGCCTGATAGTGCCATCGTCGCGCTCGTGAGGTCGACCCCTGCGCGAGAGGCGATCGCCGCGCAGCTGGCCGGCGCGGACGTGGTGGTGCCGTGCGCCGGAGATACCGGACCCGATCCGGCCGAGCTCGACGCTGCCCGGACCGCTGCCCGCACGCTGGCCGAGCGCGCGAGGGTCGCGCGCGATCAGACTCGGATGGCCGCCCACGAGTTCGCCGGGAATGCGTCGGCGGTGGCGATGGCGGCCCAGCTGCTCGGCTCGAGCGACCACACGCGGGCAGACCAACTGCGCCGGCTCGCCTCTCGTGGCGCGCACTTGTCGTGGTCGGCGGGGCGAGTGGCGCGGTCGAGCGGCACGGCGGTGGAACTGATCGATCTCGCCGCCGTGGTCAGTTCGATCTGCCTGGGTGATCGGCCGCTTGGACAACTCGAACTGCGCGTCGACATCGCCGACGCCCCGGCCGAGATCCAGGTGCTGGTCGACCGGGTCAGGTTGGCCGAGGCGCTGGCTCAGCTGCTCGACAACTCCCGCCGCGCGGGCGCGAGCGCGGTGACCGTACGCGTCGACGTGCAGCCGGCTGCCCTGGGCACCTCCGATGCGGCCACCGTCACCGTCGTCGATGACGGACGGGGGCTCTCGGACAGCTGGACGGCCGCAGAGGCGCTGGCGCCCTTCGCCAGCGGTTGGTCGCCCCCGGGCGATGGGCTCGGACTCGCCGAGGTCGCTGAGTTCGCCGTGGATCACGGCGGCACTTTGTGCGTCGAGCCGCGCGGCGACGCCCGAGGAGTCAGGGCCACGCTGCGTTTTCCGGTCGCGAGACGCGATGTGCCGGCCGGTCTCGATCGGGCGGCACGCGGCGGCGGTGTGATCGGTGTTGCTGACCCGGACTGGGCGCTCGCGTCCATCCTGGAAGGCATTGCCCGCCGCGACCCGCTCGGCCAAAGCCTCGAGGCGCTCGTCGCGACCATGGAGCTACACCTGCCCGACAGCATCTGCTCGATCCTGCTGCTCGATCAGGACACGGCCACTCTGCGCCACGGTGCAGGCGCCCGGCTCCCCGCCCCATACCGCGAGGCGATCGACGGCCTACCCATCGGCCCGCTCGCGGGCTCGTGCGGCACCGCGGCCTTCACCCAACAGGAGGTTGTTGTCGCCGACGTCGCCACGGACGAAAGGTGGGCCGACTACTACCACCATGCGCTTCCGCACGGCCTGCGGTCGTGCTGGTCCAGACCGATCCTCGACGTCGACCGCAGCGTGGTGCTGGGGACATTTGCGGTGTACCACAGCTTTCCGTGGCTGCCAGGTTCGTCGGAGACCGAGCTTGTCCAGCGCCTGACCCATGTCGCGGCCGTCGCCATCGGTACCGCCGCCCTGCACGGGCAATTGGTGGAGAGCGAGGCCCGGTTCCGCAGCACCTTCGAGGCTGCTGGGTTGGGAATTGCACTGGTCAGTCCTGCAGGGACGATCCAGGAAGCGAACGCCGCGCTCACCGCCATGGCCGGCCGGCCGCTGGTCGGAGAGTCCCTCGCCGGACTGCTCGTCGACGAGGACGCCGACGCAACCCACGAATCGTTGGGGTCGGTGCTGGCTCGCCCCGGGGACGATGCGCGGCTGGCCACGACCGAGGTCCGGGTCCGACGCACCGACCAGGAGCCGGTCTGGGTAGCCATGAGCGGCTCGTTGATCCGCGGACCCGCAGGCGAACCACGCCACTTCTGCATCGAGCTTTTCGACCTCACCGAGCGCCGCCGGGTGGCGCAGGCCCGGCGTGAGCGAGCGGTGGCCGAAGCTGCCGATCGGGCCAAGAGCGAACTGCTCGCGCTGGTCAGCCACGAGGTCAGGACCCCGCTCAACGCGGTGATCGGTTTCGCCCAAGTGCTACAGCGCACCCAGCTCCCGCCCGACCGGCAGCGCGACGGGATCGAGCACATCCTCGGTGCGGGAAGGCACCTCCTTCAGTTGATCAACGACTTGCTCGACCTCACCGGGGCCGAGGCCGGGCGGCTGCAACTGGTTCCCGAGTCGGTCGCTGGGGGAGAGGTGGTGGCCGAGGCCATCCAGATCGTCGCCGGCCTCGCCGCCGAGCGTGGCATCACCTTGCAGGCCACCGCGGTCGGCGGGGGCCCGGCGGTCTGGGCCGATCGCCAACGCCTGCGGCAGGTGCTGCTGAACCTGCTCGGCAACGCGATCAAGTTCACCCCGGTCGGCGGTGCGATCGACGTCATCCTGGCGCCGGGCGAGATCACGGTCAAGGACACCGGTGACGGCATCCCGGCCGATCAACTGCCGTTCCTGTTCACCCCGTTCCACCGAGCCGGCAACAGCCGCGCCGAGGGATCCGGCCTCGGGCTCGCGCTCTCGCAGCGACTGATGCTGGCCATGGACGGCGACCTCACTCTGGTCACCTCGTCGGCCGAGGGCACCACCTTTCGGCTGGTACTTCCCCTGGCCCGGTCAGCAATGTCGGCGCCGGCGGCGGACCCCGGGTCGGCCACGATCAAGCGGGCGGTCCGCCTGCCCGCCTCGACGCGGTGACCTCCCGGAGCACCGCGAGAAACTGCGCCACATCGATCGGCTTCGTCAAGCACACATCGGCACCGGCTGATCGGGCGCGGCCGAGGTCGTGCGAGCTGGTCACTCCGGAGACGGCCACCACGGGTAGCCCGGCAAGCTCAGGGCGTCCGCGCACCTGATCGATGAGGCGGTAGCCGTCCTGGCGATCAGCCCCCATCATCAGATCGGTGACCAGCACCTCCGGTGCGGCGTCGCCAAGCAGATCCAGGGCCGTCGCGGCGGTACTACTGGTCCGGACCGTGTGCCCCTCCGCCTCGAGCACCATCCGGAGGAGATCCAGGCCGACGTGATCGTCGTCCACCACGACTACGTCCATCTGCCCGCTTTCGCCAGAGCGCCGATCGATTTCCACGACCCTAGTCGCCCGATCGAAGCGAGGGCGCCATCGGAACGGTTGCCCGAGCGAAGCGAGGGCGCCATGGGAATCGGCGATCTGGCCGGCCGGGACGGCGGCGGGATGGTGCGAATGCACTACATGCGCGTGGTGCCCTCGGCGCTTCTGGTGCCGCAGTTGCGCTCCTAGCGTGGCGGGAACCGCAACGCGCCGCGACAGCGGCGTCGCCTTGGCCAACCCAGTACAAGGGAGTACTCACGTGGGCACCATGAAGGCGTTCGTCATGCCCGAGGTCGGACAGACCGACATCGTCGAGAAGCCAATTCCGCAGCCAGGTCCGAACGACGTGATCGTCAAGACCACCCACGCGTTGATCTGCACGTCTGACGTGCACACGGTCAAGGGTGCCCTTCCCGTCGCGAACGGAGTCACCCTGGGCCACGAGGCACTCGGGGTGATCCACGCGATCGGCTCAGCCGTGACCGGCTTCACCGAAGGGCAGCGAGTGGCGGTCAACGCTGTCACGCCGTGCTTCGAATGCCGCTACTGCCAAACCGGTTACACCAGCCAGTGCGGCGGTCCGTTGGGCGGCTACCAGTACACAGCTCAGCGTGACGGCAACATGGCCGAGTACTTCGTCGTTCCGCATGCCAAGGCCAATCTGGCGCCCATTCCGGACGACATCTCCAGCGAGGCGGCTGTCTACGCCTGCGACATGCTCTCCACCGGGTTCATGGGTGCCGAGCACTGCTACCTACGCCTCGGCGACACCGCCGCCGTGTTCGCTCAGGGTGCGGTGGGGCTGTCCGCAACCATCGGCCTCTCGCTGCTCGGCGCCTCGCGCATCTTCGCGGTCGAGTCCGTCCCCAATCGCCAGGAGCTGTCGAAAGCCTATGGTGCCACGGACATCATCGATTTCAGCGAAGGGGACGCCGTCGAGCAGATCCGCGAGGCAACCGACGGCGAGGGCGTCGACGCCGCGGTGGAGGCGCTCGGCTTCCCGCAGACGTGGGAGAGCTGCCTCCGGGTGACCAAGGCCGGCGGTCGGGTGTCGAACATCGGCTACCACGGCGAGAACCCGAATCCGCTGCAGGTCCCGCTCGATGCATTCGGCCTCGGGATGGCGGACAAGTCCATCCACAGTGGCCTGTGCCCGGGCGGCAACGACCGCATGCAGCGGATCTTCGCCCTCATCCGGACAGGCAGGTTCGACCCGACCCGGATGACCACCCACACCTTCGCTTTCGACGACGTCGGCGACGGGTTTCGGATGATGCGGGACAAGGAGGACGGCATCATCAAACCGCTGATCACCTTCTGAGTGACATCCGATCGACTGTCGAACAAAACACGAGGAGGCCGCCGGCAATGAAGCTCGCTCTCTACCTTCCCAACTTCCGCGACAAGGTGACGCTGCAGGAGCTCGAAGATCTCACTGCGCTGGCCGAGGAGCTCGACTTCGACTCCGTCTGGACGCTCGACCGGATCGTGGTTCCGGAGGCCTCCGACCGTGGCGAGCTGCAATACCCGTTCGGGATGATGACGGAATTCCCCACCGGCATGCCGGTCATCTCGCGCGGGGAGTGGTTCCAAGGCATGACGCTGATTCCCTGGCTGGCCGCGAAGACGTCGAAGATCCGGATCGGCATGAGCATCATCGACACGCCGTACCGTTCGCCCGGCGTGCTGGCCGCGGAACTGGCCACCCAGGACCACCTCGCGGGCGGTCGGCTCAACGTGGGCATCGGATCCGGGTGGATGCCCGAGGAGTTCGCCGCGGCCAGCGCCACCGACCTCTTCCCGCGCCGTCACGCGCATGTGCGCGAAACGATCGAGATCATGCAGGGGATCTGGACCAACGAGTTGTTCGAATACCACGGCGAGTTCGCCGACTTCGACCTGTGCGGGTTCGGCCACAAGCCCATCCAGAAGCCCCATCCGCCCATCTACTTCAGCGGCCTGAAGGACCCGAAGCGCTCGGCGAGGCGCATTGCAAAATACGGACTCTCGGGTTGGACCGGCATTCAGGACTCGCCGGACGAGATCACCCGCTGGCGGGGTGAGATCGAGCGGGAACTGGGTGAGATGGGCCGCACGCTGCCAGAGGGCTTCGACATGTGCAGCATGATCTGTTTCGTCATCACCGACGAGGACGCGGATCAGACACCGGCCGGTAAGGCCTCCAACCTGCTGGTCGGCTCGGCCCAGCAGATCGAGGACATTCTCAAG
>Ga0164308_10002152_pt1 | contig 10480 bp, 10 predicted proteins | sample Whisoiple_246_MG_FD_109983 | JGI IMG/M metagenome (GOLD analysis project Ga0164308, IMG submission 109983) | Soil microbial communities amended with fresh organic matter from upstate New York, USA - Whitman soil sample_246_MG | ecosystem: Environmental > Terrestrial > Soil > Unclassified >... | reverse complement strand
TGGCTGTTCTGTGGGCTTGCTACGGTGGGGGGACCCCGACGAGACGCGCCGTACCGGGTTTCCGCAAAGACGACGCGCCCGGGTTGTTCGCGTGTTTCGTCGTGGAGGTGCCGTGGTGGCGTGGGTTCTGTTGATCGTGGCCGGTCTGCTCGAAGTCGGCTGGTCGATCGGGATGAAGTACACCGAGGGGTTCACGCGGCTGTGGCCGAGTGTGTTCACGGGGCTGGGGATCGTGGCCAGCATGATGCTTCTGTCGCAGGCGGCGAAGACGCTGCCGATCGGTACGGCGTACGGCGTGTGGGTGGGGATCGGCGCGGCCGGTGCCGCGGTGCTCGGCATGGTCGTGCTGAACGAGCCGGTGACCGCCGCCCGTATCTTCTTCGTCTGCCTGCTGCTGGTGGCGGTGGTGGGGCTGAAGGCGACGTCCGGCCACTGAGCCGCACGACGGCGGCGCACCCGGGTCCGGGTGCGCCGCCGTCGTGTGTCCGGCCGCGGTCGTGTGTTCAGGGGCGGGCGGGCTCCCGGGTTTCCTGCTCGTCGCTTTCTTGCGGGGCGGCCGGGTGGCCTGCGGCGGGGCGGGTGGGTTCGTTCCCGGGCCGGTGGGTGCCGGGGCCGCGTGCGTCGGTTCCGCGGTCGCGGCCGTCGGTGCGCGGGGGTGCGGCCGCGGGGGTGTCGCTGCGGGGTTCCCGGGGGGCGCGGGAGGCTTCCGAAGGGGAGTCGGGGGTGCGGGTGCGGGTTCCCCGCCGCTCCTCGCGGGAGTCCGCGGTGCCGGGTCCGTCGGTGTCGTCGCGATCCCTCGGTTTCCGGGTGCCCCCGGCCTCCTCGGTGTCGTCGCTCCCGTCGGGATCTCCGCTCTCGTCGGGGTCGGGCTCCTCGGGACCTTCGTCGGCCTGCAGGTCGAAGGCCTGTACGGGGCTGCCTTCCAGGGCTGCCCTGGTGTAGTCGGCCCAGGTCTCGGCGGGTGCGCCGCCGCCGTTCATGCGGGCGAGGCCGAGTGCGCCGTAGAGGGGTTTCTGGACGCCGGTCTCGGGGTCCTGGCCCATGACGGCGATGACGGTGGCGAGGTCGGGGGTGTAGCCCGCGAACCAGGCGGCCTTGTCCTCCTCGGCGGTGCCCGTCTTGCCGGCGGCGGGGCGGCCGGAGCCCTGGGCCGCGGTGCCGGTTCCGCCGTCGACGACGCTGCGCAGGACGGAGGTGGTGGTGTCGGCGGCCTCCCGGCTGACGGCGCGTCGGGTGGTCCTCTCGGGGAGGTCGAGTTCCTCGGCGTTCTTGCTGATCCTGGAGACGAGGGTGTGGGGGCGCTGTCTGCCGTGGTCGGCGAGGGTGGCGTAGGCGGAGGCCATGTCGACGACGCTGGCGGTGGCGGGGCCGAGCGCGATGGAGGGGGAGGCGGTGAGGTCGGGGGTGTCCTGGGGGATGCCGAGGGCGATCGCGGTGTCCTTGACCTCCTGCGGGCCGACGTCCTGGGCCATCTGGGCGTAGACGGCGTTGACGGATTTGTCGGTGGCTTCGCGGACGGTGATGTGGCCGTAGTCGACGTCGTCCTCGTTGGCGGGGGAGTAGCCGGTGGAGCCGGTGGCGCTCTGGACGGTGCGTTCGTTGGTGCCGTCGTAGCGGGTGTTGGGGGTGATCGCGCGGTCCTTCCGGGTGGTGGACCCGTTGGCGAGGGCGGCGGCGAGGACGAACGGCTTGAAGGTGGATCCGACCTGGTAGTCACGGCGGGTGGCGTTGTTGACGAACTGTCTGGTGTAGTCGACGCCGCCGTAGAGGGCGACGACGTGGCCGGTTCCGGGGTCGACGGACGCGCCGCCGGCGCGGACGTTGCGGTCGGCGTCGCGGTCGTCGCTGGTCCGGGACAGGACGTTGTCCTTGACGGCTTCGACGAGGGCGTCCTGCTTCTTCTTCTGGAGGGTGGTGGTGATGCGGTAGCCGCCGGTGGCGAGGGTCTTCTCGTCGAGGATCTTGTGGGCGGCGAGGTAGTGGTCGACCGCCTGGACGATGTAGCCGCGCTGGCCGGAGAGCGCGGTGGCGGGCTTGGCCTTGCCGGGGACGGGGAAGGTCATCGCGTCGCGGTCCTCGGGGGTGAGCCAGTGGTGTTCGACCATGCCGTCGAGCACGTAGTCCCAGCGGGCGAGGATGGCCTTCCTGTTCTCGGGGTGGGCGACGACGTCGTTGGAGCTGGGGGCGTTGAGCAGGGAGGCGAGATAGGCGCCCTCGCCCGCGTCGAGGTCCTCGACGTCCTTGCCGTAGTAGGCGTGGGAGGCGGCCTGGATGCCGTAGGCGTTGCGGCCGAAGTAGCTGGTGTTGAGGTAGCCCTCGAGGATCTCGTCCTTGCTCTGTTCGCGGTCGAGCTTGATGGAGATGAAGAACTCCTTGGCCTTGCGGACGAGGGTCTGTTCCTGGCCGAGGTAGTAGTTCTTGACGTACTGCTGGGTGATGGTGGAGCCGCCCTGCCTGCCCTTGCCGGTGACGGTGTTCCAGCCGGCGCGGAGGGTGGCCTTGATGTCGATGGCGTCCTCCGAGTAGAAGTCCCGGTCCTCCGCGGCGAGTACGGCGTGCTGGATGGTGCGGGGGATGCGGCGGAGGGGGATGTTCTCGCGGTTGATCTCGCCGTCGCGGGCGATGACGGTCTTCCCGTCCGCGTACAGGTAGACGTTGGCCTGGGCGGTGGCGCTGGCGTTGGCGGCGGGGATGTCGACGATCTGGTAGCCGGCGACGAATCCGCCGACGAGGAGCAGGGCGAGGAGGAGCACGCCGCCGAGGACCATGCGCCAGGTGGGTACGGCGCGCCGCCAGCCGGTGCGCTTGGGCCGCTTGGGGCGTTTTCTGCGCCCCTCGGGTTCCTTTGCGCCGTTCGGGTGCTGGGAGTCGGGGGCGGGGGCCGCGGCCGAGCGGTCTCGGGGGGTCCAGCCCTGGGAGCCCTGCTGACCAGGGTCTCCGCCGTCCTGCGGTGGCTCTTGGCTCATGACTGTGCGGCTCCTCGACTGCGGATGATTTTCCTATAGTGCACTTTTCGGGCGGATAACCCTCGGATCCTCCGGGCGGAAACAGGGTCGCGGCGGGCGGCGGGCCTCGGCTAAGGTCGTGCGCTTTGGCGGAAGAGGGGGGAGCGAGGTGCGGCTCTACGCCGTGGTGGCGGCCGGGGGATTCCGGCGGTACGCCACGTACCGGGTGGCCACGCTCGCGGGGGTGTTCACCAACACCGTCTTCGGCTTCATCATGGCGTACACCTACATCGCGCTGTGGGACGAGCGTCCGCATCTCGGCGGGTACGACATGTCGCAGGCGCTGACCTATGTGTGGCTGGGTCAGGCCCTGCTGATGACCTGCGCGATGATGGGCGGCGGCTTCGAGGACGAGCTGATGGAGCGGATCCGGACGGGCGACATCGCGGTCGATCTGTACCGGCCCGCCGACCTGCAGCTGTGGTGGATGGCGGGGGACCTGGGCCGGGCCGCGTTCCACCTGCTGGGGCGGGGGATCGTGCCGATGGTGCTGGGTGCGATGGCCTTCGACCTGGCGTTGCCGGGCTCCCCGTGGACCTGGCTCGCGTTCCTGGTGTCGGTGGCGCTGGGCGTGGTGGTGAGCTTCGCGGTGCGTTTCCTGGTGGCGCTGTCGGCCTTCTGGCTGATGGACGGGGCGGGGGCGATGCAGATCGCCTGGCTGGCCGGGCTGTTCTTCTCCGGGATGCTGCTGCCGCTGAACCTGTTCCCAGGAGTGCTCGGTGACGTGGCCCGCGTACTGCCGTGGTCGTCCCTGCTCCAGGTGCCGGCGGATGTGTTCCTGGGTACCTACGCGGGCTGGGACCTGGCGGGGGCGTACGCCTTCCAGGCCGGCTGGGCGGTGGCGCTGCTGCTCGCGGGGCGGCTCCTGCAGTCGGTGGCGACCAGGAGGGTGGTGGTCCAGGGTGGCTGAGGTCCGGGTGGAGGGCGTCGTCGCGGCGGAGCCGGGGAACGGGTTCGCCGGGAGGTCGCGGCCGGCCGAGGGCGTGCGGGCGTACGGGCTGATCGTGGCGATGTGGCTGCGTTCGACGATGGCGTACCGCGCGTCGTTCGTGATGACGGCCGTGGGGAACTTCGTGGCGACGGGCTTCGACTTCGTCGCGATCATGCTGATGTTCACGCACGTCGACGTGCTGGGCGGCTACACGCTGCCGGAGGTCGCCCTGCTGTACGGGACGTCGGCGACGGCGTTCGGGCTGGCCGACCTGGTGCTGGGGTCGATGGACCGGCTGGGGCGGCGGGTCCGGGACGGGACGCTGGACACCCTGCTGGTACGTCCCGTGCCGGTGCTTGCGCAGGTGGCCGCCGACCGGTTCGCGCTGCGCAGGCTGGGGCGGATCACGCAGGGGCTGCTGGTGCTGGGCTACGCGCTGCTGGTGCTGGACGTCCAGTGGACGCCGCTGAAGGTCGCGATGCTGCCGATGACGGTGCTGAGCGGGGCGGCCGTCTTCGGGGCGGTGTTCGTGGTGGGGGCGGCGTTCCAGTTCTACGCCCAGGACGCCTCCGAGGTGCAGAACGCGTTCACGTACGGCGGGACGACGCTGCTGCAGTATCCGCCGTCGGTGTTCGCGAAGGACCTGGTGCGCGGGGTGACGTTCGTGGTGCCGCTGGCGTTCGTGAGCTGGCTGCCGGCCCTGTACGTGCTGGGCCGGGACTATCCGCTGGACCTGCCGCGGTGGGTGGCGTTCCTGCCGCCGCTGGTGGCGGTGGGGTGCTGGGTGATCGCGGGGCTCGCGTGGCGGGTGGGGCTGCGGGCGTACCGCAGTACGGGAAGCTGAGGAGTGGGCGTGGACGACATGGACTTCATCGAGCTCGACGGCGTGGAGAAGGTCTTCGACGTGCGCCGCAGGACGGGCTTCATGCGCCGTGAGCGCCGCCAGGTGCGGGCGGTGGACGGCATCAGTTTCCGGGTGCCGCGCGGTGAGATGGTCGGCTACATCGGGCCGAACGGTGCCGGTAAGTCGACGACGATCAAGATGCTGACGGGCATCCTCACGCCGAGCGGTGGCCGGCTGAGGGTCGCGGGCATCGATCCGTCGAGGGAGCGCACGAGGCTGGCGCACCGGATCGGTGTGGTGTTCGGGCAGCGTACGACGCTGTGGTGGGACCTTCCGCTGCGTGATTCGTACCGGCTGATGCACCGGATGTACCGGATCCCGGACAGCCGGTTCCGGGAGAACATGGACCGGTGCGTCGAGCTGCTGGATCTGGGCGCGTTGCTGGAGGTGCCGGTGCGTCAGCTGTCGTTGGGGCAGCGGATGCGGGGGGACATCGCGGCGGCGCTGCTGCACGATCCGGAGGTGCTGTACCTGGACGAGCCGACGATCGGGCTCGACGTGGTGTCGAAGGCCAAGGTGCGCGGGTTCCTGCGGGACCTGAACGCGGAGCGGTCGACGACGGTGCTGCTGACGACGCACGATCTGACCGACATCGAGCAGCTGTGCAAGCGGGTGATGGTGATCGACCACGGCCGTCTGATGTACGACGGCGCGCTGGCCGGGCTGCACGAGGTCGGGGAGAGCGAGCGCACCCTGGTCGTGGACCTGGAGCGGGAGCTGCCGCCGATCGAGCTGGGGTCGGAGCCCTCGGTGCGGGTGGTGAAGGTGGAGGGGCCCCGCCAGTGGCTGGCGTTCCCGGCCGCGACGTCGGCCGCTCCGCTGGTGGCGCGGATCGCGGCGGACTACCCGCTGGTCGATCTGTCGGTGCGGGAGCCGGACATCGAATCCGTCATCGCGAAGATGTACGCGTCGGATTCGGCTGCCTGAGGTCTGCCCCTTAGGCCGGTGCCTGGTTGCTCTATAGGGTGCGCGGTATGACAAGTGAGAACCCGGACATGCGTGCCTCCGACGCGGAACGCGAGCGGGTCGCCGAGACCCTGCGGGAGGCCGTGGCCGAGGGCCGGCTGGAGATGGACGAGTTCGAGCAGCGCCTCGATGCGACGTTCAAGGCGCGTACGCACGGGGAGTTGGTGCCGCTCGTACGCGATCTCCCGGCGTCGGGCGGGCCGGTGGCCGGACGGAAGGCGTCGTCGGCGAACTGGCCCGCACGGATCGGTGGTGCTCCCACGTCGTCGGGGGCGTTCGCCTTCTGGGGCGGGTTCAGCCGCAAGGGCCGCTGGACGGTCGGGCCGAGGTTCACCGCGTTCGCGATGTGGGGCGGCGGCGAGATCGACCTGCGTGAGGCGCACTTCGCGGAGCGGGACGTCGTGATCCGCTGCTTCACGATCATGGGCGGGATGCAGGTGACGGTGCCGCCGGACCTGAACGTCCAGGTCAACGGCCTCGGGATCATGGGTGGCTTCGGGGAGCACTCCAAGCTCGACGAGGAGCCGGAGCCGGCGCCGGACGCCCCCCGGGTGAGGATCACCGGGTTCGCGCTGATGGGCGGGGTCGGTGTGGAGCGCAAGCGGAGCAAGGCGGAGAAGCGGCGGCTCCAGGAAGAGGAACGCCAGCGGCTGGGGAAGCCGGACGCGGGGGACGGGCGCAAGGAGCTCGGCTGATCCCGCCGGGGTGCGAAGGCCGGGCGTCCGCCCGGCCTTCGCGTGGTGCGCGGGTCAGAAGGCGTCCGCCTTCGGTGTCCCGTCGACCGTGCCGAGGTCGACGGCGCGGCCCAGGGCGCGGTACCCGGCGTCGTTGAAGTGCAGCCGGTCGCCCGAGTCGTACTCCGGCAGGATCCGGTTGGGCGCGTACGGGTCGCGCACGGCCTTGTCGAAGTCGACGAACGCGTCGAAGATCCGGCCGGAGCGGATCTCCTGGTTGACCGCGAGGCGCACGTCGTTGCGTTCGGGTGTCCACGTCGAGAAGCCCTCGAAGGGCGTCAGGGTCGCGCCGACGACCCGGAGCCCCTGGGCGTGCGCGCGCTCGGTGAGGGCACGGAGCCCGGCGGTGATGCGCCTCGGGTCCGGTTCCTGGGGGAGCTGCTGCACGTCGTTGATGCCGAGCGCGATGATCACGGTCTTCGCTCCGCTGACGGACAGGACGTCGCGTTCGAAGCGACGGGTGCCGCTCAGGCCGCCGAGGTGCTTCACGCCGCCCACGGTGAGCGGACTGTCGCGCAGGATGCGGTTGCCCGCTATCCCCTGGTTGGCGATTCCGTAGGTGTGCCGGAGGCGGTCGGAGAGGACGTCCGGCCAGCGCGCGTTGGCGTCCGTGGTGGAGCCGCTGCCCGCGGTGAGGGAGTCGCCGATCACGACGATCGCGCCGGGGGAGGCCGCGTTGCGGACGTCCACGGCGGTCAGGTAGCGCCACCGGGTGGTGCTCCAGGTGCCGTGGTCGTCGGCCAGGAAGGACGTCTGGTGGGTGTTGGGGTGCTGGGTGACCGGCCCGGAGGCGTACGGGGTGCGGAGGGTGACCTCGAGGTCGGCGTCGGGGGCGACGGGGACGACGACGGGGTCGCTGACGACCTGCCGTCCCGCGGCGACGGTGACGGTGGCCCGCCCCTGGAAGGTCACCGGGCGGGTGTTGACGGCGGCCCGGTCGATGACCAGCGGGGCCGAGCCGAAGAGGTTGGACAGGGTGATGCGGGCGGCGTCCCCGCCGACACTGGTGTGCACGACGTTGCGGATGGTCCGGCCGGGGTAGCCCTGTCCGGCGGCGGGCTCCGCGCTGACGGGTGCTCCGGTCCAGGTGGCGACCCAGGTGCCGAGGGAGTTGGCCGGTGCGGCGGGGTTGCGGGCCGCGGTGTGGCTCTGGGACCCGCTCAGCGGTGTCTGCCGCTCCTCGGTGATCAGCGTCGTGCCGATGGCGACGGCGGTGGCGAGCGTCGCGGTGCCTGCTGCGAGGGCGATGAGCAGGGCGTAGCCCTGGCGCCTGGGCATCTGCGGTGATTCTCCTTGCGGTGTTCGGCCCGGTGTTCGGGTTGCTCTCATGATGCGACAGGCCGCGGGGAACTAGACGTGCGGCCCAGGAGTAGACGAGGCAGGGACAATGCGTACGGCACGGCGTGACGCGTACGCGGACGGGTGGAGCGGATGGAACAGGACGCGGGACAGGGAACGGCGCCCGGGACGGACGGCCCCGGGGACGTCCGTCCGAGGCCGACGCCCGGCGGGTTCGCGTACACCGCCGCCGACGAGGAGAAGCGGCGCGGTGTGCGCCGTATGAAGACCACCGCCACGGGTCTGCTCCTGCTCGTCGCGCTCGTGTACGTCCTCGCCACCTGGGCGAAGAACGAGGGTGTGGGCGGCTGGCCGGGCTACGTCGCAGCGGCCGCCGAGGCCGGAATGGTGGGTGCGCTGGCGGACTGGTTCGCCGTCACGGCGCTCTTCAGGCGCCCGCTCGGCCTGCCCATCCCGCACACCGCCATCATTCCTACCAAGAAGGACCAGTTGGGGGAGTCACTCGGTTCCTTCGTGGGCGAGAATTTTCTCTCCGGAGACGTCGTTCGTGACCGAATTCACGCTCTGGGCGTCGGTGCGCGGCTCGGGACGTGGCTGGCGGACCCGGCTCACGCGGACCGGGTCACCGCCGAGCTGGCCACCGCGCTGCGCGGGGCGCTGACCGTCCTGCGGGACTCCGACGTGCAGGCGGTCGTCGGGGAGGCGATCACCCGGCGGGCGGACGCGGCGGAAGTCGGTCCGGGGATAGGGAAGATGCTGGAGCGGATCGTCGCGGACGGCGGTCACCGCAGGGTCGTCGACCTCGTCTGCGTACGGGCGCACGACTGGCTGGTCCTGCACGGGGACTCCGTGATGGACGCGGTGCAGGGCGGGGCGCCGGGCTGGACGCCGAGGTTCGTGGACAAGCGGGTCGGGGAGCGGGTCTACAAGGAGCTGCTGCGGTTCGTCACGGAGATGCGCGACATGCCGGGCCATCCGGCACGTGGGTCGATCGACACGTTCCTGACGGACTTCGCGGCCGACCTCCAGACGGACTCGGACACCCGGGCCCGGGTGGAGCGGCTGAAGTCGGAGATCCTGGGGCGTGGCGAGGTGCAGGACGTCATCGCGTCCGCCTGGTCCTCCGTCCGCTCGATGATCATCGCGGCTGCCGAGGACGAGCGGAGCGAGCTGCGGATGCGGGCGCGGGCGTCGCTGATGTCGCTGGGCGCCCGGCTGGCCTCCGACGAGCGGCTGCAGGGCAAGCTCGAGGGCTGGCTGGAGGACGCGGCGGCGTATGTCGTCACGACGTACCGCACGGAGATCACCTCGCTGATCAGCGACACGGTGGCCGGCTGGGACGCGGACCAGACGTCGAAGAAGATCGAGGCGCACATCGGCCGTGACCTGCAGTTCATCCGGATCAACGGAACCGTGGTGGGCGCGCTGGCGGGGCTGGCGATCTATTCGGTGTCGCACGCCCTGGGGGGCTGACCGGAGGCGTGGCCGTCCTGTCGTACGGACACGCCCCCGGGTCACGCGGGGAGTTGCTCTTCAGTACGCACCCCACGGCGCCGTTGTTCAATCCCCGGGGCCTGACTTTCCCGGACGGGGTGGCGTGGGGTTATCGCGCGCTGCGGCGGGTGACCGCCCAGGAGGCCGCGGCGACCCCGCCCGCCACCGTGAACACGGCGGGCCAGGCGCCGACCTTCTTGGCCAGCGGGTGCGAGCCGGCGAAGGCGGCGACGTAGGCGACGGTCAGCCCGGTGGCGGCGCGGGCCCCGGCCTGCCGGTTCCACTCGTACGCCGCCACCGAGCCGGCGGCGGCCAGGGCGACTCCGCCCAGCGGGCGCTTCCTGGTCCAGCGGGCGATTCCGTAACCGCCGAGCAGACCGCCCGCCGCCACTGCCGCTGCCGGGACCTTCGCCATTGCCGCCACCTTCGCTTTCCTGCCTGTACGCCGACGTGTCCGTCCCGCGTCCTCGGATTCCGAGGATACGGTTCCGTGCCGGCGTACGGACGGGGCGCCTGTCAGTCGGTGCCCAGCTCCATCGCGGCGCGGTCCAGCAGCTCGTCGTCGCCGGAGACCTCGCCGCGGGAGGCGATGGCCTGGGCGCCGCCTTCCGGCATGGCGCCGATCAGACCGGTCGCCGCCGCCTGGGCCGCGCCGATCAGGGACGGCTGGGCCGAGCCGACGAGGCCGAGGCCGGCGAACTGCTCCAGGCGGGCGCGCGAGTCGGCGATGTCGAGGTTGCGCATGGTGAGCTGGCCGATGCGGTCCACGGGGCCGAACGCCGAGTCCTCGGTGCGCTCCATCGACAGCTTGTCCGGGTGGTAGCTGAACGAGGGGCCGGTGGTGTTCAGGATCGAGTAGTCCTCGCCGCGCCGCAGCCGCAGCGTCACCTCGCCGGTGACGGCCGAGCCGACCCAGCGCTGCAGCGACTCGCGGACCATCAGCGCCTGCGGGTCCAGCCAGCGGCCCTCGTACATCAGCCGGCCGAGACGCCGGCCCTCGCTGTGGTAATGGGCGAGGGTGTCCTCGTTGTGGATCGCGTTGACGAGGCGCTCGTAGGCGGCGTGCAGGAGTGCCAGACCCGGCGCCTCGTAGATGCCGCGGCTCTTCGCCTCGATGATGCGGTTCTCGATCTGGTCCGACATGCCC
>Ga0164308_10002147_pt1 | contig 10489 bp, 7 predicted proteins | sample Whisoiple_246_MG_FD_109983 | JGI IMG/M metagenome (GOLD analysis project Ga0164308, IMG submission 109983) | Soil microbial communities amended with fresh organic matter from upstate New York, USA - Whitman soil sample_246_MG | ecosystem: Environmental > Terrestrial > Soil > Unclassified >... | reverse complement strand
GACGAGGCGCTGCGCGACCCGGTGTGGGAGCGATCCGGACATACCCGCCGCGGTCGTGACGCGTCGCGGGTGCCGGTGCCGTGGGACGGTGACGCTTCCCCGTTCGGCTTCTCGACGAATCCGGACACCTGGCTGCCGCTGCCGCAGGAGTGGTCCTCGCTGACAGTCGAGAAGCAGCTCGGCGACCCTGCCTCCACGCTGTCCTTCTACCGGGAGGCGATCCGATTGCGTGGTGCGCGAACCGAATTCGACGGCACCGCGATCGAATGGCTGGACGCTCCCGATGACGCGCTGGTGTACCGGGTCGTCGACGGCGGGCTGGTGTGCGCGCTGAACGCAGGCGCCGAGCCCATGTCGCTGCCGGCCGGTGAGGTGCTGTTGGCCAGCGCTGACCTGGTGGACGGCAAGCTGCCCCCGAACGCCGCCGCCTGGCTGGTCTGAGTTAGCGCAGGACGACGGCGGGGTCGCCGCGGCGGCGGTACACCGAGCCGAACCTCGCGTCGATCCGCAGCCAAGCAGGCAACGCACGCACACGCACGATCTCGTCGGCGGCCACGGTCCCCGGATCCAGCCCCTTGCCTTGTTCAGCCGCTGCCGACGACTGCGGCAGGAAACCCATTGCGGTCAAGGCGAATACGCACCGCATCGGGATGTCGACGTCGCCTTGCGAGGAACTGACGGCGAGTACCTCTTGATCCAGCAGCGACACCGGTGGCCCGTGAGTGCTGCCGTGCTCCTTCGCCAGCTCGACACCACGTTGCGCCAGCTCGAGCACCACCCGCGCGGGCACGTCGTCGATGTGGGCGAACCCAGTGTCGGGCGGCAGCACACCGCGCCACGCCGAGTCCATCGGAAAGCCGGGGTCGACGCGACCGCTGCGGTCCACCGCCGCCAGGCTCTGGGCCAGCGCGTCGGCGCCTGCGCTCAGGTCGGCCGGTCGCACCCGGCCTGCCACCACCCGGCTCGCCAGCACATCGAAACCGGTTGCCACCCAGGCCACCACGAGACCCTGCGATCGCTCCCGCAACCGGATGACTGCGGCATCGTCGAGCCGCACCGCCCGCTCGACGAACGTGGCGAGGTCCTCGCGGTGGGTCGCATCATCCAGCCAGATGCCCCGCTCGGGACTGCTCATCGAGTCCAGCGCTGCAGATACTCTTGTTGGACCGGCGAAAGCCGTTGCAGCCGCTGCTCTTTGATGTGCACGGTCGCCAGCTGTGTCTCGGCGATGACCGCAGGCCTCGAGTCGGCGGGTTTGTTCACCGACCGCACCTCGTAGCCGATCGTGAAGTCGACGGCGCGTACCCGCTTCGACCACATCGTCACCTGCAACGGCGAGTCCCTCAACCGCAATTGACCCTTGTAGAGGATCTTGACCTCGTGGATGAGCAGACCAATTTCATCGATGACGGCTTCGAACGGCTCACGCAGGAACGGGATTCGCGCCTCTTCGAGAATAGTGACCATGGTGGCGTGGTTGACGTGCTGATACATGTCGATATCCGACCAGCGCACAGAAACTGAGGCTGTAAATGCTTTATTGTCTGCTCTTCGCGCGAGACGCTCATCGCTCACCCAGCAGTCCCCGTTCCACTCGTCCGTGTCATGCTGCGGATCTGACGCGCCGCCACCGACAATGTCGCAAGGTCACGCTCGTCGGACTGATAGATCTCGTTCAACGTGCGCCGCGCCCGCTGCACCCGAGAGCCGTTGGTCAGCTCCCACTCGCCGATCTTCTCCTCGCCGCTCTCCTCCGGCTCCCCGACGGCGAGCACATCGAAGCACAGCGAGCGCAGAGAACCGTAGATGTCATCGCGAATCGCCAACCGCGCCAACGAATGCCAGCGGTCGTCACGCGGCAGGCCTGAAATCGCGGTCAGCAACCCATCCGTGCCGAGATAATCCATCAGCGCGAAGTAGGTGTCGGCCACTTCCGCCGGCTCGCGGTCTTTGACATCGGCAATGTCGATGATGTCCAGCAGGCTGTACTGATACAGGCCGGAGGCGATGATGTACGCGAGGTCCTCTGGCACACCGTGCGCAGTGAACTGCCCGACCTCCTTCTCGACGATCGCACGGTCGTCGCCACGCAGCCACTCCCGCATGCGCGGTGTCAACTCGGCCACCTTCTTGGCGAACCGGTTGATCTCGGCGCCGACGGCCAGCGGCTGCGGCCGGTAGTTGAGCAGCCAGCGGCCTGCACGGTCGATCTGCCTGCGCAGGTCCAACGTCAAGCGATCCGAAACGTGCACCGCCACATCGGCATCGCGGATCGCCCGCCACACCTCGTTGATCCGGAAGATCGCGTCGGTCGCGACGTAGGACCGCACCGCATCCACCGGCCCCACACCGACATCCTCCATCACCCGGTACACATACGAGATGCCTGCCGTGTCGACGATGTCGTTCACCAGCATCGTGGTGATGATCTCCCGACGCAGCTGGTGCGACCGGATCTCAGTCCCGAATTGTTCCCGCAGCGGAGTCGGGAAGTAGCGCGGTAGCCGGGCGGCGAAGACCTCCTGATCAGGCAGCTCGGTGGCCAGTACCTTCTGCTTGAGGTCCAGTTTGACGTGTGCCATCAGCGTCGACAGTTCCGGTGAGGTGAGCCCGATCCCGGCTTCGGTGCGCCGCCGGATCTCCTTCTCCGACGGCAGCGCCTCGAGTTCCCGGTTCAGTCCGGCCTCGGACTCGAGGTCCTTGATCTGGCGGGAGTGCACGGGCAGCAGACTGGCCGCGTTGGCGCGGCTGGTGCCCATCAGGTCGTTCTGGTCCTTGTTGTCGATCAGCACCAGCTCGCCGACCTCGTCGGTCATCGACAGCAGCAGGTCCGTCCGGTCTTCCGGCTTCACCTTGCCCATGCTCACCAGCGCGTCGATCAGGATCTTTATGTTGACCTCGTGGTCGGAGCAGTCCACACCCGCAGAGTTGTCGAGGGCATCGGTGTTGATCCGACCGCCTGCGAGGTCGAACTCGACACGGCCAAGCGATGTGACGCCGAGGTTGCCACCTTCGCCGATCACCTTGGCGCGCACCTGGTTTCCGTTCACCCTGATCATGTCGTTGGCGCGGTCGCCGACATCGGCGTCGGACTCGGTTTCGGCCTTGATGTAGGTGCCGATGCCGCCGTTCCACAACAAGTCCACCGGCGCCTTGAGGATCCGGCGCAGCAGCTCAGGCGGCGGCAGCTCATCGACGCCGTCTTCGATACCAAGGGCGGCACGGACCTGCGGGCTGATGGGGATCGATTTCTGCTCGCGGCTGTAGACGCCGCCGCCTTCGCTGATTAGCGATTTGTCGTAGTCGTCCCATGTCGACCGTGGCAGGTCGAACATGCGCTTGCGTTCCTCCCATGACGTCGCCGCGTCGGGATTCGGATCGAGGAACACGTGCAGGTGGTTGAACGCGGCCACCAACCGGATATGCGGGGACAGCAGCATCCCGTTGCCGAAGACGTCGCCGCTCATGTCACCGATGCCGATGACGCTGAAGTCCTGGGACTGGGTATCGGTACCCATCTCGCGGAAATGCCGCTTGACGCTCTCCCACGCGCCCTTGGCGGTGATGCCCATCGCCTTGTGGTCGTAGCCGACCGAACCGCCGGAGGCGAAGGCGTCACCGAGCCAGAAGCCGTAGGACTTCGCGACCTCGTTGGCGATGTCGGAGAACGTTGCCGTGCCCTTGTCGGCGGCCACCACCAGGTAGGCGTCGTCGCCGTCACGTCGCACGACATCTGCTGGGGTGACGACATTGCCGGTGGTCTGGTCGACGTTGTCGGTCAGATCGAGCAGACCCGAGATGAACAACTTGTAGCAGGCGACGCCTTCGCCGCGCTGAGCGTCGCGGTCGGCGGCCGCATCGCCGGTGAGCAGTGGGGGCTGCTTGAGGACGAATCCGCCCTTGGCACCGACCGGGACGATGACGGCGTTCTTGACGGCCTGCGCCTTGACCAGGCCGAGGATCTCGGTGCGGAAGTCCTCCTTGCGATCCGACCAGCGCAGCCCGCCGCGGGCGACGAAGCCGAAGCGCAGGTGCACACCCTCGACTCGTGGCGAGTAGACGAAGATTTCGAACATCGGCCGCGGCAGCGGGAGTTCGTCGACCAGCCGCGAGTTCAACTTGATCGCGAGCACGTTCTGCGCACGAGCCGAATCCTGCCTGCTGATAAAGTAATTGGTGCGCAGCGTGGCCTGAATCATCGATGCGAAGCCGCGCAGCACGCGGTCGGTGTCCAAACTGGTCAGCGCATCGATATCGGCGGCCACTGATGCGGCGGCGGCCTGCGCGGCCTTCCTTTCAGGATCGGCAGCCGGGTCGAACATCGCTTCGAACAGTTCGACCAGCGACCGTGCGGTGACCGGGTTCCCGTTCAGCACGCCCTCGATATGGGCCTGGCTGTACGGAAAACCAGCCTGCCGCAAGTACTTCGCATAGGTGCGCAGAATCACGACCTGTTGCCACGTCAGGTGTGCGCGCAGAACCAACTCGTTGAACCGGTCGATCTCGGCGCGGCCGTGCCAGATCGCGGTGACCGCATCGGCGAACCGCACCGCGGTCGCGTCCCGCTCAGGTCCCTCGGGCTCATCGGGGATGTCGCTGAACACCGAGATCTTGAACTGGTAGATCCACACGGAGAGCCCGTCGGGACGCGTCACGGTGAACGGCCGCTCTTCGAGCACGATCACGCCCATGGACTGCAGCATCGGCAGCAACTGACTCAGCGAGGCTGAGCGGCCGCCGAGGTACCAGATCAGCTGCGCCGAGCCGTCCCTGCCGTCCTCGGAGAACACCAGCTTGACCGAATTGTCCTGCAGCTCTTCGATGATCGCGATGTCGTTGATCGCGTCGGCGGGGCCGACAGCCTGCTTGTAGACCTCGGGGAAGGCGCTCGAGTAGTGCTCGGCCCTGACCTGGTCGATCGAGCCGGTTTTGACGGCCCCGAGCAGCCGGTCACCCCAGGTTCGCGTCGCCTCGGTCAGCAGATCCTGAATGCGCGCTTCGTTGCGCAGCGATACATCCACGCTCCCGGGTCGGGATCCTTCGGGTAGGCGAACGGTGAAATGCACCACGGCCCAAGGGGATTCGCTGACCCGCGCAGTGTATTCGATGCTCTCGCCGCCGAGCTCGCGGACAAGGATGTCCTGCATTTCGAGGCGGACCCCCGTGGTGTACCGGTCACGCGGCAGGTACACCAGGCAGGAGACGAAGTGGGCCAGCTGATCGGCGCGCAGGAATAGCAACGTGCGCCTGCGCGAGCCAAGATCGACGACGGCCATCGCCATGTCCAGCATCTCGCGCGAGCTGAGGGCGAAGAGCTCCGAGCGCGGAATGGTCTGGATGATGTCGAGCAGCAGCTGCGCCGGGTGGCTCGGATCGCGCTGCGCCATTGCGATCGCTTCGCCGACCCGCCGCGAGATCAGCGGAATCTCCATCACATTGGCGTTCATCGCCGCGACCGTGAACAACCCGACGAAACGATGCTCGATCGCCCGATGCCCGGGGTGTTCGCGGACCACGACGATATAGGGGTACGCGCCGTAGCGAAGGAAGCTGGGGATCGTCGCCTGCGCGAGCACAAGCAGGTCGTCGCTGTCGGTCAGTTGGGGCAGGACCTCGTCGCGGAACCGCAGCACGCCCAGCCGGCTCGACGAGTCGACCGACGACTGCCCACCCTGCACCGGGCAGCGTTGATAGCCCAGTAGAACGAAATGCCCGTCGGCCAGCCATCGCAGCAGCTCCGCCACGTCCTTGCGATCAGCGCCGGGGAAGCGTCCCTCCGGATCGGTGTCGAGCTCGTTGGCCAGGCCGAGCAGTGTCCCTGACAGGGCCCGCGAGTCCAGCGCAACCTGGCGGGCATCCGCGAGGACGCCCGGCAACAGGCCCCTGGCCTCCTCGACGGCCTTCGGATCGGCGGAACTGGACAGCTGGATGTGGATCCATGCCTCGTCGACGGCCTCGCGGGAGTTGTCGACCTCCGCAGAAGGCTGGATGTCGAGCAGCTGACCGGTCGGGCCGCGCCGCACCCGCAGGATCGGGTTCATGATCGCCTTGTAGGCCACCCCTAGCCGGTGCAGCAGCACGGTGACGGAGTCCATCAGCAGCGTCGCGTAGTCGGTGACGATCTGAATCGCAGGGCCGAAGCCGCCGGGGTCGTCTGAGGGGTAGACCGCGACGAGCGTTTCGCCGACCTGCCGGCGCCTGCCAAGGTTGTAGTGGGCCGACAGCAGGTTCGGGGACATCAACTTGCCTGCGGCGCCCATATCGACCGGGCCGGTGGCCGCGTCGCTGATGGGTGCGTCGCCGTGCGGCCCGTGGTAGGTCGCGATGTAGGCCCTGGCGAGTTTGTCCAGGCTGGCCGGAAGAACCGCCCTTTCAGTCGCCCCCTCGATCGCCCCCGCCCCCGGATTGATCGTCATGCCACTCGCTCCTGACTTACCGCCGCGTGCCGTCGTTGGCACGCAGAGGCGACATTAGTCGCGTGTGAGGCGGCGGTGGGTCACCCTGTGAGGACGGGCCGCATCGATACCAAGTCGTTCCACCTTGTTTTCTTCGTAGGCGCCGAAGTTGCCTTCGAACCAGAACCACTTGGCCTCGTTGTCGTCGTCGCCTTCCCAGGCGAGGATGTGGGTGCAGGTGCGGTCGAGGAACCAGCGGTCGTGGCTGATCACAACTGCGCAGCCGGGGAACTTCTCCAGTGCGTTCTCCAGCGAGCTAAGCGTCTCGACGTCGAGGTCGTTGGTGGGTTCGTCGAGCAGAATGAGGTTTCCGCCGACCTTGAGCGTGAGCGCCAGGTTCAACCGGTTGCGCTCGCCGCCGGACAGCACGCCCGCCGGCTTCTGCTGATCGGGTCCCTTGAATCCGAAGGCCGACACGTAGGCGCGCGACGGGATCTCGGTCTGGCCGACCTCGATGTAGTCGAGCTTGTCGGAGACGACCTCCCACACCGTCTTCTTCGGGTCGATCCCCCCGCGGCTCTGGTCGACGTAGCTGAGCTTGACGGTGTCGCCGACTTTGACGGTGCCGCTGTCGGGTTGTTCGAGGCCGACGATCGTCTTGAACAGGGTCGTCTTGCCGACGCCGTTGGGGCCGATGACACCGACGATGCCGTTGCGCGGCAGCGTGAACGACAGGTCCTTGATCAGCTGCCTGCCGTCGTAGCCCTTGTCGAGGTGGTCGACCTCGACGACGACGTTGCCCAGCCGCGGACCGACCGGAATCTGGATCTCCTCGAAGTCGAGCTTGCGCGTCTTCTCCGCTTCGGCGGCCATCTCCTCGTAGCGGCCGAGTCGCGCCTTGTTCTTGGCCTGCCGCGCCTTGGCCCCCGACCGCACCCACGCGAGTTCCTCGGTCAGCCGCTTGTGCAGCTTGGCGTCCTTGCGGCCTTGGATGGCGACGCGCTCGGCCTTCTTCTCCAGGTAGGTCGAATAGTTGCCCTCGTACGGGAACGCCCGGCCGCGGTCGAGCTCGAGGATCCACTCGGCGACGTTGTCCAGGAAATACCGGTCGTGGGTGACGGCGAGGATCGCGCCCTTGTACTCGGCCAGGTGTTGTTCCAGCCACTGCACGCTCTCGGCGTCGAGGTGGTTGGTGGGCTCGTCGAGCAGCAGCAGGTCGGGCTTGGACAGCAGCAGCCTGCACAGCGCCACCCGGCGCCGCTCGCCACCGGAGAGGTGGGTCACCGGCTCGTCGGGCGGCGGGCAGCGCAGCGCGTCCATTGCCTGCTCGAGCTGGGAATCGATGTCCCACGCGTCGGCCGCGTCGAGCTCCTCCTGGAGCTGGCCCATCTCCTCCATCAGCTCGTCGGTGTAGTCGGTGGCCATCAGCTCGGCCACCTCGTTGTACCGGTTGAGCTTGCCTTTGATCGCCACCCCGGCTTCGACGTTCTCGCGGACGGTCTTGTCCTCGTCGAGCTGCGGCTCCTGCTGCAGTATTCCGACCGTCGCGCCGGGCTGAATGAACGCGTCGCCGTTGTTGGGCTGGTCCAGGCCGGCCATGATCCGCAGGACGCTCGACTTTCCCGCGCCGTTGGGACCGACCACGCCGATCTTCGCGCCGGGCAGGAAATTCAGGGTGACGTCGTCAAGGATCACCTTGTCGCCGTGCGCCTTGCGGACCTTCCGCATCGTGTAGATGAAATCGGCCATGCCGTTGTAATGCCTCTCTGGTCTTGGTATTGCTCGCGGACCATCGTAGGCGTTGACCATGGCCGTCCCGACCGCGCGTCAGCGGCCCGATCCGGCTATGCAGACACCGGGAGAACCTTCTCGCCGGCGGCCTCGTCCGATTCGGTCGTCTCGGCGTCTTCGTCCGGCTCGTCGTCCTTCGTAATCGCAGCATCGTCGCTGGTCAAGCCATTGGCCTTCGGCCGGTCGATTCCCGCGACGCTTCGCGCAAGATCCGGCCCGACCGCGGTGGCCCGCACTTCCAGCGACGAACGTCGAACGCCTTCGCGGTCGTCGTACTCGCTGGTGTGCACATATCCAACAACGATGACCGGGTCTCCCTTCCCGAGGGAACCCGCGACGCCCTTCACCAGACGCTTGCCCCAGCAGTTGACGGACACGTACAGGGAGTTGCCCGGCTCCCAGTTGCCGTCGGTGGTGCGCCGCCGCGAATTGCTGGCCACCCGGAATTTGTAGACCTCCTGATCGCCGACCCTGCGCAGGATCGGATCGGTGATGATGGTGCCGACCACAGTGAACGGTGTCTCGAACATTGCTCGTCCTTTCGATATTGGTTTCGCCGTGCCTCGCCATTGACCCGGGCGGGGCCGACACAGCGCCTGATCGCCGGCGCCCGTGGGGCGTCGCCTGTGGATGAATCGCGAACTGTGGATGGTCACCGTAGGTTGGACAACCATGGCGGACGACCTCGAATTGGTGGTGTTCGGAGCGCATCTACGCGACGGGCCGCTGTCACACCAACTCACAGACCTCGGTGCCCGGTGGGCAGGCGAGATCTTCACGGCGCCCCGCTACCGGATGTCGGTGCTTGCGACGGAGCCGCCCAAGCCGGCGATCACGCGTGTGCCCGTCGGCGCCGAAGGCACCTCGATACTCGGCCACCGGTGGATGCTCTCCCCCGCCGCCTTGGGTCTGTTTCTCGATGAGCTACCCGCGCCGATGCAGCTCGGCAAGGTCGAATTCGACGACGGCACATGGCGAACCGGCTTCGGTTGCGACGGCGCGGCGACGACCGGCCCTGACATCAGCTCGTTCGGCAGTTGGGCCGCCGCGATCGCGGCAGGCGCGGTCTAGGCCGGCTTCTGCCACACCGAGACGTGCCGGCTGCTCTCGTGGGTGAACGGCGTGCCGTCCCAGTCCTGCCATCGCTCGACGAGAACGAGTCCGGCGATGCGGGCCATCAGGTCGAGTTCGGCGGGCCACACATAGCGGAACGGAATGGACCGCAGCCGTGCGCTGCCGTCATCCTCGTCGACGTAGTTCGAGCTCATCGACTGCGTTGCGCAGTCGTAAAGGTCGTAGGCCCAGAACTTCTCGCCGACGTCGAACGGAACGGCGCGCTGCCCCGGCGGCAGCAGTCGCAGCTCCGGGACGCCGACCTCGACGACGAAGCTGCCGCCCCGCTGCAGATGCGCGGCGGCGTTGACGAAGCAGGCAACCTGGGCATCTTGAGTCGTGAGATTGTTGATCGTGTTGAAAACCAGGTAGGCCAAGGAGAACTTGCCGGGGACACGCGCGTCGGCGAAGTCTCCGATCGTCACACCGATCGCCGCTCCGCCCGGCTTCTCGTACAACCGTGCGGCCATCGCCCTCGACAGGTCGATGCCGTGCACGTCGACGCCCCGCCGCGCCAGCGGAATGGCGATACGCCCCGTTCCGACACCGAATTCCAGCGCCCGCCCGTCACCGGCGAGGCCGGCGAGCACATCGACGACGGTTTCGATGACGCTCTGATCGTGCATGCCCGATGTGTCGGCGTCGTAGCGAGCGGCTATCTCTTCGCCGAAGTACCCGTCGTCGGTCACGGCTAGCGCGGGTCCCGCTTCGACAGTTGAGCCAACATCGCGTTGTAGGCGGCTAGGTCCGCGTCGTCGTCGCGGTCGGCGGCGCGGTCGAGGCGCGTGGAGGTGCGCCGGTCGCTACGAGTCCACTGCACCAGCAGCGCGATCATCACCACGACGAGCGGGATTTCACCTGCGGACCAAGCGATTCCACCGCCGAGCTTCTGATCGCCGAGCAAGTCGGTGTGCCAGTACAGCTGCAGCGACTTGTAGAAGCTCTCCCCCAGCACGCTGTTGGTGCTCATCAGCACGACGCCGAAGAAAGCGTGCAGTGGCAGCGACGCGAAGACCATTCCGACCTTGCCCAGCGGCGGTATCGGGCGCGGAGTGGGGTCGACACCGATGACGACCCAGTAGAACAGATACCCGGTCAGCAGGAAGTGCAGGTTCATCGCGACGTGCGCTGCATGGGTGCCGACTGCGGCATCGAAGATCCCGCCGAAGTACAGACCGTAGAACCCGGCG
>Ga0164308_10002146_pt1 | contig 10489 bp, 10 predicted proteins | sample Whisoiple_246_MG_FD_109983 | JGI IMG/M metagenome (GOLD analysis project Ga0164308, IMG submission 109983) | Soil microbial communities amended with fresh organic matter from upstate New York, USA - Whitman soil sample_246_MG | ecosystem: Environmental > Terrestrial > Soil > Unclassified >... | reverse complement strand
TCTTGGCGTTGTCCCAGGCGCCGCCCGCGTTGGCCAGGAAGACGGCCATCAGGGTGCCGGCACCGATCGCGCCGGCGAGGAAGCCGGCGAGCGCGGTGACGCCGAGACCGAAGCCGACGGCGACCGGGGCCATCACGGCCAGGATGCCCGGGGTGACCAGCTCGCGGAGCGAGTCGCGGGTGACGATGTCGACGACCTTGCCGTACTCCGGCCGGCCGGTGCCCTCCATGATCCCGGGGATCTCGCGGAACTGGCGACGGACCTCCATGACGACCGCACCGGCAGCGCGGGCGACCGCGTTGATGGCGAGACCGGAGAAGAGGAACACCACGGCCGCACCGAGGAGCACGCCGACGAGGACCGCCGGGTTGTAGACCTGGAAGTTGAGGATCTCGTCGGAACCGGAGTCGGCCAACGACTCGGCCACCGAGGTGGCGTACGAGCCGAACAGCGCGGTCGCGGCGAGCACGGCCGTGGCGATCGCGATGCCCTTGGTGATGGCCTTCGTGGTGTTGCCGACGGCGTCGAGCTCGGTGAGGATCTGCGCTCCCTCCTCGCTGACGTCGCCCGACATCTCGGCGATCCCCTGCGCGTTGTCGGAGACCGGGCCGAAGGTGTCCATCGCCACGATGACGCCGACGGTCGTGAGCAGGCCGCAGCCGGCCAGGGCGACGGCGAAGAGCGAGACCGTGAGGGTCGCGCCGCCGAGCAGGAAGCCTCCGAACACGGCGGCCCCGATGACCAGCGTGGTGTAGACCGCCGACTCGAAGCCCACGCTCAGGCCGGAGAGGATCACCGTCGCGGGACCGGTGAGGGAGGTCTTCGCGACGTCCTTGACCGGGCGGTGCTCGGTGCCGGTGTAGTAGCCCGTGAGCGCGAGGATGCCGGCTGCCATGACGATGCCGATGACGACGGCGGCCGAGGCGATGAAGCGTGGGTCGCCCTCGGCGGTGGCCATGTCGAGACCGGTGATGTTGGTGAAGTCGGCGAACGACCCGGGCAGGTAGGCGTAGGCCAGGATCACCGAGGCGATCGCGCCGACGCCGGCGGAGATGTAGAAGGCCCGGTTGATCGTGGTCAGGCCGCTCTCACCTGCGCGGGGCTTGGTGATGTAGATGCCGAGGACCGCCGTCAGGGCGCCGATCGCGGGGATCAGCAGCGGGAAGACCAGGCCCTTGTCGCCGAACGCGGCGGCACCGAGGATGAGCGCGGCGACCAGCGTGACGGCGTAGGACTCGAAGAGGTCGGCGGCCATGCCGGCGCAGTCGCCGACGTTGTCGCCCACGTTGTCGGCGATGGTGGCGGCGTTGCGCGGGTCGTCCTCGGGGATGCCCTGCTCGACCTTGCCGACGAGGTCGGCGCCGACGTCTGCGGCCTTGGTGAAGATGCCGCCGCCGACGCGCATGAACATGGCGAGGAGGGCGGCGCCGAAGCCGAAGCCCTCCAGCACGTGGGGCGCCTCGTCCTTGAAGAGGAGCACCACGACGCTGGCCCCGAGCAGTCCGAGGCCGACGGTCGCCATGCCGACGAAGGCGCCCGTGCGGAAGCCGATGGTCATGGCCGGGTCGCGACCCTCGGTCTCGGCGGCCGCGGCGACGCGCAGGTTGGCGCGCACGGCGAGGCTCATGCCGAGGTAGCCGATGGCGGCGGAGAACCCGGCACCGACGAGGAAGAAGATGGAGCGGCCGATGCGGACGGCCATGTCGTCGGCGGGCAGTGCGAACAGGACCACGAACGCCACGACGGCGAAGATCGCGAGCGTGCGGAACTGGCGCTGCAGGTAGGCGTTGGCGCCCTCCTGCACGGCCTGGGCGATCGTCTTCATGTTGTCGGTGCCCTCGCCCGCGGCGAGCACCTGCGACCTGAACATCGCTGCCATCCCGAGCGCGCCGAGCGCGATCAGGGCGACGACGACCACCAGGACGAGGTTGCCACCTTCGAGCTCAGGCTCCGCGACCACCAGGGGCAAGATCCCCGTCATGCGTGTCCTCCTCGGACTTGTACTGGCACTGGAACTGGAAAAGATCCGTGAACGCGCCGGAGTCTACGCAGACGTGACCCAGATCACGGGGTGGCGTGACCCACACCACACCGGGGTATCGGGTTCGATCGTGACAAAACCCCTCGGGACACGTCCGGAGGGGTGACGAGGGGCTGCTCGGCTCAGGCGCCGGGCGCCAGGCCGACGGAGTCGTGGATCACGAACACCTTGGCCAGGCCGGTGATGCGGAAGATCTTGAGGAGCCGCTCCTGGGTGCAGACCAGGTCGAGGGACCCGTCATGGGCACGGACCTTCTTGAGACCGCCGACGAGGACGCCGAGGCCGGTGGAGTCGAGGAACTCGACGGCCTCGAGGTCGATGACGATGTCGTAGGTGCCGGCACCGACGAGCTCGGTGATGCAGTCCCGCAGCTTGGGCGCGGTGTAGACGTCGATCTCGCCGCCGACGGCAACGACGGCGCGGCCGTCCACCTCGCGTGTCGCAAGGGTGAGATCCACGACTGCTCCCCGGTCCCCGAACTCGTTCGGACAGTGCGCCTACGGGCACGCAGGTGCCCCTTCGTTCTTCGGGTGGTATCAAACCACGAGTCACAAGTGTTGCGCAGGACTCCTCCTCACATCACCCCCACGCCGCCGCGGGCGACGTCCGTGCCCTTTGCCAGACTTCACGGGGTGAAGCCCTCCCGCCCCGGCGTCCTGCCGCCGGTCGACGCCCTCGTGCGCCGGCTCACGGGCGTGCCCGGGCGGGAGGACCGGCTGCGGCACCTCGAGGTGCTGCCCGCCCGGGAGGCGGTCCACGCGGACTGGCCGGCCTGGGTGCCCGACGACGTCCGCGGGGCCTACGCGGCCCAGGGCGTGACTCGGCCCTGGCGGCACCAGGTCGTGGCGGCCGACGCGGCCCACGCCGGCGACCACGTGATCGTCGCGACCGGCACGGCGTCCGGCAAGTCGCTCGCCTACCAGCTGCCGGCGCTCTCGGCGATCCGCGCCGCCCGCGGGCCGCGTGGTGAGCGGGGTGCCTCGGTGCTCTACCTCGCGCCGACCAAGGCGCTGGCCCACGACCAGCTCGCCGGGCTCTCGTCGCTCGGCCTCGACGTCCGCCTCGCGGCGCACGACGGCGACAGCTCGCGCGAGGAGCGGGACTGGACGCGCGACTTCGGGGAGTACGTCCTCACCAACCCCGACATGCTCCACCGCTCGCTGCTCCCCTCGCACCACCGGTGGTCGCGACTGCTGGGGTCGCTGCAGTACGTCGTGGTCGACGAGTGCCACCACTACCGCGGCGTGTTCGGGGCGCACGTCTCCCACGTGCTGCGCCGCCTGCGGCGGGTGTGTGCGATGTACGGCGCCCACCCGACGTTCGTGCTGGCCTCGGCAACCGTCGCGGAGCCGGAGGTCACCGCGTCGCGGCTGACGGGCCTGGACGTGGTCGCCCTGACGCGCGACGACTCCCCTCGCGGGGAGGTCTCGCTGCTGCTCTGGGAGCCGCCCTTCACCTCCCACGCGGGCGAGAACGGCGCCCCCGTCCGCCGGGCCGCCTCGTCGGAGGTCGCTGATCTGCTCGCCGACCTGGTGGCCGAGGACGTGCGCACCCTGGCCTTCATCCGGTCGCGGCGCGGCGCCGAGCAGGTCGCCCTGTCGGCGGCCGAGCTGCTCGCCGAGGTCGACCCGTCCCTGCCCGACCGGATCGCCGCCTACCGCGGCGGCTACCTTCCCGAGGAGCGCCGGGCGCTCGAGGCGGCCCTGCGTCGCGGCGACCTCGTCGGGCTGGCCGCCACCAACGCGCTCGAGCTCGGCATCGACATCAGCGGGCTCGACGCCGTGCTCATCGCCGGGTTCCCCGGGACACGGGCGGCGTTCTGGCAGCAGGTCGGGCGGGCCGGTCGGGGCGCGCAGGACGCGCTCGGCATCCTGGTCGCCAAGGACGACCCGCTCGACACCTACCTGGTCACCCACCCCGACAAGATCATCGGCGCCCCGGTCGAGGCGTCGGTCTTCGACCCGTCCAACCCGCACGTGATGGGCCCCCATCTCTGCGCCGCGGCCCAGGAGCAGCCGCTCACCGAGGCAGACCTGCCGCTGTTCGGGGCCACGGCCCGCGAGGTCGTCGACGAGCTGACCACGCTCGGGCTGCTGCGGCGGCGCCCGCGCGGATGGTTCTGGACCGACCGGAGCCGCGCAGCCGACCTGGCCGACATCCGGTCCGCCGGCGGCTCCCCCGTGCAGCTCGTCGAGGCCGGCACCGGCCGGGTCGTCGGCACGGTCGATGCCGGCGGCGCCCACAACCAGGCCCATCCCGGCGCGGTCTACGTCCACCAGGGCGAGACCTGGCTGGTGGAGGACCTCGACCTCGAGCACCACGTCGCGACCATGCGCCGCGAGGAGCCGTCATACTCGACCACCGCGCGTGAGGTCACCGACATCAGCATCGTCACCACCCGCGAGCGTCGGCCGTGGGGCGGGTGCGAGCTCGCGCTCGGCGAGGTCGACGTGTCGCACCAGGTGGTCTCCTTCCTCAGGCGGCGACAACCGGGTGGCGAGGTGCTCTCGGAGGAACCGCTCGACCTGCCCGAGCGCACCCTCCGCACGACGGCGGTGTGGTGGACCGTGCCGGACGACGTCGTGGCCGAGGCCGGACTCGCCGCCCTCGACGTCCCGGGCGCCGCCCACGCCGCCGAGCACTGCTCGATCGGCCTCCTCCCGCTCTTCGCGACCTGCGACCGCTGGGACATCGGCGGCGTCTCGACCGCCCGCCACGCCGACACCGGCGTGCTCACCGTCTTCGTCTACGACGGCCACCCGGGCGGGGCCGGCTTCTCCGAGCGCGGCTTCCGCACCGCAGTCGCCTGGCTCACCGCCACCCGCGAGGCGATCGCGAGCTGCGAGTGCGCCAGCGGCTGCCCCTCGTGCATCCAGTCGCCCAAGTGCGGCAACCAGAACAACCCCCTCGACAAGGCGGGCGCGATCTTGTTGCTCGACGCCCTCCTCTCGGGGGCACCGCGCGAGGAGGGTTCGGGCTAGATTCGACCCATGGTGATCCTCGGTCTCGGTCTCATGATCCTCGGCGGCATCGCCGTGCTGTCCGCTCTCTTCGTCAGCGAGCCCGGGTCGGGCGGCGAGCTCCTCGGCTTCGACGTCACCACCCTCGAGTCGTTCCTCATCGGCGTCGCCGCCGGAGCGGCCATCCTGTGGGGCTTCGCGCTCCTCAAGTGGGGCACGAGGCGCAGCCTCGCCCACCGTCGTGAGCGCAAGGAGCTGACCGAGCTCAACCAGAAGCTCGAGCGGGTCGAGGCCGAGCGCCGCACCGACGACCCCGGGCGCAGCGACACCGTCTGACGGCACGGCCCCGCCGTCCCTCGCTCAGCCGGGACCGGCGCGTGCCTCGGCGGTGACCCTCACCTCCCGCCACGGGACGTCGGGACCGGCCACCGAGACGACGACCCGGACCGCGCGGCCCTCAGACGTGCACGCGTCCAGCACGGCCGCGTTGGCGCCCGCCACCCGGTCGGCCGCGGCGCACACGTCCGTCGGGCCGCTGACCGCTGCGAGCGAATCCGCCCCCGCGAGGGCGGCGAGGTCGGCGGCGGCCTGGGCCCGGCGCTGGGCCGTCACGAGACCACCGGCGGCGGCCAGGCCGACCATCATGAACATCAGCACCCCCGCCATCGCCACCACCAGCACCGTGGCCGCTCCTCGATCCCCGTCGGTCACGCCCACCCGGCTCACGACTCCTCCGCCACGGCCACGGCCTCGGCCGTCACGGTCACGCCGGGCAGCGAGCCGAGCAGACCGCCCGGACCCGTGACCCGAGCCGTCGTCGTCACCACGACGTCGCTGCCACCGACCTCGACCCGCACGCGCGCACCGTCAGGGGCGATCCGCACCGCCACCTGCCGCGCGGAGGCGAGGTCGTCGCCGCGCGCGACGGCGCGGGCGGCCTCGCGGGAGGCATCGATCACGCGCACCTGCGCCGCGCCGACCGCCAGCATCCACACCAGGCCGGCGGTCAGTGCCACGAGGAGCGGGATGCCCAGCGCGAGCTCCGCCGTCGCCGCCCCGGAATCCGTCCGGCTGCGTCGCCCACGAGACCGCACGTCGCTCACCCGATGCCGAGCAGACCCATGACGTGCTTGAACAACCGCTCCAGCAGCTGGTCGCCGAACGCGCCGGTGAGCATCGTGTAGAGCAGGCCGGCGAACCCGGCCCCCGCGGCGGTGCCGACCGCGTACTCCGCCGTGGTGATGCCGGCCTCCGTGTCCGGCCGTTCCTGCCTGCCGGACCTGCCGGACCCCGTCGGTGCGAGGTGACGCCTGATCTTCATCGGTTCCCCTGTCGTCGTGGGGCTCTCGGTGAGCCCGCCCGGGACCAGCGTGCGTGGCTGACGGGACGGCTGCACGGCACTGGGCGCACGCCTGTGGAGGACGTGCGCCCCGGTCGCCCTGTGGACGCCGAGCGGCCCGTCACGGCGCCACCGATCCGAAGAGCGACGCCACGGTCGGCACGACACCGAGCAGCATGAAGGCCGGCAGCAGGCAGGCGCCGAGCGGGACGGCCGCCGCCACCCCGACGCGGCGGGCCGCGTCCTCGGCACGGGCGAGAGACTCCCGCTGCAGCTCGTCGGCCAGCCGCTCGACGTTCTGCACGACCGAGGCGCCCGACGCCTGCGAGCGCACCATCGCGCGTGCCAAGGGGGCCAGCTCCGGGTCGTCGGCGACGGCCGCCCACGCCTCGACTCCGGCGGCTCCCCATCGCGCCTGTTCCACCACGGGGACCAGGCGGTCGGCTGCCGGCCCGGGGAGCGCGGCGCAGACCCGCGCCAGGCCGGAGACCGGTTCGGAGCCGGCGCGCAGCGTGGCGGCGAAGAGGTCGACGAGGTGCGGGAGCGTCCGCTCGACCTCCTCCCGGTCGCGTCGGGCGGACGGCGCCTCGGCAGCGGCGAGCACCCGTCGGGCGACGACGGCGGCGAACCCGGCCACGACCACCCCGGCGCCCCCGCCCACGAGCAGCCAGGCACCGATCGCCACACCCCCGACCGCCAGCGGTCGCAGGCCGGGTGAGGCGACCGTGCGCCGACGGACGCGGTGAGGGGCCGACGGGACCAGCGCCACGACCGCCAGCGACAGGCACGCCACGCTCAGCCAGCTCACGGCGCCGCCGCCCGGTCGGCCAGGCGCTCGATCCACCAGAGGCCGAGCGCGACGAGGGTGAGTCCCACGGCGCCACAGGTCCAGCCGACCGGGGTCGACAGCAGGAACGACCACGGGTCGGAGCCGGCGCCGGACCCCATCAGGAGCACGGCCACCGGGAGGCAGGCCACGAGTCGGGCGGTCGACCGGGCCGAGGCCAGCTCGGAGTCGACGAGGCGGCGCGTGCGTCGACGCGCGCGCAGGCCGGTGGCGGTCCGCTCCAGCGCTGCACCGAGGCCGTGCCCCGAGTGCTGGGCGACCTGCCACGCGCCGGCCACCCAGCGGAGGTCGGCCGCGCCGCGTCGCTCGGCTGCCAGCCGGCGCATCGCCTCGGGGACGTCGGCACCGAGCCGCATCGCCTCCACGACCGGGAGCAGCGGCGGCCAGCGAGCGGCACCGGCGGCCAGTGCGGCCTCGGGTGGACGCCCTGCCGCCAGGTCGGCGGCCAGCAGGTCGCAGACCTCCAGCACGGCCGCCTGGTCGGCGGCCGTGCGCCTGCGGCGCGCGAGGACCGGGACGGGCACCGACCACGCCGGTCGGGAGCGGCCCGGACGGCGCGGCGCCGGTCCGGCCGGCGGCACCAGCGCCGCGATCGCCAGCCCGGCCGTCAGGGCGACGACCCAGGTGGTCACCACGACCGGGACCCGAGCCGCGCGGCGAGAGCGCCCGCGGCCGGCCCGCGCACCACCCGGTCGGCCTCGAACGTCGCGGCGGTGCGGAGCGAGACGTGACCGGAGGTGTCGCGCTGAGGCACGCCGAGCTCGAGGACCCGGCGTCGCCCGTCACGTCCGCGGCCGAGGTGGATGACCACGTCGAGCGCCGAGGCGAGCTGGCTGTGCGCCGCGGAGCGCGGCAGCCCGGCCGCCAGGGACAGCGCTTCCACGCGTGCTGGCACGTCGGCAGCCGAGTTGGCGTGGAGCGTCCCGCACCCACCGCCGTGCCCCGTGTTGAGCGCGGCCAGGAGGTCGACCACCTCGGCCCCGCGCACCTCGCCGACCACCAGGCGGTCGGGTCGCATCCGCAACGCCTGCCGCACCAGGACCTGCAGGGAGATCTCGCCAGCGCCCTCGATGTTGGCCGGGCGGCCCTCCAGCGCGACCACGTGGGGGTGGTCGGGGCGCAGCTCGCTGGCGTCCTCGACCAGGACGATCCGCTCGCCGGGGTCGACGAGGGACAGGAGCGCCGACAGCACCGACGTCTTGCCGGTGCCGGTGCCGCCGGTGACGAGGAACGCGCACCGCGAGTCGACGATCTCCTCCAGCAGGAACGCGCCGTCGGGGGGCACCGCGCCAGCCGCCACCAGCTCGGGCAGGGTCCAGACCCGGCCGCGTGGCACCCGCAGCGACAGCACGGTCCCGGACCGGGCGACCGGGGCCAGGACTGCGTGGAAGCGCGTGCCGTCCGGGAGCCGGACGTCGGCGTGCGGCGTCGCGTCGTCGAGCCGGCGTCCGGCCGTGGCGGCGAGCCGCTGGGCGAGGCGACGCACGGCGGCATCGTCGGGGAACGACACCGACGCCCGCTCGAGCCCTCGCCCCCGGTCGATCCAGACCTCGTCCGGGGTGTTGACCAGCACGTCGGTGACGTCGGGCAGGCGCAGCAGCTCCTCCAGCGGCCCGGCACCGAGCACGTCGCGTCGGAGCAGGTCGTGGACGGCGAGCACCGTCGCGTCGCCGACCGGCGACCCGGAGGCTCGCAGCGCCTCGGCGACCCGGTGCGGCGACAGCTCGCCCGCCGAGCTCGCCAACCGGCGGCGTACGTCGTCGAGCACCGCACTCGGGACCGGGGTGCTCGCGGGGACGCTCATGCCGCGTCCGCCAGCAGGTCGCGTGCTGCCCGGGCGAGCGGGCCCCTCCCGACGAGCGGACCCAGGCCGCGGTCGACCGAGGCGGCCACGCCACGCTGGTCGGCGACGGCCGCCACGACGGGCAGGCCCGTGACCCGCTCGGCGTCGGCGTCACCGAGCCCACCCGGACGGAGCACGAGCCCGGCACGGCCCTTGCAGCCCAGGTCGGCGATCAGGCGGGCGGCTGCGGCCAGTCCGGGCACGGTCGCCGGGGTCACCACGAGCAGCTCGTCACAGCGGTCGACCAGCTCGACCAGCGGTGGTCCGGCCTGCCGGGCGAGGTCGAGGACCACGAGGTCGTGCCCGAGGACCGCGGCCGGCAGGACCCGACGAGCCGTCGCCACGTCGAGGCGCCGTCGCAGGCCCGACCAGGTGAGCACCCCGAGGTGGTCGCGGCGGGGCACGCCCTCGCGCAGGGCACGCGCGCCGAGCCGGCCGGCGGTCTCGGCGAGGGCCTCCCACCGCACGCCGGGGTGGTCCTCCATCCCGAGCAGCCGGTCGAGCCCGGGCCCGAGGGGGTCACCGTCGACGAGGAGCGTCGGAGCCCGTGCCGCCTGCCACTGGGCGAGGGCGCACGCCAGCGTCGTCGCGCCCGCGCCACCGGCTCCGCCCACCACCCCCACCAGACGGCCCGGCGAGGCCCGCTCGCCGACGTCGGCGAGCTCGCCGGAGAGCCAGCCCTCGCCCGCCGGCAGGTCGACCACCGACGCCGCGCCCAGCTCGACGGCGTGGCGGAAGGCAGCGGCGCCGACACCGACCCCGACGACGTGGACCCCCGTGCGTCGCGGTGGCGCGAGCTCGGCGAGCGGGCCTGCGAGGTCCTCACCGACCAGGACGAGGTCGGCCTCGCGCCAGGCGGGCAGGGACAGCGACGGCTCGGCACAGACGTCGGCACCGACCCCCGCCGCCGCACAGAGGGGGACGACCGAGTCGTGGACGGACGTGGACCGGGTGAGGAGGAGGACGGGCATGCCCCCGAGCGTCGGCCGCGACACCGACGCCCGGCAGCCCGCGCCGCCGACGCCTGTGGACGACAGCCGCCCGGAGCCACCTGTGGACAGCTGCCGGCCCGGCGAAGCCCCCGGATCCGTCGGGCGAGCCGCCTACGATGGCCGCATGCCCCGCCCCCAAGCGGCCTTCTTCGACCTCGACAAGACGATCATCGCCAAGTCGAGCACGTTGGCCTTCAGCCGCGAGTTCCAGGCGGGCGGGCTGATCTCGCGGCGGGCGATGCTGCGCTCGGCGTACGCCCAGTTCGTCTTCTTCACCGGCGGCGCGGACCACGAGCAGATGGACAAGATGCGGGAGTTCATGTCCCAGCTCTGCGCCGGCTGGGACGTCGCCACCGTGCGCGACATCGTCCACGAGACCCTCACCACGATCGTCGAGCCGCTGGTCTACGACGAGGCCGTGACCCTGATGGAGGAGCACCGCGCGGCCGGGCGCGACATCGTCATCG
>Ga0164308_10002145_pt1 | contig 10490 bp, 14 predicted proteins | sample Whisoiple_246_MG_FD_109983 | JGI IMG/M metagenome (GOLD analysis project Ga0164308, IMG submission 109983) | Soil microbial communities amended with fresh organic matter from upstate New York, USA - Whitman soil sample_246_MG | ecosystem: Environmental > Terrestrial > Soil > Unclassified >... | reverse complement strand
GTCGGCCGCTACCGGACCCAGGCGTGGTCAACGCAGATCGTCGACGTGCGCCGCGGTCAGCTCCTCGATGTCATCGCCGGGCGGCGTTCCGCTCCGGCGTGCGCCTGGTTCGCCGCCCGCCCGGCGGGCTGGTGCGGATCCGCCGGCGGCTGATCACCGGCCGCGAACGCCTCACCGACGACGGCCACGAGGCGGCCGAGCACCTCGCACCTCTCGTGCACTGGGCGTTCGAGCGGATCCACGGATGAGCGACCTCGCGCTGACGTGGTGGGGGCACGCGTCGGCGACGGTCGAGATCGGCGGGGTCCGGGTCGCGACCGACCCGCTGCTCTCCGACCGCCTCTTCCACCTGCACCGCTACACCCGGACGCCGGGCGTCACCGCCGCCGAGGCCGACGTGGTGCTGCTCTCGCACCTGCACGCCGACCACCTGCACGTGCCGTCGCTGCGCCGGTTCGGCCCGGACACGCCCGTGTTCGTCCCGAGGGGCGGCGAGTCGCTCCTCCGCCGCCTGCGGCCCGCCCAGGTGCGGCCGGTCGAGCCCGGCGACGTCGTCGAGATCGGCGCCGCCCGGATCACGGTGCTGCCGGCCACCCACGACGGGCGGCGCGGGCCGCAGTCCAAGGCCGTCGGGCCGCCGCTCGGCTTCCGGGTGGACGCCGAGGGCCGCTCCTTCTGGTTCCCGGGCGACTCCGAGGTGCGCGAGGACATGGCCGACGTCGGCCACGTCGACCTGGCGCTGATCCCGATCGGCGGCTGGGGCCCGACGCTGGAGGACGGGCACATGGACCCGGTCCACGGCGCGGAGGCGGTCGCGCGGGTCGGCGCGGACGTCGCCGTACCCGTGCACTGGGGCACGTTCTGGCCGCTGGGCCTGCGGATGTTCATGCGCGCCCGGCACGACCACCTCTTCGTGACCCCCGGCGACCGGTTCCTGACCGCGATGGCCGCGCGGGCGCCGCAGACCAAGGCCGTGCTGGTGCGGCCGGGCGACACCCTGGAGATGTAGCCCCCAGCCCGGATCGGGTCGGGTCAGGTGAGGCGCAGCGTCGCGAGCAGCGCCCGGTGGTCGCTGTGGAAGCCGCCGAGCACCCGCTGGCTGCGCACCTCGAGCCGGTCGCGGCGGAGCGCGTCGCGGTCGACCCACACGTAGTCGATGTGGCGGTCGAGCGAGGGGTAGGTGGGTCGCACGTCGGTGCCCAGCAGCTGGTACGTCGAGGAGGCGACCCGGCCGAGCGTCGAGACCGGACCGCCCGCGGGCCGCTTGCGCAGGTCGGCCCGCGCGTCGAAGTTGAAGTCGCCGGTGCCGACCACCCAGCGGCTCGGGACGCCGCGCCACACCTTCGCGATCCGGGTCAGGTGCTGCCGGGCGCGGTCGGCGTTGAGCGTGGCCGCCCAGCGGCCGGGCGCGGTGGGGCTCTCGCTCTGCGGTGGAAGGTGCACGTTCACGACGCTGAACCGGTGCCCGGTGGAGCGCTCGGTGAGGGTGACGACCAGGATGCCGCGGCCCCCGAACGGATAGGGGCCTTCCGCGGCGTCGACGCCGTCGGTGCCGGCCAGCAGCCGCACCCGGTCGAGCCGGAACCGGTCCCGGCGCCAGGACACGGCGATCTCACCGATGCCGTCGGCGCGGGGCACGGTCGCGGAGCGCCACGCTCGCGGGAGCCCGGCGAGCACGGAGCCGAAGTACTGCGACTCCTGCCAGCCGATGACGTCGACCGCCGGGTTCGAGGTGAGCCGCTGCGCGTCGGCGGCCGCGAGATCGGCGCTCTGCTGGTGGAACATGTTGAAGCTGGCGACCCCGACGTCGAGGGCCCGGCGCACCGGGGCCACCCCGCCGACACGCCGCCCGCCCTGCAGCGGACCGACGGTCACCGGGTGCACCACGCGGGGCTCGACCGTCCGCGGCGAGGCGGTGATGCCCGCGCCGGACCGCTGGACCACGGCCGTCGGCTGGGGCGCCTCGGACGCCACGGCCGGCGCCACGAGGACGCCGAGCACGGTCGCCACGAGCAGCAGCGGCGGCGGCCCCGCCCACGCGGAGGAGCGCCGGCCGCGTGCTGGGCGCACGGGCAGGACCCGTCGGACCACGCGGCTTCCCCTCCGGCTCGGTCGATCGGTTGACCGCCACGGTAGTCCCGCGAGCACCGCGAGCCCCGCAGGTCACGCCCGTGTCGCATTCCTCACACACCCGGCCCGTGGCCCGCCGTGCGGCGCGCACGGGGCGATGGGTACGGTCCGGGTGTGACGACCACCGCGCATCCGACGTACGACCAGCTCCGCGACCTGCCTGGCTACACCTCCCAGTCGGTGCCGGCGGCGTTCGAGGACATCAACGGCCACCTCAACATCCGCCACTACGTCGGGATCGCGAGCGAGGGCCTCGACGAGGCGCTGACGCGCGTGGGCATCCCGCAGAACTGGCCGACGGTCGCGGGCCAGGGCGTCTTCACCGCCGAGCACCACATGACCTACCTGTCCGAGCTGCGCACCGGCGACCGCATCTCCGCCCGCGTGCGCCTGATCGGCCGCTCCGAGCGGGCCGCGCACGCCGTGGTCTACCTCGTCGACGACACCCACCAGCAGGTCAGCTACGTGATGGAGGAGATCTTCCTCCACATCGACATGGCCAGCCGCAAGACCGCGCCCTGGCCCGAGGACGTGGCCGCGGCCCTGGACAAGCAGATCGCGTCCGAGGCCGACCTCGCGTGGCAGCCCGCCCTGTCCGGCTCGATGGCGCTGCGCTGAGCGAGCGCTGATGCCCACGGTGCCGACCGACCTGCTCGGCACCTGGACGCTCACCCGGACGGTCGTCGACCGCCGGGCCGGTGAGCGGCGCGCCGTCTCCGGCACCGCGACCCTGGTCGCCGAGTCGGCCGACCGGGTGCGCTGGAGCGAGGCCGGCACGATGACCTGGCCCGGCCACGAGGTCGAGGTGCAGCGGACGCTCTTCGTCGACCGCGAGGGCGACGGCTGGCTGGTGCGCTTCGAGGACGGCCGCCCGTTCCACCCGTCGTCGGTGGGGCGCGCGGGCGACCACCCGTGCGCACCCGACCACTACCGCGGCCGCATCGACGTCGACCCGAGCGGCTCCTGGTCGGTCGCCTGGGACGCGGCGGGGCCGGAGAAGGACTACCGGATGGAGACGACGTACGCCCCGGCGGGGAGCTAGACCCGGTCGGAGTGGCGGTCGATGCCGTTGCGCAGACCCCAGACCACGGCCTGGCTCCGGCTGTTGACGCCGATCTTGCGGTAGGCGGAGCGGATGTAGGTCTTCACCGAGTTGATGCTGATGAAGATCTCCTCGGCGATCTCGCGGTTGGTCAGGCCCGCGACGATCAGCCTCAGCATCTCCGCCTCGCGGTCACTCAGGCCCGGGAGGGCGCTCGGCGTCGGGCCGGTCGCGGCGCGCTCGACCATCGTCACGATCCGGTCGGCGCCCCCGCGCAGCGGCACCCAGGCGACGGCCCCGCTGTCGTGCATCAGCTCGTCGAGGTCGCCCCCGCCGGCCCGGTCCCCGTCGTGCAGCACGACGTCGGCGGCACCCTCCGCGACGACGAGCACGCGGTCGTGGTGGCCGGCGAGCAACGCGCTCAGGCCGGCGACGACGCTCGGATCGGGGCTCGCGATCAGCAGCCTGACGGGTTCCCCGGACATGGGTCCGATCCTTTCCGGACCCGGTCATCGGGAGCCACCCGAACTCACCACCCAAAGGGGTGAAAGTCGTGTGGCCAGGCGCTCAGTGGTCGCGCAGCGCGTGGATGAGCTCGCTCTTGTCCATGCTCGAGCGGCCGTCGATGTCGAGCTCCGCGGCCCGCTCGCGCAGGTCGTCCACGGTCCAGTCGTCGTACGACGGCGAGGACCCGCCGCGCTGGCCGACCTCGGAGCGGGAGGTGGTGGCGGCGGCGTTCGCGATCCGCGCCGACTTCTCCTTGCTGTTGCCCTCGTCGCGCAGCTTCTCGTAGAGCTCGTCGTCCTTGACGCTGGGTCCGGGCTTCTTGCTGCCGGGCATGGTGGTCACCCTCCACTCGTCGGTTCCCGCTGCGGTACCCGGGATCGCGCCGACGCACGCGAAATCGCAGAGAGCCCCTCGCCGCCGACGGCGGTGAGGGGCTCTCTGCGGGGGGACGGGGCGAGCCGGCCGGGTCACGCGGCGCGCTGGAGCTCGATGTCGGTCGACCGCGTGACGGTGACGACCGGGATCGAGAGCCCGCGCTCGGCGCGGACGGTGCTGACGACGGCGTAGACGGCGAAGGCGACGACGGCGAACGCGAACGCGATGAAGCCGTAGGCGACGGCTGTGAGGGACTCGTGCATGGTGGTTCTCCTGAGCGGATCGGTTGTCGTCGGGATCTTCCCGACGATCCCTACGGTGCTCCCGACCTCTTGAGACCCACTGGGAGCCGACTGGGAAGCGCCGACGCCCCTCGTCAGCGGTCGACCGTGAACCGCCCGGCGAACGCCCGGAGCGGCAGGTCGGCGCTCGTGACGATCCCCGGCGGCGCGTCGACGACCGCGCGGATCGCGTTGAGGGCCGGCATGCCGGTCACGGTCATGCCGATGGCCGCGAACGCCTCGACGGAGGAGAAGTCGGTGCCGGGCTTCGGCAGGATCAGGTGCTTGCTGTGGATGACCGGGTCGCCCTGGATCTTGGTGATGTAGCAGCCCTGGACGTCCCAGTGCGGCTCGGTCCGCGGCGTCATCTGCCACTCCAGGTGCAGCTCGACCCGGGGCACGCCGTCGACCTTCCCGACGTACCTGAACGCGCTGCCGCCGAGCGAGCCCCGCGGCAGGAAGAACCAGCCGAGGTCGACGTCCTCGGTGCACGCGCCGAGCTCGTACTCGAAGTCGACGGTGTCGAGCTCGATGCCGAGGCAGTCGGCCATCAGGTGCACACCGTCGCCGAAGACGCGCGTGCCGAGCTCGAGCAGCCGCGGCACCTCGGGGTCGTCGACCGGCATGCCGTAGCCGCAGTTGCGCCACGTGTCGGCCGAGTGGTGGCAGGAGACGTCGACGGACTCTATGCAGGTGACGTTCTCGATGTCGGTGACGTCGGCGGTGTGCACGATCGTGAGGATCTGCGCGAGCCCGGGGTTCATGCCGGTGCCGTAGAACGTCGAGCCGCCGCGGGCGCACGCCGCCGCGATCACCTCCGACTCGGTGCGCCCGCTCCCGTGCGGGTGGTGCGCGTCGCGGTGGTGGCCGGTGATGAAGTCGGCGGTCGTGACGACGTCGATGCCCGCCTCGAGCACCCGCTCGTAGAGGTCGACGTCGGGCCACACCCCGTGGAACGTCACGACGTCGGGGCGCACCGCGAGGATCTCCTCGACCGTGCCGGTGGCGAGCACCCCGATGGGCCCGAGCCCCGCGATCTCGCCGGCGTCGCGGCCGACCTTCCCCGGCGTGTAGGCGTGCAGGCCGACGAGCTCGAGGTCCGGCTGGCGCTGCAGCCGCTTGACCATCTCGGTGCCGACGTTGCCGGTGGCCACCTGGAAGACCCGGATCGTGTCCATGATCGCTCCTGAAGACTTTCGTAGAGGGCTCGATGAAACTAGCATCCGGGCATGCGCTTCGCAGTGGTCTCGGCATTCCTCCCCGTGGAGGAGATCGCGCCGGTCGCCGTCGCCGCCGACGCGCTGGGCTACGCGAGCCTCACGATCGCGGACCACGTGGTCGACCTCGAGACCCTCGCGACGCCGTACCCCTACGAGGCGAGCGGCCAGCGTCGCTGGGGACCCGACTGCGCGTGGCCGGACCCGTGGGTGCTGGTCGGCGCACTCGCCGCGGTGACCACGCGCCTGCGGTTCTTCACCTCGATCTACGTCGCCGCGCTGCGGCCGGCGCCGGAGGTCGCGCGGATCCTGCGTACGGCGGCCGCCCTGTCCGGTGACCGGGTCGCGCTCGGCGTCGGCGCCGGCTGGTGCCGCGAGGAGTTCGACCTGCTCGGCCAGCAGTTCGCGACGCGCGGGCGGCGCACCGACGAGGTGATCGAGCGCGTCCGCCCCACCGTGCCGGTGCTGGTGGGCGGACTCTCCGAGGTGGCCCTCCGGCGGGCGGCCCGCAACGACGGCTGGGTCGGCGACGTCTGCACCACCGCCGAGGCGATCGCGACCGCGCGGCGACTGGCCGCGCTGCGCGAGGAGGCCGGTGCCGACGGGCCGTTCGAGGTCGTCCCGGCGCTCAGCGATGCGATCCTGCCCGACGACTTCGTGCGGGCCAGGGACGGCGGCGTGACCGAGGTGATGACCGCGCCGTGGATGTACTACTTCGGCCGCCGGGCCACCCTGGAGCAGAAGCTCGAGGGGCTCGAGCGGTTCCGCGACGACGTCCTGGTGCACGTGGCATGAGCACCCCCGCCGAGCAGCACCGCCGCAACAGGCGCGGCGACGCGACCCGGGCCCGGATGCTCGCGGCCGCCCTCGACTGCCTCGCGACGGGGGACCCCGACGCCGTCTCGGCCAACCACGTCGCCAAGCGCGCGGGAGCGACGTGGGGTGCGGTGAAGTACCAGTTCGGCGACGTCGACGGCCTGTGGGCGGCCGTGCTCGACCACCTCGAGGAGCGTCGCGGCGGGCCACTGTCCTTCCCCGCGACCGGGAGCGCGGTCGGGGAGCGGGTCGCCGAGATCGTCGACACCCTGTGGCGCGGCCTGGAGACCCCGGACGCGCGGGCGATCGAGACGCTGCGGATGACCCTGCCGCGCGAGCGCGGCGAGCTCGAGCAGAAGCTCCCGCGCACCGCGGGCGCGCTCGCCTCGTGGCAGACGAGCTGGGTCGAGACCTGCCAGGCGGCGTTCGCCGACCTCGACCTCGATCCCGACCGGGTGCGTGAGGTCGCTGCGCTGCTCCCGGGCGCGATGCGCGGCCTCAACTCCGAGGCGCACCTCTCGACCTACTCCGACCTCGGACTGGCCCGGCGTGGCCTGACGTCCGCCATCGCGGCGTACCTCGGAGGTGCGTGATGGTCTTCCCACACCTGCTCTCCCCCGGCCGGATCGGCTCGATGGAGCTGCGCAACCGGATCGTGATGTCGCCGATGGAGACGATGTACGGCACGCCCGACGGGCTGCCGTCGGACCGGACCGTGGCCTACTTCGCCGAGCGCGCGACCGGCGGGGTCGGGCTGGTCACCGTCGGCGCGACCGGCATCGACCCGCTGCACCCCGAGACCCCGGGCGGTCTCCAGATCGGCACCGACGAGTCGGTGGCGGCGCACCGCCGGCTCGTCGACGCGGTGCACGCGCACGGGGCGCGGATCCAGCCGCAGGTCGTGCACGCCGGCCCGGACGGGCTCGGCCCCGAGATGCACGGTGTCACGTCCCTCGGCCCGTCGGTCATCCCGTCGTACCTGACCGGGCGGCCGTCGGCCGAGGCGACCAAGGAGCAGATCGCCGGGATCCTCGACCAGTACCGCGCCGCCGTCGTACGCATCCGCGAGGCCGGGTACGACGGGCTCGAGCTGCACGCCGCGCACGGCTACATGTTCCTCGGCTCCTTCCTGGCGCCGCAGCGCAACCGGCGCGGCGACCGCTACCGCGGCTCGTCGGTCGAGGGCCGGATCCGTGTCGTGCTGGAGGCGCTGGCCGCGATCCGCGCAGAGGTCGGCCCGGACTTCCCGGTCACCCTGCGGATCTCCGGCTACGAACGGGTGGCGGGCGGACGGCCGTCGTACGAGACCGCCCTGGTGGCACCGCTCCTGGTCGAGGCCGGCGTCGACGCGTTCCACGTCAGCGGCGGCGTGATCGACCGGCTCGTGACGCAGATGGTCAACGGGTCGGCGTACGGCGCCGGTCCCAACGTCGCCGCTGCCGCGGCCGTGCGCGAGGTCGTCGACGTGCCGGTCATCGCCGTCGGACGGCTGCACGACCTCGAGCTCGCCGAGCAGGTGCTGGCCGACGGACGGGCGGACTTCGTCGCGCTCGGTCGCCCGCTGCTCGCCGACCCGCAGCTGCCACGCAGGCTCGCGACCGGCGGCCGGGTGCGGCGCTGCATCTCCTGCGAGAACTGCATCGACTCGCTCGAGGAGCGGCTCGCGACCGACTGCGCCGTCAACCCGCTGACCGGGCGGGAGCACGAGCTGCTGCCGCTGCCCGTCGGACGGCGACGACACGTCGTGGTGGTCGGCGGCGGGCCGGGCGGGCTGGAGTCCGCCCGGCGCGCGGCCGCGCAGGGACACCGGGTCACGGTGCTGGAGGCGTCCGACGGGCTCGGTGGCCGGTTCCGGCACGCGGCTCTCGTCCATCCGGACAATGCCCTGTTCCTCGACTGGCTGCTGGCCGAGGTCGCGGATGCCGACGTCGACGTGCGGCTGCTGACGACCGCGGAGCCCGCGACCGTGGCCGCGCTCGACCCGGACGTGGTCGTCGTCGCCACCGGCGCCCGCCAGGCCGATGCACGAGACGACGTCGCCGCCGTGCTCGACGGGCGACCCGTCGGCCGGCGGGTCGTCGTGGTCGGCGGCTCGCTCCCCGGCCTCGCGGTCGCCGGTCACCTGGCGGCTGCCGGCCACCTCGTGTCGCTGCTCGAGGCGGGTGCGGAGCTGGCCCCCGAGGTCGGGCCGAAGCGGCGCACCGAGGAGCTCGACGCGCTCGACCGGCTCGGGGTCGCGGTCCACGTCGGCACGACGATCGAGGGCGTCACGGACACGGCCGTGCTGTTCACGCCGCAGGGCGGACGCACCCGCGAGCTGGCCGCCGACACGGTCGTGACGGTCGGCCGGCTCGAGCCGGACCTGCGGCTGCACGATGCCATCGCGGCCGCCCTCCCGGGCGTGCCCGCGCACGCCGTCGGCGACTGCCGCGGCTACGGCCTGGTGCGCCAGGCGACCGAGGACGCCGCGCGCGCGGCGTACGACTGGGGAACGACGACCGAAGGGAGCCGGGCGTGAGCATCGGCGAGTTCGTCCACGAGGAGATCCCGAGCACCGAGCTCGACCGGCTCGAGGCGACGTACGGGCCGCTCGCGGAGGCGGTGCGCGCACTGCTCGACGCGACGATCCGCACGACCGTGCCCGAGGAGGAGGTGCGGGCCGCCCAGGCGGAGATCGAGGCACTGGTGGCCCGGCTGCGCGCCGAGCAGCTGCCCGGCCCGGCGGGCGTGCGGTTCAACTCCGAGGCACGGGCCTGGAACTGGGGCAACGCGGTCGTCGGCCTCCGCAACGCCGTCGCGCCACCGCTGCGGATCGTGCACGAGTCCGCTGGTCACGCCTGGGCCGAGGTCGAGCTCGGGGCGCCGTACGAAGGCCCGCCGGGGCTGGTGCACGGCGGCGTCTCGGCGATGCTGCTCGACCACCTCATGGGCGAGACCGCGAGCGCGGCGTTCACCCGGGTGACCTTCACGGGGACGCTGACGATGACCTATCGCCGCGGCACGCCGCTCGGGCCGCTGCGGCTGGAGGCGCGCATCGACCGCGAGGAGGGCCGCAAGGTCTTCGTCGTCGCCTCGATCGCCGACCCCGACGGCGTCACCGTGGAGGCCGAGGGCGTCTTCATCGTCCCCGCCTGGGCGGTGTGAGGACGGCGCTCAGCTGGCCGGCAGCGACCGTTTGAGCAGCTCGGCGGCGTTGCGCAGCGAGACGATGTCGCCGACGAGGCGATGCATCTCGCGGTCGAGCCCACGGAGCTCGGGCCGCTCCCGGGCGTTCATCATCGTCAGCCGGTGCTGGAGCGCGGTGGCGTGCGCCAGCGCCTCTGCGGCCGACTCGTCGACGAGTTCGGTGATCGTGCTCATGCCATCCCCCTGACACCCCCCGCGCCCAGTGTGCGCGCCCCAGCCGAAGCTGATGACCAGAGAGTAAGCCGACTCGGTGCCCCAGGTCGCTCACCCTTTCGGGCTACTTCCGGCGGCAGGTGCGGGTGGCATCAGATGGGGGATACCCAGCGACGAACCCGTCGTTCGACGAGCCCGAGAACAACCAGGTCGTCGCTGGCTATCCCGACGAGTCAGCCTTCCGGGCGGCCTTCGCGATCGTCTCCTCGACGATCTGGTTGACCCGCGAGCCGCTCGGCCAGCCGGCGTAGTGGCACAGCAGGATCACGATCTCGCGCAGCTGCTGCTCGTCGAGCTCGCCCGCGGCGTACGCCGCCGGGATCTGGATCGTCAGCACGTCGTGCTGGTTGGAGCCGGCGAGCATGCCGATCAGCAGCAAGCGGCGGTCGCGGTCGGTGAGGCCGGGCCGGTTCCAGATCTCGGCGAAGAGGTGGTCGGCGGTGTAGGCGAAGAAGTCGCCGGCGCCGTCGGTCATCTCGAAGCCGTAGACCTGCTCCATCCGCTCCAGGCCGCGGCGGCGGACCTCCGGGAGGTCGTCGAACTTACCCAAGGCCAAGCCCCTTCCTCAGACGCTCGAGAGACAGCCTCGCGAGCGGTACGTCGACGCCCTGCTCGTCCGCGAGGGCGATCGCGAACGTCAGGTCCTTCTCCCCCAGGGCCACGACGTGCTCGAAGACGCCGTACCAGAAGTCGTCCGGCGCCAGCGGCGCCGTCGAGTCGCGG
>Ga0164308_10002144_pt1 | contig 10494 bp, 7 predicted proteins | sample Whisoiple_246_MG_FD_109983 | JGI IMG/M metagenome (GOLD analysis project Ga0164308, IMG submission 109983) | Soil microbial communities amended with fresh organic matter from upstate New York, USA - Whitman soil sample_246_MG | ecosystem: Environmental > Terrestrial > Soil > Unclassified >... | reverse complement strand
TGCAGGTCAGTCTTGCAGGATCGCCGGTGGCTCCGGGCGGACAGGGCCGTCAGTAGGGCAGGTGCCCTCCGGGTACGGGGCGTACTCCGTGTTGACGTAGCGCAGCTTCGCGTCCAGGTCGGCTCGACCGCTCGCCACGAGATCAGAATGCTCGCCCGCCGGGAGCGCTGCCTCGATGACGTCGTACACGAGGGAGATCGAATCGATGACTGACGTCAGCGACGTGTTGATGATGAGCCGGGACCGCACGCGGTTGTTGCAGTCGGTGAACGCCTTCTCCTCCAACTCGTAGTTGTCGAGCTGGAGGCGGTACACCTGCTCGGCTGCGATCCGCTCCGCTGTCCGGGCGTCACGCTCCCTGTTGTTGCGGTCGGCGCTCCATTGCCAGGTGAGGCCAATGACGACCAAGGCGAACACGACGGAGACCACCGGGTAGCTCACCTTCCGGTCTCTCCACGTCCATGCGATCGCGGCGGCTACCAAGATCGCGACTGATGTCAGTACCCACAGGATCACGCTGGCCCTCCTCTGGCTTCGCTGCTGCGGTCAGTGCGGCGAACCCACACATCCCCGCAATCAGAGCACCCCAACCCAGAGACACGTCGCGCCCCGCAGCTGCGAGGAAGATGGCGATACCGATGCCGGTCAGAGGGGTGACGACCAGCACCACCCAATTCCGCACACTGTGAGGTGTGATATAGCGCCACGCGATCTTGACCATTCCTCATCGCGCTCAGGACACGACGCGGAAGAACTCAGCCCCGGTCCACTGGTGCTTGTCGTCGCCAGTCGGGAGGGGGCCGAGCAAGACCACGTTCTGGAATCCGCCCAGCGAGAGGGAGGCATCCTCTCGTGCGCCGGCTGCGATGTGTGCGTCGGCGCGCTGCTTGTCGCACCACCAGACGGTGGTCGCGACGCCGTTCTTGTCGGTCTGGCCGACGAACTGCGCTGCGCAGTCGAACGGCTTGAACACTGTGGTTGCCATCTCATCTTCTCCTGGGGGCGGCGGCTTGGGGATGGGCTGAGGCTGGGACTTACCGAAGTTGATGGTGCCGGCCTTGATCTGGGCGATGATGCCTGCGCCGCAGCACGAGGTCGCCTGGCCTTGGCCGTGGTAGCGGAGTCGCAGCTGCTTGCCGGAGACACGGACCAGCTCGTCGAGCAGCCAGTTGACGGAGTCGACCTGCGCCGGCGTCGCAGCGTTGGCCTCGTCGACGATCAGCTGGATGGAGATCGAGTAGCCGTTCCAGCCGGTGGTGCCCATGCTGGCCTGGCCCTTGTTGGCGGCGTTCACATTGCGCCAGCCACGCGACTCCCAGATGCCACCGGTCTGTCCGATCAGGAAGCAGTAGCCGAGGCTGTACCCACGGGTCGGGGACGTGACGTACATCCGGTGCTGCGCTCTGATCTGCTCGACGTCGTCGTCGAGATCGATGTCGAGGTCGTTGTCGAAGTCCATGTCGGCCCAATCGGCGCCGGGGTAATGGATGACGACGTCCGTGATCTTCGACCAACCAGGGAACGGAGGGCAGCGGTACTTCCCGCCGCCCGCCGCAGGGAAACCATCCCACGGCGGGCCGGCAGGGTCGATCCACTCCTCGCGAGGGTGGATGACGTGCGTCACGTCAGCTCTTGTCCGTGTCGTGCTTCGTCTGGTGTGAGGACGGTGGCGTGGGCTTGCCGATGTTCTCGCCCTTGGCCGTGGCGTTCTTCTTGTCGACCTGGACGTCCTCGAACTCGTAGACGTGGGCTGTCGGGTCGTCCTTCTGGAGTACCGGCTGGCCGACGGTCTCACCCTTCGTTGTGGCCTCGGTGCCCTTGGTCTTCTGGGTGGCCTCGACCGGCTTGGAGGGCTGTTCGCCTTCGCCGTTCTCGCCTGCCTGCCCGCCGGACGGCTGTGCATCCTTCTTCGTCGTCATGGGATTCCTTCTCCTTGTGAGTCAGGCTCACGCTGGGTGGCGTGGCCATGCTATGCCGTACCCGATCAGGGCAGTGTGACCACCTTGATCGGACGCCAGTCCGACCCATTGAAGTAGAAGTTCGTGTGAGACGTGACGACGACGTTCACTGTGTCCGTTGCGGTGGCGCCCAGGTTGTCGGTGACCAGCAGCTGGAACACCAACGTCGCATCGCCGAGAGGCATCGGGGACGTGAACGTCGGAGAGGCCACCGTGCTCGACGACAGAGTGACCGTCGGGCCGGACAGCTGAGACCACTGGTACGAGGCGATCGATCCACCGGGGTCCGACGATGCGGTGCCGTCCAGAGTGACGGTCACGTCCGGCAGCACCGACTGGTCGGAGCCGGCGTTGGCGATCGGCGGCGTGTTCGACGCCGTGACCGTGAGCCTGACGAACGCCGCGATGCCGGTGCCATTCGCCCCGACCGACGTGGCCGTGAACGACGGGACGGACCCGCCGGACGACGTGGCCTTCGCGTCGAAGTGGCCGTACGACACGGTGTCCGACGAGGCGCGAGCGCTGAACCGGATCGACGACACCTCGGTCACCGTGGACAGGTTGACGACCGGCGTGGCGAACCCGTTGGTGAATGCCCCCGACGCAGCGAACATGCAGATGCCGGCGGCGACCATGTCGCCCGAGTCGATCGGGAACGTCGAGCCTGCGGTCATCGACACCGTCGTCGATGTCGAGTCGATGTCGCCGGCGGTGAGCAGCGAGACAGTGCAAGCAGACGAGGGGCGGTAGGTCACCGCGTAGGCGACACCCTTGGTCCCGCCGGTCACACCCGTCAGGGTGATCGTCCCGCTCTCAGAACCATCGATGACCCGGTGCCACACCGTCACCGACACCCCGCCCGAAGTGGCGAGCGGACCCAGCTGAGTGAAGCCGGTCGGGTCGACCGGATCGGTCGAGGAGTTCGAGAAGCAGTAGACGAGGGTCTCGTCTCCGACTGCGGTGCCAGGAGGCAGCGACATGCTGGCGCCGGTCGTCATCAGCTGGACGACGCTCTGCCCCTGCCAGTAGACGCCAGGGCTGGGGGCGGCGACCGTGATCGTCACGGTGTCACTGTGCGACGCCCCGGCGCTGTCCGGAACCGTCAACTGGAAGGTGAGCGACGTGCCGCCCGGCACCGTCGGGGCGGTGAACGTCGGCGACACGACCGACGTGCTCGACAGGGTGACCGTCGGGCCTGCCGTCTGCGACCAGGCGTAGGTCGAGATCGGACCTTCGGTGTCGGTCGAGGCTGCGCCGGTGAGGGTGACGATGTCGTTCGGGTTGACCGACTGGTCGGGGCCGGCGTTGGCGACCGGCGGGACGTTCGTGGCGCCGAGTGACACTCGGGCGAACGCGACCATGCCGGAAGCGGTGGCGCTCGAAGCCGTGACTGTGGTGGCGGTGAACGTCGGGGCGCCGGTGCCGCCAGAGGTGACAGCCGAAGACACCTGGCTGTAGGAGAGCGTGTTGCTCGATGCTGTCGAGTTGAACCTGGTGGTGTCGGTGTCGGTGACGCCAGCGTTGCTGAGCGACAGGCCCGTCATGACGCCGCTGTACGTGCCGGTCGACGTCTTCATCGTCGCGCTGGCGAGCAGGATGTCGCCCGTCAGCACAGTCCACGAGGGGCCGGTCGCGGAGACCGCTGTGCTGGTGCTGTCCGAGTCCCCGCCAGACGCCATCTGGATCGACGGCGTCGCGCCCGACGCAGAGCGCACCGCTGTGATCGACGCGATGCCCTTCGTGCCCCCGGTGAACCCGGTGAGGGCGACGGTCCCCGTCTCCGAGCCGGTCGCCGTCTTCGTCCACTGAGTGACCCACATCCCGCCAGCCCCAGCGACCGTCGTCCCCGTCCCCCAGCCGGACGGGTTTGCCGGCTGGACGTTGACGTCCGAGGTGGCTGACATCCACAGGCGGTCGCCGGCTGCGAGCGAGGGATACGCCGGGGCGCCAGAGGCGGTGACGAGTGCGACCGCTCCGAACCCCACGTACGACAGGGTGTCCGGCCCCGTCGACACGGTCACCTGCATCGTGTCGGTGTTGGTAGCCCCGCCGCTGTCGGTGACCTGCAACTGGAAGGTGAGTGTCGTGCCGCCGTAGATCGTCGGAGTTGTGAACGTCGGGGACGCCACCGTGCTCGACGACAGAGTGACGGTCGGCCCGCCTGTCTGCGTCCACAGGTAGCCGGTGATCGTGCCATCCGAGTCGGTGGACCCGGTGCCGTTCAGGGTGCAGGTGACCCCTGGCCCCAGCGACTGGTCGGAGCCGGCGTTGGCGACGGGCGGGACGTTCGTCGCCGCGTTGCGGAGCAACACCATCTGCCCGGAGTGCTGAGCCGGGGTGCCCACGAACGTCAAGGTCTTGTCGCCCGACGCGCCGGTATCGATCTCGCCTGCGTAGACGGCGACCTGGGTGCGGGACACCGACGAGGAGCCGGGGTTCGGGTTCTGCCGGAGTGCCACCTGCGTCAGGGGGGACGACACCGACGACACCGACGAGTCCTGGGGGGAAGCCCAATTGGTGAGGAACCCGGCGATCGCCAGCCGATCGTTGCCGGTGGCCGTCAAGCCCGTCGCGACGCAGGTGTTGGTCCCCGTCGTGTTCAGGGAGGACGCAGCCGCATCGACCTCGATGCCGCTCCCGTCCCCGCGCACGAGGAACATGATGCCGACCTGCCTGGTGCCGGACCCCGACCGCGAGAACGTGATCGTCGAGGGCAGCGACGAGGCGACGGGGACCGCCAGCCCGTAGATGCCGAACGTCCTGGTGGCAGTCGTGCCCGTCGCGAACGGTGCGCCGATGCGCACCATCCCGCCGTCATTGGTGTAGTCGGCGGACGCCGCCGTGTCCTGGTTGCCGATGACTGCGACCAGGTAGTCGTTGTTGGCCGCGCCGCTCGGGACCGTGAAGGTCGGCAGCGCAGATGCGTTGGCGTCGACGAGCGCCGGGGTGCCGACTACGGCGGGGACGGCCATGTCAGGTCAGAGTACCTGCATCGACTGGTCGGGCATGTAGAACGAGTCGGCCCCACCAGTCACCCCGAACGGGGAGGTGTAGCGGGGGCGTCCCGACCAGCTGCCGAGGTCGTTCTGGCGCCGGGTGATCCCGACGGCGGAGACCCTGCCGCCAGTGTGGCGGAGGGCGTTGACGCTGCCCATGTTCTGGCCGTAGAAGTTGCACCCGAACAGAGACACCTCGCCACCGGAGACGTCGAGCAGCCCTCCTTCGGAGGCGTCGGGGTTGTTCATGCCCTGGCCCATCTTCGTGCCGAGCATCGTCACCGCGCCCCCGGTGATCTTGACCACCGAGCCGGGGGCAGGACCGGACAGCAAGGTCCCGGTCGGCTTGTACCCCTCGTAGACCCCTTCGACCATCGTGAGGATCGTGCCGGAACCGGAGATGAGGATGCCCCGCCAGCCGTTCATCGCCGAGACGTACGCCTTGCCGAGCGTGCCTTCGAGCGAGTCGAGCTTCATGAAGTACGAGGTCAGCCCGCCGGTCTGAGCCGCCGAGCTGGTGACCCCGATGTTGCAGAGGCTGTCGAGCCACATCGTGCAGTCCGACCCGCCGAGGTGGAACTGAGTCTCCCATGCGTTGTTCGCCGTCCAGGTGCCGGTGAGGCAGACCTGGGTCACGAAGCACTTGCGGGTCGAGTTCCCCATGACTCCCTTCATGAAGTTGAACGACAGGGAGTTCAGCTCGCAGGCGTAGAGGGTGCCGGAGTTGTGGTCGAGGAACTGGTGGGTGTTCGACCCCTGGCTTCCCTGCACGCAGAAGTCAGAGAGGAAGACGTTGTAGATGGTGCCGGTCCCGACGAACAGCGAGTTCGTCCCGCTGCCGAGGGTGCCGCTCATCGTGATCTCGGTCCCGGAGAAGTTCCCGGATGAGAGTTCGGGGTTGTTCTGCCCCGTCTTGTAGGACCCGATGATCTTCATCCCGGAGTACATCGTGATCGGCGCGGTCAGCGTCATCGGCCGGCAGGGCAGGATGACCGGGGCCATGTTCGTGCCGCCGCCCGTGCCTGACGCCTGCTGATCCAGGAGCGCAGCCTGGAGTCGCTGCTGATCGGTGCCGCTGTACGAGTCGACGTAGAACCCGCCGTCCGACAGCACATCGATCTGCCGCTCGATCTTGTTCAGGTTCGTCGCATCGATCGGGGGGGAGGTGCTGTTGACGTAGGTGGTCGGCGTGTAGCCCATGTCAGTCTGTCTCCGGGTACAGGGTCGGGGAGGGGTAGAGGGTCGGGGACGGGTAGAGGCCGTCACCGACCGGCGGCGTGTAGGGCTTGCTGGCTCGGCCCGGCGTCGTCCACTCCATCGGGGTGGAGGTGGGGACCAGTGAGTAGGAGATCTCGGCCTTCGGCATCAGGGCACCCGCAGCTTGTACTCGTCGTCGGCGAGTGCGCCCGAGGGGGTGTCGGTCAGGCCGGGGTAGCCCAACCAGGCTCCGTTGATGTCGGTGCGAGCGGTCGGGCGGAAGGGCCACGACCCGTCCGAAGCCTGCTTGACCAGGAACGTGCTGCCGGCCGGCATGTAGCCCCACGTCACGTCGTTCAAGGTGGCCAGACTGCCGAGACCGAGGTTGGTGCGAGCAGTCCCAGGGGAGGACACGCCAGACAGATCGTCGACCAGATCCAGCGCGTAGGCCCGGTCACCGTGCGGATCGGTAGCGGCAGCGTGCGTGGCGATCGACGCAGAGACCTCGGAGTCGCGGGCGATCGTCGAAGCGATGCGAGCGTCGGCGACGAGGCCGGTCACGATCTGCGAACCGTCCAGTGACAGCTCGTCCGCGCCACCGTCGGCGTGAGAGGACGCGTGGTTCGAGGGGGTGCGCGCATCGGTGAGCCGCGGGTCAGACGTGACGACCAGTAGCGCAGTGTTGGCGATGCCGTGGATCGCCGTCGTGCCGGCCTCGTGGGCTGCCAGCGCAGCCGCAGCGTCGGTCGCCACCTCAGCGATCGCCGTCTGGGCCGTGGTCCCCGCGATCGACCCGGTCGGGCTGAACGAGACAGCGGACGCAGCGTGCGCCGCGGTTGCATCTCCGATGTGGTCGTTGACCAGCGTCAGCGCAGTCCCGGCGGAGTCGGCCCCGACATCAGCAGCGTTGAGGACGACAGCGCCGATGTGGCCGTTGACGGAGCTGACCGCGCCACCGCCGCCGCCACCGCTGCCACCTTCGACGGAGATCTCCACGAGTGCGTCCTGCACGTTGGTCGCAGCGATCGTCCCGGTAGGGACGAACGAGATGGACGACGCGTCGTGCGCCGAGACCGTCGTGTCGATGTGGCCTTGCAGGTCGTCCTGCACCGTGTCGATGGCGGTGGTGTTGGTGGCGATCTGGTCGTTGGCCTGCTGGAGTTGCGCCTCGACCGTGGTGCCAGTCAGCAGCGAGTCGGCGGGGACGCTGATCGCTGAGGCATCATGGGCGTCCGTCGTGTCAGCGAGGTGCGCAGCCAGAGCGGCGACATCGGCGTTGATCGCCGTCGCCGCCTCCGACAGCTGGCCCTGCACGTTGTTCGAGACGAGCGCCCCGCCGCCGGCCACAGCGGAGATCGCCGATGCTGCGTGGGCGGCTGTCGGGTCAGCGATGTGGGCGTCAGCGACCGGCTCCTCCGAGGTGCCGACCAGGGCGATGTCGATCTTCTTCGTCGTCCCGCCGTCGTCGACGACGAGCCAGTTCCCCGGCTCCACCACCGTCTGGGTGGGGAGTTCGGAGATCTCTACGCGTGGTGTAGCCATCGGCTCCTCATCCAGTTGGGGCCAGCAGCTGGCGCTGGCGTCGTTGCTCGTCGAGCTGGTCGTAGTAGCGACGCAGGGCCTCGTTGTCCTGCTGCTTCGGAGTCAGAGTACGCACTGGCAGGCCCAGGAATCGGGCAATCGCCTCGGGCTGGCGCCTCATCGCCTCCTCGTCCCCGCCGGTGATCTGCGGGGTGAGCCGCTCGGCGCGGCTGACGAGAGGGTTGACCGACGAGAGGGCGTTCATCATCCGGGGATCGACCTTGCCGTTCTTCCAGTTGCCGGTGGCGCGGGCGAGCATCTCGATCGCCGGCGCCCACCAACCCTTCGGCTCCTCGAACCCCTCGTCCTCCGGGAACTGCTGGCCGGTGTAGAAGTCCTGCCGGGTCATGTACTCGGCCGGGGCGGTGAGCAGCGGGTTGAACGAGGAGAAGATGCCGAGCGGGTTCTCACCGGAGACCGCAGCCTCCAGGTCGGCGACGTCGGACTTGACGCGGGTGAAGCCGAGGTCAGGCGAGCCGTAGACCGGCAGGCCCTCCGCCCGGTTCCAGGTGTCGATGAGCGTCTTGCTCACCGGGTTCGCTTCGAGGAGAGCGTTCTTCGGGATCTTCGGCACGGTGAGGCCAGTGTTGAAGGCGCCGGCATCCGACCAGTAGTCGGGGGTGAACTCGGCGTCGTCGGCGGAGAAGTTGCGGATCAGGTTCTGGTACTGCTGGTAGAGCCGCGGCTTCGTCCACATCTGGCTGATCTGGAGCGGGAGGTTCCTCGACATGAACGTCCAGAAGGGGATGAGCCGCTTCATCGACTCGTCCATCTTCGACACGTCGGCGTAGTCGAAGTGGAGTCGCTTCACCCTCTGGATCGCCGCCTGGACTGAGTCACCCTGCCGCAGCGAGTCGAGTGCCGGAGCCAGCCGGACGGAACCCTCGACCCGTTCGCCGGCCCGCTGTGACGCTCGGGTGACACGGTTGGAGGCGGCGCGGTTGTAGAAGCGACCGGCCAGGTTGCCCTCGTTCGCCAGCTCCTGAGCCACGCCCGCCTCAGTGAAGCGACCACCAGCACCCGTAGCAGCTGCGACACGGAACGCATCCTGGACCTCCTGCGGTTGGGCGAACAGCCACTCCTTGCCACCGCGGGTGAACTTCTGCCACAGCGACGCAGCCTCCAGCTGGGTGCGCAGCGGCACCCCGTCGGACGTGTTCATGAAGATGGCGGACAGGGCGTTGCGGACGTGGAAGCCGGGACTCAGGGTGGCGTAGGTCTTGAACAGGTTCGTCAGCGCGTTGAAGGTCCGACCGAACAGCCCCGGCTCCTTGCTCAGCTCGAACAGGTTCTGCATCATCCCGTGCAGCTTGGCGTCGACGATGTAGTCGCCTTCCTTCAACACGCCGGAGTGGAGCATCTTCCAGTTGTCGTTGACGGTGGCGATCGCGACCTTGGCGAGCGACCCGTCCTTCGCCTTGTTGACGAGCGCCTGCGCTGACGCTTCGGTCAGGTCGCGCTGACGGAGAGCGAACCAGCGGGTCGCTGAATCCTGGAGCAGCTGCTCGGTCTTGTTGAGGATCTCGTCGGAGAGATCCTTGTTCTGGGCGATCACCTTCTGGAGCGGCTCCATCGCCTTGCGCACCTCGTTGAGCGAGATGTTGCCGCCCTTCTTCGGGACGCGGAACGTGCCCTTCGCGTCCTTGATGAGCTGGTTGACGATGTCGACCTGGAGCCGGGCCTGGGCCAGCTGCTCCGGCTTCAACTCGATGACGGCGTTGAGGGAGGAGATCTCCTCCTCCAGCTTCCGGGTCCGTGCGACGGTCTCCGTCCACGCCCGCTTCGCTTCACCGGTCGCCTGGGCGCGCCGCCATTCCAGCTCGGCGATCTTCTGGCCCTTCTCCAGGGTGACGCGGAGACGCCCGGCGGCACGGCCCTTCTCGGCCTGGCGGGGGATGTCGGACTGGAACGCCTTGCGCCGCCCGACGGCCTCGCCGATGTACTGCTGCAACTGGTCAGGCTCGGACGCGAGACGGCGTGCCCGCATGACGGTGAGGGGCTGGTCGGCCTCGCCCATGCTGACGTTCGGCAGGCGGGCCGGGGCGTTGGGGTCGCGTGCCGCCTTGGGGTTGATGGTGCCCCGCCGGATGGTCGCACGCTGTTCGCCGGTGAGGTCAGCGATCTTCTGCTTCGCCGCGTTGACGGCGTCGTTGCGCTCCGTCATGAAGGCGTTGAAGTCGGCGAGGGTGCGCGACGCCTGGGTGAACTCGTCGACCGTGGCGTCGCCGGGGTTGTCGACGATGCGCTTCGCCTCCAACCACTGCTCCTCGGTGATCGGCGGCGGGAAGCGCCGGTACACCTCTTGGAGTTCGGCCTGAGCCAGCTTCGTCGGACGCTCCAGCAGCTCCAGCTCGCGGGCGATCGCCTCCTCCAGCGGACCCTTGTCCCGGATCAGGTTGAAGGCGCGCAGCTCGGCCTCCTTGTACTTGACGAGCGCCGCCTGGGCTGCGTCCTCTGCCGCCTTCGCTCCCTTGTTGCCGGCGGTGGTCAGCTCGCGCTCCAAGGTGCGGGTGCCGGACTCGATGCGAGCGCCCAGCTTCGCTGCCTCCGACCTGGCCTTCGCCACGATCTTCGCCATCGAGCGGACCGACTTCTCCTGGGCGGCGACCGCCGTGTCCGAGGTGAGCGCCGCCAGCTTGCGGGTCGCAGCGTTCAGCTCCTTCTCGATCTCGGCGGGCATCCGCGACGGCAGGAGGCCCTTCGCCTCGGAGACCGCCTGGTCCTGGAGGTCCTGCATCCCCTTCACGGCGTCGTCGATCAGC
>Ga0164308_10002142_pt1 | contig 10496 bp, 9 predicted proteins | sample Whisoiple_246_MG_FD_109983 | JGI IMG/M metagenome (GOLD analysis project Ga0164308, IMG submission 109983) | Soil microbial communities amended with fresh organic matter from upstate New York, USA - Whitman soil sample_246_MG | ecosystem: Environmental > Terrestrial > Soil > Unclassified >... | reverse complement strand
GAGCACGTAGAGCGCGATGGGGATGCCGAGGTTGCCCGCGTTGACGTAGGCGGCGGACAGGCTGCCGATGAGACGGGAGCCGAGCGTCCCTCCGGCCCAACGGAACCGGGCGATCGCCAGGTAGATGCCGACGATCACGGCGAAGCTGATGAGCGACGTGACGAGGTTGGCCGACAGCACGGCGTCGAGGGGTGTGCGCTGCATGACGGTGAGCAGCAGCGCGGGCGAGGCGACGTAGAAGGCGAGGCGCGACAGGGTCACCTGCGCGCCCTCGTCGAGGACGCGTCGGTCGGCGAGCAGCCAGCCGACCGCGACGATGATGGCGATCGTGGCGAATCCCTCGAGGACACCGAGCACGCCGTGATCCTCGCAAAGCCGGCACCGGCCCGTCGCACCGGTCCACCCTCGGCGCGCCGTCGCGCCGCGCGGTCCCCGCCGCCCTCGTCACGGCAGGATGGCGCCATGGAGATCGAGAGCCTCGACGCCCTGGAGGACCACCTCGACGACGGCACGCCGCTCGGTGGCCTGCGCCTGCAGAGGCTCGACCTGTCGGGGTACGCCCGCCGCTTCGCCGAGCACACCGACCTCACCGGCCTCGTCGTGCTCGGCGGTACGGTGCCGGCCGATGTCGCCGAGGTGCTCCTGCGGCGCGGCGCCATCGTCTTCCCCGGCATCGCCGACGCGCCGGTCGACCCGTGGCGGGGCCTCTACCGGCCCGAGGACCTCTACGCCGGGCTCGAGCACGGGTACGACGCGACGCCCGACGCCCGGGCCTACCGCTGGTTCGTCGACGCCCACCTGCGCACCGACGCCTACTGCACCCTCGTGCGGGCGATCCACGACGACACCGTCACCGACGACCTCGACGAGCTCGTGGCCGGACGGTCGGTCGTCGGGGTCATGGGCGGTCACCGCGTCGAGCGCGGCACCGACGCCTACGCCGCGGCCGCACGCCTCGGTCACCGGCTGGCCTCGGAGGGGCACCTCGTCGCCACGGGCGGCGGCCCCGGGGCGATGGAGGCGGTCAACCTCGGCGCACTCTGCCACGACGCCGCGGACCTCCAGGACGCCCTGGACCGCCTGGCCGCCGTGCCGACCTTCCGCCCGTCGGTCACCGACTGGGCCCGCCTGGCCCTCGACGTGCGGGCCGACGTCGTCGGCGACGAGCCGCGCGTGCCGACCGACCTGCTCGGCCCGACGGCACGCTCGCTCGGCATCCCGACGTGGTTCTACGGGCACGAGCCGCCGAACGTCTTCTGCGACGCTGTCGCCAAGTACTTCTCGAACGCGATCCGCGAGGACGGGCTGCTCTCGCGGAGCACCGCGGGCATCGTCGTCCTCGGCGGCGCGGCGGGCACGGTCCAGGAGATCTTCCAGGCCGTGACGCCGCTCTACTACGCCCTCGACGACGCGCCGCTCCCCCCGCTCGTGCTCGTCGGGCGACGCCAGTGGACGGTCGACGTGCCGGTCTGGCCGACGCTGAGCGTCCTCGCCGCCGACCGGCGGATGGCCGGCTCGGTGCACCTCGTCGACGACATCGAGGAGGTCCCCGAGATCCTCGCCGCGGCACCGACCCTCCCCTGACCACCGGCGCGCCGTGGCGCGGTTCCGACCGGCTGTCGGGCCGGGACGGTGTCCGAACTGCGCCGTGGCGCGGTTTCGACGCTCGGTCAGGGGGCCGGTGACCGGAGGACGGGCGACAGGGCGTCGAGCACCGACGCGTCCTCGATCGTCGCCGGCACCGCTGCGGCCTTGCCGTCGGCCATCTCGCGCATCGTCTTGCGCAGGATCTTGCCCGAGCGCGTCTTGGGCAGCGCCGCCACGATGTCGACGCGGTGGAGCGAGGCGACCGCCCCGACCTCGGCACGGACGCGGGCCACGAGCTCGCGCCGGATGCGCTCGCCGTCGGCCTCGGCGTCGATGCCCGACTTGAGCACGACGAGGGCGCGCGGCACCTGGCCCTTGAGGTCGTCGTGGACGCCGATGACGGCGCACTCGGCGACGGCCTCGTGGCCGGCGAGCGCGGCCTCGAGCGAGCCGGTGGACAGGCGGTGCCCGGCGACGTTGAGGACGTCGTCGGTGCGGCCCATGACGAAGAGGTAGCCGTCGTCGTCGAGGTAGCCGCCGTCGCCGGTGAGGTAGTACCCGGGGTAGGCCGACAGGTAGGAGGAGACGTAACGGTCGTCGTCGTGCCAGAGCGTCGGCAGGGTGCCGGGCGGCATCGGCAGCCTGAGGCAGATGGCACCCTCGGTGCCGGCAGGCACCTCGTTGCCCTCGCCGTCGAGGACGCGCACGTCGTAGCCCGGCACGGCCACGGTCGGCGAGCCGGCCTTGATGGGCAGCAGCCCGATCCCCTTGGGGTTGGCGGCGATCGGCCACCCCGTCTCGGTCTGCCACCAGTTGTCGACGACGGGCACACCGAGCGCGGCGGAGGCCCACTCGTAGGTGTCGGGATCGAGCCGCTCCCCCGCGAGGAAGAGCGCCCGGAAGCCCGACAGGTCGTGCTCGGCGAGCTTCGACGCGGTCGAGTCGTCCTTCTTGATGGCGCGGAAGGCGGTGGGCGCCGTGAAGAGGCACACCGCGTCGTACTCGGCGATGACGCGCCAGAAGGCCCCGGCGTCGGGCGTGCCGACGGGCTTGCCCTCGTAGAGGACGGTCGTGGCGCCGGTCAGCAGCGGCGCGTAGACGATGTAGGAGTGGCCGACGACCCAGCCGACGTCGCTCGCGGTGAACATCGTCTCGCCGGGTCGGACGTCGTAGACGTTCTCCATCGACCACCGCAGCGCCACCGCGTAGCCGCCGCTGTCGCGGTAGATGCCCTTGGGCCGGCCGGTCGTCCCGGAGGTGTAGAGCACGTAGAGCGGGTCGGTGGCCGCCACGGTCGTGCACCCGGCCGGCTCGGCGTCGTCGTACACCTCGTCCCAGGTCATCTCCTCCCAGTCGGTGTCGCGCTGGCCCACGGCGGCGGGCGACTGCGGGCGCTGGAGCACGATGACCGACTCGGGCTTGTGGCTGCTGCGGTCGAGCGCGGCATCGAGCATCGGCTTGTACTCGACGATGCGCGAGGGCTCGACGCCGCAGCTGGCCGACACGACCACCTTCGGCTCGGCGTCCTCGATCCGCGCGGCGAGCTCCTGCGGGGCGAAGCCGCCGAAGACGACCGAGTGCACCGCCCCGAGACGCGCGCAGGCGAGCATGGCGACGACGGCCTCGGGGACCATCGGCATGTAGACGACGACGCGGTCGCCCTTCTCGACGCCGAGGCCGGCGAGCGCACCGGCGAAGCGGGCCACGCGGTCGAGCAGCTCGGAGTACGTCAGCGTCGCCTTCGTGCCGGTGACCGGTGAGTCGTAGTGCAGGGCGGGCTGGGCGCCGCGCCCCGCGGCGACGTGCCGGTCGAGGGCGTTGAAGCAGACGTTGAGCTCGGCGTCGGGGTACCAGCGGTAGAACGGCGGTGCGGTGTCGTCGAGGATGCGCGTCGGTGGCGTGACCCAGTCGATCGCCCCGGCCGCCCGCGCCCAGAACCCCTCCGGGTCGCGCAGGCTCGACGCGTGGAGGTCTCGGTAGGCCGCGAACGCGGCTGCCGTGCCGTCGGTGCCGTCGGTGCCATCGGTGCCATCGGTGCCGTCGCTGGTCATGGCCTCACTGTGCCGCCGGTGCCGCCTCCGCGCCAGAGTCCGTGCGCCGAGGTGACCCATCTGACAGCCGAGCGGTCGTGATCGCCACGCACATCAGGGCGGCCCCGAGGCAGAGCGCGCCGGCCACGTACCAGGCGAGGTCGTAGGTGCCGAGCTGGTCGCGGACCAGACCCGCGCCGACCGCGGCGACGGCGGCGCCGAGCTGGTGGGAGGCGAAGACCCAGCCGAACACGATCGGCGCCCGCTCCCCGTAGGCGAGGCGGCACAGGGCGATCGTCGGGGGCACCGTGGCGACCCAGTCGAGGCCGTAGAACAGCACGAAGGCCAGCATGTTCGGGTGCATGTGGTCGCTGAAGAGCGACGGCAGCAGGAACAGCGAACCGCCGCGGAGCGTGTAGTACGCGGCGAGGAGCACGCGCGGGTCGACCCGGTCGGTGAGCCAGCCGGAGAAGACGGTCCCGACGATGTCGAAGACGCCGACGAGGGCCAGCAGGCCGGCCGCCGTCGTCGTCGGCATGCCGTGGTCGTGCGCGGCCGGGATGAAGTGGGTGCCGACGAGGCCGTTGGTCGACGCGCCGCAGACGGCGAAGCTGCCGGCGAGCAGCCAGAAGACGCGGGTGCGCGACGCGTCGCGCAGCGTGCCGAGGGCCAGGCGGCCCGGGTGGCCCGTGGGCCGGGGCGGCCGGCCGACGGGGGTCCCGGCCGGTGCGCCGTAGGCGGTGACGCCGAGGACGCTCGGGTGGTCGTGCAGCTTCCACAGCACGAGGGGCACGACGGCGAGGGCGGCCGCGGACGTCGTGACGGCGGCGGTGCGCCAGCCGTGGTGCTCGGCGAGCCAGGCGAGCACCGGCAGGAAGACGAGCTGGCCGGTGGCGCCCGCCGCCGTGAGGATGCCGGTGACGAGCCCGCGTCGCGCGACGAACCAGCGCCCGGTGACCGTCGCGACGAGCCCCATCGACATGGCGCCGGTGCCCATCCCAACGACGATCCCCCAGCACAGGACGAGTTGCCACGACTGCGTCATCCAGATCGGCAGGAGCGAGCCGACGCTGACGAGGACGAGCGCGACCGCGACGACCCGCTGGATGCCGAGCCGCTCCATGAGGGCCGCCGAGAAGGGCGCCGCCAGTCCGAAGAGGACGAGGTTGACGGAGACCGCGGCACCGATGACGCCCATCGGCCAGCCGAACTCCTCGTGCAGGGGCGTCATGAGCACGCCGGGGGTCGAGCGGAAGCCGGCGGCACCGATGATCGTCAGGAAGGTGACGACGGCGACCCACCAGGCGGGGTGGACGCGTCGGGCGGACGAGGCGCGCGAAGCCGGGGCGGCGGAGCGGTCGGTGAGGGTCACCGGGCCACTGTGCCGGTTCCGGGACCTGCTCGACGAGTGACCAGATGGACAACATGTGCAAGGATCTGGCCATGACCCGTCGTAGCGGCAGGCCCCCGCACCGCGTCGCCGTCCTCGCCCTCGAGAACGTCGTGGCCTTCGAGCTCGGCCTGCCCCACCGGTTCCTGCGCGCCGCGGCCCTCGACCCCGGCTGGCCCGGGCCACTCAGCGGCACTCCCCTGCCGTACGAGGTGTCGATGTGCACCCTCGACGACGGCCCGGTCACCACCTCCGCCGGCTACCAGGCCCTGCCCACCCACCCGAGCTCGTTTCTGGCACAAGCCGACACGGTCATCGTGCCCGGCATCTACGGCGGCGTCGTCGACACCGGACGGGTGCCCGCCGCGCTCCACGAGCTCGCGGCGACCGTGCGCCCCGACACCCGCTGGATCTCCATCTGCACCGGCGCCTTCGCGCTCGCCGCCCTCGGCCTGCTCGACGGGCGCACCGCGACGACGCACTGGTGCCACGTCGACGCGTTCCGCCGGCACTTCCCGCACGTCACCCTCGACCCGGACGTCCTCTACGTCGACGAGGGCGACGTGCTCACCTCCGCCGGCAACGCGGCCGGCATCGACCTGCTGCTGCACCTCGTCCGCTCCGACCTCGGCACCGAGGCCGCCAACCGGGTGGCCCGCAGCGCCGTCGTCGCCCCGTGGCGGGCCGGCGGGCAGGCCCAGTTCATCGACCGGCCCGTCCCCGAGGAGGCCGATGCCGGCACCGGGCCGACGCGCGTGTGGGCGCTCGAGCACCTCGGCGAGCCGCTCGGCCTCGCCGACCTCGCGCGGCACGCCGGCATGAGCGTGCGCACCTTCACGCGTCGGTTCCGCGAGGAGGCCGGCGAGACCGCGGTGACGTGGCTGACCCGTGCCCGTGTCGACCGCGCCCGACACCTGCTCGAGACGACCGACCTGCCGGTCGACCGCGTCGCGGCCGAGGCCGGCTTCGGCACGACGGCCTCGCTGCGCCAGCACCTCTCGGCAGCGGTCGGCGTCTCTCCGCTCGCCTACCGACGCACCTACCGCGCTGCCGAAACCGCCTGAGCCACAGGGTTGCCCGGCACGGCAGCCCCTGGAGTCACGAGGCCTGTCGGCGTGCCCACGGCAGCCGGCGCAGGTCGTACACGACGGCGAGCCGGCCCAGCGCCACCGCCGCGAGCAGCAGTCCGACGTCGCGCAGGGCGATGTCGTAGTACCCGCCGAGCAGCACCAGGTTGACGATGATCCCGGCCAGCCACGCGGCGACGACCGGCGCCCCGAGACGTGGCCACAGGGCGACGACCACGCCCGCCACGATCTCGACGACGCCGACCACGTACATCGTCTGGTGGACCGTGAACGGCGACAGGTGGGCGATCTGGGGCGCGAGGTAGCGGTCCCAGTCGGTGAGCACGTGGGCGAACTTGTCGGCCCCGAAGGCGATCGGTGCCACCGTGAAGGCGGTGCGCAGCACGACGTAGGCCTGGCGGGCCGGGTCCGGGCTCGCGCCGGCGCGCGGGGCGTCGGTGGCGGTGCCGGGACGCGACGGGGCGGGGTGCGTGTGGGACATGGCAGCTCCTGTTCGGTGAGGTCGTGCGGACCTGGTGCGGACCGCGACGCCTGGTTGGTGTCGGCCGGGCCACCGCCCTTACCCGGCTCGGCCGGTAAGGGCGGCGGCACTCGCGACACCAAGGCGGTATGACCATCCACTCGACCCGCGTCGACGGGTGCGGGGCCGCCGGACCACCCGTCGACGTGACGGTGTGGCGCCGGTGCCGGCTGCTCGAGGCAGGCTTCGACGCCGACCTCGCGGGCCGGCTCGCCGCGGACCGACGCGTCGACGTGCACGCCCTCCTCCAGCTCGTCGACCGCGGCTGCCCGCCAGTGCTTGCCGCGTGCATCCTGTCCCCGGAAGGATCGACCTCGTGACCATCGCCGATGCCGAGGGCGCCCCGCGCCCGGCCCTCGAGGCCGCCCGGCTGCCCGACGGCGTCGTGCGGCCGGACGAGGGACGCGACTGGGTGGCCGACCTCGCGGGGTCGGGAGCCCGTCACGAGGAGGCGCTGCGCGAGTTGCGCGGCCTGCTCGTCAGGGCGTGCCGTCACCAGGTGTGGCACCTACGGGGTCAGCTGCCCGGGGTGGGCGCGGTGGTGATCGAGGAGCTCGTCGAGGGAGCGGCCGACGACGCGCTCGTCGCCGTGCTGGCCAGGCTCGACACCTTCGAGGGCCGTAGCCGGTTCACCACGTGGGCCTACAAGTTCGGCGTCCTCCACGCCGCCAACGAGGTGCGCCGCCGGGCCTGGGCCACCCGTGAGGTGTGCCTGCCCGACGACGCCGTCTGGACCGACCGCGCCCCCGGACCGGAGCACCTCGCCGAGGCCGCCGACCTCGCTTCGGCCGTGGCGTCGGCCCTCGCGGTCGCGCTGACGCCCTACCAGCGCCGGATCGCCGTGGCGCTGCTGCTCGACCACGTGCCCATCGACGTCCTCGCCGACCGCCTCGGCACGACGCGCGGGGCGCTCTACAAGACCCTCAGCGTGGCGCGCACCCGGATCCGCCACCACCTGACGGCCACCGGACACCTGTCACCGGCCAGCGGGGAGACACCATGACATCCACACCACGACCCCTGACGCCCGAGGACGTCCGGGCGCTCACCCTGCCGACGGAGCCCTGGCTGTCGTGCGAGGACTGCTTCGACCTCGCCGACCGGTACGCCGAGGCGCTCGTCGAGGACCCGGGCACCCGGGCGCTGCCCGAGATGCTCGTGCACCTGCACGCGTGCGCCGCCTGCGCCGAGGAGGCCGAGTCGCTCATCCGCCTCGTCGCCGCGGACGCCGGGGTCGACCCCGCGCCCGCCCTGGCGCGCCTGCACGGCTGACCGGCGGCGCCGACCTCAGGCGGTGGAGGCGGCGAGCTGGCCGCAGGCGCCGTCGATGTCCTGGCCGCGGGTGTCGCGGATCGTCGTCGGGACGCCGTGGGCACGCAACCGCTCGACGAAGTTCTGCTCGACGCCGGGCCGCGAGGCCGTCCATTTCGAGCCCGGCGTGGGGTTGAGCGGGATCGGGTTGACGTGCACCCAGCCCTTGCCGCGCGCGGCGAGCTTCTCGCCGAGCAGGTCGGCGCGCCAGCCGTGGTCGTTGATGTCGCGGATGAGGGCGTACTCGATGGAGACGCGTCGGCCGGTGACCTCGTAGTACCGGTACGCGGCGTCGAGGGCCTCGTCGACCTTCCACCGCGTGTTGATCGGCACGAGCTCGTCGCGCAGCTCGTCGTCGGGCGCGTGCAGCGACAGCGCCAGCGTGACCGGGATGCCCTCGGCGGCGAGCTTGTCGATGCCGGGCACGAGGCCGACGGTCGACATCGTGATGCCGCGCGCCGACATGCCGAGGCCGTCGGGCGCCGGGTCGGTGAGGCGCCGGATGGCCCCGATCGCGGCCTTGTAGTTGGCCAGGGCCTCGCCCATCCCCATGAAGACGACGTTGCTGACGCGCAGCGGGTGCTCGCGGTCCTCGTCGTCGCCGCCGGCGAGCTCGCCGCGGCGCAGCGCCCGGGCCGCCCACACGACCTGCTCGACGATCTCGCCGGCCGACATGTTGCGGGTCAGGCCGGCCTGGCCGGTGGCGCAGAACGGGCAGTTCATGCCGCACCCGGCCTGGCTCGAGATGCAGATGGTGACGCGCTTGGGGTAGCGCATGAGCACCGACTCGACGATGGCGCCGTCGTGCAGCCGCCAGGCGTACTTCATCGTCTGGCCGTCGTCGGCGACGCGCTGGACGATCGGCGTCAGGAGCGTCGGCAGCAGGTCGGTGACGAGGTCGGAGCGCACGGCCTTGGGCAGGTCGGTCATCTCCGCGGGGTCGTCGACGAGCCGCTCGAAGTAGTGGGTCGAGAGCTGCTTGGCCCGGAACCCCTTGTGGCCGAGGGCCTCGACGGCCTCCTTGCGCTCGGCCGGTGAGAGGTCGGCGAGGTGGCGCGGCGGCTTGCCGCGGCGCGGCGCGCGGAAGGTCAGCTGGCCGGGCTCGGGCCGGTCGGTGGTCGGCTCGGGCAGGGGCACGGAGGTCGGCGCGGGATTCTCGGTCATGGCGGGCCCATTCTCGCAGGCCCGGCCGCCACGGCCCAACGCCGCACGAGGTGCCGCCTCAGGAGGGCTGGGCGGCCAGCAGCGTGAGCACGGCCCACACGATCGGCGCGACGACCACGAGCGAGTCGAGGCGGTCCATGATGCCGCCGTGGCCCGGGAGGATGTTCGACATGTCCTTGATCCCGAGGTCGCGCTTGATGAGCGACTCCATGAGGTCGCCGACCGTCGCGGCCACGGCCACCCCGACGCCGAGCAGCACGCCGATGACCCACGCGTGTCCGAGGAAGAAGTGGACGGTCAGCGCCCCGCCCACCATGCACAGCAGGACCGAGCCGGCGAAGCCCTCCCACGACTTCTTCGGGCTGATCGTCGGGGCCATCGGGTGCTTGCCGAAGAGGACGCCGGCCGCGTAGCCGCCGACGTCGCTGCACACCGTCGTGATGAGGAAGACGAACATCCGCCCGACGCCGTCCTCGGCCGACAGCAGCATCACGGCGAACCCGACGAGGAACGTCGGGTACGTCGCGACGAACATGCCGCCGAGCACGTCACGCCCGGCGCCGTCGAGGCGTCCGGTGCCGCGCCAGAGCACGACGGCCAGGCAGGTGAGGGCCCAGGCCACCGTCAGCGCCCCGGGTCCGTGCTCGTAGGCGGCCCACGCCATCCCGACCGACCCGGCGAGCGCCGGGACGATCGGGGCGTGTACCCCGGCGTGCCGCAGGGCGCCACGCATCTCCCAGATGGCGACGCCGACGGCGAGCACGACGACGACGAGGAAGGACTCCTTGCGGATCAGCAGCGTCGCGATGATGACGATGCCGAGGCCGACCCCGACGCCGATCGCGGCGGGTAGGTTGCGTCCGGCACGGCTGGGTCGCTTCTCGATGACCTTCTCCGGCGGCAGGCCGGCGACGTCGTCGAGAGCGGGGTCGTAGGTCACGGGTTCGAGCAGCCCGTCGCCGTCGTCGGCGTGCTCCGCGGACGCGTGGTCCTCGGGCTGCGACGGCGAGTCGGTCGTCATCATGGGTGGAGCCGCGAGGTCAGACCTCGAGCAGCTCGGCCTCCTTGGCCTTGACGAGACCGTCGACGAGGTCGGTGTGCTTCTTGGTGAGGCCGTCGAGCTCCTTCTCGGCGCGCGAGCCGTCGTCCTCGCCGACCTCGCCGTCCTTGACGAGCTTGTCGATGTCGGTCTTGGCCTTGCGGCGGATGTTGCGCACGGAGACGCGGGCGTCCTCGGCCTTGCCGTGGGCGAGCTTGATGTACTCGCGGCGTCGCTCCTCGGTCAGCTCGGGCATGACGCACCGGATCTGGTGGCCGTCGCTGCTCGGGTTGACGCCGAGGTCGGAGTCGCGGATCGCCTTCTCGATCTCGTGCATCGCCGACTTGTCGAACGGGATGACGAGGAT
>Ga0164308_10002138_pt1 | contig 10506 bp, 10 predicted proteins | sample Whisoiple_246_MG_FD_109983 | JGI IMG/M metagenome (GOLD analysis project Ga0164308, IMG submission 109983) | Soil microbial communities amended with fresh organic matter from upstate New York, USA - Whitman soil sample_246_MG | ecosystem: Environmental > Terrestrial > Soil > Unclassified >... | reverse complement strand
TCTGCTTTACACCTGAAAGCGGACATGTGCGGTGCACTAGGCCATGTCTGCTATGGGCCAATAGCGGACGCCGCGACCCCATCAGTCAATAATTTCGTTTGCGCGTGCTAACAATTCGCGCGGCAAGCTTAGACCGAGACGCGCCGCTGAGTTGAGATTGACCACCAGCTCAAAACTATCGGGTTCCTGTACGGGCAGATCGGCTGGTTTTGCACCCTTTAGTATTTTGTCCACGTATTCGGCGATCTCGCGACCCCGCTCGGAAAAGTCCGCACTGTAACAAACCACCGCGCCGGTCTTTGCCAAAGACTTATGGTGGGAAAAAGCTGGAATACGATTGTTCAGCGCCAAAGGCACTGTCGTCGGCGGGGCATTTATCAGAACGATGACCGCGTCTGTTTGTTCTTTTTTCATGGTCGCGAATGCATCGTCCAATTCATTCGCTCCGCGAACCAGTACCGGTCGGCTATTGATCTGCACCGCTTGCGCGTCCTTTCGAACACGCTCCGCAAATGCGGCGCTGAACGGATCCGTTGCCAGCCCCAGGACGGGGACACGCCGGGCCTTTGGCAGAACTTCCCGAACCACCTCGAGGAGCTTGGAGCCAAGCTCTGCGCTAACCGACGATAATCCCGTCACGTTCCCACCCGGCCTTGCGAGGCTTGCAATCAGCCCGGTCCCCACCGGGTCGCCGACGGGTGCCATGACAATGGGAATATCATGCGTGGCGTTTTTAGCTGCCATCGCAGATGGCGTCAGCGAGGCCACGATAATATCGACTTTACTGCCGACTAGGTCCTTTGCCAGTTCGGGAAGCCGGGTTGCGTCTCCTTGCGCGGAACGGACGACGAATTGAGCGTTACGACCTTCAACATAACCTCGATCTCGAAGAGCCTTAAAAACGGGTCCCATTGGTTCGGCGTCGCCGATAAGCAGAAACCCGATCCGGGCTATTTTCTCCTGCCCATAAGCGGTGAGTGGCCAAGCCGCCGCCGCGGATACCAGACCAATAAATTCCCGCCGCCTCATGTTCGCCCCCGATAGCTTCGAGGGATGGTATCGGTTTAGCGAACATAGATGAAGCGTCAACAGATGTCCGCTTTGGGTCATAAGCGGACATGTGCGGTGCAAAACGGCATGTCCGCTTTAACCCCAATAGCGACCACAAAAGCGGACTCCGACCGCGCTGAAAACCGGCCGCTGCAAAATAAATTTGTACATTGTTGATTTTGTACATCCGCATGTACATCGCCCCACGGCTTTTGCGGTCTCGCAAACAAATCAATGCGTTAATGCATTGTCTGCCTTACCCCTGAAAGCGGACGTGTGCGGCGCAAACCGTCAGGTCTGCTTTGGGCCAAAAGCAGACATGTGCGCTGCAAAATCTCATGTCCGCTTTGCCCCCAATAGCGACCGCGAAAGCGGACATCAAAGGCGAGACGCTCGACCGAAGCCGCTACCCATCAGCGACGTGCAGATTTCAGGTACGTCTGGCGCCGTAGCCTGACCGCGAGTCGGACGAAAGTCGTCGCCATGGAGCAGGCTGCCTTTATGCCTGCAATGAAATTCCCGGATACCTTCGAAACACCGCCCACCCGGCGACGCTGGCCGACGGCGATCTCACATGCAGGCAGATCGGCGGCTGCAACCCGCATTAACATTTCTAGGTTCCAGCCGTACGTCATGTCGACCATGCCGAGGCGATCCAGCGCGTCGCGCCGGATCGCGCGAAATGGCGAGAGGTCGGTGAAGCGTGCGCCATAGACGAGACGTAAAAGCAGGCGCCCGACATAGGCGGCGATGACCTGTTGTGGCGCCAGACTGCCGCGCTCGCGCGCACCACGAACGCGAGAGCCGAGAACGAAGACGGCTTGCCCCGCGATAATCGGCGATACCAGGCGGGGTATGAATTCCACGGGATCGCTGCCGTCGCCATCGAGAAAGACCACGATATCCGCGTCCTCGCGCACCGCGGCGATGCCCGCCTGGATCGCGCGCCCGTAGCCGCGCCGTGGCTCGACGATGACGCGGGCGCCGGCATCGGTCGCCTCGTCGACCGTCCTGTCCCGCGAGCCACCATCCACGACGACAACGTCGCTCACATTCTGTGCAAGCACGCCGCTTACGACCTGTGCAATTGCCGCTTCCTCATCAAGGCATGGGATGATCGCCGAGATAATGGCAGAGCGAGGGGACGTGGACGCCGGCGCATCGCGCTCGTGCGCAGGGTCGCTCATAGGCTCCAGCGCAGTCCGCAATTGGCGCAGGCGGCGGACGGCTTATCGGAGAGCAGAGCCCTGCGGAATTGCCGATACGCCGGCCCGTTCCAGATGTCCCGCAAGCTTTGCTGCGTCGCATCACCCAACGTGTAGTTGTCGTAGCCATGCTGTGAAAACGGCGCAATGCAGCACGGTAACGCCCGGCCGTTGGCGGTGAAATACATCAGCGACCAGGGCCGCCGGCAGAGCGACCAGGGCGAGTCCTCGTCGGTCTTTTTCAAGCTCAGGCCGGGTTCAGACGCCGCGCCCGACGCGCTGAAGGTGATGCCAAGCGCGCGCGCGAGATCCTCGGCTTGCCTGAGAGAGGCCGCCTCTTCGCGCGTCAGACGCTCGAACAGCGCCTGATCCGGTTGGGCTTTGCCAATGGCTGACTGGTCGAAGAACACCAGCCTCTGCAGATAGACTTCCTGGACGCCGATCTCCGCCGCGAGTTTAACGAAGGCCGGCAGCTCCTCGACGGTCTCCTTCAAGCCGGTCAGCCAGGCGGACACCTGCGGCTTGGTATGTCCCTCGCGTTCCTGCAGATTGCGAAACGCGCGCACGTTACGAACAATGCGGTTGAAATAGTCCCTGCCGCGAATAGCCTTGAAGCTTTCGCGGTTCGATGCGTCGAGCGATACACGTAGCTCATCAAGCCCGGCGGCAATCAGCGCGCGCCCGTTGCGTTCACTGAGGACAGTTCCGTTGGTGTTGAACAGAACGTAGATTCCACGATCCTTCAAATACGCCACCATCCGTGGCAGGTCCGCGACCAGCATCGGCTCGCCGACACCATGCAGCACGGCCCTGGCAAGATCAGGCAGTTGGTCGACAATCGACCTGAACAAGTCCCAACTCATATCTGCCGGCGGCTCGAGCTCCTCGTAAGTGCGCGGGCAGGTGGTGCACAGCAAATTGCAGCGATTGGTGATTTCCAGGTAGACGCAGACCGGCGGGTGGGCGGCCGCCTCGGTGCGCTCGCCCTTGACCGATTCGTGGTAGCGGCGCGGATCGACGCGTGTGTCAACAACCGGATCGCTGCCGCGAACACTCATTACGATCGTCCTGTTCCCGCGGCCTTCTTCAGATAGGCCGCCCGGGCTGACCAAATGCACGCCAGGAGAAAACTTCCAAATAAAATAGACTTGATGACCGGCTTTGGAAGGTGAAATTCCCAATACAGTTCGTTAGTCAGGAGGAGCGCGCCAATCGAAACGACCCATGTCGGCGCATTACCGCAAAGGGCGACGAACGGCAGGATGGGTAGGAAGTGCCAGGGACGATTTGGCGACACCAGGAGTAAGACGACGAGCAACAACATGTTCGTGTCGGCGAGGCTGGACGCGATTGTCCTGTCCGGGCGGCGCGCAGCCGACAACGTCATGAACAGCACGATCAACGCCGCTACGACGGCGTAGGCGGCAACATCGCCGCGATGAGTGCCGAAAATCAGACGCCAGACGGAAAGCGGCCAGAGATCGTCACCAGAAGCAATACCCTCTTCCGTCAGATATCCTTTGGTCAGGAAACCGAAGATCCCCCAGCCCGCGGAAAGATACGGAAGATAACAAAGCGCGATTAGGGCGATCACGGCGGCCGGCATCTTCCAGTCCCACGGGCGCCAGATCGACGCCAGCGCCGGCGCCACATATGGCTTCACCAGCGCCCCGAGCGCGATCAAGATTGCCCCGCGCCTTGCATGAGCGGTCAGAGCGACCCACAGCCCGAGCAGCATCAGCGCGACCGCCAGGGCATCGACGTGACCGTTATTGGCAATCTCCCAGATCGGGAGGGGATGCCAGAAATATGCGACAATCCGGGTGGTCGGCCGTCCCATGTGACGTAAGAACAGCATGATCAAGGTCACGCTGACCGCCTCGCAACTGAGCAAGGCCAGACGCATGACGTTGACGCTTTCGCCGATGCGCGTAACGATCAGAAAGAAGAATTCGGCGACTGGCGGATAGATCGTGACGGCATAATCCGCCCGATTGATCCTGGGAAAGATCGTGGTGTCGCGCAGAGGCGCGAGCGCGTCGTGGGCGGGAAAGTAGCGGTACGGATTGATGCCGGCTGCCTGAACCCTGCCATCCCAGATGTAGCGAAAGATGTCGGTGGACAGGAGCGGGTCAAACAGTAGCACGTAGACGCGCAGCAGAATCCCGATGCCGAAAATCAGCCACAGGGCGCGGCTTGTCGCGGTGCGCTCGGCCACATGCGTTGCGGCAATCGTCAACAGGCTCGCAGGAATGGCCATGGCAATAAAGGCATTGTCGCCGCCGGCCCGGAAAGCAAACGGTGTCGCCAGGGTCAGGGCTGCGAAGATCGCACCGATGGTGGCCAATTGATAAAGCGGCGCGTGTTTTCCGGTGGATGGCGGCGGTTGGGCGAATTGATCGGTAAAGACCCCCGACATGGGATCACGCGCTCGCCGGTGGTGCGGCCGCAAGAAAAGCTCGCGTCGCTGAAGCATGGCTGCCGCCGCGAAATCGCGTCGAATTGCCGGCCAGTTCGTCCCGCAGCCAGCCTAATGTTTCAACATCATCGATGTCGTACCATTCTGGAAGTAGCGTGGTGGCAAGTCCGATTTCCGCGGCGCGCTCGCATGTATGGCCAAGCACGGTTTCGGTTCCCCAATCAATTTGGGCAAACACGCGCCTGTGTGGGAATTTCAATCCGATGAGGTAGTAGCCGCCATCGCTCGCCGGACCAAGCACCATTCGGTCGCCTGGATTGCGCAATATCTCGATTGCCTGTGCCAGGAAGCCGGAAGGCAGCGTTGGGCTGTCGCCATTGACCAGCAGGACACAGTCATGTCCCGCAAGCAGCAGATCGCGCGTCGCGCCAAACAGCGCTTCTCCAAGGTCGCCGCCGCCCTGCAGCATGAGTGGAAACTTTTCCGGAAATAGCTTGCGCAGCACCCGTTCAGTTCCCGCCGGCGCATAGACCGCGTAGCCGCGCCGACCCAGAGTTTCGGGTACCGCTTCAATCGCCGCGGCAACGTCGCGTAAAAAGCAGGCGGACAGTTCTGAGGCGGCAACTGCTCCGATGGCTTTCGCGAGTCGTGTTTTTGTCTGGCCCGGCTGGGGCGCCTTGCACATCACTCCGATCGCAGCAACGCTCACGACCAGAATGACCGAAGGCGCTCGGCCACGATCGCGACCAGGTCGAGCGCATCTTTAGTGCCGTCCGCCTCACCCTTTTCGAAATCGCCGGCGATGCGGCCCATCTGATTTGTAACATGGGCAAAACACAGGACAGGCTTTTGTCGAACTTGCGCAAAGGCATAGAGCGCGGCCGCTTCCATCTCGACCGCCATCAGATTTTTTTCACGCATGGCATCGATGGCAGGCTGGGTCTCACGGAACGGCGCATCGGTTGTCCAGGTCGCGCCGGTAAGCACCGGCACTTGCAACTTTTCGAATGCCCCGTCGAGTGCTGTGACCGATGTAGGGTCGGCATGGGAATAGTCAGATGCAGCCATGTAGTGATAGCTGGTGCCTTCGTCACGCAGCGCGCGTTCGATCAAGATGAAATAAGGCGGCGGGCGTATTGGCACAATTTGCCCGGATGACGTCACGCTGATCAGCAATTTGCACCCGGATGCGAACATTTCCTCAGCGATAAGCACGGCGAATGAGGCGCCGACGGCGCAGCCGACAATTCCGAAATCGATCCCGCCGCGGCTAAAGGAATACAGCTGCGTGTGATAGCACGCCCATGCCGGGTCGAGCCGGGCCTCACCGCGGGCAAGCAGGCGGCGCACCATGTCGCCGTCTGGATCGAGGATACAGATGGGGGGAATGCTGGCGGCGCCAATTTGCTTCTGCCGGCGCGCTTCGCGGAGCAGATTTTCCGGCGTAAATGCCGACGGTATTTTGTAATGCTTTTGCGCGAGAATCGGCGGGATTTCACCGTGATTGGCCGACATCGGCACTCGACCTGTTTGACCCTGAAATTTGCCGAATATTGGTAGCGGTTCTCGTTGATGTCCGACAAGCCCATATCTGCCGCTCGATAAAAAGCTCAGCGACTACCGCGTCCGACGTTCTTCACGATCGTGTGCTCTGGAAGCCCGTTCCGAGGTGAGCACTTGGCCAGAATGGCAGGAGAAAATAAACTGATTGCCGTGCCAGAGGGCTGCAGTGATCCACTGTCGGCGGGGAGACAACAATGCGCACGAATCCTTTCTTGGATAGTTGGCTGTTTCTGATCGGAGCGACTGACGATCATCGAGCGCTCGGCCTTTTCCAGTATGTCATGGTGGCGCTGTTCTGGGCATTGCTCGTCGCGAGCGTATGGATCGCCTTCAAGAACTGGTCGGAGAATCGGGAACAGCGCCGTGGCAGCCACGCGATCATCTGGATTTGCCGCCTGTTGGTCGGTGCGCAGTGGTTTCAGGGCTGCCTCTGGAAGCTGCCTTTACCGGTCTCGGGTGGTTTCCAGTATTGGACCGGGCAGATGGGCGAGCATGCGGCGTTCGCGTTTCATCGCGAGCTGGTCAAGAGCGTATACCTGCCATTTATCAATATCATCGACCCGCTCGTGTTCCTGGCTGAGCTTGCGTTCGCGGTGTCACTCATGCTTGGCGTCAGCGTGCGCCTCGTCGCGATTGTTGCCGCAGCCTATTCACTGCACCTCTGGCTCGGCCTCTACCGCCATCCCGCCGAATGGCCGTGGAACTACATGTTTCTCGCGATCGTGCACGTGCAGTTCGCGGTCTATGCCGCCGGTCGCAGCCTCGGCATCGACGCGCTGATCCGCCGTCGCGCAGCGGACAACTTTCTTACGCGCTTCGCGGTACAGGCGGGCTAAGGCAGCACGGTCAGCAGAATATGCATCGATGAGTGAACTCGGGAGATTCAACCATGGATCCAAAAAAAACGTCACAAGAGGTCAACCACCGTTTTGTCAAAACCGCTCGTCTCAACATGACCCGTCTCCTGGCCTTGGTGGTGTCGGTCCTGGCGCTTGCGGCAGCCTCCCAGGCGCAGGAACGTCCGCCGATTTTCCAACAAATGTTCAAGGCCTATGGATTTGAGTCGTTCGGCCAAGTCGAGAAAATCCGCTACACCTTTAACTTGGAGGTCCCCGGACTGAATCTTTCCCGCAGCTGGGAATGGGAACCCAAGACGGACCTGATTTCCTACGAAGGCAAAGATAAAGATGGCAAACCGGTGAAGGTGACGTATGTGCGTTCGCAGCTCGGCAGCCAATCCGACGCTGTGAAGAATGACATCGATCCCGCGTTTAGCAACGACAATTACTGGCTGCTCCTCGTGCTGCATTTTTCCTGGGACGGAAGTGCCACGATTACCGATGAGGGCGCGCAAAAGCTTCCGCTGGGGAATGGCTCCGCGAAGCGGGTCGTGGTGAAATATCCCTCCGAGGGTGGCTACGCACCGGGCGACACTTGGGACCTCTATGTCGGCACGGACAATAAAATTGAGGAAATTGTCTATCACGGCGGCGGACCGGGTACGCAAAAAAGGCCCAAGCTCCTGATGGTGACGTGGGCTGACTACAAGAAGGCGGGGCCGCTCTTTGTTTCACAGGATCACCGCGGCACCGCGGACGGTCAACCGGTGCGCATTTTCCTTTCTGACGTGGCCCTAAAGTTGCAGGGCTCAGACAGCTGGCTGAACGCGCAATAGAAAGGGGCGGTCGATTCAGCAATTGTCCCTGCGACCAGGCTTCTCATGATCATCGACGAGCGTGACTAAGCGCCGGCGATTTACACAGCCGCGAGCGCCTGATCGATATCCGCAATTATGTCGTCGGGGTGCTCGATGCCCACCGCGAGCCGGACGTATCCCTCCGTGACGCCGGTCTGCAGTTGCTCCTCCGGCGTCAGCTGCGAGTGAGTCGTGGTGGCCGGATGAATCGCAAGAGAGCGGGCATCACCGATGTTTGCGACATGATAGAGCAGCTTCAGATTGTCGATGAATTTGCGGCCGGCCTCTTTGCCTTTCTTGAGCTCGAAGCCTAACAACGCGCCATAGCCACCCTTCAAATAGGTATCCGCACGGCGTTTGTTCTCCCCCGTCATCAGGCTGGGGAATATTACCTTGCTGACTTTCGGATGTTTGGCGAGAAAATTCGCAACGGTGATCGCGTTGCTACAATGTTGCCGCATGCGCAGCGCCACGGTCTCCAAGCCCTGGATGAACATGAAGGCATTGAACGGGGACATCGCCGCACCGATATCGCGCAGCAGTGTCACGCGTGCCTTGATGATGTACGCAATCGGCCCAAGCGGTTTGACTGCCTGCGTCCATACAGCACCGTGGTAGCTTGGGTCGGGTGTGTTCAACATCGGAAAGCGGCTCGCGTGCTTTTCCCAATCAAAATTGCCACCGTCGACGACGATGCCGCCGATCGATGTGCCGTGACCACCGATATATTTCGTGGTCGAATGCATGACAATCGCGGCGCCATGCTCGATCGGTTTGCAAAGCACCGGGCAGGCCGTGTTGTCCATGATGAGCGGGATACCCATCTCGCGACCGATCTTGGCAACTTCCGCGATCGGGAAGACTGCAAGTTTCGGGTTGGGCAATGTCTCGCCATACCAGCAGCGCGTACGCGCGTCACTTGCCTTACGGAAGTTTTCCGGGTCCGCGGGGTCGACGAAACGGCATTCGATGCCCATGCTGCCCATGGTGTTCTGGAAAAGGTTCCAGGTGCCGCCATAGATGTCGGTCGAACAGACAAAATTGTCGCCAGCATGACAGATATTTTGCACAGCGAACAGAGAGGCGGCTTGTCCCGAGGCGACGGCCAGCGCCGCGACACCACCCTCGAGTGCAGCCACGCGCTCTTCCAGCACGGCTTGCGTCGGATTCATGATGCGCGTGTAGATGTTGCCGAACTCCTTGAGGGCGAAGAGGTTGCCGGCATGTTCGGTCGAATTGAACTGATATGAAGTGGTTTGGTAGATCGGCACCGCAACGGCCGTAGTGGCCGGATCGGACCGGTAGCCGGCATGCAGGACTATGGTTTCCGCGTGAGGACTGGTCGTCGGCATGTGTTCACCCCCGAGGCTTCACGACAGAGCTATCGTAGCGTTTCAAACCGACGCGGTGGAAGGGGCTATCACTGTCCGCTTTGGATCAGAAGCCTACATATGCGCCGCAAAACGGCATGTCCGCTTTACTCCCAATAGCGACCGCGAAAGCAGACATTTGCCCTGGGGCATGTCTGCTTTACCCCCGAAAGCGGACATGTGCAGTGCACCTTACAATGTCCGCTACGGGCCAAAAGCGGACATTCGGTGCCGCCAGCAAATTTTTAAAAACAGGCCCACGTGATCACTGACTGAATTTAATGCTCAATTTACGTTCTGCGCACCGTGACCAGAAGTACAATTTTTCAGGGGCACTTACGGGAAGCAGAAACAATGTGGATCTTGACGGTCTATATTTTGATTGTCGTCATCATGGAATTGATCGTCGTTGCAATCGGCCTCGCCTTAGATCGAATTTACCCTTCACTTAGTCTAACGATATCACTCTCCCTCTTCTTTGCAGTGCTCTGGTTGGGATGGGTTGTCGCAGTGCGCGTAACCGAACCCAGGCATGCAGAAAGCAAAAAACACACGGGCTAATCTCTCCTTATGGGCCAATCGCGGACAGAACAAGCGACCGCGCCGAGGGATACCAGTCCAAGTGCGACACCGTTTTATTCAGTAGCGCTTATAATGTTTGTTGAAGAAGCCCATCGCTATCCCGGTAATTATCGTTAGCAGCGCTATCAGCAACATGGCCTCAAGCCGTCCATCGCCATCATCAGGCGATAAACCTAAATATCGTTCGATGAAGTCCACTTGGCCTCATTCCTGAAAAGGCCCGAAACGCCAAAGGACGTTACGGGCCAAGGGAACGCCAGTGATTTACCGTCAATCGGCTGTGGCAAGTTGGCGCACTAGCCGTCCGCTTTACCCCTGAAAGCGGACGTGTGCAGTGCAAACCCGCATGTCCGTTAAGGGCCAGAAGCGCTAGGCAGTGCGGAGGTGTTTGGTTGCGTTGTAACGTGCGTTTGCTTCTTCGAACACACGCCGAGTCCGTTCGCCATCCGACCGATGCTCTTCAAGCGTCATAGAGTCCCACTCGCTTCGTTCAGCGGTAAAAAAATCTCCGCCATAGATGTGTATGGCGCCTGTAAGCCTATCGATCGGATTGATAACGGAATGGATGATATCAGCACCCAGAGGCTCGGCGTCTGTCGCGCACAGAGCCTTTGCGCCAGC
>Ga0164308_10002137_pt1 | contig 10507 bp, 12 predicted proteins | sample Whisoiple_246_MG_FD_109983 | JGI IMG/M metagenome (GOLD analysis project Ga0164308, IMG submission 109983) | Soil microbial communities amended with fresh organic matter from upstate New York, USA - Whitman soil sample_246_MG | ecosystem: Environmental > Terrestrial > Soil > Unclassified >... | reverse complement strand
GGGCTCGGCGCGAAGCGCCACAGCGACACGTCCTCCAGCATCCGCTCCCACCGGGTCAGCAGGCCGGTCGGCACGTGCCCGGTGGCCGCCGCTCGGTCCAGCTCGGACAGCTGTCGGCGCCGGTGCGACTCGGCGTCGTAGGACGGCCGGCCGGCCTCCTCGAAGAGCAGGAGCTCGACGTTGTGGATGTGTGCCAGCGTGCGACCCACGGCCTCGGCGAGCGGCCCGGGAGGCAGCGCCGAGAAGTCGAGCGGACGCCCGGGCAGGCGTAGGTAGACGGCGGCGCGACCCTCGGCCACGGGCGCATGCCCGCGCACCATCGGCATCGCGACGTCGAGACGCCGCCCGAGCAACGTCGACAGGGCCACGATGTCGTCGAGCATGGCCCCAGCGGCCGCGGTGCGCGGTGCCTTGACGACCCACCGCCGGTCCTGGCTGTCCTGCACGTAGGCGACCTCGAAGAGATCTCCGGGCTCGACCCGAACCCCCTGGACCGAGATCGGGTCGAGCCCCGGCACGGCGGAGCTCGCCAGGGCGGCGAGGACGAGCGGGCTGCGGCTCACACGACCACGGTATGCCGCGGGGCGGGCCGAGCGTGGGAGGCGAGCCCACATGGAGCCGGGGGCCGGCACATAAGGTGGGGAGAGTGCCCCCGACGCCTCCCAGCATGCCAACGAGCCCCCACCCCGAGGACGACCGGCTTCGCGATCTCGCCCTGGCGCGCAGTGGTCTCGACCGCGTTGCGCACGAGCGGTCCCGTGCCTCGGTCGTCGCAGACCTGCTCGGTGACCCTGCGACGCGGGTCGTCGAGCTTCGTGGTGAGCGACTGCGCGTGCGGTCCGGAGCCGACGGCGGTGACGACCTCGCCCTCCACCTGCGCGGCCCGGCCGAGGCGGACCGAGCGGGGCTGGGGCTGCACCTCGGCCGGGGACCGGACGGCACGGCATACCTCGGCGTCGTGTCGTCGGAGCCCGCACCGGAAGCGGGCTCGGGGGCCGGCACCGACGGGCCGAACGAGGCCGAGTCGTGGCTGACCCTGCGACAGGCGGGTGAGGCGCTCGGCGCCCGCGACGCCGGGCTCTTCACGACCGCGCTCGCGCTTGCCAACTGGCACGCGACGCATCGGCACTGCCCTCGCTGCGGCGCCGAGACGGAGCCGACCCAGGCGGGCTGGGTGCGCCGGTGCGTGCGCGACGGCAGTGAGCACTACCCCCGCACGGACCCCGCGGTCATCATGTCGGTCATCGACCCCGACGACCGTCTGTTGCTGGGGCGCGGTGCGCAGTGGCCGGAGGGACGCTTCTCCGTACTGGCCGGCTTCGTCGAGCCGGGGGAGTCCTTCGAGGCCGCGGTCGCCCGTGAGGTCGCGGAGGAGGTCGGCATCCGCATCGACGACGCTCGCTACCTCGGCAACCAGCCGTGGCCCTTTCCCTCCTCGCTCATGGTCGGCTACGCCGCGACGACGACGGAGACGGAGCTGCGCATCGACCCCGCCGAGATCGCCGAGGCCCGCTGGGTGACGCGCGAACAGTACCGAGTCCTCTTGTCCAGCAAGGCGATCCGCACTCCGAGCGGCATCTCGATCGCCAAGCGCCTCATCGAGCACTGGCTGGGCGCGACCGTCGAGTCGGTGGCCGGGTCAGCGGCGGCCCGGCCACCGGTGGTCGGGTCAGCGGTGCTCGACCGCTGACCCGTCGAGGCGGGCCCGGGGAAGCCGGCCGCCTCAGGCGCCGAGGCGCGCCAGCACCTCTGCGAGCGAGGGGTTCGTCGCGGCCGACCCGTCGGGGAAGAGGACCGTCGGCACCGTCCGATCGCCGTCGTTGACCCCTTCGACGAAGTCCACGTGCTCAGGACTGGCCTCGATGTCGATCTCCGTGAAGGGCACGCCCTCGCGGTCGAGCTGCGACCTGAGACGGCGGCAGAAGCCGCACCACGACGTCGTGAACAGCACGACCGAGCCCGCCTCTGGAGTGCGGTCCGGTGCCGCGATCGGATGGGGCGTCGTGCCGGCGGTCACGTCCGGGCTCGTGGGGGACATGTGGCTTCCTCGGTCCTGTGGAAAACGGTGGGCGGCGCTCGTCGCGTGGTCGGTTCTCGATGCAAGGATGAGGCCATGGCCCGCAAAGGTGCAAAGCGACCCAAGAAGATGGACCTCGACGTCTACGACGCCGAGGTGCGACGGCTCCAGGCCGACCTCGTCTCCTTCCAGGAGTGGGTGCGAGCCACCGGCCAACGCGTCGTCGTCGTCTTCGAGGGGCGCGACGCAGCCGGCAAGGGCTCGGCGATCAAGCGGATCACCGAGTACCTCAGCCCCCGTGTCGCTCGCATCGCAGCCCTGCCGGCGCCCACCGACCGCGAGAAGACCCAGTGGTACTTCCAGCGCTACATCGCCCACCTGCCCGCGGCCGGCGAGATCGTCGTCTTCGACCGGTCCTGGTACAACCGCGCGGGCGTCGAGCGCGTCATGGGCTTCTGCACCGACGAGCAGTACTCCCTCTTCCTCGAGCAGGCGCCCCGTTTCGAGAAGATGCTCCTCGACGACGGTGTCATCCTGCGCAAGTACTGGTTCAGCGTCTCCGACGTCGAGCAGGAGCGCCGCTTCCGCTCGCGCGCCAAGGACCCCATGCGTCAGTGGAAGCTCTCGCCGATGGACCTCGAGTCGATCACCCGCTGGGAGGACTACTCCGAGGCGAAGGACATCATGATGGCGGCCACGAGCACCGAGTGGGCGCCGTGGCACGTCGTCGAGTCCGAGGACAAGCGGCGCTCGCGGGTCAACGTCATGCACCACCTGCTGACCTCCATCCCACACGAGCCGATGAAGGCGATCGTGCCGCCCATCCCCGACCGCCCTGCCCCGCGCGGCTATGAGCGGCCCCCGCAGGCGGACCAGAACTACGTGCCCGACCACGCCGCCGAGATCCTGCGACTCGCCAAGGGTGATCCGTCCTGAGCGCAGTGCCCACGGCCGACGAGGTCCTGGCCGGTCTCGACCCGGAGCAGCGTGAGGTCGCGCTCGCGCCGCCCGGTCCGCTCTGCATCCTCGCGGGGGCCGGCACGGGCAAGACGCGGGCCATCACCCACCGCATCGCGTATGCCGTCCACTCCGGCGCGCAGCAGCCCCAGCGGGTGCTCGCGCTCACCTTCACCGCGCGCGCCGCGGGCGAGATGCGCACCCGGCTGCGCGGCCTCGGCGTGCAGGGGGTGCAGGCGCGCACCTTCCACGCGGCCGCCCTGCGCCAGCTCCACTACTTCTGGCCCCAGGCGGTCGGCGGAGCCGCCCCCGAGGTCATGAGCCACAAGGCTGCTGCCGTCGCCGAGGCCGCGAGCCGCCTCCGCATGCAGTTCGACCGCACGGCGATCCGTGACCTCGCCGCCGAGATCGAGTGGGCCAAGGTCAACCTGCTGACTCCGCAGTCGTATGCCGCCCGGGCGCGCACCGCGCGCCGTGAACCCCCTGGCGTCGACCTCACGGCGATGGCCCGGCTCTTCGAGGCCTACGAGGAGGTGAAGCAGCGTCGCGGCGTCATCGACTTCGAGGACGTGCTCCTCTTGACCGTCGGCATCCTCGACGAGCGCGATGACATCGCGCGGGCGGTACGGGGCCAGTACCGCCAGTTCGTGGTCGACGAGTACCAGGACGTCAACGACCTCCAGCAGCGCCTGCTCGAGCTGTGGCTCGGCGAGCGCAACGACCTGTGCGTCGTCGGTGACCCGGCACAGACGATCTACTCCTTCACCGGCGCCAGTCCCCGTCACCTCGTCGGTTTTCCCCAGCGGTTCCCGGGCGCGAACGTCGTGCGGCTCGTGCGCAACTACCGCTCCTCGCCTCAGATCGTCGCTCTCGCCAACACCATCGTGGCCTCCGGCACCCAGGCCGCACGCGAGGGAGCGGTGCGCCTGCTCGCGCAGGCAGAGCCTGGTCCGGAGCCGGTGCTGGAGTCGCACCCCGACGACCCAGCCGAGGCGGCGGCCGTCGCGACTCGCGTGCGTCAGCTCGTCGACGAGGGCACCCCGCCGTCGGAGATCGCCATCCTCTTCCGCACCAACGCCCAGTCGGAGGCCCACGAGAACGCCCTCAGCGATGCCGGGGTGCCCTACCTCGTCCGCGGCGGTGACCGCTTCTTCGCGCGCAAGGAGGTCCGCGACGCGATCCTGCTCCTGCGCGGCGCCGCCCGCAGCGACGATGGCACCAAGCCGCTCGGCGAGCTCGCGCGTGACGTCATCACCGGGGCGGGATGGACTCACGACGCGCCGGGTGGCGGTGGGGCCACCCGTGAGCGCTGGGAGTCGCTGTCCGCTCTCGCCACCCTCGCCGACGACCTGGGGGCGGCCGCTCCGGACGCGCGGCTGGCCGAGCTCGTCGCCGAGCTCGACCGGCGCGCGACCGAGCAGCACGCGCCGCCCGTGCAGGGCGTGACGCTGGCGAGCCTGCACGCCGCCAAGGGCCTCGAGTGGGACGTCGTCTTCCTCGTCGGGGCGTCTGACGGGCTGATCCCGATCTCGATGGCCGAGGGTCCGGAAGCGGTCGAGGAGGAGCGGCGGCTTCTCTACGTCGGCCTGACCCGGGCCCGCCGCCGGCTCCACATCTCGTGGTCCGGGGCGCGTACGCCGGGTGGGCGCTCGAGTCGTCGGGTGTCCCGATTCCTCGGGCCCGCCGCGGGAATCCTCGGCGAGGGGGCACGCCCGGAGCCGACGGGCCGATCGGGTGGGGGGCGCAGAAGCGGGCCCAAGGTGGCCGGCATCGCGCACTGCCGGGGCTGCGGTGCTGAGCTCGCCACCGCGGCGCAGCGCAAGACGGGCCGCTGTGACACGTGCCCACCGACCTATGACGAGGCGACGTTCGAACGGCTGCGCGCGTGGCGGCTGGCCGTGGCCCGCGAGGCCGGCGTGCCGGCATTCGTCGTCTTCACCGACGCGACGCTGACCGCGATCGCCGAGTCGGAACCGGCTGACCGGGGTGCGCTGTCGACGATCAGCGGTGTCGGTGTGCGCAAGCTCGAGCAGTACGGCGGGGACGTCCTCGCCATCCTGAAGGGGGCAGGCCCCGAAGAGCTCTTCGAAAAGGCCTCTGCCGCAAGGGGATTCAGCGATTCTTGACGTCCGCTGAAAAAAGTTCGGAAAAGTTCGGAAATTCGGTTGTTCGCCTCGGAGGGCCCCGCGTACCCTTGACGAAGTCAAGCCCAGTGGCTCAGGTGGCCAGCTGGGGAGCGCGAGCAGAAGTGAGGAGGGCCGGTCTGATGGACAACACCACGATGACGATGAACGCAGCGACCTGCGTGCTGTCCGTGCGTCCGCGTATCGCCGGCCCGGTTCGCCTTGCATCCGCGTTCCTCATGGACCAGGGGACCACCCTGTCCGTTGCCGCCCTCACGGGTGACCGTGTCGTCGGCTTCGGCGCCCTTGTCAAGGGACAGGTCTCTGTCGATGTCCGCGCCATCGCCCCGACGTACAAGACCCCCGATGTCGTTCGCTCCCGCTCCGGGAGGCCCCCGGTCTGACCCAGACCGAGCCTCACCTCCCAGGCCGCGAACCCGACATCACCGGGTCCGCGGCCTTTCTGTTGTCTCCGGACACCCTGCCGCTCAACGAAGACCGACCAGCAGCAACGCCAGCGCACCGACCGGTGCCAGACAGATCAGGGACAAGACATGACTCCTCGCATGCCGAGCAGCAGGACCGAGACCGGCGCCTCCGGCGCCGGCCTGCGGACCAAGCCAGGAACGAGTGAACAGGTGGCCTTCGTGACGGGGGCCCCGGAGAAGGAGGTGACGATGCCACTCAGCGAGATGCTCGACCTCGGAACTGAGGCGCAGCAGCTCGGCGAGACCATCCCGTGTCGCGACTACGACGCGGAGCTCTGGTTCGCCGAGCGACCCGAGGACGTGGAGTTCGCCAAGACCCTCTGCGGCCTCTGCCCCGCGCGGCTCCAGTGCCTCGCCGGCGCCCTCGAGCGTCAGGAGCCTTGGGGCGTTTGGGGAGGCCAGCTCCTCGTCCAAGGCGCCGTCGTCGCCCGCAAGCGGCCGCGAGGTCGCCCCCGCAAGCACCCTGTGGCTGCCTGAGCCCGCGTGACCACGCATGGTCCCGACGCCACAGGCCCCCGATACCAACCCATTCCAGAGATCAGGAGATCGTCATGAACCAGCTCGAGTTGCTGGCTCGCGACCGGATCAACGAGCGCAGTCAGCGCCAGGAACGCCGTGGCATCCGCCGCAGCGCCCGGCTGATCGCCCAGGAGATCCGTGCCAGTCGACGCCACGACCAGAAGTGAGGGAAAGCCCCGCCGGGGCGCCTGCCGGACAACCGAATCGAGTGAGCAAGCCGCGGGTGACGCGCACGTCACCCGCGGTTTTGCGTGTCCAGGTGCTTACGCGCCACTCGGCGCACGTGGACGCATAATCGAAGGCGTGGGCAACGAGGAGACCGAGCCGTGAGTGACCTCCGGCCGTCGGACGAGCGGTCTGCCGGGACGAGCGCACCGCTCGTGTGCGCTACCTGCGGACGGCATCCCGAGACGGGAGACGAGGCCACCGCCCGTCTCACATGGAGCCGCGGCACGAGCAGGGGCGCCGCCACGTGGACGTGCGACCGGTGCAGTCGCGAGAACCTGCGCTCGATCGAGGGCAAGCTCGACCCCGACTGGTGGTGAGACAGCCGGACGCTACTGCGAGGACACGCCGCCGCGAAAGGTGGTGGCCCCTTGGCGCTTCCCGAGCTCCGGTCGGCGCAGCTGACCGGTCGCCGGCGAGCTGCACACGCGCGCGAGCCATGGATGGCCTGCGGCAGCGGCGCGTGTGTGACGGCGCGGCCACTCGAGGATGGTCGGGCAGGGGCGACCGGCGACCGGCTCCTGACGCTCGTGGGGCCCTCAGCCCGTCCCGCGCTGTCCGACCGGCGGCAGGTCGGCCCCGGGCAGCAGCGCGTCGACGATCTCGCGTCCGCGCACGGTGCCCCCGAGCTGGCAGAGCACCCCGATGCTGCCACCCCAGACGCGGTGGATGAGCAGGTACTCCGGGGGGAGGTTGAGCTTGTAGCCCACGGCGTAGTTCGGCTGTCGGGGGTCGTTGATGTGTGCAAAGACGCCGCGAAGCCAGTCACGACTGAAGGTGAACTCGTCCTCACGGAAGGGCGCCATGAAGGGCTCGAGGTAGTCGAGGAGGCGCTGCGGGTCGAGGTCGATGCCTGAGCGCACGAAGCCGAGCTCGCGCAGGCCGTCGAGCACCTCCTGGGCGCTGCCCTCGAGGCCGGTGGAGAGCAGTGGCCCGATCTCCGCCGGCATGCCGTCGGGCAACCGGTTGACCGCCCCGAAGTCGATGACGCCCAGCCGGTCGTCCGGGGTCATCCGGAAGTTCCCTGGGTGCGGGTCTGCGTGCAGCAGGCCGGCTTCGGCAGGGCCCGCGAGCAGGAACTCGAGGTAGAGCTGCGAGGCGTCGTCGCGCTCCTCGGCGGTGCCGTCGGAGATGATCTGCGAGAGTGGCTTGCCCTCGAGCCACTCCGAGACGATGACATGTTCGGCGTGCGCCACGACGGGCGGGACGGCGAAGTCCTCGTCGTCGGTGAAGGCGTCGGCGAAGGTCGCCTGCGAGCGCGCTTCGAGGCGGTAGTCGAGCTCCTCCGCCATGCGGTCACGCAGCTCGTCGAGGATCGGACCGATGTCGAGCCCGGGCACCCAGCCCGCGGCGACCTTGGCGACGCGCGAGATCTGCCGAAGGTCACCCATGAGCGCCGCGCCGGCGCCGGGATACTGGATCTTGACCGCGACGTCGCGCCCGTCGGTCCACACCGCTCGGTGCACCTGACCGATGGAGGCCGACGCGACCGGCTGGTCGTCGAAGGACCGGAACCTGCTGCGCCAGCGGACCCCGAAGTCCCCACGGAGCACCTCGTGGACCGAGCTCGTGGGCATCGGAGGTGCGCTGTCCTGCAGCTTGGTGAGCGTCGCCCGGTAGGGCACGGCGATCTCCTCGGGGAAGGCCGCCTCGAAGATCGAGAGCGCCTGCCCGAACTTCATCGCACCGCCCTTGAGCTCACCGAGCACCTGGAACAGCTGCTGCGCGGTGCGGGCCTGGAGCTCGGCAGCCACGACCTCGGCCGGCTTGCCCCCGATCCGCTTGCCGAATCCGAGCGCGGTGCGGCCGGCGAAACCGAGCGGCACGCTGGCGAGCTTGGCGCTGCGCACGACGGCCTTGCGGGGCAGATCGGTCACGGCACCTCCTCGGTCGACGTACGGGCCATCTGCGAGCCTACGGTCTGCCGGGGTGCGGCGCTGAGAGGGTGCCCGTCGGAGTGGGGCCGCCAGCTCGCATCCGCGCCGTCTGGTGCAGGCAGCGCGGGTGGGCCAGCCATCGCCGGTGGTCGATCCGCGGCCAGGGGAGGGTGACCTCGACGGCCACGCCGGGCGGGGGAGGCTCACCCGCCACCGAGCGGGCCACGAGGGCCGCGACGGTGCCTGCGACCAGCTGTGACAGTCCCGGCTCGCCGAGACCCGGCGGACCCGCGCCCGGACGGGGCCGAGACCACGGAGAGAACGAGTCCACGGGCACCGTGGCCAGCTGCGCCATGACCGTCGGCCAGGCGGCGTCACGGTCGCTGCGGTGCAGGTCGAGGCACCAGAGGCAGGGTGTACCTGCCGTGCCGTCGACGAGCGGCCCGACGACCGCGCGCGACCCGGTCGTGACGACTGGCAGGTGTGGCACACCGCGCCGTAGCCAGAGGTCTCCGCGGCGGGGGTCCAGGGCGATGTCGGCGACGAGCACGACGGCGTCGGGCTGTGCCGGCATCGACCCCTCCACCGCGGTGTCGTCCGTCGCAGCCACGGCATCCATCGGAGCCACGGCATGGCGGGCGCCGGCACCGTCAGCAGTGGCGTCAGCGCCGGCAGGGTCCCCACCGTCGGCAGGGTCCCCACCGCCGTCAGTGCCGTCAGTGCCGGCAGTGCCGGCAACGTCGGGCTCGAGGAGCTGTCTGAGGTCACGGGCGAGTGATCCGTCGCCCTCGACGAGCACGTGCGACCCGCTGCGCGCGACACGGCCGGAGGCGGCCGGACGGTCGGAGCGCGGCACCGCCACGGGTTCGAGCAGCCCCAGCCGCCCCACGAGCTCCAGCAGGGCGCGCCACCGGCGCCTCGAGACACCACTCGCCCTCGCGACGAGGTCGAGCGCGTCGGGCGGCAGCGTGCCGTCGAGACGCCCGAGGAGACGCGCCTCGTCGGGCGTCACGCCGCTGACGATCGGGCCGCCCTCCAGCACACCGAACTGCACCTCTCCGGGGCGCCTCGTGACCGGGCGCAGCCAGAGGGGGATGGCGGCATACGGGCCGGGATGGGCGGTGTTCATCGGACCTCCGATGGGGGCGGCGTGCGGCCGCGGCGGCTCAGGCCCTCAGCGTCGCAGGCGGATCCGGGTCGGTCGCGCCGTCGTCCACAGGATGCGAGAGGGGCGGGACCGTGGTGGTCCCGCCCCTCTCCGACGGCGTCAGCGACGCCGTCGCGACCTGTCAGGCCTTGCCCAGGATGCGGTTGAGGTTCGTGCCGCACACGGGGCACACGCCCTTGGCCATTCGGCGGCCGTTGTCAGAAACGACGACCTTGCCTTCGGCCTCCCGCTTCTCCTTGCACTTGACGCAGTAGAACTCGCCCTTGTAGGTCTCGTCAGCCATGTGGTGTGTCTCCTCGTTGCTGGCGCCCATCCGACGGGCGCCTCGGCTCGCACAACCCTAGAGCACGCTGAGCACGAAATCATGCTCCCGCCCCGCTTGGCGTTCCCGGGGATCATGCGGTAGAACGCGCGGGCGCGGCTCGCGTCCCTGCGGGTGTCGGCCCTCGGGCTTACCCTGCCCTCATGGCGACGGCGCGGCGCGAGGTGGTGCAGACGGTGGTCGACGGGGTCACCGTCGAGGTCCGCCGCAGCGCGAAGCGTCGACGTACGGTGTCCGCCTACCGCCAGGAGGGGCAGCTCGTCGTCCTCGTGCCGGCCCGCATGACCGCCGCCGAGGAGGGGGAGTGGGTGCGGGCCATGGTGGCGCGCGTCGCCGCCTCCGAACGGCGCAAGCAGCGCAGCGACGGCGACCTGGAGCGGCGGGCGCTCGAGCTCTCCCGCGAGTACCTCGACGGGCGGGCCGTGCCGTCGAGCGTGCGCTGGGTCTCCAACCAGAGCAGCCGCTGGGGCTCGTGCACCCCCGCCGAGGGCACGATCCGCCTCTCCGACAAGCTGCAGGGCATGCCGGCGTGGGTCGTCGACTACGTCCTGCTGCACGAGCTCGCGCACCTGCTCCAGCCGGGCCACGGCCCGCAGTTCTGGGGGCTCATCGAGGGCTACCCCCGACTCGAGCGGGCGAGGGGGTATCTCCACGGCGTCTCGGCGAGCGCCGGGCTCGGCCTCAGCGACGACTGATGCTACGGGCGCCCTCGATGAGGGGCACGAGGTCTGCCGGGGCTCCGTCGGGCAGCCGGTCGACCGGCCACCACCGCACGTCGAGCGTCTCCTTGTTCACGATGTGCCCTGCACCG
>Ga0164308_10002134_pt1 | contig 10513 bp, 11 predicted proteins | sample Whisoiple_246_MG_FD_109983 | JGI IMG/M metagenome (GOLD analysis project Ga0164308, IMG submission 109983) | Soil microbial communities amended with fresh organic matter from upstate New York, USA - Whitman soil sample_246_MG | ecosystem: Environmental > Terrestrial > Soil > Unclassified >... | reverse complement strand
GGGTGCGCCTCGACGAACGCCTCGAGGTTGCTCTCCGTCTCCTCCATCCCCTCGAGGATCAGCTTGACGGTGCACGGCGGCTTCCCGTCGAAGACGCGCAGGGTGCCGAGGTGCGCGACGAGCCCGCTGATGTCGTCGGCGGCCCCACGGCCGTAGACGCGCCCGTCCTCCTTGCGCGTCGGGGTCCACGGGTCGCTCGTCCACCCCTGCTCGGGGGGCGCGGGCTGCACGTCGTAGTGGGCGTACAGCACGACGACGGGTGAGCCTTCGGGTCCCGGGATCTCGCCGTAGATCGGCGGGTAGCCGGAGGGCACGTCCATGAGTCGGGCGTCGGTGAAGCCGGCGTCGCGGAAGAGCTGCAGCGAAGTGTCGGCCATCTGCTCGACGGGCTCCGACGGGTACCCGGGGAAGGCGACCGACGGGATCCTGATCAGGGTCTCGAGATCCGCGACGACGCCGGACATGAGGTCCGTGGTCCTGGCGGCGATCTCCTGTGCGTGCATGGTGGGTCCTCCAGCGTCGGTGTCGTGTGGGTGTCGGTGCGATGCGGGATGCCTCGTGTCAGAAGAAGATGCCGCCGATCAGGGCACCCACGGCGATGGTCACGACCGACATGACGAGCATCGGGACGAAGAAGCTGTGGTCGAGCAGCTTGGTCCCGAGCTTGGTCGTGCCGGTGAGGTCAAAGTTGGCGGCCGCGATCTGGGTGCCGTTGGCCGGCAGGGTGTAGACGCCGCTCAGGGCGCCGGCCCACATGCCGGTGACGACGCCGGCGGGCAGCCCCGCGGCGAGGCCGATCGGCACGATGGTGCGGGTCGCCGTCGACTGGCTCGTCGTCAGTGCGGCGACGAGGAAGACGGCGAGGGCGAAGATGAACTGCCAGCTGGTGACCCAGCCGCCGATCGTCGAGACGATGTACTCCTCGTGGGCTGAGATGAAGGTGGCGGTCAGCCAGGCGATCCCGAAGAGGGCGATCGCCGAGATCATCCCGGCCTTGAAGACCGACTGGTCCGGGACCGTCTTCACGTCGGGCTTGCCGAGGAAGAGGATCGCCACGCCGACGACGAACATGACCATGACGATCGTGGTCGTCATGTCGATCGGCACGGCTTCCCCGCCCTCGGCGGCGAAGGCCGGTCGCAGCTGGGGGAAGAGGCCCAGGACGACGATGGCGACGACGCCGAAGAGGAAGGCGAGCGCCGAGTTGCGGCCCTCCTTGGTGTACGTGAGCCGCGACGCCGCGGACTCGCCCGTGCCCGCCAGCTGAGGAGCCAGCAGGGCGCCGGAGGCGATCTTGGCCTGCACTTCGGGGTCGTCGTCGAGGTCCTTCCACATCCGGTTGACGACGAGCGACGTGACGACGATGCCCACGACGCACGCGGGGATGGTGATCGCGAGGATCTGGGTGAGGCCGAGGTTGTAGGGCGCCACGTCGGTGAGGGTCAGCATCGCCGCCATGGCGGCCGAGACGGGCGACGCCGCGAGGGCCATGCCCGACTGGACGACGGTGACCGTCAGGGGGCGCGACGGCCGGATGTTGTTCTTGTACGACACGTCGTAGATGACCGGGAGCAGGGGGTAGATGATGTTGCTCGTCCCGGCGCCGATGGAGAAGAGGAACGCCGTCAGCGGAGCGATGAGGGTGATCTGCCTGGGCCGCTTCTCGATGACGTTCGCCGCCACGGAGACCATCCAGTCGATGCCGCCGGCCGCCTGCATCATGGCGGCCGAGGTGACGACTGCGAGGATGATCGCGAGCGCTGCCGCCGGAGGCTCACCGGGCGGCTCGCGGAAGACGAAGACGAGAACGAAGACGCCGAGGCCGCCCCAGAGGCCGACCCCCACGCCGCCGGCCCGGGTTCCCATGACGATCGCCCCGAGCACGACGAGTGCCTCGAGCACGAAACTGACGCTCATGTCGAATCCTTCCCGCGAGCGGCCAGGACGAACTCAGGCCGGCGTGCACTGGGCGGCGAGCGACTGGGACAGCGCCGCGTACGCAGAGCTGACGTCCTTCAGCGACGCGGTGAGCTCGGGGGCGACCGTTGTGAATGCGCCCTTGCCCGCGGCTGCGAGCGTCTGCTTGAGGCCCTCGAGGTCGGTTCGCAGCGTCGAGATGGCGCTGTCGTAGCCCCCCTCCGTGACGGCCTGCAGCTGGTCGAGCCGCGCCAGCGCGGCGTCGACCTTCGACGTGAGCTCGGCGACCCTGCTGCCGTCGGGCTTCTGCGCCTTGAGGCCGTCGATCGCGGTCGCGAAGCCCTTGGCGCTGGCGCAGAGGTTCTGTGCCGTCAGATCGGTGCCGCAGCCGGCCACCACGAGGACGGCGGCGACGGCCGTGGCCGCCGCCAGCCGGCGCACACACTGGGTCGTCATGGCCGGCGTGCGGCTGCGGGCACCGGGCTCATGCCAGGGCCCGGGCCTTGATCTGCGAGAACTCCTCGGGCGAGATGGCTCCGCTGTCGAGGAGCGACTTGGCCTGGTAGAGCTGGTCGGTGGTCGAGGCGGTGGAGCCGCCGGCGACGCGCTGGATGTACTTCTCCTGCGCAGCCATCTGGGCCTCAGCGGCCAGCATCTCGCGCTCGGCCATGCCACGGCCGCGGACGATGAGGTAGATGAGGGCGGAGAAGAGGGGGACGATGAAGAGCGCCAGCACCCACAGCACCTTCGAGAACCCACCGAGCTCCTTGTCCCGGAAGAGGTCTCCGAAGATGTGGAACAGCATGATGAGGTAGGCCACGAAGAAGAAGGACCACACAAGCAGCCAGAAGAAGCTCCAGAAGTCCATGGTGAGCCAGTCCTTTCGTTGTCGCGACTCGTCGCGGTAGCGGTCATGGGGACCGCTTCGTCATCAGCCTCCCGCCGCCGAACAAACCCGGCATCGCACTCTGCGAGCGAGATCGCGCGGTCAGGGGTCCGGCCCGTCGAGGTCTGGCCCTCCGACGCCCGGCTCGTCCATCAGCTGGGTCGACGTGACCTCCAGACCCATGGCCGTCAGCGTGCCCAGCACCGCGACCAGCTCCTGGCTGTCGTGCACCCGGACCGTCAACGTCGTCCGGGTCCCGTCGCTGTCACACCATGTGGCATAGGGCCAGACGTCGCGCTCGTCCACCTCGCCGTTCACGATCACCACGGCTTGCATCGGCATCCTCCTTCTCCGGGAAGGACTTCGCGTCACCGACAGGATGCCGACGACAGGGGGAGTACCGCGTCACTTCATGGGGAGTAGATCCTGGAGCCGGGCGACGGCGCGTGGCCGCCGCCACGGGTCAGTAGAGCTCCAGCTCGGCCGCCCTGCGGATGGCGGCGCGCCGGCTGCTGACGCCCAGCTTCTGGTAGATGTGCGCGATGTGCGTCTTGGCCGTGTGCAGCGAGATGTACTCCGCCTCGGCGATCTCGGCGTTGGTGAGGTTGGTGGCGAGGTAGCGCAGGATCACCTGCTCGCGGTCGGTCAGCTGTTCGCCCCGCCCGGTGGTGTCGTGACGCTGTCCCGTGGCGATCCGACCGAGCACCTGCGTCACGGCCGCGGGGTGCGCGGTGCCGTGGCGCAGGTGGGCCTTGAGCAGGTCCGGCAGCCGCTCGCCGGCGCCGAGGAAGGGCCCGTACAGCTCGTCCGGCTCGGCGGCGGCGAGGGCCAGCTCGAGCGATGCGTGCGCGTCGGACCGGCCGAGCTCTGCACGGGCCTCGGCCTCGAGGCAGCGGGAGAGGCACTCCACCTGGACCAACCGGTCGGGGGTCTCGATGCGGTCGAGCTCGGTGAGGGCGTCGGCGGGCTGTCCGGCCTGGATGAGCACCCTCGCGCGGTGCGCGCGGGCGAGCGGGTACGCGGGCTCGGTCAGCGGTGCCGAGGCCAGCGCCGTCGCCTCACGGGTCTTGCCCTCGGACATGAGGATGAGCCCCTCGAGCCCTGCCAGCATGGACGGCCACACCGGCGCGCTGCGCCCGGACTCCATGAGCGCCCGGATCTGCGTCGCGGCCCGCTTCGCGCCGGCGAGGTCGCCCAGGGCCAGGCAGGCCTTCGTCAGGTAGTTCAGGGTGAGGCCGCGCAGCTCCCAGTCGAAGGGGAGCATCATCGAGAGACTTCGCTCCAGCTGGGTCCGCGACTCCTGCAGGTTGGCGCGCCAGTAGTCGAACCAGCCGAGGTAGGCGACGGCCGGAGCCAGCGTGGCCAGCCCCACCCAACCGCGTTCGTCGGCCCGGGCCAGGACGCTGATCGCGAGGTCGCGGACCTCTCCGAGCCTCCCTTCGGTGACGGCCGGGAAGCAGGACTCCGCGAGGGCCGTCAGCTCCAGGGCGAGCAGGCCCGTGTCGTGCGCGGTGGCGGCAGACGACCGGAGCATCTCGAGCGTCGGAGCGGGACTCGCCTGGAGGCGGGCTTCGCCCATGGCGACGAACATCTGGACGGACGCGAGGACGGCGGGCTCGGGACGGCGAGGGCTCCGGTCGAACGTCTGGAGCAGCGCCGCCCCGGGCTCGACGGCCGCGCTGAGGCCCAGTCCGTACCCGGTGCGGAACAGCATGACGACGGCCATCCGGTCCTCGAACTCCGCCTTGGCCTCGACCGGGAGCAGCACCGCGGCGTCGTGCGCGGCGTCGATCTGCGCCTGCGCGTCGTCCATCTTCCCCTGCTGCACGAGGACCAGTGCCCGGGCCAGATGGGTGTCCGCGGAGTACGCAGAGCCCTCCGGGACCTGGTCGACGGCATCGAGCACCGCATCGACCCGTCCCTCGAGGAACAGCTCGAGCCAGCGGTCGGCGAAGATCCTGGACGCCCGCTCACCGTCGCCCGAGGCCACGGCGTGCCGGATCGCGGTCGGGGCGTCGACGGTGCTCCACCAGTCCGCCGCCGCCGCGTGCTGCACGGTGGCACGCTCGGGATAGTCGGCGACCAGGCGTCGGTGGATGTGCGCGGCGAAGAGGGGGTGCCAGTAGTACCAGGCCTCCTCGCCGGTGGTGCCGCCCCGGGTGAGGAAGAGCCCGTCGGCGACGCACTGCTCGAGGAGCGCCTCGGCGTTGTGCGTCCCTCGCACGCTGTCGACGAGCGACGAGCACACGTGCTCGTCCAGCGTGCTGTCGAGGACGAAGTCCCTGAGGTCGTCGGTGAGCGAGGCGAGGACCTCCGTCGCGAGGTACTCCGCCAGCGCCTGGTCTCGCCGCAGCTGCGTCGGTACCTGCTTGCGCAGGCCGTACTGGCGCGAGGCGAGGATCGCCATGCGCACGCCGGCGGGCCATCCGCCGGTGGCGCGATGGATCGACTCGACGATCCCGGCGTCGAGGTCGAGACCGGCGGCGCGCACGGCCTCCGCGGTCTCCTGCGGGCTGAAGGCGAGCTGCTCGTGGGTGAGGTAGGCGAGCCGGTCGTCGAGCCGGAGACGCTGGAGCCGGAGCGGGGGGACGACGCGTGCGGCGACGGCGATGCGCATGTTGGCCGGGGCCCACTTGAGGATGTGGTCGATGATCTGGATCGAGCCCTTGGACCCGGTGAGGTCCTGGAGGTCGTCGAGCACGAGCGTCAGCGGCAGCGCGGCGTCGTAGAGCACCTCGAGGAGCGAGTCGACCAGGGTGAGGGGCTCGGCCCGCAGGGCGGAGGCTCGCAGCGGCTCGAGATCGGCGCCCATCTCCTCGATCCCGGACAGTCCGACCGCGGTGATGAGGTCGGCGACGAGGCGCACGGGCGCGCGGTCGGAGTCGTCGACCTCCAGCCAGATGGCGGCGCCCTTGACCTGCTGGCGCCGGGAGGCCGCGGCAAGGAGCGTCGACTTGCCGTACCCGGCCATGCCCGCGAGCACGACGACCGGGCGGTGGTCGATGAGCGGCACGAGGCGCGCTCGGTCGATCGTGTGGGCGGACGGCATGGGTGCAGTCATCCGTGCGTGACGTGGTCCGACCATGTCATCCCCGACGATGGATGTGTGGAGGGCTTGCTACCTGCGAGCGTACGACTCCTACCGGCAGGAGAGCCGGCTTTTCGGGGCTTCCGGGATGTGGGGCAGGTCATGCAGCGTTACGAGATCGTCCTCGACGGAGCGCTGACCGCCGACCTGCCCGACCTCGGTTCCCCGGTCCGTCGCCGAGAGAGCGGACAGGCGACCATCCTGTCGGTCTCGGCCGGTGACCCCGACGCGCTCGGGCGCACGCTCGACCTGCTCGAGTCGCTGGGCATCGGGGTCACGGCGATCCACACGGTGTCCGACGCCGGGACCGGCCAGGACGCTGCCGGGCCGGCCTGACGGGCCCGCGCGGACCTGCCCACTCATCCTCGACGGGCGATGTGCCGGGCCGCTGCCGACAGCGAGGGTCGGTGTATTGCAGGCCAGCCGTCAAGGAGGCAGGACATGAGTGTCAACGTCGACGTCGGACCCATCGACTATCTCGCGCTCGAGTTCCCGGGTGCCCGGATCAACGGGGAAGGGATGGCCATCCTCGTCGACCTCGTCGACCGCGGCATCATCCGGATCCTCGACATGAAGGCCATGGTCCGTGGCGAGGACGGGACGGTGACGGCCGTCGCCATCACCGACCTCGACGGTGACGGCACGCTCGACCTCGCCGTCTTCGAAGGCGTGGAGTCGGACCTGCTCGACGAGGACGACCTGAAGCAGGCGGCCGACCTGCTCGAGCCGGGCAGTGCCGCAGCAGTCCTCGTCTACGAGAACACGTGGGCCGGCCCGTTCGTGTCGGCCATGCGTCGCGCCGGCGCGGAGGTCGTGGCCAGCATGCGCGTACCCGCCGACGTGGTCGTCGCGCGCCTTGAAGAGCTCGAAGCGGCCCGTGTGGCCGCATCGGGCGACGCCGGTGATGCGGACAGTGCCGCCCAGCCGGCGGGCAGCACGCCGGCGTGACCGGAACTCGCAGCCAGAGCAGAGGAGCAGACCATGGGACTGATCGGTGGAATGGCGCGGACGGCCGTGGTGGCCGGCACCGCGACCGCAGTGTCGAACCGGGTGTCGCGCCGCCAGGCGGGACGGTGGGCGGCGCAGGAGCAGCAGCAGGCGCCCCCGCCCCAGTACGCACAACCCCAGTACGCGCCGCCGCCCCCGCCGCCCCCGCCGCCCCCGGAGGCCGCGCCCTCTGGTGCCGACGCGGACCTCGCGAGGCTGCAGCAGCTCGGTGAGCTGCGCGCCTCCGGCGTGCTGACGGAGCAGGAGTTCCAGGCCCAGAAGGCCCGGATCCTCGGGTTGTAGGAGAGGCAGTCGCAAGGACTGCCGAGAACGCAGCGACTCCCGCGGGCCGCGCCGTCCCACCGGCGCGGCCCATGGTCGTGCTGGTCGTGTGCCCAGGGCTGGTCATGTGCCGAAGGCGTTGCCGTCGTCGGGCACCGCCGAGCCCCGTCGTCGGACGGCGACGGGGCTCAGGCGAGGACCAGGACGGGCTCAGGCGACGAACGTCGGGGGGATCGGCGCGAAGTCGCGGATCTCGTCGTCACCCGGCTGGATGATCCCGCACGAGGACTCGGGCACCTCGCGCCAGGCGCCGGGCAGATCGCGCAGCGGCTCCGAGACGACCAGGCGTGCCTCGTCACCGACCCTGCCCAGGACCTCCAGCTCGGGGTGCAGGTCGCGCAGCTGCGCCACGTTGGTCGAGTGGAAGAGGGTCCGGCTCCGGTGCATCGAGGAGTAGCGGAACGCCCACACCGACTGCCCGTCGGAGGTCGCCATCGTCGCCTGCACGGGGTCGGCCACGCCGTGCCGTTCGGCCAGGTGCTCGACGAGGCCCACGGCCTTGGCGACGGCGGTGATGGGGTCGTCCTCCAGGCCGAAGGTGAGCGCCAGGAAGAAGAGGGCCTCCGAGTCCGTCGACCCCTCGACATCGGGGTAGAGGGAGGGGTCGACCGCGAACATGATGTCGCGCTTCAGCTCGTGGAAGCCGAAGACGGCCCCGTTGTGCATCCACAGCCGGGAGCCGTGCCGGAAGGGGTGGCAGTTGCTGCGCTGCACGGGTGTACCCGTCGAGGCGCGCACGTGGGCGAAGAGCAGGCCGGTCCGCACCTGCTGGGTGAGCTCCCTGAGGTTCTGGTCGTTCCACGCCGGGTCGACATTCTTGAAGACGGCCGGCACGGGGCCTTCGCCGTACCAGCCGATCCCGAAGCCGTCACCGTTCGTGGTCGTGGCCCCCATCGTCGAGTGGAGGCTCTGCTCGATGAGCGAGTGCTCCGGCTTGAAGAGGAGGTCCTCGGCGAGGATCGGGTCACCCGAGTACACCATCCAGCGGCACATGCGTTCATGCAACCGGCCCGGGAGAGACCGATCATCACTCCCACGGGATGACTCGGGGACACATAGCGGATGACTCGACGCCGAAGCACCCGAACCGCCACGCGGACAGACGTTTTCGCCGGGTTTCACACTCCGGCCCAGCGTCCGCTATCGTCTACGACGCACCCGCGGCGCTCCGGCCCCGCTGGTCTGCAGGCGGACGTAGCTCAGTTGGTAGAGCGCAACCTTGCCAAGGTTGAGGTCGCCGGTTCGAGCCCGGTCGTCCGCTCCACCGGAAGGGCCCGTCGACTCACGTCGACGGGCCCTTCCGCACGTCCGGGAGCCGGTGCGGGCGTCGGGGTCCGTAGGCTGTCGGGCATGGCTGCGTCGAGCAAGGCCCCCGCCGTGGAGCTCGAGGTCGGCGACCACACGGTGCGCCTCTCGAGCCCCGACCGCGTCTACTTCTCCGAACGCGGGGAGACCAAGCTCGACCTGGTGCAGTACTACCTCTCGGTCGGCCCCGGGATCGTCAACGCCCTGCGCGAACGGCCCTGCATGCTGCACCGCTTCCCCAAGGGCGTCGACGGCCAGAAGGTCCACCAGAAACGCCTGCCGGCCGGTGCCCCGCCGTGGGTCGAGACGGTCCGGCTGCACTTCCCGCGCTACGGCCTGCACGCCGACGAGCTCTGCGTGACCAAGCTCGCCGACGTCATCTGGGCCGTGCAGATGTCGACGGTCGAGTTCCACCCGTGGAACAGCCGCCGGGCCGACACCGAGAAGCCCGACGAGTGGCGCATCGACCTCGACCCCATGCCCGAGTGCGGCTTCGACACCGTGCGTCGCGCCGCCGGCACCGTGCACGAGATCCTCGACGAGCTCGGCGCGGTCGGATGGCCCAAGACGTCCGGCGGCAAGGGGATGCACGTCTACGTGCGCATCGAGCCGCGCTGGGGGTTCAAGGACGTCCGACGCGGCGCCCTGGCCTTCGCCCGCGAGGTCGAGCGACGCCTGCCCGACGAGGTCACGACGACGTGGTGGCGCCGCGACCGGGCTCCGAGCGACCTCTTCGTCGACTACAACCAGAACGCCCGCGACCACACCATCGCGGCGGCCTACAGCGTCCGCGGAACACCGCACGGCACGGTGTCCGCGCCGATCCGCTGGGACGAGGTGGCCGACGTCGAGCCGCGCGACCTCACCATCGCCACGATGCCGGCGCGCTTCGCCGAGGTCGGTGACCTCCACGCGGGAATCGACGACGCCGTCTTCGACTTCTCACCATTGCTCGAGTGGGCCGAGCGCGACGAGCGCGACGGTGCCGGCGTCCCGCCGGAACCCGACGAGGGCTGACACCCGACCGATCAGCGAGCGGCTCCGAACCCGACACGCCAGCACACAGCGCGACACACAGCACATCCTCGAAATACCTGACACACGGGAACATCCCAGACACCCAGGAGGACCAGTGACCAGCCTCGGCGACTTCAAGGCCACGACGATCGACGGGCGGGAGGTCTCCCTGTCCGATCACGAGGGCGAGGTGGTCCTCGTCGTCAACACGGCGAGCGAGTGCGGCTTCACGCCCCAGTTCGCCGGTCTCGAGGAGCTCTACCGCGCCTACCGCGACCGCGGCTTCAGTGTCCTCGGCTTCCCGTGCAACCAGTTCGGCGGCCAGGAGCCGGGCACCGAGGCGGAGATCAGCGGGTTCTGCGAGAAGAACTACGGCGTGACCTTCCCGATGTTCGCCAAGGTCGAGGTCAACGGCGCCGGCGAGCACCCGCTCTTCACGTGGCTGAAGTCCGAGGGCGGCGGTCTGCTCGGCAGCCGGATCAAGTGGAACTTCACGAAGTTCCTCGTCGGGCGCGACGGGCAGCTCATCGGGCGCTGGGCGCCGACGACCGAGCCGTCGGCGCTCGCCGGCGAGGTCGAGGCCGCACTCGGCGACTGAGGGCGGGGCGGCCGCGGGCCCTACGATCTGCGGGTGGACCTCGCCCGCTTCGCCGACCGGGTCGCCACGACGGTCGTCGACGTCCGCCGTGGCGACGACGCCCTCGACGCCCTCGACGACGAGGGGTTCTGGGCCGTCGTCGCGACGTTCGAGGGTGAGGTGACCGCCGTCCGCTTCGCCGACGTGACGCGGGGGGCGCCGGTGCCGCCCGACCTCCGATGGGTGCCCCTGACGGGGGAGTGGTCCTCGTCGCTGGACCGCTCCGAGTACGTGGGCGCGGTCCGCGACGTGCGACGCCGCATCGCGTCGGGAACGGTCTACCAGGTCAACATCTGTCGCGTCGTCAGCCACGAGCTCGACCCCGTCGCCGATC
>Ga0164308_10002133_pt1 | contig 10515 bp, 8 predicted proteins | sample Whisoiple_246_MG_FD_109983 | JGI IMG/M metagenome (GOLD analysis project Ga0164308, IMG submission 109983) | Soil microbial communities amended with fresh organic matter from upstate New York, USA - Whitman soil sample_246_MG | ecosystem: Environmental > Terrestrial > Soil > Unclassified >... | reverse complement strand
GGGCCGGATCAGCCAGGCCCGCATCGACGACGCCGTCGCGCGGATCCTCACCCAGAAGTTCCGCCTCGGACTCTTCGAGAAGCCGTACGCCGACACCTCGAACCTGGACAAGGTCGGCTCGGCGCAGCACCGCGCGGTCGCCCGTGAGGCGGCCGCCAAGTCCCAGGTCCTGCTGAAGAACGACGGCTCGGTGCTCCCGCTGAAGCCGTCGCAGAAGGTCTACGTCGCCGGCTCCAACGCCGACGACCTCGGCAACCAGGCCGGTGGCTGGACCATCAGCTGGCAGGGCGCCTCCGGTGCCACCACCACGGGCACGACGATCCTGAAGGGCATCGAGAAGAACACCTCGTCCGCCACCTTCTCCAAGGACGCCTCCGCCCCGACCGAGGGCTACGACGCCGGAGTCGTGGTCGTCGGCGAGAAGCCGTACGCCGAGGGCGTCGGGGACGTCGGCAACGGTCACGACCTGGAGCTCACCGATGCCGACAAGGCGGCCGTCGACACGGTCTGCGCCGCGATGAAGTGCGCGGTCCTCGTCGTCTCCGGCCGTCCCCAGCTCGTCGGGGACCGCCTCGGCGACATCGACGCCCTGGTCGCCTCCTGGCTGCCGGGCACCGAGGGCGACGGCGTCGCCGACGTCCTCTACGGCAAGCGGGCCTTCACCGGGCAGCTCCCGGTGACCTGGCCGAAGTCCGAGTCGCAGCTGCCGGTCAACGTCGGCGACGCGACGTACGACCCGCAGTTCCCGTACGGCTGGGGACTGACCACCCTGAGGAAGGCCCCCTCGGGCGGCGAGGCCACGCTCACCGCTCTCGCCGTCGCCGCGCAGCTCGCCGAACGCGCGGGTCTCGGGAGGACGGCTGCGGGCAAGGAGATCGTGGACCGGGCCAGGCTCCTGGTCCAGCAGCGGACCGGCGGAAAGCTGACCGCGGCGGTGTCCAAGCCGTTCGCCGAGGCCGACCACCTGCTGCTCACCGGCGATCTCACCGGTGCGGTGGCCAAGCTGCGGACGGCGTACCGCGCCGTGTAAATGCGGAAACGGAACCCGGGCGGGCGACGCACTCGTCGCCCGTCCGGGTTACTTTCGGAGTATGCGGAAGAGGCTGTTCGCTCCCCTGTGGGCCTGCCTGCTGCTGATACTTTCGGCGGCTGTGCTGGCGACGACCCCCGCTGCCCAGGCCGCCCCCTCCACGATCGGCGACGCGGCGAGCGCCCTGCGCCAGGGCCCCGTGTACGTCGACCCGGCGGCGGCCGGACAGCTCTCGGCGTCCCAGGAGGCCGCCCTGGAGAAGAAGATCAAGGACGCCGACAAACCGGTCTTCGTGGCCGTGCTCCCGGCGACCTCCCAGTACCCGCCGGAGAACCTCCTGCAGAACCTGCGCACGGACACCGGGGTCACCGGCGTCTACGCGGTCCGCCTCGGCGACGGCTTCGACGCGGGTGCCGACCCGCAGGTGATGCCGGTCCGGGCCGTCGAAAACCTCGTCACCGCCGTGAAGGCGCCCGGCACGGACACGGACGCCGTGACCCAGCTCAACGCCTTCGTCGACCGGGCCGTCGAGCAGGCCAAGGGCAGCGCCCCGGCCTCCTGGTCCGGCGGCAGCGGCGGTGACGGCTCCGCGAACGGGGCCCCGGTCACCGGTCTGGTCGTCCTGGGAGGCCTGGTCCTGCTGGGCGGAGGCACCGCGTTCGCGGTCGCCCGCCGCAACCGGACGCGCAGGGAGCAGGAGGAACGGGCCGCACTGGAGAGGCTCCGGGTCGTCGTCGACGAGGACATCACCGCGTACGGCGAGACCCTGGACCGGCTGGACTTCCATCCCGGGGAGAAGGGCGCCGACGACGCGATGCGCATCGACTACGAGCGCGCTCTCGACTCGTACGAGGACGCCAAGTCCCGGATGGGCAACGCCCGCCGCCCCTCCGACGTCCGCGGAGTCACCCAGGCGCTGGAGGACGGCCGCTTCTCGCTCGCCGTCCTGGAGGCCCGCCGCACGGGCCGCCCGCTGCCGGCACGCCGTCCGCCCTGCTTCTTCGACCCGCGGCACGGCCCCTCGGTGGCGGACGTCCGGTGGACGCCGTCCGGCGGGGCGCCCCGCGAGGTCCCCGTCTGTGGCGCCGACGAGGTCCGGCTGCGCGAGGGCGAGGACCCCATGAGCCGCACCGTCGACGTCGGCGACGGGCGCCGGCGCCCCTACTGGGAGGCGGGCCCGGCGTACGGCCCCTGGGCCGGGGGCTACTTCGGCGGCGGCCTGCTCCCGGGCCTGCTGGTCGGCACCATGCTCGGCTCGATGCTCTCCACCCCGGCGTACGCGGCGGAGTACGGCGGCGGCGACTTCGGCGGAGGCGGAGGCGGCGACTGGGGCGGCGGCGACGTCTCCGGCTCCGACTTCGACTCCTCCGGCTTCGGCGGAGGCGGGTTCGGCGACGGCGGAGGGTTCGGCGGCGGTGGCTTCGGGGGCGGCGGCGACTTCGGGGGCGGCGGCTTCTGAGGAGGTGCTACCGGGCCGTGCCGCCCGTGCCCTCCCACGTCTTCGGCGCCCACATCCCCGAGCGCTTCAGGGACGCCGGGCAGTGCAGATAGATCTCGTCGATGTCCACGACCAGCGCCAGGTCGGGGCGCCGGCCCTTCACCGTCATCTCGTCGAAGAGGGGCGCGTCCGTGAGGATGCGGGCCCGCCCGTTGATCCGCAGCACGGTCATCGCGCCGGGTATCAGGTACAGCAGGCCGACGTGCGGGTTGGCCAGGATGTTGTGGAAGCTGTCACCGCGGCGGTTGCCCGGCAGATCGGGCATCACGAGGGTCCGGGAGTCCAGGACCCGGGTGAAGCCCGGTTCGCCGCCGCGCGGGGAGGTGTCGCAGTTGCCGGCGGCGTCGGACGTCGAGACGGCACAGAACGGGGCACGGGCCAGCAGGTCCAGGTCGTCCTCCGTGAGCTCGTCGTGGACCTTGTCGATCACGAGCGGCCAGGGCGTGCCGAGGATCTCGCGCAGCTGTTCCGCGTCCCGCAGGGGCACCGCCCCGGCCAGGGGGTCGCCGGCGGGGGAGGGCGCGTCGGCGGGGGCTGCCACGGGCGCGGCGTTCGACAAGGGGTTCTCCGAACCTTGCGGGGCACTGCAGCGGATCGCTGACCTGGCACTGTTAGGCTAACCTTACTTATGCTCGCCGGTGCGCCCCGTCCCGGGGGCGACAAGCAAGGGTGAGGAACAGTGCACGACCGCATGTCGCCGCCTCGGGTGCACCGGCTGTGAGCGGCCCGGCTCTCCGGGCGACGAAGGAACCGACGGAGGCGGCCCCCGGACGCCGCCGTGTGCGCAGCCGTCCCGTGCTGGCCCTCGGCCTGCTCGTCGCCGTGGCCGTCCTGCTCCTGACGGTGCTGGCGAGCCTCGCCGTCGGCTCGGGGGACGTGGCCCTCGCCGACGTGCTGGACGGCGTGTTCCACCCCGACCTCGGGGTCAAGGGCCAGCTCATCGTCCAGGAGGTGCGCGTCCCCCGCACCGTGGCCGGACTGCTGGCCGGCGCGGCGCTCGGCCTGGCGGGCACGGTGATGCAGGGCGTCGCCCGCAATCCGCTCGCCGACCCCCAGCTCCTGGGCGTCAACGCGGGCGCCTCGGTCGCCGTGGTGTGCTCCATCAGCTTCTTCGGTCTCACGGCCGCCACCCAGTACATCTGGTTCGGCTTCCTCGGCGCGCTCCTGGCCGCCCTCCTCGTGTACGGCGTCGGCTCGCTCGGCCGCGAGGGCGCCACCCCGGTGAAACTCGCGCTGGCCGGAGCGGCGACGAGCGCCGTGCTCACGTCCGTCACCAGCGCGGTCCTCCTCCAGGACCGCGAGAGTTACGACCGCTTCCGCTTCTGGCAGCTCGGCGCGCTCACCGCCAGGGACGCGGACGTGCTGTGGCAGGTGTCCCCGTTCGTGGTGGCCGGAGCCGTCCTCGCGCTGCTGCTCGGCCCGCAGCTCAACGCCCTCTCCCTCGGCGACGACCTGGCCCGCGGCCTCGGCCAGCGTGTCGGCACGGCCCGGCTGGTCTCGGCGCTCGCCGTGGTGCTGCTGTGCGGCTCGGCGACCGTCGTCGCGGGCCCGATCGGCTTCGTCGGTCTCGCCGTTCCGCACGCCGCCCGGCTGATCACGGGCCCCGACCACCGCTGGGTGCTCCCGTACAGCATGGTGCTCGCCCCGGTCATGCTGCTCGTCGCCGACATCGTCGGCCGGGTCGTCGCCCCGCCGGGCGAGGTCCAGGTGGGCGTGGTCACCGCCGCGATCGGCTGCGTCCCCTTCATCTGGCTCGTCCGGCGCAGGAAGCAGGTGGAACTGTGACCGGCACCCGGCTCCGGGAGGCCCCAGACCCCCGGCTCGCGGACGCCGTGCGCACGGTGGCACGGGTGCGCGGCAGGGGACGGCGACGTTCCGTGGTGGTGGCGGGAGGGCTGCTGGCCGCCGTGGCGACGGTGTTCGCCGTCTCCCTGAGCCTCGGCGACATGGTGCTGCCGCTCCGCACGGTGGTGGACACCCTGTTCGGGGGCGGTGACGGCGGTTCCCGGTTCGTCGTGCTCGAACTCCGCCTGCCCCGCGCCCTCCTGGCGGTCCTCGTCGGCGTCGGCTTCGGGCTCTCCGGCGCCGTCTTCCAGTCCCTGCTGCGCAATCCGCTCGCCAGCCCCGACGTCATCGGGATCAGCGCCGGAGCGAGCGCGGTCGCGGTCACCGCGTCGCTGCTCTTCCAGGTCAGCGGCCTCGCCCTGTCCGGGAGCGCCCTGTCCGGGGCGGTGGCCGCCGGCGCGGCGATCTATCTGCTCGCCTGGCGCCAGGGCGTCGCCGGCCAGCGCCTCGTCCTGATCGGCGTCGGCTTCGGCACCGGACTGAGCAGCGTGGTCTGGTACGTCATGGCACGCTCCGACACCGCCGACGCGCAGGAGGCGTACCTCTGGCTGACGGGCACCCTCAACGGACGCTCCTGGGGCCAGGTCTGGCCGCTGCTGACCGCCCTCGCCGCGCTCGTCCCGCTCACCACGCTCGCCGCCCGCGCGCTGGGCCCGCTGCGGCTCGGGGACGACGCGGCGGCGGGTCTCGGGACCCGGGTCGAGCCCGCCCGGCTGGCGCTGCTCGGCTGCGCGACCGCCCTCGCGGGCGTCGCGACCGCGGCGGCGGGGCCCGTCGGCTTCGTGGCCTTCGTCGCCGGGCCGATCGCCCGCCGGCTGGTTCCGGGCCGAGGCGCCGCCCTGCCCCACGCCGCGCTGACGGGAGCCCTGATCGTCCTGGTCGCCGACCTCGGTGCCCAGCACCTGCTGCCGTCGGTCCAGCTGCCGGTGGGCGTCGTCACCAGCATCATCGGCGCCCCCTACCTGCTGCTGCTCCTGGCGCGCGCCAACCGCGGGGGCAGCGGTGGCTGACCCGAGGGCGTCCGGGACGCACGAGAGACGACCGACGACAGGAAAGGCGGGCCGCGCCGTGGCCGAGCACACTCTCCGGGCCAGGGGCGTCCGCCTCGGCTACGGCGACCGGGAGATCGTCTCCGGGCTGGAAGTGACCGTCCCGCCGGGGCGGATCACCGTCATCGTGGGCCCGAACGCCTGCGGGAAGTCGACCCTGCTGCGGGCGATGGCGCGGCTGCTCGCACCCTCGGAGGGCGCCGTCCTGCTGGACGGCCGGAGCATCCAGGACATGCCGACGAAGGAGGTCGCCGCGGTGCTCGGCATCCTTCCGCAGAGCCCGTCCGCCCCGGAGGGCATCACGGTCTCCGACCTCGTGGGGCGCGGCCGCTATCCGCACCAGGGCTGGTTCCGGCGCTGGGCCGCCGAGGACGACGAGGCGGTCGCCCGGGCGCTGCTCTCCACCGGCACGCTGGACCTCGCCGACCGGCCGGTGGACGAGCTCTCGGGCGGGCAGCGCCAGCGGGTGTGGATCGCCATGGCGCTCTCGCAGCGCACGGACATCCTGCTGCTGGACGAGCCGACCACCTTCCTGGACGCCAGCCACCAGTTGGACGTCCTGGACCTGCTCACCGACCTGAACCACGAGCACGGCGTCACCATGGTGGCGGTGCTGCACGACCTGAACCTGGCCTGCCGTTACGCCGACCACATGATCGCCATGAAGGACGGGCGGATCGTCGCCGAGGGCCTGCCCTCGGACATCGTGACGGAGCCGCTGGTCGGTGAGGTGTTCGGGATGCGCTGCTCGGTCATGGAGGACCCGGCGTCCGGCACGCCGATGGTGGTGCCGCTGGGCCGCCACCACGTGAGGGAAGCGGGCGCCCACCCCGCCGCCCGCTCATGAATTAGGTTAGGCTAACCTAATTGGCATGAACGATTCCGCTCCACGTGTCCGCCGCACCCGTCGCACCCCGGTCCTGATGGCCGGAGCCGTCGCGGCCCTCCTCGTCGGCCTGGCCGCCTGCGGCTCCTCCGGCGACACCGCCGGTTCCGGCTCCTCCGCCTCCGGAAAGGCAGCCGAGGGCGGCTTCCCCGCGAAGGTCGCGACGAAGTTCGGCGAGATCACCGTCGACAAGGCCCCTCAGCGCATCGTCGCGCTCGGCTGGGGCGACGCCGAGACGGTGCTCGCGCTCGGCGGTCAGCCCGTCGGGGCGAGCGACTGGCTGGCGTTCGGCGGCGAGGGCGTCGGGCCGTGGGCCGAGGGCAAGTACGACAAGAGCCCGCAGCTGATCGGCACCCTGGAGCCCGAGTACGAGAAGATCGCGGCGCTCCGGCCCGACCTCATCCTCGACACGAAGTCCAGCGGGGACCGGACGCGGTACGACACGCTCAGCAAGATCGCTCCGACCGTCGGTGTGCCCGAGGGAGGCGAACAGTACAAGCTCTCCTGGGAGAAGCAGACCGAGATGGTCGCCGCCGCCATGGGCGTCCCGGAGAAGGGCGAGAAGCTGATCGCCGGCACCGAGGCGAAGTTCGCCGCCGCCGTGAAGGCCCACCCCGAGTTCAAGGGCAGCACGATCACCCTCGGCTCCCGCACCTCCGAGGGCTACGGCGCGTACGTCTCCGGCACCGGCCGGGTCGACTTCGTCGAGCGCCTCGGCTTCGAGAACAACCCGGCGATCGAGGCCAAGGCCGGTAAGGGCTTCTCGGTCTCCGTCTCCAAGGAGAACCTGGACCTGCTGGACGCCGACCTGACGGTCATGGCCCCCATCGGCATCCCGGCCACCGACATCAGCGACGACCCGCTGTACCAGGCGGTCCCGTCGGTGAAGGCCGGTCATTCCCTCGTCTTCGACGACAAGCGCATCAGCACGGCGTTCGCCACCGACTCGGTGCTCTCCACCGGCTACGCGCTGGAGAAGGTCGTCCCGCTCTTCGCAAAGAAGATGAAGTAGTCCGCCCCGCATCCCTCATCGCGCCCCTGCCTCCGGTTTGCACGGGCGCGATGAGGTGACAGGCTTTGTATGGTGAATCGTGACCGGGTGGAGAAGGAACTCCTGCACGGCCTGACCGTCGACAGCAGCAGGCCGGAGCAGCCGATCCTGCTGGACGAGGACGGCAGGCCCATAAAGACGTGGCGCGAGAACTACCCGTACGACCGCAAGATCCGCCGCAGGGAGTACGAGCGGATCAAGCGCATCCTGCAGATCGAGATGCTCAAGCTGCAGCGGTGGACCAAGGACACCGGCGCGCGCGTCGTCGTGGTCTGCGAGGGGCGTGACGCGGCCGGCAAGGGCGGCACCATCCAGCGCTTCACCGAACGCCTCAACCCCCGTGGCGCCCGCATCGTCGCCCTGGACAAGCCCACGGACCGTGAGCGGGGCCAGTGGTACTTCCAGAGGTACGTCGCCCACCTGCCGGCGCCCGGCGAGCTCGTCTTCTTCGACCGTTCCTGGTACAACCGGGCCGGAGTCGAACGCGTCATGGGCTTCTGCACCCCGCCCGAGTACGAGCTCTTCCTCAGGCAGTGCCCCGACTTCGAGCGGATGCTCGTCGACGACGGCATCATCGTCGTGAAGTTCTGGTTCTCCGTCTCCCGTGCCGAACAGCGCACGCGCTTCGCCATCCGCCAGGTCGACCCGGTGCGGCAGTGGAAGCTCTCGCCCACGGACATCGACTCGCTCGACCGCTGGGACGACTACACCACGGCGAAGATCCACATGTTCCGTGCCACCGATACCGGTCACGCGCCGTGGACCGTCGTGAAGAGCAACGACAAGCGCAGGGCCCGTCTGGAGGCGATGCGCAGCCTCCTCGCGCGCATCGACTACGCGGCGAAGGACGCCGACGCCGTGGGGGAACCGGACCCCCTCATCGTCGGCGCCGCCGCCACCCTGCTGGAGGCGGGCGAGGAGGACACGGCCCTCTCGCCCACCCGCCTGGCCTCGAACCCGGACGGGCCGGGGGAGCACCCGTAGACCCGCTCCGTCAGCCCTGGGCGGCGGTGACGTCCCCGTTGACGCTGCCGAGGATCATGCTGTGCCGCGCGTTCTGCGTGTCGGTGGGGACGGTCACCGAGGTCCGGCCGTTTTGTGTGGTGGCGGTGACGTCGTAGGAGGGGGTGCCGGAGGGCAGCGTCACGCGCACCGAACCGTTCTCGGTCGTGGCGGTCAGGCGCGTGGGCGAGGTCGCGCTGCCCAGGCTGACGTCGCCGTTGACCGTCGCGGCCCGCAACTCCCCGGAGCGCAGGCCGCTCGCGCGGACGGATCCGTTACGTGTGACGAAACGGACGGTGGCGTCGTCCCCGCCGGACCGGTTCACCGTGATGTCCCCGTTGACGGTGGTCAGATCAAGCCCCGCCGACAGGCCGGCCGCGTCGATGCCCGCGTTCCGCGCGGTGACGGAGACGGGGACGCCGGCCGGGACGTCGACCGCCGGCATGCGGGGGCACCGCTCGTCGTGGTCCCGGCAGGACAGGTCCAGCGTCCAGGTGTCCTCCCGGTGCGACCACCGGCTCACGATCCGCGGATCGGTGACGGCCCGGCCGTCGTCGGAGGGCCGCAGCCGCACGCCGTCCCCGGTGGTGACCACCAGACGCTGTCCACGGGCCAACTCCGGTGGTCCCGCGTCGAGTCGCCCGTCGGGGTCCCCGCCGCCGCATGCCGCGACGAGGGGTACGGCCATCAACAGCGCGGCCGGCCGCCGTCCTCGCGTGAAGGTTCCTGAACTCATACCGGCTCGCCTTCCCGGAGCCGGGCCGTCCATGGGGGCGACCACCGACTTCCCCCGTTCCCCTGCGGGACCGGCCCTGCGGCACGAGGCGGCCCTCACCGGCGGCTGTAGTCCCGGGGCGCGGGAGCGAACGGGTTGTCGTCGTGGAGGAAGTCCTCCTCGTACTCGGGTTCGGCGTAACTGACAGGGGCGCGGGTGCTGCGTCCGCTGTCCGTGATGAAGGCCCGGGACGAGGCATGACGGCTGCGTCCGCGTTCCCGACGGGGTTCGAGTTCGATGGGGCCCGCGCCGTACTGGACGGCGTCGTCGATGTCGATCGGCCGGCCGGCCGACGTGCCCGCGGGTGCCCGGCTGGACCTGCGGCGACGGCTGCGGCTGCGCTCCCGACGGGGTTCGAGTTCGATGGGGCCCGCGCCGTACTGGACGGCGTCGTCGATGTCGATCGGCCGGCCGGCCGACGTGCCCGCGGGTGCCCGGCTGGACCTGCGCCGGCGGCTGCGGCTGCGCTCCCGCTCGGGTTCGGGCTCGAACGGCCCCAGGTCCACCGGCCGGCGGCTCCGGCTCCTGCGTCGGGACGGCCCCTCGTCGGCGGATTCCACGACGTAACTGGGGGCGCGGCTGCTCCGGCGGTGACGGTGACTACTGCTCTCGGCCTGCTGACTGCCGAAGATCTCGTCCTCGTCCTCCACCGCCGCGTAGTTGACGGGGGCCGCGGTGTGACGGCGGCCTGTCGTCGTCAGAGGCGGCCTGGACGACTTGCGGCGGCGCGGGGGGGCCGGAGCGCGGCTCTTGCTCTTGCTGCGGCTCTTGCTCCGGCTGCGGTACGAAGGATCAGGATCCTCCTCGGGGCTGTTGCTGCGCCGGTCCGGCTCCATGCGGTAGGTCTTCCGGCGGTCGGCCACGGCGGCACCCACGTCCTTCGTGGACTGCCGGTGGCCGTAGCCGTACTCCTCCAGGTCCGCGTCGTCGTCGGAGTGCTCACCGGCGAGCCTCATGCCCTCCGGCACGGCCTTCCGGTTCTCCAGGCCGTAGAAGCCGTTGTGCGTCCCGGACTTCGAGTACCTGGAGGGGTGTGGTGTCGTGACGCTGACCGTCACGTCGTCGCGGCCCGCGCGTCCGGGAAGCCGGCCGGTGTCCCTGATGAGCTCCTGGGTGGAGTAGCCGCGGGTTCCCCGTGGCACGCGCGGCATCTGGAAGTGCATGTTGGCGTTCGGGCCGACGTCACGGAAGCGTTCCGCGGCCTCGGGCCGGCTCAGGTCGACGTTGTTGAGGACGGGAACACCGAGGCGCCGCAGATCCTCGCGGTTGTTCTCGTACTCCTCGTAGTCGGGCCGTTCCTCGAAGGTGGTGGCGGCCATCCTGTGAGCCTGGGCCGGGTCCCGGCGCACTCTCGCCCGCGCCCCGGACAGGTCGGCCTC
>Ga0164308_10002132_pt1 | contig 10516 bp, 6 predicted proteins | sample Whisoiple_246_MG_FD_109983 | JGI IMG/M metagenome (GOLD analysis project Ga0164308, IMG submission 109983) | Soil microbial communities amended with fresh organic matter from upstate New York, USA - Whitman soil sample_246_MG | ecosystem: Environmental > Terrestrial > Soil > Unclassified >... | reverse complement strand
CTCGATCTTCTCGTCCTCGAATGCACCGAGCGCGACGAGCTGGTCGTACTCCACGCGGCGCAGCGGACGAATGACTTCAGCGGTTGCGGGGGGTGCCATGGATCCTCCGTGAATTTAGCATGCGCCGCACGAAGTCGGCACGCGGCCGCCGCGGGTTTCCGATTTCACGCCACGCTGGCGCGCGAACGAATGCGATGGCGTTCGAAAATCCCGTCCGCCATTTCGCTCAGCTTTTGCGCTTCGCGTTGGATGTCGGCGTTGTGGCGATAGTGAAGCGACGAGAAAACGTAGCTGGAGAAGGCCTGGTAGCTGCGCGCGACTTCGAGCTCGTTGCCGATCTCCTTGCAGATGGCGATCGAGCGCATGAAGTAGTCCACGGCCTTCACTTCGTGTCCCTCGCCCCAGGCGCCCGCGCCGGTTACCTCACCCAGGGTGCGGAGCGCGACCGCCAGGTGCGGTTTGCTACGCACTTGGCCGAACAAATCGACCGCGCGCTTGATCAGCTCGCGCGCCTTTTTCAGCTCACGCTGCTCCAAATAGGTCTTGGCCAAGGCGCGCTTGGCCTCGGCCAAATGCAGCTTGTCGCCCAGCTCGTCGCACAGCTCTTCGGCCTGAGTCAGATACACGACAGCCTCGTCACTGTGCCCCATGCGCTGATGGGTCACACCGATGCTGGTGAGCACGGCGGCGATGCGATTGTGCTCACCGACGTCTTTGGCGAGCGTGTGCGCTTCCGTAAACAGGCGGAGCGCCTTGTCGTGTTCACCTTGATCGAGCGCGAGCTGCCCGAGGTCGTTCATGCTCTCCACGCTGCCCAGCGGGTCGTCCAGCTCGCGGCGAATCTTGAGCGCCGCCTCCAGCGCTTCCCGGGCCTGGGCTTGCTGCCCGTGATCGCGCCAGACCAAGCCGATGTTGTTGAGGCTGAGCGCGATGGAGCGACCGTCACCGTGCTCTTTGCGCATGTCGAGCGCCTTCTTCAGCTCTTCCAGCGCGGCTTCGTACTCGCCGCGCATCCATAACAACTTGCCGATGTCGTCGTGGCTGGCAGCAACGCCGCGGGTGTCATTCACGTTTTCGAACAAGGCGAGCGCCGTCTCCAAATGGTCGCGAGCCAGGTCGAGTGACCCCGTGTCACGATACACGCGCCCGATGCGATTGTGCGCCGCCCCCCCCTTGGCTCTCAATCCGAGACGAAAGGCGATCGCGTGCATCTCGCGAAACGCGCCCAGCGCTTCGTCGGTCTTGCCCAACAGCAAGAGCACGTCGCCGTGGTTGTGCAAAGCGTCGATGCGCCGCCGGGCGTCGTCGTCGCCCAAGAGCTCGAGGCCTTTTTGATAATAGTCGTGAGCTTTCTTGGCGGCGTATTGGTGACGCGCGATGTTGCCGGCATCCAGGTAAGTGAAGGCCGCGCGGGTCAGCGAGCCGCCGTGTTCCAAGTGCCGCGCCAGCATTGCCACGTATTCTTCTTGGCTGCGCAGCGTCTCTTTTTGCGCGAGCCAATCGGCAATCGAGCGGTGGTACCGGCGGAGGGCTGCTGGCGGCGTGAGCTGAGCGATTCGCTCGCGCTCTAGATTGTGCTTGAAAATGTATTCTTTTTCGCCGCTGAACGCGGAGTCGGGGACGTTCAGCACGTAGTCTCGCTGCACTAAATCGACCAGCAACTTCTCCACGTCCTGGACGTCCGTGAGCGCAGCGACTTCCCAATACTCGGGGGCTTTTCGATCGAGTCGCCCGAGTGCCACGAGCCCACCCAACCAAAACACGCTGCCCATCGCCGCGGCCTGTTCCAGCAAACGTCGATCGCGAGCCGACAGCGCGGCGATGCGCGCCGCCACCGCGTCCGCCACTGTCAGGGGCAACTTGGCATTCGCCAGGCGGTCCAGGTCGACCTGCCAGGCCCCGTCCTGCTCGCGGAGCACACCCGAATCGAAGAAGATCCGGACCATGTGTTCGAGCAACCCCGGCGTGCCACCGGCCAGGCCCACCCCCGCGTCTACCAATCGCGGCGCGCTGCCGCTCTGGCAGCGGCTCAAGAGCGCGCTCATGATTTCTACGGACTCATGCGCCGTGACCGCTCCCAGCTCGATTAACTCGTGGCGTGCTCCACCGATGTCACGCCAGCCTTCGTGACGCGCCAGGAACTCCGGCCGCGCGAGGCACACGATGACGATCGGGCCTTTCAGATTCTCGATCAGATAGCGCAAGAGCTCGATCGAGTCTTCGTCGGCCGCGTGCAGGTCCTCGCATACGAGGCAGAGTGGTCCGCCCTCCGCGTCACTCTCGACGAAGCTACGCAAGATCGCGCGCCTCATCAGCCGCGCTTGGGACGGGTCGTCAGCGACGGCGCGCGTCAACGGGCTCTCGGCGAAGGGCAGATTCATCAGCTCTCCCAGGAAGTAGCTGACGTCCCCGACGCGCCGGTCCTCCAATACCAGCGCCAGCTCATCGCGAACCTTGCTGCTCGCGGCGTTGCGGTCCGCGCCATCGGCGACTCCGAAGCGCGCACGCAGTAGGCGTTCGAACAACCCATAGGCGAGGCGCTCGGAGCGCGGGATCCCCCAGAAGGCACGGAGCGCAGGCGCGGTCGGGGTGCGAGTTCGCAGATACTCGTCGACCAGGCGCGTCTTGCCCATGCCTGCGGGACCGACGAGGGTCACCGCGCGCGCTTCGCCGTCGCTCAGGGCGCGCTCGAAGATGCTGTCGAGCCGGCGCCGCTCGGCATCGCGGCCGATCAGCGGAGCTCTCAGGTCGAGGACGGCCGGGGGGGGCCCTTGAATCATGGGACCGGGATTTCGCCCGATTTTCCCCACAGTCTCAAGAGGACACCCACATTGTCGGCGGGGTGCCGGCACAATCGCCGTCAATTGCGCCCGGCGGGCATAAAAAAAGCGTGACGACCGAGTTGCGCGCGAGCCCGGCTTGTTAGAGGCTCGCCTCCCCTTCGTCTGCTAGGTTCTGAAATTACCGTGGCACTGCCCGAACGTACCCCCCCACAGTCGACTAGCTCCGAGAAACGCTCGGTCGGTCAAGGACTCTTCCGTAAATGCACCGGCTGCGGTGTCGTGAACACCGTCGAGGACCTGTCCTCGCGGTTTTACGTCTGTCCGTCGTGCAGCTATCACCACCCCATGAGCAGCGCCGACTGGCGGCGTTTGCTCTTGGACGGAGCCCAGCTCGAGCGCTGGGATGAGCACCTGCAGCCTTGTGATCCGCTGGAGTTCGAGGACGGCAAGCGCTACGTCGACCGCATCAGCCGGGCGCAGGCCACGACTGGAGCCACCGAGGCAGTGGAGATCGGTCGCGCTCGTTTGGCCGACATTCCGATCGCCTATGGCGCCTACAACTTCGCCTTCATGGGCGGCAGCATGGGTTCAGTGGTCGGCGAGCGCGTCACCCGGCTCTTCGAGCGCGCCACGTCCGAGCAATTGCCGGTCGTGCTGCTTCACGCGTCGGGCGGCGCCCGCATGCAAGAGGGGATCTTGAGCCTGATGCAGATGGCCAAGACCATGAGCGCTCTGGGTCGCTTCCGCAGCGTCAATAAGCCGTATATCAGCGTGCTTTTGCAGCCGACCACCGGTGGTGTCGCCGCCAGCACCGCGTTCTTGGGGGACATCAACCTGGCCGAACCGAACGCCACCATCGGCTTCGCCGGGGCGCGCGTGATCGAGAGCACGATCAACGCCAAATTGCCGGCTGGCTTTCAACGCTCCGAGTTCCTACTCGATCACGGCATGGTCGACACCATCGCGCCGCGCGCTGAGATGAAAGAACGGCTACGTTCGCTGCTTTCCCATCTCGGCGGTGAGGGTAAGTGACGGATCTGAAGACGACGCTCGAGCGCTTATATCGCTTGGTCCCGCTCGGCAAGAAGCTGGGCCTGGAGCGGATGCAAGCCGCGTGCGCCGCGTTCGGCAATCCGCAGCTGGCTTTTCCGACCGTGCACGTCGCGGGCACGAACGGCAAAGGCACCGTAACGGCTTTCGTTTCGTCGATTGCGCGGGCCAACGGTTCGAAAGTGGGCGTTTACACCTCGCCGCACTTGATGCGCTTCGCCGAGCGCATCAACATCGGCGGCCAACCCATCAGCGATGAGCTGCTGGTGGATTTGCTCAATCGCGTGATGGATCGCGCGCCAGAGTTGACCTTTTTCGAGGTGGCGACCCTCGCTGCTTTCTTGGCCTTCCAGGAGGCAAAGGTGGACTTGGGAGTGATCGAGGTCGGCTTGGGCGGGCGCTTGGACGCCACCAACGTCTTGCCGCCCCCACAAGTGATCGCCATCACGCGCATCGCCTACGATCACATGGCGGAGCTCGGCGACAGTCTGGCGCTGATCGCGGCTGAAAAGGCCGGCATCATCAAGCGCGGCTCCAAAGTGGTCTTGGGCAAGATCCATCCCGAGGCCCGAGCGGTGATCGAAGCCAAGGCTGCGGAAGTCGGCGCTCCGATCGTGGAGCTTGCCAGCCCCGAGCCAATCGCCGGCGCACCCCTCGCCTATCCCCGCGTCGCGCTGGTCGGTTCGAATTTGGCCGTTGCCGTGACGGTCGCGCGCGAACTCGGCATCGCGCCGGAGGTGATGGCTCAAGGCATCGAACAGACGACCTGGCCCGGTAGAAACGAGCTGCTGCACCGGAGCGGGCAAGAGCTGACCTTGCTCGATTGTGCGCACAACCCGGACGGCGCGGTCGCTTTGTCGCACGCGCTGGACCCGAGCGTGCTCGGTGACATCGAGTCGCGCAAAGAAATCGTGCTGGTGTTCGGCGCGCTCTCGACCAAGAACTGGCGCGCGATGCTGCGTCGCTTGGAGACGGTCGCTGGACACCGTGTTTACGTCGCCCCGCCCATCAACAAGGCGGTAGATCCGAACGAGATCGCTGCCTTTATTCCAGGTGAAGTCGCAAACTCGGTGAGTGAAGCGCTTGCTCGCGCCCGCTCGCTGGTCGGGCCCCGTGGAGTCGTGGTGGTGACGGGCTCGACGTTTTTGGTCGGCGCGGCGCGCGCCTTGCTCTTGAATTTGCCGACGGACCCTGCCGTCGCGCTCTAATTCGCTTCACCAGTTCGAGAAGAAATGACCGAGCGCAAGCTATTCGGCACCGACGGCATCCGCGGCCGCGCCAACGCCGAACCCATGACTCCGGAGCTCGCGTTGCGACTCGGGCGCGCGATCGCGCTGGTGTCGCGCCGCGGCAAGTCCCGCGCCCCGCGGATCGTGATCGGCAAGGACACGCGCCTGAGCGGCTACATGCTGGAAACCGCGCTCTCCGCTGGAATTTGCGCGATGGGCGGGCGTGTCATGTTGTCGGGCCCGATCCCGACACCGGCGGTGGCCAATCTCACTCAGAGCATGCGCGCCGACGCCGGCGTCGTGATCAGCGCCAGCCACAATCCCTTCGCCGACAACGGCATCAAGATCTTCGGTCCGGATGGCTTCAAGCTGCCCGACAAAGAGGAGATTGCCATCGAGGCGTTGCTCGCCAACCCCAAGCTCGACACCCAGGGCAAGACCGGCGCTGGCATCGGTCGCGCGGAGCGCTTCGATCACGCGATTGGCCGTTACATCGTGTACGCGAAGAGCACCTTCCCGAAGGAGCTAGCGCTCGACGGGCTGAAGATCGTCGTCGACGCCGCGCATGGCGCCGCTTATCGCGTCGCCCCCGCCGTTTTCGCCGAGCTCGGCGCGGAGGTCGTGCAACTCGGTTGCCGGCCGAATGGCGTGAACATCAACCGCAACTGCGGTGCCCTGCATCCGGAACACGTCGCCCACGAGGTCAAACGACATGGGGCGCAGCTCGGTGTGGCTCTGGATGGCGACGCGGACCGGGTGATCTTCGTCGATGAGAACGGGCAAATCGTCGATGGCGACGCGATCATGGCGCTCTGTGCCACGCGCATGATCAAGCACAAGCGGCTGCAAAAGAAGACGCTGATCACCACGATCATGAGCAACATGGGGCTGGATCGCGCGCTGGAAGCGGCCGGGGGCAAGACCAAGCGCACCAACGTCGGCGATCGGTACGTAGTCGAAGAGATGCGTCAAGGCGGGTACAACTTCGGGGGCGAGCAGTCCGGGCATTTGATCTTCCTCGATCACGCCACCACTGGCGACGGCACCGTGGCCGCGCTGCAGGTGATCGCGATCATGCTCCAGGAGTCACGACCCCTGAGCGAACTGGCGCAAGTCATGAAGCGCGTGCCCCAAGTACTCGAAAGCGTGAAGATGCCCGCGCGCCGCCCTCTCTCGGAGATGCCCGAGCTCGGCAAACGCATCGTTTTGGCCGAGAAAAAGCTGGGTAAAAACGGCCGAGTCGTGGTGCGTTGGAGCGGCACCGAAGCCAAATTGCGGTTGATGGTCGAGGGTCCGGATCCGGCCGCACTCAAGACCATGGTGGCCGAGATGACTGACGCCGCCAAAAAGGATCTGGCGCAAGTCGGCTGAGGTCAGCTGCCGCCGTCACAGGGCAAACGCCGGTGCAACTCGGGCAGCGTTTGACTTGGCAGCGCCGGCTGCCGCTGGTCGTGATTGCGTCGTGGTCGTTGTGGCACGCCAGCCGCTACGATTTCATTTGCGACGACGCCTTCATCGCCCTGCGCTACGCGAGGAACCTGATCGAGCACCACGAGCTGTCCTACAACTTGGGCCAGCGCGTCGAGGGTTTCACCAGCCCCTTGTGGGTGATGCTCACTTCAGCAGCCGGCGCTTTGGGGCTGCAACTCCCCAGTGCGGCCCGCTTACTGGGAGCCGGATCCGCGCTGCTCACGTTCGTAGCGCTGTGCCGTTTCTGGGACGAACTCGAGCCCACAGCGCCGCGCCTGGTCCTCGTCCCCGCGGCAGCCCTGGCGATGTCCGCGCCATTCGCGGCTTGGACCATGGGCGGCCTAGAGACACCGCTGTTCGCGGCCACGTTCACTCTGACGCTCGCCTTGCTGGCGCGGGACGCCCGAACGCGCACTCTCCGCTCCAGCCTCCAGGCGGGGCTCGCGGCGGCGCTCTGCGTCTTGTGTCGACCCGAGGGCGCAACGCTCGTCTTCGTCGGCGCCGTCGCGGTTTGCCTTGCGTCGCCCGAAAGTGCCGCGCTGCGCTGGCGTCGCACGCTGGTCTGGTTGGCGCCAATCGCGCTCATCGTCGGGGGTTATCAGCTATTTCGCCTTCGCTACTACGGCTACCCCTTGCCCAATACCTTCTACGTCAAAACCTCGGGGGAAGGCCTGTGGCAACGCGGCGTGACGTACTTGGCTTTCGCAGCCGGTGAGTTTGGCTGGACGCTGGTTGTCGCTTGCGCTCTGTCGTTTTTGTACTTGTTGCTGCCGCGCTCGTTGCGCTTCGCTGAGCGAGCGCTCGATTCCAGCCGCGTGCTCCTGGGCTCTACGGCTGTCGCCGCGGGCGTCCACTTGCTGTACCTGGCTCGCGTCGGTGGTGATTTTCTCGACCTCTATCGTTTCCTGACTCCGCTCCTTCCCGCGGCGTTTTGCGTCATGACCTGCGCGGCGAGCCGCCTTTGCTCTCGCTTGCCTGAGCGCGCGCGGCTGCCCGCGCTGGCAGTGGCTGCCTGTCTGCTCGTCCTCCACGGCGCAAACCAGCACGCGCTGGCACAGCGCGCCGGCCAGGTCGCGGAGAGCTCGCGAGCAAAGCTTCATTTGGAGCCCCTGGGCTGGACACGCCTGTACGCCCGACGCTGGCAAGGGGTTGGCGGTTGGCTGGCTCGAGTCCGTGCGCAGGGGGACTCCACCGCGGTCGGCGCCGCAGGCGCGCTCCCGTACTACTCTGGACTCCCGAACCTGGATCTTTTCGGGCTGAACGACGCCGAAATCGCCCGCAACGGCCGGGTCATTGGCAACCGCCCCGGTCATCAACGCTTCGCGACAATGCCCTATCTCTTGGCGCAGAAGCCGACGTTCATTTTCATGAACCCAGAGTCCACCCCGTCGACGTCAGGGCGCCTGCGCTACGATCGTTTTTGGACGAACCACGGCTACGTGCCGATCGAAATTCGAGTCGACCCCGAACTCTGCGGTTGCCCCGAGACATTCTATCACCAATTTTTGGTGCGGCGCGACCGCGCCGCTACCCTGCGAGGGCGCGACGGCGTGGTCGTCGGCAGCGCTCTTCCCTAGCGCGTAGCTGCGTAGAAGCACAGCTCCAACTCACGGCTGTCGGCGCCATGGATCTCGATTCGCACTGCGGCGGTCGAGTCGCGAAAACTTCCGGTAGACAGCTGAAACGGTTGCCAACCCGACTCCGGCACATGGGCGTGCGTGCCCAGCTGAAGGTCGTTGATCGCAAACGACAGCGTTACTTTCGGCCAGCCTCGATCGCGGAACCTGAAGTGCGGGAACCCGACGTACCCGTACAGCTCACTGCCGATTGGCACATTTTCGAAGCGCAATATCAGCGTGTCGCCTGAAGCGGGGTTCGCCCAAAGGCAGCGCCGCGCGCGGTCGTCCTGATCCTCGATGATGGTCGTGCCAGCGAAGTTGCCCTCGGCCGGGCCACAGGCGAAACGCTGGCGCGGGAACGCTGGACGGGCCAAGAGACCGCTCGCGGACGACGGAGGGCGAGCGCCGTAGCGACAGGGCTTGAGCTCGCCGCCCGAGTCACGCTGCCAAACCGATAACTCCGATGGCTGTGCGTGATCGGTGAGCACGAATCGCGGCGGCTTGAAGCTGGGATTCGTTCGCACGCGGAGGGTGAACTTGCCCGAGCGCCGTGCGGAGCTCACCGGCCAATCTGCGACTAGTGAGTTCTCGTTGTCTAACGCAGAAATTTCGATCGCGCGTGGATAGGCGGCCTCGTCGGGTCGCGCCACATCGGCGATCGGCATCAAGGAATCCGTGAAAGCGTTCCGCGCGAGTGGTTCCGCCCACTCCGGCGCAATGACGATCAGATCGCTTTCTCGCTTCAGCGCACGCACCTCCGTCGCCAGTGCGCGCCACTCATCGACGACCGGGAACCGTCTCGAAAAATAGACGCTCGCGCCGAACTCGAGCAGACCCAACAGTGGGATCGCGAGCCACAGGTATTTGGCGTGCGCGGTCAGTATTCGGATGGCCATCGAGCTCGGAGTGGGGGCTGGGTCGAGGCACGCCGAGAACCACGTCGACCAAAGCCGCTCCGGCCCGGATTTGTGCCCTGTCCATTCGCGGCGGACAAGGCACATTTCCGGACGCACTCGGCGGCCATGGTGCGGCAGACAAAATGAAAACGGCGGCTCCGCACCCTTTCGATGCGAGAGCCGCCGCTTCTTTCGAGACGAAACTCAGCCGGCCGTAGCCGACCCGCTCGCCGACGCGCTGGCCTTCACCGACACGTTGATCTGCACCGAAGCTTCAGCTTGCGCCTTGATCGAAGAGGCGAAGCAAGCGCCGACCTTGAGCGCCGCGTCGGCGTCAGAAGTCACGACGGCTTGTGCGCCTTCGAGCGAGGCTTTGACGCTGGCGACGACGCCTTCGAGCTTGCCCTTCATGCCGATGCTCACCTTGAGCAAAGCAGGCAGGTTCTTCTCGAGCGCGGCCTTGACCTTGGCAGCAGCAGCGGCGTCCGCCGCGGCTTCGATCTTGGCCGTGACGACGGCCGGCTTGCACTCGGCCTTGGCATTCACTTCAGCGTTGCAGTGAGCCTTGCATTCCGCGCTCATCTCCGGAGGCTTGACCTCGCCGCTGCACTTCGGCTCTTTGAACTCGGCGCTGCAGTTGCCGCTGCAGGTACCTTTGCACTCGCCCTTGGCCTGCATCGTGCACGTGGCGTTGCATTCGCCCTTGCACTCGGCCTTGCACACCGCGTCCGCCTTGCCCGTGCACTTGCCGTCGCAGGTGCCAGCGCACTTGCCCTTGGCGTTCTTGCCGTCGCACTTGCCGTCGCAGGTGCCGTCGCACTTGCCCGAGATTTCGCCGGTACACTCACCCTTGCAGGTGCCGCCGCAGGTGCCTTCGCACTTCGCGCCCGCTTCGACGTCGCAGGTGCCTTCGCACTTCGCGTCACACTTGCCGCTCAGCTTGCCACCTTCACAGGTGACCTTGGCGGAACCGGGTTTGACGTTCGCGTCGCACTTGCCGGCGCAGTCGGCCATGGCGTTGACGGAGGCGTTGCAGACCGGGGGCTTGAAGTCGACCTTGAGCTTCGCGCCCGCCTTGGCCTTGGCCTCACCGAGGATCTTGACCGCCGCGTTGCAGGCCGCTTCGGCTTTCTTGCCCGGGCCGTCTTCCTTCGGCTTCAGATCTGCGTCGGTCGCACCCAAGTCTTTGGCCAGATTGCTGCATGCGGTAGCAACTTCGGCTTCCACGTCCGCGCCGATCTTTTGCAGATCCGCGCCGGCGGCCAGAGCGCCCTTCGCCTTGCCTTCGAGCTCACCTTTGAGACCGAAGTTCGCGTTCATGATCGCGCTAGCGTCCGCGATGTCCGCGGGACAGCCGCCGGGAACGCCGGGCACCGAGGGCGCACCAGGGACGCCCTTCATGCCGCCACAGTCTACAATCAAGGGAAAAGCTAGAATCAAGCCGGCACCAAGCCAAGCTCTCGACGTCT
>Ga0164308_10002129_pt1 | contig 10539 bp, 11 predicted proteins | sample Whisoiple_246_MG_FD_109983 | JGI IMG/M metagenome (GOLD analysis project Ga0164308, IMG submission 109983) | Soil microbial communities amended with fresh organic matter from upstate New York, USA - Whitman soil sample_246_MG | ecosystem: Environmental > Terrestrial > Soil > Unclassified >... | reverse complement strand
TGGCCGCGACGCAGCACGGCGCGGATGCGGGCGACCAGCTCGCGCGGCGAGTAGGGCTTGGTGACGTAGTCGTCGGCGCCGAGCTCGAGCCCCACGACCTTGTCGACCTCGTCGTCCTTGGCGCTGACCATGATCACGGGGACCGAGGAGGTCTGACGGATCTGCCGGCACACCTCCGTGCCCGGGATCCCCGGCAGCATCAGGTCGAGCAGCACGATGTCGGGGCCGAAGCGGTCGAACTCGGTGAGGGCGGTGTTGCCGTCGGCTGCGACCGTCACCTCGTAGCCCTCCTTGCGGAGCATGTAGGCGAGCGGGTCGCTGTAGCTCTCCTCGTCCTCGACGACGAGTACGCGGGTCATGCGGCGGTGCTCATCTGCTGGTCTCCTGCTGTGCTCTGCGGGGTGCGGGATCGGTGCCGGTCCTGGGCCGCGCGGGCGCGACGACCTCGACCGGGGTGGTGGTGCGGCCGGTGGCCTGGCCGGGCTCCGAGCTGCGGGGGAGGGTGAGGGTGAACGTCGAGCCCTGTCCCTGCACCGACCACACGGCGATGTCGCCGCCGTGGGTGGCTGCGACGTGCTTGACGATCGAGAGGCCGAGGCCCGTGCCGCCCGTGGAGCGGTGGCGCGCCGGGTCGACGCGGTAGAAGCGCTCGAAGATCCGGTCGATGTCCTCGGCCGGGATGCCGATGCCCTGGTCGACCACCGAGATCTGGACCTGCGCGCCCTCGGACCTGGTCGTGACGACGACGCGCGAGCCCTCGTTGGAGTAGGCGACCGCGTTCGCGACCAGGTTGCTGATCGCGGCATCGATCTGCTCCTGGGACCCGAACACCTCGAGGCCCGGCTCGCCACGCGACTCCACGGTGATCTGCTTGGCGACGGCCTCCATCGCGCTGGTGTCGACGGCCCTCGCGACGGCGGCGTCGAGGTCGACCATGACGGGCGTCTCGAGCGGGTCGTGGCCCTGCAGCCGGGAGAGCTCGATGATCTGCTGGACCAGCGTGGAGAGCCGGTCGCTCTCGGTGAGCATCCGGCCGGCGAAGCGCTGCACCGCCTCGGGGTCGTCGGCCGCGTCGGTGACGGCCTCGGCCAGCAGCCGGATCGCGCCGACCGGGGTCTTGAGCTCGTGGCTGACGTTGGCCACGAAGTCGCGGCGCACCGCCTCCACGCGCCGCTCGCGGGTGCGGTCCTCGATGAGCGCCAGCACCAGCCGGGCCCCGAGCGGCGCGACGCGCGCGGTGAGGGTGCGGGTGAACCCGCCGTCGGGCGCGGGCAGGTCGAGGTCGTGCTCGCGGATCTGCCCGTCGCGGCGCACCTGGGCGATGAGGTCGAGCAGCTCGGGCACCAGGACGGTGTCGCCGCGCACCAGCCCGAAGGCGTACGCCGGTGCCGACGCCTTGAGGACGTGGTCGGACTCGTCGACCACGACGGCGCTGGAGCGCAGGATGCTCAGGACCGCCGCGACACCCGCCTGCACGACGGGCGGCTCCACCTCGGGCGCCGTGTGTCGCTGCCGGTCGCTGATGTGCCACGCGAGGACCGCGCCGCCCGCCACGATGGCTCCGACGAGTGCCGCCAGGGCAGCCTGCGTCGTCGGATCCACGCTCACATCGTACGCACCGGCGACGGGCGTCCGGACCGGATGGGCGGGCGGCACGGAGTGTTCATCCCTCGTTCACTGAGCACGCACGTCTGTTCGCTTCGGCTGCCTACAGTGCGCGACATGCGTGAGGCTTTCCATGACCAGCTCGACGGCATCTTCGCCGACCTCTCCGACATCTGCGGACAGGTCGAGGTCGCCGTTCGCGAGGCCACCAAGGCGCTGCTCAGCGGCGACGTGCACACCGCGGACCAGGTGATCAGCAACGACAAGGCGATCGACGCGGCCCGCGAGCGGGTCGACGACACGGCGTTCGCGCTGCTCTCGCTGCAGCAGCCGGTGGCCGGCGACCTGCGGATGATCGTCTCCGCGCTGCGGATGGTCAGCGAGCTCGAGCGCATGGGCGACCTCTCGGTCCACGTCGCGAAGATCGCCCGCCTGCGCGTGCCGTCGGTCGCGGTCCCCGACGAGCTGCGCCCCACCATGGAGCAGATGGCCGCCACGGCGGAGGACATGGTGCGTCGGGTGCGGGACATCATCGTCGACCGGGACGTCGACGCCGCCATCGAGCTCGGCCGCGACGACGAGGTCATGGACCAGCTGCGGCGTCGCAGCTTCACCGAGCTGCTCTCCACCGACTGGCATCACGGCGTCGAGGCCGCGGTCGACATCGCCCTGCTCGGCCGCTACTACGAGCGCATCGCCGACCACGCCGTCTCGGTCGCCAACCGGGTCGTCTTCGTCGTCACCGGTGACCTGCCCCCGCGCGACTGACGTACGCGGTCGCGGGCGCTCCGTCGAGCGGTGCCTGAGCCACATCCCGGACGCCGGGAAGGTGGCTAGGCCACCGCTCGGAGGCGGGTCAGCGGCCCTGGTTGGCGACGGCCGCGGCAGCCGCGGCGGCGGCCTCGGGGTCGAGGTACTCCCCGCCGGTGACGGTGGGTCGCATGTCGTCGTCGAGGCGGTAGACCAGCGGCATGCCGGTCGGGATGTTGAGCCCGGCGATGTCCTCGTCGCTGATCTGGTCGAGGTGCTTGACCAGCGCGCGGAGGCTGTTGCCGTGGGCGGCCACGAGGACGGTCCGGCCGGTCTGCAGGTCGGGCACGATCTCCGCCTCCCAGTAGGGCAGGAAGCGGGCGATGACGTCCTTGAGGCACTCGGTGCGCGGCAGCTCGTCGCCGAGGTCGGCGTAGCGCGGGTCCCCGGCCTGGGAGAACTCCGAGGAGTCGTCGAGGGGCGGCGGCGGGGTGTCGAAGGAGCGGCGCCAGAGCATGAACTGCTCCTCGCCGAACTCCGCGAGCGTCTGCTTCTTGTCCTTGCCCTGCAGCGCGCCGTAGTGGCGCTCGTTGAGCCGCCACGACCGCTTCACCGGGATCCAGTGGCGGTCGGCGGCGTCGAGCGACAGGTGGGCGGTGGTGATCGCGCGGCGCTGGAGCGAGGTGTGCACGATGTCGGGCAGCAGCCCGGCCTCGACCAGGAGCTCGCCCCCGCGGACCGCCTCGGCCCGGCCCTTCTCGGTCAGGTCGACGTCCACCCAACCGGTGAACAGGTTCTTCGCGTTCCACTCGCTCTCGCCGTGGCGGAGCAGGACGAGCGTGTGCGTCATGAGGCGTCCATGCCTTCCCAGTAGCCGGTGTCGTCGGCGACGACGGGGACGTTGAGGGAGATGCGCTCGCCGTTGCCGAAGTCGAAGGACAGCGGGATGGAGTCTCCCGCGGTGAAGTCGCCGGTCAGGACGATGTCGGCGGGCGGCTCGGCGAGGTTGACCAGGCCGTCGGCCGGGACGGCGACGGGCTCGAAATCGGCGGCCTGGACGGTCGCCCCCTCGCCGGCGGAGATCGCGGTGAGGCTCTGCTCCTCGGTGCCGTTGTTGGACAGCGAGGCCACGAACGTGCCGGACCCCTCGGCGCCCGAGACGACCACGGCGGAGAGCAGGTCCACGACGCCCTCCCGGTTGTTGGCGCCGCCGGCGGGGGTGTAGTCGCGCTCGGTGGCGTAGTCGAACCCACACGAGGTCAGCGGTGCGGCGAGAGCGATGACCGCGGCAGCGGTCGCGAGGGATCGGAGTCGCATGGCCGACAGCCTAGCGTCGGCTCAGGTCAGTCCGGCGGTCCGCCCTGCGATCAGGATCGCGACGACGACCAGGGCCGTCCACGCGCCCGCCAGCAGGAGGAGTCGCGGGGTGCCGGTGCGCAGCGCCACCAGCATCGGGAAGGACCTCTCGCCCTCCTCGTGGTCGTGCACGAGACCCGGCAGGGCGAGGAGCACGTGGACGCCGAGCCCCAGCGCGGCGGCCAGGGCGACCATCACCGGTGTCGGCGGCGTCGCGGAGCCCACGCCGCCCCAGCCGCCGTACGCCAGGAACGCGGGGTAGAGCGCGAAGCTCGCCATCCACGGCACGAACGACAGCGCCCGGGCGTGGAGGAACCGGTCGCCGACCGCTGACACCGCGAGGAGCGCCAGGTACGCCAGCCCGGCACGGCGGCCGTTGGCGACGGCGAGGGGGGCGACGAGCAGGAACGCGCACGTGAGCGCGAACCACACCGTGCCGGGGTCCAGTCGGCCCGAGGCCAGCGGCTTGTCGGGGCGCCTCCGGGCGTCGCGCTCGCGGTCGGTCAGGTCGTCGGCCCAGCCGAGCAACGACTGCCCGACCAGCACCGTGGCGGCGACCAGGCCGACCTCGCGCAGCGGACGTCCGGCGACGGCGGCGGCGGTCCCCAGCGCGGCGGCGGTCGCGAGCGCCTGGCGCGGGTGGGCTGCCCGGACGAGGAGCAGCGACGGGGGCATCGGTTGGGCCCGGAGCATGGGCCGCAGTATGGCCGAGCGCCGGCCCGGCCGGGGTCGGACCACAGCAACGGCCGACTTGTCAAGCCCGCATAGGGCCTCTGACCTGCACAAACGCGGCTGGAGGTGTCTCGAACCCGTGTTAGAATGTTCACCTAGGAAGGGGAACTGAACATATGACTTTCACCGTTGGCGAAACGGTCGTCTATCCCAATCACGGGGCCGCTGTCATCGAGGACATCGAGATGCGGACGATCAAGGGAGAGGACCGGCAGTACCTCGTCCTCAGGATCGTCGCACAGCAGGACCTGGTCGTGCGCGTCCCGGCCTGCAACCTCGACCTGGTCGGCGTCCGCGACGTCGTCGACAAGGAGGGCCTCGACCGCGTCTTCGACGTGCTGCGCGCGGCCCACGTCGAGGAGCCGACCAACTGGTCGCGGCGCTACAAGGCCAACCTCGAGAAGCTGCACTCCGGTGACGTGATGAAGGTGTCGGAGGTCGTGCGCGACCTGTGGCGCCGTGAGCGTGACCGGGGCCTGTCGGCGGGCGAGAAGCGGATGCTCGCCAAGGCCCGCCAGATCCTGGTCTCCGAGCTCGCGCTCGCCGAGAAGACCAACGAGGACAAGGCGGAGGCCATGCTCGACGAGGTGCTCGCCTCCTGAGCGTGGACGACGCTGGCCGAGGCCCCTGGGACGATGTTCCCCGGGGCCTCGGTGTCGTTCTGGACGAGGACCGCGGCAACCTGCCCTACGTGCTGATCCACGGTGAGGCGCTGGTGGCCTGCGCCGCCTGGGCGCTGGGGGAGGCCGGGGTGGACCTCGTGGACGCCACCGTCTCGTGGCAGGGCATCGTCGAGTCCGGTGAGGACCTGGTCCTCCACGACGCGCTGTGCCCGATGACGCCGCCGGCGTTCCTGGCCGCGTGCCTGGAGCAGGCGCGCGCGAGCGGTCGGCCGGTGGTGGGCACCCGCCCGGTGACCGACACCGTGAAGGTGGTGACCGCGGGCGCGACCGGGCCGGTCGTCGGTGCGACCCTCGACCGCGAGGCCCTGGTGGCGGTCGCCTCACCCCTCGTCCTCCCGGCCACTGTGCTGGCCACGCTCGCGGAGCGGCCGTCGTCCGACCTCGCCCGCTCGGTCGCCGACCTGACCGCGGCGGGTCACGCGGTCGACACGCTCGAGGCGCCCCCGGAGGGCCGCCGCGTGTCCACGCCCGACGACGTACGCCTCCTGGACGCCCTCACGACCCGGTCGGGCTGAGCTCCTCCGCGAGCGCCACGTCCTCCGGGAAGGTCACCTTGAGGTTGAGCGCGCTGCCGGGCACCGCCGCGACCTCGACGTCGCGGTAGGCGGCCACGCACGCCGAGGTGTCGGTGCCCTCGAACCCGTCGGCTGACGCGGCCCGGTAGGCCGCCAGCACGTCGCGACCGCGGAAGGCCTGCGGCGTCTGCACGCCGCCCACGCGCTCGGTGACCACCCGCCGGTCACGGCGGAGCAGCTGGGTCACCGGGACCACCGGGATGGCGCCGCCCACAGCGCGGGCGGTGGCCGTCACCGCCTCCCACAGCGGCCGACCCGCCAGCGGGCGGGCGCCGTCGTGGACGACCACGACGTCGACCTCGCCCGACTCGATGTCGGCAGCGAGGACCCGCAGGGCAGCCCACTCCGAGGCGTGGCGCGTCGCACCGCCGTCCACGACCAGCACCTCCCGGTCGCCGAGGTGCGGGGCGACCGCCGACTCGATGGCGCGACGGTCCTCGGGGCGCACGACGAGCACGAGGCGGCGGACGTCGCTCAGCGCGAGCGCGTCGCGCACCGACCACACGAGCACCGGGACGCCCCGCAGGGGCAGCAGGACCTTGTTCACCTCGGCGCCGACCCGGCTGCCCGAGCCGGCGGCGAGGATGACGACGGCGGTGGACACGTGACCGGCGCTCAACGGGTGAGGAGCGCGGTCGCGATCGCCGCGACGCCCTCGCCACGGCCGGTCAGCCCGAGGCCGTCGGTGGTGGTCGCGGACAGGCTCACCGGTGCGTCGAGCGCGGCGGTCAGCGCCGCGACGGCCTCGTCGCGACGCGGGCCGAGCCGCGGCACGTCGCCGATGACCTGGACGGCGACGTTGCCGATCTCCCAGCCCGCGGACCTCACGCGCCGGGCCGTCTCCTCCAGCAGTGCGGCGCCCGACGCGCCGGCCCACTCCGGCGCCGAGGTGCCGAAGTTGCTGCCCAGGTCGCCGAGCCCGGAGGCCGAGAACAGCGCGTCGCACGCGGCATGGGCGGCGACGTCCGCGTCGGAGTGGCCCTCGAGCCCGGCCGGCTCGTCGGGCCAGGCGAGGCCGGCGAGGTGCATGGGCACGCCGGCGACCAGCCGGTGCACGTCGGTGCCGATGCCGATCCGCGGGGTCGGGTGGGAGGAGGTCACGTCGGCATCATGCCCGACGCCCCGTCACAATGGACGTGTGACCGATCGCCGTGCTCCCTGGGTGCTCGCCGGCGTCCTGGCCGGCCTCGCCGGCCTGGCGACGAGCTATGCGACCGCGATGGTGCTCACCATCCGGGAGGCGCCGGTGGTGGCGGTGTCCGAGGTGGTCATCCGCCTCACCCCCGGCCCGGTCGCCGAGCGGGCCATCTCGGTGCTGGGCCACTGGGACAAGCCGTTCCTCGTCGGCGTCGTCCTCGTCCTGCTCGTGGGCCTGTTCGCACTCGCCGGTCTGCTGCGGCGAGGCGGCTGGTACCGACCGCTGCTGGTCTGGGTCCCGCTCGCCGTGGTCGGCCTGGTCGCGGTCCTCAGCCAGAGGGGCGCCGGGGCGGTCGACGCGCTGCCGGTCGCCGTCGGCCTGCTCACCTGGGTGACGCTGCACTCCGCGCTCACCGACGCCCTCGACCGCGGACGGGGCCGACCCGACCTCGCCTCACCCGAGCGGCGGGTCTTCCTGGTGGTCGCCGGTGCGGTGACGGTCGCAGCGGTCGGCATCGCCGTCGCGGGACGCCTCGTCGGGGCCGGTCGCCGGCACGTCGAGGCCAGCCGGCGGCTGCTCCGCATCCCCGGCGTGACCCGGCGTCAGGCACCGGCCAGCACCTCCGTCGGCCTGCCTGGCATCGCGCCCTGGCAGACGCCCAGCGAGGACTTCTACCTGATCGACACGACCATCGCGAAGCCGACCATCGAGCCGAAGGAGTGGTCGCTGCGCATCCACGGGATGGTGGACCGCGAGCTCACCCTCGACTACGCCGACCTGGTCTCGCGCCGGATGACCGAGTCGTGGATCACGCTCAACTGCGTGAGCAACGAGGTCGGCGGTGGCCTCGTGGGCAACGCCCGATGGAGCGGCATCCGCATCGCCGACCTCCTCGCCGACCTCGGCGTCTCCGGCGACGCCGACTGCGTGCTGCAGACGTCGCACGACGGCTGGACCTGCGCGACCCCGCTCGAGGCCCTCACCGACGACCGGGACGCCATGCTCGCCGTGGCGATGAACGGTCGCCCGCTCCCCATCGAGCACGGCTTCCCCGTGCGCACCGTCGTCCCGGGGCTCTACGGCTACGTGTCGGCCACCAAGTGGGTCGTCGACCTCGAGGTGAGCACGTTCGCCGAGTCGACCGGCTACTGGACGACCAGGGGGTGGTCGGCCGAGGGGCCGGTCAAGACCGCCTCGCGCATCGACGTCCCGCGCGCCGGGGACGACGTCGCAGCCGGTCCCGTGTCCTTCGGTGGCGTCGCCTGGCACCAGCACACCGGCATCGAGACCGTCGAGGTCCAGGTCGACGGCGGCGCGTGGACCCGTGCCGAGCTCGGCGGGGTGCCGTCCGTCGACACCTGGGTGCAGTGGAAGGTGACGATCGACGTGCCCGAGGGCGACCACGAGGTCCGGGTCCGGGCGACCGGCAAGGACGGCGAGACCCAGACCAGCGTCGTGCGGGCACCCGATCCCGACGGCGCCACCGGCTGGCACACCGTCGAGTTCAGCGCGGGCTGACTCCCCGCTGTCAGCTGTTGCGGACGACGTACGCCGTCCCGCCGGAGGCGGCGATCCAGATCCGCTCGAACTGGGCGCGGTCGTAGACGCGGCGCACCTCCGCGTTGGTCGCCCCGGCCGGGTCGTTGACCACGACGTCCCCGTCGGCCTCGAAGCCGACGACGACCAGCAGGTGGCCGTTGCTGGCCGAGATGGGGGCGCCGGAGAGCTGGTTGCGGCCGAAGGCGATGGACACGATGAGGGGGACGCCCGCGGCGATGAAGGCCTCGGCCTCGCGCAGGTCGCGCAACCGGGTGACGTAGGAGTCGCCGCCCACGAGGGTGGCGGCGTAGGCGGTGTTGAAGGCCCAGTTGCCGGTGCCGCGGTAGCCGTGGTCGTAGACCATCTTGGCGGTGTGGTCGACCACCGCGTCGGCATGGCCGGCGGCGATGCCGACGGGGGTCGGGGAGACGCCGTGGTAGGCGAGCACCATCGCCAGCGACGTGGGGGAGCACCACGCCTCACCGCCACCGCCCCAGGCGGGGTAGTGACCGCTGTGCACCATCTGGGAGTAGGTCGGCACGGGCAGGACGGTGCCCGCGGCCGGACCCGGCTGCGAGGTGGGGCGGGGCGCCGAGGCGTCGGCGGAGGCGACCGCGCCGATCCGCTCGAGGCTGACCGCCTTGCTCGAGCCCTGGGGTCGCATCAGCGTGACGCGCACCTGGTACGCCGTCACGGCGGAGGTGGCGAACCACGTGTCGGCGCTGACGCGGCCGAGGTCGTCGGTCTGGCCGGAATATGTCGTGCGGGGCACCGGGCGGTTCGTGCGCGCCCAGTCGGCCACCGTGTCCCAGGTGCCGGTGCGGCCGGTCGCGTCCTGGGCCCGCAGCTCGACGCGCACCAGGGTGCGACCCGGGGTGGTGGCCTCCCACGACGGGATGATCGCGGTGACGCCGAAGCCGGGAGTGGCCCACGGCGAGGTCCAGGTGCCGGCCTCGTACGCCTTGCCCGCGACGGTGCGGGGCCTGGCGTCGAGCATCGAGACCTGCCCGCGGCCGAGCTTGAGGCCGGTGCGCCTCCCCGACTTGAGGTCGGCGTAGGTGCTCCAGGAGGTGAGGTCCACCTGGGGCGTCGCACGCTGGCGGGTCGAGGGCTCCTCGGCGGCTCCCGCCACGGGCGCGAGGGACGTGGCCAGGGAGCTGGCCAGCAGCAGGGGGAGGGCGAGGACCGCGACACGTCGGAGCACCGGTCGACGATAACCCGGAAAGTCCCACACGTCTCAGGAGTCACATCGCCGGCAACCGCCGTACGGCCGACGAAGCCGGTGGATCGGACCGCTCACCCTAGACTTGCCCGGTGACTCTGAGGCTCCACGACACCGCGACGCGCGAGACCCGCGACTTCGTCCCGCTCACCCCGGGGCGGGCCGGCATCTACGTGTGCGGGCTGACCGTGCAGTCCGAGCCGCACGTCGGGCACGTGCGGTCCGCGGTGAACTTCGACGTGCTCCGCCGCTGGCTGGCCGCGACCGGCCACGAGGTCGACTTCATCCGCAACGTCACCGACATCGACGACAAGATCCTGGCGAAGTCCGCCGAGCAGGGCGTCCACTGGTACGCCCTCGCCTCCGCGATGAAGCGCGAGCTCGACGCCGCGCTCGCCGCGATCAACGTGCTGCCGCCGACCTACGAGCCGGGCGCCACCGGCCACGTCCCGGAGATCGTCGAGCTGATCGAGCAGCTCGTCGCAGGCGGCCACGCGTACGCCGCCGAGGACGGCAGTGGCGACGTCTACTTCGACGTGCGCAGCTGGTCGGCCTACGGCGAGCTGACCCGGCAGCGCGTGGACGACATGGAGCCCGCCGGCGACGCCGACCCACGGGGCAAGCGCGACCCGCGCGACTTCGCCCTGTGGAAGGGCTGGAAGAAGGAGTCGGAGCCCCAGACCGCCTCCTGGCCCTCCCCGTGGGGCCCGGGACGCCCCGGCTGGCACATCGAGTGCTCGGCGATGGCCGGCAAGTACCTCGGCCCGGCCTTCGACATCCACGGCGGCGGCGTCGACCTGCGCTTCCCCCACCACGAGAACGAGCAGGCCCAGTCACGCGCCGCCGGCCGCCCGTTCGCGTCGTACTGGCTGCACAACGCCTGGATCACCACCGCCGGCGAGAAGATGAGCAAGTCGCTGGGCAACTCGATGCTCATCC